>Ga0116228_10002006_pt1 | contig 17336 bp, 15 predicted proteins | sample S1TSphfallax_2_FD_89694 | JGI IMG/M metagenome (GOLD analysis project Ga0116228, IMG submission 89694) | Host-associated microbial communities from peat moss isolated from Minnesota, USA - S1T2_Fc - Sphagnum fallax MG | ecosystem: Host-associated > Plants > Peat moss > Unclassified | place... | reverse complement strand
CTTTCCCCACCCTTCCAAAAATAAATCTTCCAAAAATAAATCAACAATAGGTAGGTAAAGGGACAAAATATGGGAAGGCCAAGTTTGCTTGTTTTATGGACTTGTAGTATTTATTTATTTATTTATTTATTTGTAGTATGGTTTGGACACACAAAGCATTGGGTCCTATAGTTGAGGAGACTCATTAATTTTTAATGGTTTTGAGCGCACAAAATGATTGGAACCCTATCTCTCCTTCCCATTTATTTTTGTTACCCAGCAAAATTATTTTATGGATGCTAACCCAAATATTGGCAAAAAAGAAAAAGAAAAAACAAAAAAACCCATTCCTTCCATGTAAAAACTTTTTAGGTTTTTGCAATTAATTTTTATTTTTACTTGGAACAAAAAAAGATTCCCAGAATTTCAAAAGAAAATGTGCATAATACTTAAATTAAGGCTAATAATCAACCTTAATTTTGGAGGCAAAATGCTTGGATTCTCTAGAATATTTTCATAAAAATGGTGGATTTATTAAAAAATCATTGCTCATTGCACTCATTTCTTCAATGGATAGATGGATGGATGGTATGGATAGAGTGGATGGTGGAGGTATGGACACAATGGATGGTATTGTATGGATTGAATGGATGGGGGAGGTATGGACATTATGGATGGTAAGGTATGGAGAGATGAAATGGATGGATGAATATGGGAAGGATGGTATGGAGAGATGAAATGGATGGATGAATATGGGAAGGATAGTATGGATAGATGAAATGGATGGATGAATATGGAAGGATAGTATGGATGGATGGTATGGATGGATGAATATTGACTAACTAACTATCTACCAAGTTTTATTATGTTGGTTTTTAGGTTTTTACCTAGTGAGGTTAAAGTGCACAGTTTCGTGATGCACATTGCCGCCGCCCTCTCTCTCTTCTGTCCGTCCCTCCGTCCGTCTCTCTTTCTTCTCTCTCAAATTGTGCTTGGGCTTTTGTATTTTAATGTTAGAATCCAAGAATCCCATGGGTTTGATCAGTTCATCACGCAACCCTTTGCAGCCACGTCTTGATTTGCAGAGCTAATGCCTTTTGGTTGCAGCAACAACGGAGCTTCTGCCAGATTTCTCTTTTCCGAACTCCCCAAAAGTTCCCCTCTCTCTCTCCCTTGTGGCTGGAAGAACCCCCCCAAAAAATAAACAAAGAATAAACAAGAACCCATCTCATGATTTTCTTCAGTGACAAGGTACAGTAGTGTGTTGTACCTTATTGCAAAAAGAGCATTTGTTTTTAGTTGAGCTTTTCTTTCTTGTCCTGTGATGTCTTCCTTACATGGGGAAGTATGTTGTGATGACACACGCCAAGTCTGAGCTTGCAGGATGTGATGTTGTCAGTATAAGCATATGTGTTTGAAGATGATGGGTTGCATTTGTTTTGTTTGAATCCCAAGTGGGTGTTGCTCAAAAGCTGGGATTTTCTTTTCTTTCTTTCTTGTTGCCGGAAGTGATTGGTTTTGTGGGTGGTGCTTCTGGAGTTTGGAGTTGGTGGGTACCCTATTTTTGTTTTCTGGCCTTTCTCACAAGATGAGATTCTTGGAGTTTTTGTATTGGTTTGGAATTTTGGGGAGTGTGTTGCTTTTGGGAGATGGCGGTGGTGGTGTTGATGGGTTCAAGCTTTTGTTCGAACCCCAAGACTTGTTACCAGTTTTGCCACACTCTGTGGCATGGCCAGTGCTCAATAGCTTGAACAACGCAGTGGATTTGTTACCTAAGTTTATGGGAGCGGTGTCTTCAGAGAAAGACAACGTCACTTGGAAGGGTACTTGCTTCTTCGAGAATGAAGCTTACATCGAGTACACTGAGCCCAAAGAAGAAGGCAAACATGGTGGTGCGATTCTCCATATCAAGGTGCCCCGAAAAAAAAGAAAAAAACAACTAACCGAAATATCTACCCTCTTTTTCTCTTAGTTTCTATTTTGTGGTTTCCAATTTCTCTTCTGCAAAATTTCTGCAAAATCATTTTCTCTTTTTGTTGCTACTGGATGGGAGACCTATTGAGAACTAAGTGTTCCTTCTCTTTTCAAGTTTACCAAACAGGAGAGAATATTTTCTGTTGAAGATTTTCTTGCAAAACAGATTGTTTCTTTGCAATTGTAAGACTAGGTTTTTGTTTGATCCAGTGGAGAAAAACCATGGTTTACTGGCAAATCTTGCAATTGTGGGAATAGGTTTTGTCCCTGATGGAGAAACCGCATTGAACCAATCACCCCTTCTCTGTGGAAATTAGTCCAAAACTTTGATCTGAATCCCCAAATCCACAATCATACAGATAATATTCATAGACCTAGCAATCAGAAAGATTGGGTGTGCCTTTGCAGAAAAAAAACCCACACCCACACTTTTGTTTTGCAGTAATTGCAGTATGAAATTCAATGGATTTGAGGAGTTCTAGCCTTAAAATTGCAATTTAACTTCTTACATGTGGCCTGGTTTTCAAGTATATATATGGTTTGTCAAACTCTGTTTGGTCGGTCATTGGGATTCTTGATTGAGTGACCCAAAAAAGATGGGTTTCTGCTTTGGCAAACTTTTACTTCTTGTGAAATTCAGGCATCTGCTGCTACTGTTGCAGTAATATTTAGCAAGGTTTTTGCTACATTGTAGTGGGGTGCTGCTGGCAGACAAGCAACGCACATAGCTGGACATGCTTGGATCTGTATGTGTTTGCCACCCCATATAGGGTTACATGGGACTACTACTTTTTGGCGCGCAATCATACACTCAAGATCGATGAGTGGCAAGAAGGAGAACTTGACTATGTAAGAAGCAGCACTCTTCTCACTCTATGTTACAGATTTTGCTGCCTTTCAGTCTTCAACTCCTTGGTAGTGTAGTTCAAACTTTCCTTTGCGAGAATTCAAAAGCTAGGTCAAGAATCACTCATGCAGATGTTTTGATGAGGAGTGGTAAGTTGAAGGAATTCTCTATCTATCGGGAAACATATTGTGTTTGAGAGTGGAGAACGGGTGTCAGCTGTGGCCCATCATCTTCTGAACAACTTTAGCTTTTGCTATTTTTATGGGACTTTGCAGGTGAAAACTAAGGGATTCTCAGTGTTCCTGATGCCTGCTGGTATGCTTGGTACCTTGGTGGCTTTGTGGGACGCGCTTCCTATCTTTTCAAATTCAGGCTGGGGGGAGAGTGCTAATATTGCATTTCTTCAGTCACACATGGGTGCCAATATCACTAAGCGCCCGCAGCCATGGGTGACCAATATCAGCACTGCAGATGTCCATTCTGGTGACTTTCTGGCACTCTCCAAGGTCAGAGGTCGCTGGGGTGGGTTTGAGACTCTTGAGAAATGGGTGACGGGTGCATATGCTGGTCATACAGCAGTCTGCCTGCGTGACCCAGACAACAATCTCTGGGTTGGAGAATCTGGCCATGAAAATGAAGAGGTAGGTACTTTGTTTTGTTTTTGTGTGTTACTGGTATGCAGATGTTGTTTGTTCACCCTTCATAAACTCATCTGAGGTTTGCTTGGTGAGGTAGGATTCACCCAACTGCAGGAAAAAGCAGTTTGTTTGATTCTGTAGATGAGTCATGGCACTGATGGATGGCATAGCTGGAATGAATGATGTCCTTTACAGGGGAAATTATTGCTGATGCACATGTGCAATCTTTTGGCAACAGGGAGAGGAGGTGATTGTGGTTATACCATGGGAGGAGTGGTGGGAGCTGCAGCTCAAAGATGTGGCAGCACCACATGTTGCTCTGCTCCCTATGCACCCTGATTTGCGGGCAAGATTTAATGAGACAGCTGCCTGGGAGTATGCACAGCGCATGAATGGGCTACCTTATGGCTACCATAACATGATCTTCAGCTGGATAGACACCCGTCGTGATAACTATCCTCCCCCACTTGACTCCAATCTGGTTAGTGTGTAATACTGAATGTGGAGTGCCTGCATGCTCCCTCTTTTTTTTTCTCTTTGTAAAATATTTCGCCAGTGCTATTTGTACTCTAGAAGAAACACACAGCAGAACTGTTTTTGGAGCGTCTTTTTGGTTGCAAACTGAAATTTGTCAGAGAAATGGATATAACAGGTTGCATCAGTCATAACAATGTGGACACGTCTCCAACCATCTTATGCATCCAACATGTGGAACGAAGCTTTGAACAAACGCCTTGACACTGAGGTAAATCCAGTGGAAGCTTTGTGATACAGACCATAACAGCTTAATAAATCTGGGTGCTTGCACTTTGTTGACTTTCTTTGCTGTGTTTCTTTTGAATATGGACGGACATCTCTCAGATATACATTATTCACCTGTGATTTTTGTGATGTAATTGTTCACCAGGGTTTGGACTTGCCGAGCATTATAGTCGAGAGTGAAAAGCGTGGGATTTCTTTTGCGGAATTGCTGGCAATTCCAGAGCAAGATCATTGGGAATATAGTGATGGATTCTCCACAACATGTGTGGCTTTCATACTGCAGATTTACAAAGCAGCTGGCCTTTTTGGTCCTCTTTCAACTTCCATTCAGGTTACTGAGTTCACTGTAAGGCATCTCTCCACATCCTCTTTTCTTCATCTTTCTTTTTGCCTTCATGGGGTTGGGAGCAAATTGGGTTTCCACAACCAGTAGTAGTGCCCCTCCTTTTTGTGAAAGAACACTATGGTTTGGAATTTAGGGATCTAAGTGATGCAGCGGCACTTTGTATGATTCGTCTTGCCTGGCAGATACGAGATGCATACATGTTGAAGCTTTGGGAGGATGATATTTCAAGGCTACCAGCCTGGTGCAATGGGAACAGCACATCTCCTCAGCCCTACTGCCAGATCTTGGGTCAATACAATATGGAGCTCCCAGGATACAACACAATCATACCCTACCCACACATGAATGAAAGATGCTCTAGCCTTCCACCAGTGTACAAGAGAGCCAGCAAATGCTAAAACATAAAAGGAGCTGAGTGATCACTTCTGGTCACTTCACAGCTGCAAAACATGATTGGGTGACCTGCCAAGAGTATGCTCATGATGCATACATCACTGTACATAATTCTGGGTGGGATGTGGACCATTGGCATTGTTGGGCCATAGCTGTTTTGAATATTGGGTGTTTACCAATGATGCCATTGTGGACAGAATTAGAACATGAAGTTGGGAGACATTGTGGGCCCTCTCTTCTTGACTATCATGATAGCTTCTTACAGTGCTATTTCATTGCACTCAGCGATTTGCTGAACTACACATTGTGATACTCAGTAAGTTGCTGAACTGCACACTGTGATATTCAGTGATTTGCTGAACAGCACATTGTGATACTCAGTGATTTGCTGAACACATTGTGATACTCGGTGCAAATTGCACCTTTGTAGGGATGGGTAAGCTCCACAGGTGTCTGTCTCTGATGGATTCCACCTTTGAAAGCCAGCCGATATTGTGTAAGCCCACACTATTCATAATTTATAAGAAGTCTATCCATTTGAGTTTCAGAATACAGTTTGTCTAATGTGAGCCAGAACCTGTGTTGATACTGCAAGGTTAAATTTTGTACACCCCTGAGCACCTGTGTGAGAACTTTTGTTTTTCAGTTAACCATCAAAGGAGATGCAGCAATCTGTGCATGACTGACTGAAGTGTCACAAGGTTGCAGCATTCTCATCTCATGGGTGGTCTGCTTCTATGTCAGGAGAGTTGTGCCAAGGTTTGCAGCATTCTCATTCATGGGTGGTCTGCTTCTATGTCAGGGAAATGGTCACAAGGTCGCAGCATTCTCATCTCATGGGTGGTTTGCTTTTATGTCAGGAGAATGTCAGAGCACTAAATGCCAGTGCTTCATTTTCTACTCTCTTGAACTCTGTTCTATTGACTCCTAAAAACAAAGAATGGGAGCTTTTCATCCAAAACATACAAAGGAGAGTAGAAGGGAGGTGTGACTTCAATGCAAAACAGATTTGCAGAGTTGCTTCAGGACTATCAGGTCCCCAATAACTTGCATCTTCTCAGCATATTTCCCACATTAGGTACCATGCATAATAATAAACCCCAAGGTACAAAACCCCCTGCTGTGATTCATCAACCAGCAACTGTAAGCACAAATTCCAATTCTCTCATATCCTGATGAATCACCAACCAATATTTGCAGCTATCAAATCACACATGATCCCACCTTCCAGTTGATGTAGTTGCAAGATCTGAAACAAAAAAACCAGTGAAGAAGATGGCACCAAGCTACCATCATAGGAAGAAGTGTTGAGAGTTCTTGAAGCTTCAGGCATAACACTTCCTGGATTTATGTACAGTGTTTTGGAAGTTTTGTGAGGTGCTTGTGTGATGTTGTTCACAGTTTACAGTTAGTTTGTTAGGAATTGCACTGCAAGGCCAAGTAGAAGAAGGAGAGGACGAAGCAAAAGAGTAGACAACGCTAGCTACAACTGGCGTCCAGTTGCTGTTGAGCATTTTGCAGCTTTCACTGGTACTAGGCCTTGATCCTCTCAGACTTGGACTTCTTCATCTCTTCCCTTCCTCCCTGAAATATATCTGCATCCATCTCTGCTTTTCACAAGTTACCCATTGTTGTAATTGTCTCTTGCACTTGCTTCATTTCTTCTACACATTCTTGTTCTCTTTAGAAATGATCCATGTTTTTCTCTCTCTGAAATCTTGCTTTGCTTCTTGGACGAGCAGCAAGAAAAGCCGTGTCTTCTTCTTCTTCTTCTTCTTCCTCAGAAAAAAGGCTTCGTCCCTCAGACTGTGGGTGTACATACAGACAGCTCCATGAGATGCTGCATCCTGACTTCTTGTAAGTTCCTCCTGACTCTGTACTAAGTCTTCATGATCTGAGCTCCAATCCAAGAATATACATCATAGAGATCATGTGCATAGAAGATCTAGCATGCAGCTTTTGGAGGAGAAACTGATTTGAGATAGAACTGTGAGAGACCCATGACATGATCAATCCTACTTCAGGCTGAGGACAATGTTCTTCTGTGCATGAACCATTGTGTTTGGAAGTTTGTTTGGTACAATGTCTCGCTCTCAAGAGCATGATTTGTGCAGCTTCTAGTTCAATGAGCTCAAGGAGGAATGAAGGCATGATATGATGATCCAGATTGATAATAGGGTTGTCATGACTGTCAGATGATTTTTATTTTTATTGTTTTTTTCTCTTGGCGGATTGTTGAATCTTTGAAAATCTCCAGGGTCCAAGACCCTCTGGACCAACTGTCAGTGATGAGTGTGCATATTATGTGCACTGGTTTTCAGATTGTTTCTTTGAAAAACTCTGGAAAACCTGAGCAATCTGCACGTGACAGTGATGATGAGTGTATATGGTATTGTTTTCAGATTGTTTCTTTGAAAAGCTGTGGAGGACTCTGAGCTGCACCCAACTGTGAAGAGCATTATTTCCATGTGATTCTCTGCTTTCAAATTGCTTCTCAGTAGCTCCAAGTTTTTCAAGAATTTCCATACCATTGGAGCCATTTTCAGATACCATACCATACCCTAGACCATATGTTTTCCATACCATTCTCCAATTGTTTTGAAACCTTGGGTCCCTCCATGATCTTTTGTAAGTGATCAGGTAATGGGTGTTGTATGCATCTTGCTGCAGCAGGGACCCACCTGGACGTCATCAAGACCATAAAGGATGCTGCTGCTGCAACCAAGTTGTGATCAATCATGAGGTGGGTATGCATGGCTTCTTCATACTTCCTTTTCACATTGGAAGATTAGTAAAATCAATGAACAATATTCTGTTCCAATCAATTTGTGCATCAATCGCAGACAGAGAGATACTGTCTGATGATAATCAAGATTTTTGTAGCTGCAGGCACTGCACATTTGAGGAATGTTCAACATGTTTTGCTCACTTTTTTGGAGTGAATAAAAAGATAAGATCCTTCTTTGACTGATTTGCAGATCCAGGACTCATTTCCAGGGTTTTGAGGAGTACATGATCAGCCAGGCTGAGCTCCTGTAAATTTTATGGAAAGCTCATTATGCTTCCTGTTTTTGTTTATTTCTGAAGTTGGCTGAGTTCTGATACTACTCCTGGAGTTACTTATGCACACCTCAAAACTCAGACTTGAATGCTAATTTTCACCCTTGAAATTCTGGGTCAGGAGCTTAATCCCAGTATGGAATCATGGTATGATCCTGAGCTTAATCAAATTGGTATGATCTCAAGCCTGAATTTGGAAACAAAGTTGGTGTGATTGCAAAACTCATGTAGGAGATTTGGAACTATTGAGCTTGGGATCATTCCGATGTTATTTTCAAATTCAAGAACTCAGGTAATGTCCAGCTTTTGACAGGATTCAATGTTCAATGCTTCGTCTTCTAGGGCAATTAATTGTGGCAAGTGGGCAATCAAATAGTTTGAAATATGTTGCCAAAATTGCCAAGGGTTTGCTACCTGGTACATAATTCTGAGAAAGAGTTTTGCCTGTGGGCCTAGTCATGGCCTGCAGTCATCACATTTGACCTAAATGGTTGTGTTCAAGCTTTATAAGGTTTAGCAGGTTGGTTTTGCAGATTTCAATCCAGATCATCCAGAGTACTCAGAAAACCACATAGTTATACTGCCGGAGGTATATATATTTATCTTGTAATGCTGCCTGGAATCACTAATTGCTCCTCTCACATAAGCTACTGATGTTCAAATCTGGTAGGGTTGAGAGTCAGGGTGCAGGCACCAATCATGGCACAGCAGAAAGTTGGGAACAACTTGTTTCACCCTGGAGGAGCGTGCAACATCCACTCCCCAAACTCATGATCAGAGGAGAGGATTCCATCACATTGCGAATTGGATATACCTGTTCAACATTGATTGAACAACAAACAGCAAATTAGCTGTGGATCAGCCTGGAAACTTAAAGACCTAATCTGATTATGCAGCCTCCATCATTCCCATCAAAGGAGAAGTGCCTCAAGCATGGACATTTAAGGTACACCGCATAAGTTATGCATTGTTTCATAAAATCAAGGTCAATGTAGGTTAGCCTTTTGTTAGGGTCTCTTTCCATTAACTTTGCTGTTGTCACATGTGCACACGAGATACTTTGATGACAGCAAGGTAATGGAAGTCAGGTGCCCTGCTGCATTAACAATCACTTTCCATTGGAGAGCTGAAACTCTTTTAGAAATCTATAATTAACTAATGTTGTGAATGTTTGGATGAAAGAAACAAGTGGCAACATTGTAGGGAACATTAAAAGGAAAATATGTTCTCATAAGAAGGATGACAATTGTCATCCTCCAATGATTCACAAGTTGACTAAGAGTTCTCACAACTCACAACTTCTGCATGGACTTGTTTAGTTGTGAGGTCATTGTGATAACAGCTAGAGGGAAAAAACATGTAATGGAAGTTTGTTGGGGCAGAATTTCTGATCACAACACTGAAGCGAAAACAGACCTTTAGGGGTCTAAGCACACTACAAAATGTAGGCAGAGAAAGTGAAATTTTAAATTTCAATTTATGTGACAATCATAAATGTTACCATGCTTTCACCCAATATATTAATTGATAGAGTCTAGATGTTCAATACAAAGTTTTTTGATTGTGTTGTGTATGTCCAAATGTAAGGATGTGAGGAGTGAGGACCAGTGTTTTTGTTTTGGGTGAATTTTCACACTGTCACAACAAAATAAATCAATCTGGCATGAAGTGTGCAAAAGGGATAATTGAAAACATGTGTCAAAGTTGTCAAGTTTTGAGAAAAAAACTCAGGAGTTTTCTTATCTAGACAATGAGTTCTTGGAGGTCACCAGAACAAAGCAGGATCTTAAAGAAATTGTACTTTGCTGGCTGACCTCTTGACAAATTTGGCTCATTCCTCTTGTGGATGATTGCCAGTCCACCCTGCTTGAGAATCATTTTTGGAGCTACATTTCACAATTTGGAGATTTTTTTAAGAAAATGAAAAGAACACCAAATTTTTTTTTTGTGATGTTATGGATTTTTTTGGGCCAGTTTTTTGGTCATATCTAGACCTAGGTACTTCCTAAGTCGCCACTTGAAGCAGCACTTTTTGAAAAATGCTACAGCTCACCTAGGAAATTTACCATTTAAATGCTAAATAAAGCTGGGGATTCTTGGCAGTAGACCTGCTTGAGGAGTTTGAAAAAAAAAAAACCCTCTTGGTGAGGACTGTGGATTGTGTTTTTCTCATTCTTGTGCACACATTTAAAGTCTTCATAGTCTTCATAGTTTCTTTTTTATGTGATTTTCACAACAATTTTTCTTTTAATTTCATATTGTTGGTCATAATTTGTAAAAATTAGACCCTACTAAATTCTGTCCCTGAGGCATTAAAACTTTGCTGCTTGCTAACTAATTTCCAAACATTGACGGTACACTGAAATTTGGCGTGTGACACTTGAATGGGAGTTCATGGTTTTGTCAGTTAGTACAGGTACGGCATTATTTATTGCATTTGTTCTTTTCCACAATCTGATCTTTCCATAGGAGTACCTGCCATGCTGAAATTAGGTGGCTTGATTTAGCTGCTACTAGATTCAAGCCACGCTTACACCCACGCACACGCACAAGTACGTACGTGTGGTGGAAGTTTGCAAAATCCAAGCAAAATTCCTTCCACTAGATTTTACCATAGCTAGCTAGTGTTGCCTAATTAGGGTCTCCATTTTAGGGATCTAGGAAACATGCATGTCTATATAGAGAAAAGTCAAGCCTAGCTAAAGAGGGGGGGTGCATACAGATAGATTGATTACAAGGTCATAATAGCGAACAAAAAAGCTTCTTTTTATAGAAACCTGTTAAGAAACAAAAAAGAAAACCGTTATGTGCAATCATGGCGTGTGTCCTGACTCCTAACTCAGAAACTGTTGGTATCTCAACTGGTGGTAGCCGGTATCAACTGGTTTTCTCGTTGACCTCCGGTACTGGGACAGACGGCGGCAGGGCGCTCTCAAATTTGCCACGAGTGCTGATCAGTTATTGCGTCCTCCGTCCGTTCTTGAGCACGTCGCGTTATATTGGCTTGGCGGCGCAGGGCGGGGGGGGAGGTGTGGAAACTGATCAACTGCATGAGATTTGGCGTTGGGTCTTAGTTGTTTCAAGTGCAATCGAGGAAAGTCTCTCTCTAGTATTTTATAATTGAGAATGTGATGCGTGGTGTGCAGTTCTTTTGTTTTTGCATGTTAGAAACTTGTAGTCTTTTTTATTGACTGACGTAACAACGAGAATGTAATAATTCTTCCTATTGATCTCGTGGTATCTGCATTAAGTTGCGAAGCGGAGGGAGTGCTCTTGCTGGGACGCTTCTTAAGTTGGGTTGATAATTTTGTGTTTGATATCTATTTCAATCTCAATGGCGTAGTTGCTAGAAGGGCACAAGGGCGCATCGTTTAAAAAAAATTTGTTGCAGTTCTTAATCTTAAGTCGCCTTTTCTGCCCCGCCCCTTCTTATATCTGTAGAAGCAGTTATTATTCCTGCGTTGTTACCTTTAAATTGAGGCACATGATCTCTGCAGCTACTGCATATATACAATGAATTTGCTTTCAAATCGTGTATTATATGTTGGCTGGAGATGGATACAGGACTGCTGTAAAAGTCTGTGTTCAAGACTTTTGTAACTGCAGCAGCCTACACGTTCAACCTAATTGATCTGGTTATTACTTGATCAAATGGAAATCTTCTCGTTTTAAACTCCATTGATGAAAAGCCAGACTTGGAATTCATATCCTGCGCCTTCAAATGTGGTCAGAATTCGGTAGCTGCTAGACTGGCTGTAATTAGGTATTAGCATCTGCAGCTGAGTGTTCAGGAATCCGGTGTAACTTTTGCATCAGGTTGTATCTATAGGTACATGGAAGTCATCATGTTGACTGAATATCATCAAATTAGCACAGCAGCTTTAAGTTAGAATTCTGCAGACCTGCCACCTTATTTGCAGGTAGTACATCCTGACGCGCGTACTGAGCTCTAGCAGCAGGTTCAGCTCATTTGCGAGTTTGAATATCAGCTGGAGTACGTCCTGTCTCAGATCACATGCAGCTGCAGGTGACTGATAATCCAGAATGTACAAAGCTGTACCTGCTTGTGTGTTAAGCTGATGACGGTAGAGGAAGCAGCTGGTCATGAAGCTGCAGCTGCAGCTTTAGGGTTTGGAGCGAAAATCGAAACCCTAGAGATGTTCACTCGATGTTGAGAGAGGTCCTTAATGATGCAGAGGAATTGCTCCAATTACTGGAACAATTCTGGAAGCTGCAGCTCTAGCTGCTAGCAAGTTCCTTATCGACCCCTAGCTATTCTGTTTCCAAATGGGAAGCATCCCAAGTGCGGTTCTTTAACATGGGTCTCATGACTTTGATGAACTGATGAGGTTCATGATGTGCAACGAGCATTCTTGAAGAGCAGTAAACACATTCAGGAATGCCGAGAACTCGAACCCAGAGTTGATGGTTACTGATTGATTTCTTAACTTACTCAATGTATGTGTATGTGTATAGTCCAGAAAACCCCGCAACGTTGCAAATAAATCTTCTCACACAGTTCTTCAGTCGAGCAACAAAAGAAGCAGAAGATGCAGAAGCAGACATATTGCAACAATAAATTTTCTCCTCACATTGCAATTCTGTGAACTTCAGTCTCCAGGAACACAAGAAGTAGCAAATGCAGAAGCAAACATTTTCTTGCAACAATAGTTCTTCTCACAGTGCATGAGTTCTTCGGTCGAGCAACACAACCAGAAGCAAATCCGGAAGCAAAACATCTTGCAAGCACAATTACATTATTTCTTCTCACAATGTAATTCTATCTTTAGTCAAGCAACAACACTGCAAGAAGACAATGAACTTGGGAAAATCCTGAAAAAAAAAGTACTGAAAAGCCTTCGAAGAGGTCGATGCAAAAGCATTTACAAGGATGGTCTTCACTGCATGAGTTCATGGACACACAGAAAAAGAAAAAGGAAAAAACATTGTTCAGCATTGAAAGAAGTCTACACATCCTGCACTATCTCAGATGTGCAGTGTTCTCTCGATTAGGGAAAGCGATGGGAATCCTACTCCTCAGCCGATCAAAATTGTCGGAGTCCGATCCTAGCTACCTTACATCAGCTCTGAAAATGGATCTTTCTTCCCCTCCTCCGCGAGGTGCCATGCATGCTAGAATGAAGCTAAGACATGCAAGGTCCGTGTCAAAGCAGCAGTCATTGCAGCTGGACTTGCTGCATCATGACTAGAGACGTTTTAAGGTCAGATCGTTCAGGTAGGAGCCATCAGTGCGAGTGATGCACTCGCATATGTAGAATCCTGACGGCATTGTCACCACTTGCGTGAATTCTTGGATCTCCGGATCATGTTTCGGAGAGGGAGATGGTTGAGCAGTGTTGTAGACTCGTCGGATCTTCAGCTTTTTCAACAAATAGCTTTTTTCGTCTTTCCAAAGCTCGAAGATGTAGAGATTGGGCCCAATGAACTCCGACGACTTGAAATAGATTCTCCCACCGATTTGGGGTTCCATCTTCTGAAGTACTCCGTTGACAGACACGAGTTTGCCTGGCCTGTAGTCGATGTTGACACGGTTCATCCTTTTGGTCATCCAGTTACTCATCACATACCTCATCAGGAGCAGGATGTTGGGTGGCATATGTGCGCTAAAATCCCTGCACACGATGCGATCCACTTCCCCCACAACACGCTGCAGCTAGACACGAGCCAAGGAACATCAGATGAATTCCACTCAATGAGCTGTAATGCAGCTCTCACAGAAGAACCCAAAGAAGAATTACAGCTTCATGAAGACTATATCGAAGCTAAAGAAAACAGAAACATATGCAAGCTTATGACCAAAAGAGAAAACACGTAGGAAAGTCTACAAGAGCTTTAGAGACCAGCAAGCAAGCTCTTGAGATAAGCTGTAAGCACGTCGTATGTAGACAGGCCACTCGCCATGCATGCAAAGGAACCGACTGCAATAGCGCTCAAGGACTTAAGACTTGCATTGTATATCAGATTACATTCTACAAGCAGCTGCATGCAGTAGTGGAGCAGCTGCAGGAAGTATATACTTACGACCCCTTCGAGGACTGTTCCGTTGTCTGCTGGCACCGATCTAGCGGCCAACCAAGCTGAGAAGATCGAAGCCATGGTGAAACTGATCTGCTGCTGGTCTGTAAATGCATGGAAATGAACAGTTAGCAGCAATGCAGGCAGAACTGGTGCACAGAACTGAAAAGCGAAAAAAAAACAAAAACAATGCGAATGAGAATAAGAGATCGATAGCTATAAAGGGAATGCATCAGTATTTCCTGGTAATAGAAAAACTCATGTGCAGCAGCCGGGTCTCAACTACTACCGGTGATGATTGTGGAGCAGGTCTGCAAGATCAAGTGCAGAGAAAGTTTCTGCAAAGATGAGAAGACCAGCGACGGGAGCTCGCGCTGTGCAGAATGAAAGAAAAGCTGGTGGGTGCAAGAGGAGAGGAGGGAGAATTGTTCTCCACAAGAAGTGTGGAAGAGAGAACAATGAGATTTGGAGTGGTGAACTGGTCCTGATATATACACATCCAGACAGCAGCTGCAGCAGCTGCAGGAAAGGATTCAGACCGCCTTTTTTCTGCAGCTACCACCCTGTTACAAGTAACTACAGGCGAGCTGTGGAAACTAGCTAGCATGGTACTGAATTCTAGCTAGCATGGTACTGAGTCAGCGAGGGTTAGAAAACATCAGAATCGATGATCTAGCTACTCAGTAATGTCGACACTACCTAGCTAAAGGCCGACCTCTGTTTCTTTTCTTTTTCATTTCTTTTCTTTCATCTCCCTTTGACTCAAGAGTCACGATCGCGGTTCGATTGATAAGCCTTGGTAAAGAAATCCTGACTAGCTAGCTGATCGTCCATATGGCCTAGAATGCCCGGACGCTTTCTATCCTTCGAGAAAGTTCTGAAGCCCAACGCTTACTTTCAACCTTGTTCGGATCAATTGCCGGCCTCCATCTGTCCCATTCTTATAGCCAGTGGATCGATCCTCGTTTGCTTCCTGGTGGGCACTGGGATGTGGGGAGAACATCTCATTCTCCGGCGAAATCTCGTCTTCGCCTATGATGAAATTATTTATTTCTTTTATTTCTTTTCTTAGTTGGTCGCTTTCTAGCTACCATGTATATCTCTAGATATTGCAGGTTTCAAATGAAATGCTAGTTCAGCTAAGTCTGGATGCAAGTTTAACGCCAAAATAATAATTCCCTGCACTTTTAGGGTCACTCTCTGTGCATGGATAGTATATGAGTCCCAATATTCACAAAAATCCTTTTAAGGATTTCTTGTGGGACCATTGATTAAGAAGTCTAGCTTGAATTTCCCATATGCAAAAAACATGAAATGGTTTGTTTGAAAATGGGAATATACAATGATTCCTCTGTTTCACAATGAGAAAATTAGAATAAAACATTGAAATATTGGTCCCTTGGGAGATTCCCATGGAGAGTTTTTTTCCCCTATGTTTTGTTAATTCAACTTGAATTCATTGGAGGCTTCCACTCACTCTTTTCCCTGCGTGGATTCAATGCTAAAGAAGTTTCTTGTGAATACAACCTCCAGACCTCACGATAACAGAAGATGATGCAGCACTTTTTTAGGCACCTGCTGATTTGGAGAATCTGGAGTAATAAAAAAAGCTGCTAGAGTTCAGCTTCAAGATATCTACTAGAGGTCATCAGCTGGTGGACCTAGCTACTTTTACTCTTTTTCTGCCTGCAGGGAATCACAAAATCAACATATAACAATGGGTAGAAGACTTCTGAGCTCCCTTGTCAGAATTAATCAGAGGATGTCACAAAGATTTATATATATTGTCTCTATAAGAGATGTCAGGAATATTTGGGGACATGGGAAAAAGAATGCAGCTACACTAGGTAACAGAAAGCTCCTCCAGATTAGCTAACAGAACTCAGTTTGATCTAGTTACAGTCTTAAATATGAATGAGGCACTTCTGTTGAATATCATAAAAAGACAGTGGTCCACAAAAGAGAAGAATATCATTAATTCTAAATTAGAAAGAAAATATAACGGATTGATCATCATCCCGGCTGATACTTAGCCAAAGAACAGACAAATTTCACTCCTCCCTATTCCAGCCTCGATGGAAAATTGGAATTACAAACTGTGCACAACTCTGCTGAAGTTTTTAACCTAAAACTAATATTGCAGTAAGTACATTGTGATAAGCTCAAAAGCGGCTGATGACGATGCTAATGATCATAGCTGATCATGTTTCCCACATTTGACGGTCGACTACTAATTGTCAGGTACTTGTACATCCTTAAGCACAGCCTGTCTGGGTAACAGTGGTTTTGCAAACTACAACTTGCCTGCTGCAGAGCCTGCAGCTTCTGCGTTTGTTGTCTCCTTCTAAGTTCATTGCCCGTTGCTTTTTTGACTAATAAACTGTACTCTAAGTAATTTGATTATAACGGTTAGTGCTGCGTGAATTTAGCTGCCTAATTTTTGTGCTATTCCTGTACTTCTAGACGTTACAACTTCAACATGGATTAATCGTGCACCACCAATAATATTCTGAGGCAAACCCAATTCATTTATAAGAACAAAGTAGCCTGTTGCTCCTGCAACCCAGACCATTCTATGGAACATATGTATGATAATACTATCCACAAACTTAGTTAGCTGTGCCTTAATTACTTGGGAACTATGAAAGAAATGGCTCTAGATGGTGTTGTAGGTTTAATATTATTAATATGTTTTTTAGAAGTGTCTAGAATCCTGCTGTAGCCAGAGTTTTTCTTTTTTCTCCCTTCATATTTGTGATGTACCTGAACTGAAGATCATCCAGAATACAGTATCGCCAAATTTGCCTGCAAACAGAATATGAATGTAAGAAGTTTAAGATTCCTTCACATTTTTGGCTACCTGTTGCTAGAACCCAATAGAGAAACCTGGCGACATTTTAAAAGAAAGCACTGTGAAAATTTGGCAATCTAGAAAACCAAAAAATACATAATTTTAGCCATTTTGAATTTAAAAAAAGCCAACTCTCTACATTTAGCCAGAAAACAAAGGCTGCTAGTACTAGCAACTACTTTGTTCTTTCTCTTTTTCTCTCTCTTTCAAGCCCTGGCTTTATTTTTGGCTCCCAGTCAAAGGGGACAAAAAAACTCACCATGATCATACTTAGTGAAGTAGACAACCAGCTGTAAACACGCTTCAAGTTACTTACTGTCTTAATTGCTACCCTAGAAAGTAGTACTGTGGGGGGAATATCTGGAGCCAGCTCACTAATAATGCAGCAGTCTTAATTAATGTCAGGTGCATGATTGAAACAACACTAACTAATTTGTAGCCTTACTGCAT
>Ga0116228_10002005_pt1 | contig 17337 bp, 13 predicted proteins | sample S1TSphfallax_2_FD_89694 | JGI IMG/M metagenome (GOLD analysis project Ga0116228, IMG submission 89694) | Host-associated microbial communities from peat moss isolated from Minnesota, USA - S1T2_Fc - Sphagnum fallax MG | ecosystem: Host-associated > Plants > Peat moss > Unclassified | place... | reverse complement strand
GCGCAACGGCATCTACAAGTTCGCGCTCGTCGATCGCAACGCCAGCAATCCCTCCAACAACGCCTACTACGTCGACAACGTCAAGTTCACCGTCGATTAGCCAGTCAAGCACAGCCGCATGAAGCATTCGTAATCCGCGGATGCTGCGTGCGGCGTCGCGCACGCCTTCTTCGAACCTCGATACGGCTCCAATTGCCTGTACATTTTTTGAGCAGCAGCGCTTTTTGATTGATTAATGTTAAGCGCATGCGCGTCGCCACGATGCGAAATATTTGCCGCTGTCTATTTTTTGACCATTGAAAGAATTGCACGGAACTTTTTTCCGCAGCTCGATACGCCGCTCCAATAATCGTGAAAACCCTTTAATTCAAGGCATTTTCCGTCGCATCCGCGATTCGTCGCATCTCTGCCCAGCACTCGAAAAATCGTCACCGTCTTCGATCGCAGACACTTGCGCGCGTGATCGGATTGAAAATTCGTCGCGTTGTCCGACGTCTGATTACGCAGACAATTGCGTGAGCGAAATGCGCTCTGTCTAATGCGCTCAGACTATTTTTGACTGCGGAGAAAATTAATGCAGCGATTCAAGCGCAAGAGAACAGATATTCTGATTGCCGCGACGATGCTCCTCACGACGGCCATTGCCGCATGCAGCGGCTCCTCGAGCAGCGGTACGACACCGGGCACTGCGTCGGTCAACACCGCGACTGCGGCAACCGCCACGCAGGCGGGCAGCACCGCAACTGCCGGCTTGAGCGAATCGGCGAATTCCCAGACGCGATTACAGCGCGACAGCCTGGGTTTTGCCGCTCAAAACTTCGCTGCACAGCAAAGCGCGGGCAACGCGGCACTGACCGTCACCCGGACCGGGTCCAACAAGCAAGCATTGACGGTCAACTACGCCACCACCGACGGCACCGCCGTCGCCGGAATCGATTACACGCAAACGGCCGGCACGCTCACCTGGGCGGAAAATGACTCCACCGCAAAGACCATCAACGTGCCCGTCAGCACCGCCAAGGCCCTCTTGGAACAAAAGACCTTCGAGGTGGCTTTGAGCCAGCCGACAGATGCCGCTGCGATCGCCGAACCCGGCGCGGCGACCGTGGTCGTCTCGGGTGATGCAGTGCCATCGCAGGGGACCGTCGAATTCGCCACGACACTGCAGAACATCGGGCAGAGCGTCGGCACCATGCAGGCCATCGTCAACCGCACCGACGGTTCCAGCGGCGCGGTCAGCGTCGCGTATGCAACGCTCGCCGACGGCAACGCCGTCGCCGGCACGGACTTCACAGCGACGTCCGGCACACTGGAGTGGGCGGACGGCGATACCGCTCCAAAGACGTTCAAGGTGCCGGTCAGCAACACCGCTCCTTTCGTCGGCAAGAAAGTGTTCGACATTGCGCTGAGCAAGCAGGCCGGCGCCACGCTCGGCACCCCCAGCACGACGGAAATCGTCATCAACGGCGACGGCAGTCCGGTGCCCGGCGTCGTGCACCTTGCCGCCAGCAGCACCACGGTCGCGCAGAGCGCGGGCACGGCGTCCATGAGCGTCGCGCGCGTCGAAGGCAGCAGCGGCGCGGTATCGGTGTCTTACGCCACCGCCAACGGCACGGCGATGGCCGGCACCGACTACTCGCCCGTATCCGGTACGCTGCAATGGGCCAACGGCGATAGCGCCGCAAAAACGGTTGCGGTGCCGATCATGAATTCGACACCTTTCACCGGCAACAAGTCATTTTCACTGGCGCTGTCGAAGCCGAGTGCCGGCGCGGCGATCGTCAGTCCGGCCGCTGCCAGCGTCACGATCGAAGGCGACGCATCGGCGCCGGTCGGCAACCTGCAGCTCTCCGCTTCCACCCTGACCGTTTCCCAGAGCGCCGGCACGTTGACCGTGACGGCAGCGCGCGCCGGCGGCTCCAATGGAGCGGTCAGCACAACGTATAGCGCGGTGAACGGCACCGCGGTCGCGGGCACCGACTTCACGGCACCGAGCGGCACGCTGACCTGGGCGGCCGGCGATACGCAACCGAAGTCCTTCTCGGTCGCGATCAGCAACAAGACGCCGTTCACGGGCACGCGTTCTTTCACGCTCAAGCTTTCCAATCCGAGCGGCGGAGCAACCTTGAGCACGCCGAGCACGACGTTGGTCAACATCAGCGGCGATGCTCCCGCTGCCGTGGGCGCGCTGCAATTATCGGCGGCCACCACCGCGATCGGCCAGGCTGCCGGAACGTTGACGGTGACAGTCAATCGAACGGGCGGCTCGAGTGGCGCAGCCAGCGTCAATTACGCGACGGAGAACGGATCGGCGCTCGCCGGTACGGACTACACGGCGACCAGCGGCACGTTGAGCTGGGTGAGCGGCGATGCCTCGTCGAAGACCTTCAAGGTGGCTGTCAGCAATGCCAAGCCCTTCGCCGGCACCAAATCTTTTACCGTGACTTTGTCAACGGTGAGCGGCGGGACACTCGGCGCCCCGGCCAGTTCGACGGTGACCATTGACGGCAGTGCGGCCACCAGCGGGGGCGGCAGCGGCGGCACGGCCCCCGCGGCACCAGGCTCCCTCACCATGACCGGCCAGGCGCTTAACAGTGCTTCGTTGTCGTGGAGCGCCGCCGCGGCGGGCAGCGCCCCGGTGTCGTACTACAAGATCTATCGCAACGGCGCGGCGTACGCCACGGCCACGGGCACGACGTTCACGGATGCGAACGCCACCAACACCAACTCGCCGGACACGAACAGCGGTCCGTTGCTCACCGTGGCCAACACGGTGTACACCTACGCGGTCTCGGCCGTCGACACGGCGGGCAATGAAGGTCCGCAGCAGGCGAACATGACCTACTGGGTGTACTACAACGGGGTGTTCGACTGGCTCGGCGATTACTCGTACCCGGGCGGGCAGATCAACATCAACTACGCCGATGCGAGCGGCGCGCCCGAAGACGGTCCGGCCGACATCAAGGTGACCTCGTCCGCCGAAAGCGCCGGTTTCCTGCCGTACGCGGGGAAGACGACCACGCAGTGGGATCTGGATGGCGGCGCATTCAACTACATCACGTTGGATTTGAAGCCAACGCTGGCCAATCAGGACTGGCAGATCTTCATCCTCTGCCGGCTGCCGCCGGGCGATAACAGCCCATGGTCATCCGTGTACCTGAGCAAGTATGGTCCGGCGCCGGTGGTCGGCAAATGGGCGACCTACAAGATCCCCTTGTCGGCGCTCACCATCGGTTACACCAATTTCACCGGCTCGATCAAGGGCACCACCCTGACGGTCACGAGCGTCGGTTCGGGTGTGGGTTTGGATGCCGGCGGCTACATCACCGGTCCGGGGATTCCGGCGGGCACCTACCTCACCACCTTCCATCAGGGCGGCGGCGGCGTCGGCACGTACACGGTCGGCGGACCCGGCATCTCCGGCTCCACCAACATTGCCAGCACCTCGATGGTCGAACAGCGCAACGGCATCTACAAGTTCGCCCTCGTCGATCGCAACGCCAACAATGTGGGCAGCAACGCCTACTACATCGACAACATCAAGTTCAGCGTCGATTAAGTCAAGCGGCTGCACGCGCAAGGCCGAATAGGATAGGCTGCTGGGGATGAATCATCGTCCCCAGCAGCGATCCGCTCCTCGATGCTACTGTTCCTCAAGACCGTACTTCGAACGCTGATACTGCCGCCCTCCGGGCTACTGTTCATCTCTGCGCTCGGCATTGCGCTGCTGAGGCGCCGCCCCACGATGGCGCGGATTCTTTTGATATCCGGCATCGGCTCGCTGTGGTTGCTGTCCACCCCCTTCATCTCGGACGCGCTCACTGCCAGCGTCGAGCATTACCCTCCTTTGGACTTGAGCCGCCCCAGCGGCGCACAGGCGATCGTGATTCTCGGCGGTGGCGGCCAGCTGGCCCGTGCGCCGGAGTACGGCGGCCCCGCCGCGCTGCCGCTGTTGCTGCAAAAGCTTGCCTACGGTGTCTATGTCGCCCGCAAAACCGGCCTGCCCATTCTCGTCACCGGCGCAGGAATCGAGGCCGACGCCATGCGTGATTCGCTGATGCGCAATTTCGACGTGACGCCGCGTTGGGTCGACGACCAAGCGCGCGATACCTTCGAGAATGCGCGCAATTCCGCACGCATACTCGGCGCGGCCGGTGTCCACCGCGTGATCCTCATCACCCTCAGCACGCATATGTGGCGCTCGACGCATGAATTCGCCGCGGCAGGCATGGATGTCGTACCGGCGCCGGAGGGCATGGTTTCCTCACGAGGCCATGCGCAGATCCTGCTGCAATTCATACCCAGCGCGGAAGCCTTGACCTACGGATCATTGGCCGTTTATGAATTGCTTGGCGAGCCTGTGCGAATATTCTTCGAAGCAACACACATACGGCGGCATGACACATGAGAATCAAGAGACCGGTCTTTGGGAGTCTGATGGTGGGCTTTTTGATCACGGGCGGAGCTGCGAGGGGCGCTCCCGATACGGGTCCCGCGGCGCCCTCCGATCTGGTGATGACCGAACAAACCTACGACAGCATTTCGCTCAAGTGGAGCGCGCCGGCCGGCGGCACGCCGGTTGCGCACTACAACATCTACCGCAACGGCGTTGCCTTCGGCACGAGCAAATCCACCACCTTCACCGATCGCAAAGCCGTCAACGCCAACTCGCGCGCCACGGCGAGCGGTCCTCTCTTGACCGCCGCCAACACGGTGTATTCGTATGCGGTGTCCGCCGTCGATGCGGCGGGTAACGAAGGCCCGCAGCAGACGAATGCGACCTACTGGGTGTACAACAACGGCGTATTCGAATGGGAGGGAGACTACTCGTACCCGGGAGGCCAGCTGAGCATCGACTACGCCGACACCAGCGGTGTAGCCAAGGGCGCGCCCGCCGACATCAAAGTGGCATCCACCGCGCTGAACGGCGGTTTCCTGCCTTACGCCGGCAAAACCGTCACGCAGTGGGATCTGGAAGGCGGATCATTCAACTACTTCTCGCTGGATTTGAAGCCGACCCTGGCAAAACAGGATTGGCAGCTGTTCATCCTCTCGCGCCTGCCGCCGGGCGATAACGCACCCTGGTCATTCGCTTACTTGAGCAAGTATGGTCCCGCGCCGGTGGTGGGCAAGTGGGCCACCTACAAAGTTCCGTTGTCGGTTCTGACCATCGGCAACACCAATTTCACCGGGTCGATTTCCGGCACGACGCTTACCGTGACCAGCGTCGAGTCCGGCGTGGGCCTCGACGCCGGCGGCTTCCTCACCGGGCCGGGGATCCCGCAAGGAACCTACCTGCTCAACTTCAACCAAGGCGGCGGCGGCCCCGGAACGTATGTGATCGGCGGCCCCGGCATCACTCCCGCCACCTCCGTGCCGATGACACCGATGGTCGAGCAACGCACCGGCATCTATAAATTCGCCCTCGTCGATCGCAACGCCAACAACGTCACCAACAACACCTACTTCATCGACCACATCAAATTCACGGTGGATTGATCGCATGTACACCGTGTCGCTGTGGATCGCGGCGCTCGCGTGCGCCCTGCTGGGGTCGCGGGACTCGTGGGCGCAACCCACGCTCGAACCGCACATACTCGTCGATCAATTCGGATACCGTCCGCAGGACCCCAAGGTCGCGGTCATCCGCAATCCGCAGGTGGGTTACGATCGCGCCGACACTTTCATTCCCGGCACCCGCTATCAGGTTCGAAGAGTGCAGGACGGCGGTGTCGTCTTTTCCGGCACGCCCACCGCGTGGAACGGCGGCGCCCTCGAATCCTCGTCCGGCGATGTCGGCTGGTGGTTCGATTTTTCGAGCGTCGATGCACCCGGGAATTATTACGTGTTCGACGTCGCGAAGAACGCCCGCTCCGCCCCCTTTCACATCGACCCATTGGTCTACCGGGAGATACTCAAGGCGGCCGTCCGAACCTACTTCTATCAGCGCGCCGGTTTCGCCAAGCAGCCGCCGTTCGCGCAAAAATGCTGGATCGACGGCATCAACTACAGCGGACCCAATCAGGACACGGAAGCGCGGGACATCACCGACCGCTACAACGCCCAAAAGGCGCGCAACATGAGCGGCGGTTGGTTCGACGCCGGCGACACGACGAAGTACATCACGTTTGCCGCCGTACCCGTGCATCAGCTGTTGACGGCCTATCAGATCACGCCCGCCGCATTCACCGACGACTTCGACATTCCAGAATCCGGCAACGGCATTCCCGACCTGCTCGACGAGGTCAGGTGGGAGCTTGACTGGGCGGAGCGAATGCAGTTCGCAGACGGCAGCGTCGCGCTCAAGGTGGGCGATATCATCGACACGAAGGGTGGCGCGCCGAGCACGGATGCAAGTCCGAGATTCTATGTACCGGCCTGCACCTCGGCGACCATTGCGGCCGCGGGGATGTACGCCCACGGCGCGTACGTGTTTCGCGAAATCCCACCGCTTGCGGCGGACGCGCACCAGCTGCGGATGCGCGCCATTGCCGCGTGGCGCAACTATCAGGCGAGTCCGGTGAAGCAAACCACGTGTGACTCCGGCCTGGTGCGTTCCGCCAAGGCCGATTGGAACGAGGCCGACCAGGCCGCGGAAGCCGTGGTGGCCGCAGTGTACTTGTTTGCAATCACGGGCGAGCACGCCTACGGTGATTACGTGAAGGCTCACTATCGGGAGACCCGTCCGTATCACGAGCCAGGCTGGTCGCGTTACAACGCGGATCAGGGGGAGGCGCTGCTGTTCTATGCGACGCTACCCGACGCCGACCCGGAACTGAAGCAAACGATCGACGCCGACAAACAGAAAGACGCGCAGTCCGCAAATCAGATCTACCAATTTCATCCCGGCGACGATTTGTACCGCGCCTTCATGCAGGATGAACAATATCACTGGGGCAGCAACCAGCCGCGCGCCAACATCGGCAACACCAACTTGGACGCCGTCATCTATGGATTGGTTCCAGCTCGTGCGGACGACTACCGGACACGCGCTGTGGAAATGCTGCACTACTTTCACGGCGTCAATCCTTTCTCCATGGTTTACATGAGCAACATGCGCGGCTACGGTGCGACACGCTCCGCCAACGAAATATTCCACGCTTGGTTCTGGCACGGCTCCAAGTGGAGTGACGCGCTGACCTCGGAATGCGGGCCCGCGCCGGGCTTCGTTCCGGGCGGTCCGAACGCGAGCGCCGCACAGAACGGCGTGCCGGCAACGCTGATGCCGCCGGTGGGACAGCCTCCGCAAAAATCCTACCGCGACTGGAACGCGGGGTGGCCCGACAGCTCGTGGGCGATCACCGAGCCGGCCATCTACTATCAGGCCGCCTATGTCAGGCTGCTGTCGTACTTTGCGCAGTAGCAGCGGGGTCTGAATGTTCGCGCATGGATTTGCGCAGCACCAGGATGATGCCCGCGAGATTGATCAATTCGCCGATAATTTGCCCGATGAGCGTGGCGGCCACCCCCCACCAAGCGATCCCGAACCACATGATGGGCATGGCCACGGCGGTACCGATTCCGACCTGCCACGCCAGGGATTTGAACTGACCCGTGGCCATCAATGCGGATTGCAGCACATCGCGGAACACCGCGACGAACGCCACGCCGGCCCACAGCATCAACAGCCGTTCGCGATCCTGGATGGTCTTGTGCAGGACGGTGGTGAACAGGTAATCGCGGCTGCTCCACACGCAGACAAAGTAAGTGGCCTCGAGCAACCCGACCAGCAACAGGAAGCGCAACAATCGGCGCACCAATCCATGCAGGCCGATTTCATTGTACCAACTGGCGGCGCTCGGATTGAGCAGCGATGCGACGCCCGCGGTCAGCAAAATGACGGGCATCAGCAAAAGTCTTGTCGCATTGATGTCGGCCACCGCTTTCAAATCGACACGCGATGCCAGCACGTAGTTGAAACTTTGCCCGAGAAACCAATAAGTGCTCGCTCCCACCAGCGACCAAAACCCGAGGCTGCGAATGCCCGGCCAGATGGTAACCGCAGCCCGCTCCTGCCAGCCGGGCGATAGCGCCAGCGACCGGTGTCCCATCGCAGCTCCCGCCAGGCTCGCCAGCACGATTGCCACTGTCGCGCCCAAGACGACGGGCTTGACGAACAGCAGCGAGGCCACCACGCCCAGCAACAGGGACACGGCGTAGACGATATCGGCGCCGAGCAGCGTATTGGTCCGAGAATACATGAGCAATACGCTGCGCAGATATTCCCGCCGCAAGGACACCCAACAGGCCACGATGCCGATGGCCACCACCGCAGCGAGCATGCCGCTCAGAAAGCCCAGGAAATAACCGGCCGCCGGCACGATCAGCAATGGCAACGCGATCAATCGCAAAAAGCGGCGTTGGATCTGCTTGACGGAGCTCAAGGTCCGCCACCGGTCGTCGGGCCCAAGACGCGGGGTCAAGATCGCCAAAGGTCCCGTCAACCACGAATTGTGCAGCGTGATGCTCAAAAGCACCGCCGACTGCACCAACACGTACAACGCATAGTCATGGTCGGTCGCGTAGCGGATCAACATGATACCGATCAGGAAATTGGCACCTGACAGCACCATTTGATCGAAGATGGCGCCGCTGAACAGCTTCAATGAGCCGCGCCAGAATTTGGATTTCATCCGGGCACTGTGTTTTTTGCCGGCGGCCGATGCGACAGAGGCGGCGCATGGGACGAGAGTGGGCACATCGACATGTCCGGCGGAGCATACCAGCGAGATTTGCCACCTGTATAGGTTTTTTGCCGCCTTCGTGACCCAGTTCCCCTATCGCTTTTTACATCATCCGAGGCGGCGGCTACCATGGACGCATGCGAAACCGGTCGGATCCGTACAACCTTCGAGCGCGCAGGGCCAATACCGCGAGACCGGCGCCTGCGCCCGGCGGGCCTGCGCGCGCCAAGGCGCCTTCGCGGCCCGGCGCGGCCGCGCGCGCCAAATCGCCCGGGCGCCCGGCGGCGGCCGCGGCGACGGCGACCACCACTGCGGCACCCAGTCGCGCCCTGTCCGCGCTGCTCAACGTCATGGGCTGGGTGTTGGTCGTGTCCATGACGGTTCCCTTCTACGTTTTTGACCGTACCCCGAACGCCAGCGAAACGATCGGCGTCAGCTATGGGGCCAACAACACCGCCAGGGCCATCAAGATTACGTTGCTGCTGCTGAGCGCCTATCTCATTTCACGCAACTGGGCGGCATGCGTAACGTTGTTGAAACAATTGAATCGCTTCTTCGTCGCCTTCCTGGTGTTGGTGCCCCTCAGCATATTCTGGTCCATCAGCCAGGCCGACACGATCGCGCGATACGTCACCATCATGTCGGTGGTCATGGTGTGGTCCGCAGCCTGCGTCGCGACATGGGAGCCTCTGCGCTTCCAGCATCTCATGCGGCCGGTGCTTACTTTTCTCGTGTTGGCATCGATCGTGTTCGGGATGGTGGCGCCCGATCTGGCCATCGAGACCGGCGAGGGTACCCTGAAAGACGCGTGGCGCGGGTTGTGCAACCAGAAAAATGGCTTCGGCCAGATGGCGAGCTTCACGTTCATTTTCTGGCTGCATGCATGGCTCACCAAGCAGGTCAGCCTATGGAAAGTCCTGCTGTTCGGCGGGGCCGGCGCTGCCTGCGTGCTCCTGTCGCGCAGCTCGACCTCGCTGCTTGCGACGCTGTTCGTCGTCATGTTCTTACTGCTTTTGTTGAAGGCGCCCGTCGCCATGCGGCGCGCCATGCCCTATCTCATAGGCTGCTTCGCGGCGATCGTGATGACCTATGCCGTCGCCATTTTGAAATTGGTTCCGGGGCTGGACATGTTGCTGCGGCCGATCACCGCGTTCACCGGCAAGGACATGACCTTTTCGAACCGCAGCGCAATCTGGGACGTGATCAAGGAACATATAAATTACGCGCCGATCTTCGGTTCAGGCTACGGGGCTTACTGGATCGGTCCGGTGCCGAGCTCGCCGTCGTACGCGTTCTTGTCACGCTTGTGGTTCTATCCCAACGAATCCCATAACGGCTACCTGGAGATCGTCAACGATCTGGGGTTCGTCGGTCTGATCGTGCTGCTTGGCTATCTCATCTGGTATTTGCGGCAGTCGCTGCTGCTGTGGCGCTTTGACCGCAACCAGGCCGCCCTGTATCTGGCCGTGTTTTTTCAACAGGCGATCATCAACCTGTCCGAAAGCACCTGGCTGGTGGTCAACGCGGGCATGAGTTTCACGCTGATGACGTTTGCGACCATCGCGCTGGCGCGCAGTTGTGCGGAGCGGCGCTCAGCCGCGGCACCCCGGCCATCGGTATCGGTGAGCGTGCCGCTCAGGATGCGCCGCGGCGCCGTATCAGGACGCTGAACGTTCGTGCGCGGCGGCCGGCCGCGATTTGCTCGAAGCGCTCGCACCGCGACCGTACGCGTGGTAGTGCCATCCCCATAGAACCGACAGCTTGCCGAAATTGGAGGCCATCTTGACGATCCAACCGGCGGATTGATGAAGCCCAAAGGGCAATGCCAGCGGCGTCATGACAGCTGCGATCAGCAGCTGCAGCGCTGAGCGCAACACGAACCATGCTTCGCCGGCCCAGGTGATGGGGCGAAAGCCGCCACTCAGAGTATAGCGCGCAAATCCCTGCCCGCCGCTCAGGGCTCGCAGCACCAGATAGCGCAGCGACAGACGGGCGGCCTCCACCGGCTCGAACACGGGCGCACGCTCCGTCCAGATGATCTTGGCGCCCTTGTGCGCAAGACGGGTCAGCAAATCCGCATCCTCGCCCGCCATCAGGCCATAGCTGGGATCGAACGGCCCGTTCTCTGCCCGCAGGAACGTTGCGCGCAGCAATACGTTGCCGAAGCGCAGGCAATTGAGCGGCACCTCCGCGCACTCTTGCTGATGCGGAAAGTCGTAAAAGCGCCCGGCCCGGATCCACGCGGGCGCACCGGGAGGCACTTGCGGCTCGACCGGTCCGAGCACGCCATCCGCGTTGGTTTTTTCGGCGGCGGCCATGAGTTCACGCAGCCAGTGGCGCGGCGCGCGCTCGTCATCGTCGACGAACGCCAGCCACTCGCCGGTCGCCAGCTGTACCGAGCGGTTTCGGGTCAACGAAATATTAGGCTCGGTCTGAACGTCGTAGTCGACACGAAACGGAACTCCGGTCGCCCGGAATTGATCCACCACGGGGCGGGCTGCCCCGGTTGGCTCGTTATCCACCACCACCACCTGCGTCGGCAGCAGCTGTTGTTGCGCCAGGTCATCGAGTACCGCGCGAAGGCGCTCGTTGCGCCGGAACGTGGGTATGCAGACGCTGATGGAGGGATTTTCTTCTGCCGCCATCAGGTGCCTCTGTTGGGCACTTGGTCATCGATTGGCAATACCTCGATACGCCTGAATTCGATGGGAGCGCCGTTTGACTGAATGGAGATATAGCCCGAATCGAGCTCCCGGGGCGCGCCGGCGGCGATCAAGCGCCGCGCGTCCTGGTTGTTCTCGTCCAACGTCACGTCCGTGTACTCTACGACCAGTGCGCCATTGACGATTTGCCGCACACGCTTGGCGCCGTCGACCTCCGCGACCACCGTCACCCAATCATCGTTGCGAAGGCTCACATCGCTGACCTTCGAGCACAGCCCCTTCACGGGCGCGCCCTGCACCAACACGTGCGTTCCATTCTGGCAGACATCGCCGGTCGGCGCACCACCATAGAAGTGCGCGCCGACGATGTCGAACTCCACCGACACCGGAAATTGCTGCTCTTTGCGCATGGTGTCCGGCGACTGGCTGTGCAGCTGCAGGCCGCTGTTCTTGTACGCCCAGCGCGGCGCCCCGGAGACCAGCGAACCGGAGAAGCGGTATTCGGCCCGCAGCCAGTAATGGGAGAATTTTTGCTTGGTGAACAGGCTGCCGAAACGGTCATTGAACTTGTCGTAGTCCTGATAGGACACCTTCAACAACCCGTCCTGCACCCGGAAGGTATTGCGGTAGTTGTCATTGAGATCCTGTCCCGCAATCTTCACGTTCCAGCCGCTCAAATCCTTTCCGTTGAACAGGCTGACCCACGCACCGGTGGGCGCCGCCACCATGGTCTTGGGCTTCTCAGTACAGCCGGCCAGCACGGCGCACGCGGTCAACAGGCAAAGCAGCTCAACTCGCATGGGCGTCCGGAACGATGACGGGCCGCGCAAACCAATTATTGCAAGGCACAGTGGGATCGTAGAATTGTACGTATTGAATGGTGCGTGATTCGTCTGATTTATTCGCGAAGAAGTCGCTCGATAACAGAAACAAGGTCGCCCAATCATCCTCCAGGTGTTCCCTGCGGCTGCGCGTGTCATTCGAGATTCCCCATTGCGCCGCCGGCGGTTTGGCAAACAGGGAATGAAAGTGATATTTCCAGCGATACCAGCTGGGTCGCTTTTGCAGCATCACACCCTCATAGTCCTTGGCGAAGCGGTGCAGGCCTGCATCGTCGAAACGCAGAAACGGGAGCCGCCGGCGGATGGCCGACACGATCTCCGTTTCGGTGGCGAACTCCGCTCCCAGTATGCCGACCGCTGCGGCGGCCACAAACCCCAGAGCGGCGATGAGGACGCTGCGCCGCTGCACTTAAGCACTCCTCGCCAGGATGTTGTCGGCGGCCCACAGGGACAAGGCGGATACCGTCAACGTGGGGTACGCAGGGCTTGCGGTCGGGTACGAACTCGCGCCGAGCACCAATAAATTACGGTACTTATGATGCACCAGGTGGCGGTCCACCACGCTGGTGGCAGGGTCATTGCCCATCACCACCGTACCCTGGATATGCGCCGCGGTCGGCCCCTGCGACACGGTCAGCAGCTTCTCGATCGGCAGTGCCTCGGCCAGTTTGTCGATCATCTTCGGTATCTGCTTCGCACCTCTCAAGGCGTAGTCTGAATAATCTCCGAAATGCACGCTGGCGAGCCGCGGATTGCTCTTGCTGACCGTGACGGTATTGTCGTCGCTCGGAATATCGTCGAACAGAAACCCCAGCATCATGCGTTCGCGGAATCTGCCCGGCTCGAATCGGAAGCAATCCTCTGGCCGGTTCGCGAAGGGTACGTTCCAGGTTTCAATCATGCAGGCGGCGTGTTCACGCCGGTGTTCACCCTCGTAGAACAAGTAACCCAAGCCCGACAGCACCGTACTGCCGTCGTAGGCCTTCACTCCCTTCAAATTGAGCGTCACATACACGGGTAATTGTTCGTGCAGCCGGCGGCCGATCAATGGATGATCGAATCCCGAGCGCAGCAAGATGTGGGGATTGAACAACGCACTGGCGCAAAGCACGATGAGATCGCCGGTGGCGCGCTGCATCCTGTCCAGTTCGAGATAATTGACGCCCTGTACCACCCCTGCCGCCGTTTCGAGGGTCTGCACTTCGGCACGCAGCTTCAGCGTGATGCGCGGATCATCATAAATATGGGCCAGGCCGTTCTGCACGGTGAACTTGGCATCCACCGGACACAAAGCACACATTCCGGTCGCGCAGCAAACTCCCCGTTTTCCCGTGGCGACGCTGGCGCGGGACGTGGCCATGCCGTACCAGCCGTCAGGAAATCTCTTCTTGAGCAGCTCATCGGGCGTGGAAAAGCGATGCGGCGGCAACGGAAATGGAATCGATCGCGGCATCGGACTGTCGGCGGGTCCGGATATCGACATGACCGTCTCTGCGGTGCAGTAGTAGGGCTCGAGGTCATCGTAGCTGACCGGCCAATCAAGGCCGACGCCGTAGCGCGTTTTCAACTGGAAGTCACCCGGCATCATGCGTGTGGTTCCGCCCATCCAGCATTTGGAGTTTCCGCCGAAACCGGGACTCGTCAACCAATCCTTGGTGAGATTGTCGTTTTCATAGAGATCCTCGGGCGGAATGCTCGAGGTTTTCTTGTTGGCCAGCTGCCATGCTTTGGTATCTTCGTTACCGCGCTCCAGCACCAGGATTTTGACCGTCGGAGCGGCATGCTCCAGATATCGCAGCAGGAAAAAAGATGCCGCAAAGGAGGTGCCTATGATCACGACGTCATAGTGGTCACTCATTCACGGTCGCTCGTCGGGGTACGGTGCACATACGCAGCGCAGAATACACGATTATGGAATGCGGGCGCGGGCGACTACTTCACACCGGAGCGAGCCCAGAAACCAAATGAATATAGGATCCGTGAATTTTGAGTTTGTTGAAGAAAGTCGGCATCATCACCGATTTACTCAAGCTCCGGCCGGTTTGCGCGGTTCGCACTCTGCCACACGAAGATGGAATCGCGAATGACTCGAAGTGTTCTGTTGCTCGGCGCCGACGGCTACGTCGGGAAACAGGTGGCTTTGGCATTGCCATCCGACGGGTGGCAGCCCGTGGAACTCACCGTATTCGATGAGCAAACCCTGCTGACCGCGATGCAAAACGCGAGTGCCGTGGTCAACTGCGTTACCGGAAGTGTGAACACCATCACACTTGCGGCCAAAATGTTGTCTCAATGCTGGGGAAAGTTGGCCCAACCTCCGCGGCTCATTCATATGAGCACCATGTCCGTGTACGGCAGCCTCACAGGCCTGGTCAACGAAGCGACGCCATTGCCACCGGATCTGGCGGAACACCCCGCTGCCGAAGCCGCGGCGGAAAAGCTGTTGTCGTCTTGCGGCGGGATCGTCACATTCCGGCCGGGCCGCGTTTTTGGTCCAGGGAGCGAACAGGGTACCGTCCGCATCGCGCGCCTGCTCCTAGCGCATCGACTGGGCGATCTCGGCCCCGCCGGCGACGGCTACTACAATTTGGTGCACGTGGGCGACGTCGTGCAGGCTGTGTTGCTGGCTTTGCAGCGCACGACGGTCGAGAGCACGGTTTTCAATCTGGGAATCGACGATCCGCCGACGTGGAATGAGTTCCTGGTGAAGTTTGGCATCGCGCTCGGTGCTGTACCGGTGCGGCGCATAACGCCACGGCGGCTGTGGCTCGAGCAGAACGTGTTCGCCCCACCCTTGAAGATTGCAGAACTCATTGCACGCGCGGTGGGAATGGACCCGGCCCGCCTGCCAGGTCCCATGCCGCCCTCCTTCATGAGGACCCTTCGCCAGGAACTTCGTCTGGACACGCGGCGCGCTGCGGCGCAATTGGGGCTGCGCTGGACCAGCGTCGACCGGATGGTCGAGGAAGCGGCGCGAGATCTTCTGCGCCACGCTTAATCGCAGCACGACGCGGTTAAAATGTGACGGCGGTCATGAACCGTGTCCGCGCGAATGTGAACTGCATCACACTTGCGGTCCCGGTGCTCCCGACTGTTGCTTCTGTCTCATTGTTGCCGCTGGTGACATGATAAAGTTCAGTCAATGCATTTTCTGGTTGTAAAGAAAGGCGCACTGGGCGACGTGGTGCGCACCTCGTACTTCGCCAAGGCCCTCAAAGACAAATATGGCACCGATCTGCGCCTGTCGTGGATCACTGCGCCCGCCAGCGCCGATCTGCTGCGGCTGAATCCGCACATCGATGACCTGTGGTTCGAGTTTTCCCAAGCTCAGTCCTTTCGCTTCGATCGGATTTTCTCGTTGGACGACGAAATGGACACCCTGGAGGGCGTGGCCGGACTGCAAGCGGCAGCGGTCACGGGCGCGGTCTTGAACGCCGGCCGCCCGGATTACACCGAGGATGCCGCCGAGTGGTTCGACATGGGGCTGCACTCGCGTTTCGGCAAGCAACGCGCCGATGAGTTGAAAAAACTCAACCAGCGCTCGCATGCGCAAATATTCTCCCGAATCTTCGCGGTGGATCACGTCAAACCTGACTTCTACGTGGACGAATCTTGCCGGGCATGGGCTCAAACGCATCTTCCCCGCGCGCAATGCCGCGTCGGGATCAATCCGTATTCCGGCGGACGCTGGCCGTCCAAGGAATTACGCCAAGAGCATCTGGAGAGGCTCATCACCCGCCTGCTGGAGGGTGATTCACCCTTCGGCGCCGGCGCTGCCGTGGTGCTCATCGGCGCCGGCGCGGATTTTGGCAAGAACGAGGCCATGATCGCGAAGCGAAAGTCCGCGCAGCTCTCCGCGATCTGTACCGACGAATCGGTGCAGCACCTGGCCGCCGCCGTGGGCGGATTGAATTACCTGATTTCCAGCGACAGCCTGGCGCTGCACCTGGGGATCGCACAGGGCGTGCCCTTCACCGCCTTTTTCAGCCCCACATCGGCGGCGGAAATCGACGACTGGGGTATCGGCACCAAGGTGATCTCCACCGCGCATGATTATTGCAACTACCGCAAAGACGCGGACAACACTACCATTACGGCGGACAGGATCGTCGAAGCGATCGCCGCGAATACCCGAATCGACACAGCGGCCAGGAGATAGTACGGCATGGACACTTTAGTATCGGGCCAAAATCAGGTCGTTTTTGAACTGGACGACTACGACCTGCCCAATTTTCTGACCGCCGCCCGCAACTTCGGTACCGAACGATACGGCTATGTCGCCACGCCGAACGTCGACGGACTGATTCGAGTCCACGAGAACGCTTCCTTCCGCAACGAATACTCGCGCGCCGCTTTCGTCCTGCTCGACAGCCGGGTCGCCGCATTTTTCTTCCGCCTGGTGCACCGCGTCCGCATTCCCGTCTGCCCGGGCAGCGATTTGACGGCAGCCTTGTTTCAAAAGGTCTTTCAACCCGACGACCGGGTGCTGCTGATCGGATCCACCGAGACGCAGGCGCAGCAGATGCGCGAGCGGTTTGGCCTGAAGAATTTGATTCATCACAATCCGCCGATGGGCTTCATCCGTGATCCAGCCGCCGTCGAGGCATGCCTGCAATTCATGGAGTCCGCGAGCCCGTTCCGCTACTGCCTCATCGCCGTCGGCGATCCGCAGGGAGTGATCATCGCGCACAAGCTGGCGGAACGCGGCCGCGCCCGCGGCCTCGCGTTCATCATCGGCGCCTCGATCGATTTCATGACCGGAAAACAACGGCGTGCACCGAAGTGGGTGCAGCGCATCGGCTTCGAGTGGCTGTTCCGGCTGCTCAGCAATCCGCGCCGGCTGGCGTGGCGCTATCTGGTGCGCGGACCCAAATTCTTCGTCTATCTCGTGATCGCGCGCCCGCTGCTGCGCAGAGCCAAAACGCCGGTCGCCGAACGCGAATTTTCACCGTCGGCTCATCCGCGCGAACTGACGGGCGTGCCGTGAGCCTGCTCACTGAGCTGCTGCTGGTGGCGTTGGCGCTGCCGGCGAGCCTATCGTGCGGATACTTGGGTTTGCTCACGGCCCTGTCGTGGGCTCCGGCGGTGCCAAGCCGCTCGTCGCGCAAACTGAAATTCGACATCATCGTGCCGGCCCACAACGAGGAG
>Ga0116228_10002004_pt1 | contig 17339 bp, 11 predicted proteins | sample S1TSphfallax_2_FD_89694 | JGI IMG/M metagenome (GOLD analysis project Ga0116228, IMG submission 89694) | Host-associated microbial communities from peat moss isolated from Minnesota, USA - S1T2_Fc - Sphagnum fallax MG | ecosystem: Host-associated > Plants > Peat moss > Unclassified | place... | reverse complement strand
TCCTTTTATTGTGACTACACCTTAATATATCCAACAACTTATTAGTTACTATAACCTAGTGGCTACTAAGTTTTAATACAACCAAACAACCTTTAAGTTTTAATCCAAATGTTGGAAAAAAAAACTTAGTGGCCAGTAAGTTCTATTTCGGCCAAATGTTGGGAAAAAGGGAACACTTGGCAACCAAGTGTCCTTTTTCCTTCATTTAAAAAAAATTAATGTATTATTTGTTTTAAGATGTAATTTTTCTTCAAGTGATTGAGGTGTTGTCCACGGTGAACCATTAAGCCTTAATGTGTTTCCATTTGGAAAGTATGTGCAAATTGTTGTGAACCAAAATATCGTCATTTCTCCAACCAATGATTGTCATTGTACTGTTCATTGTTTGAAATCAAAGGTTGAGAATTTAGGTGTTCTTCCTGCCTCTATTGCAATAAATGATGAATTTGTATTGCTTCCCATTGAGGGAAAATGGTTAAAAGTAATTGTGAATATTTTAGAAGATCATTCTTCAATTTGCCTTGTCCAAGACAAGTGAGTTCATGGTTTCAATATGCATTTGTGGTAAATTCCAATTGTCACCCATATCTTCCATTATCTACTTTAAGGGAAACATCCAATAGTTCACCCCAAGAAGAAAATCTAATTTATGTGGTGAGTATTTGGTTGTGGTTCCTTTTGCAATTATTGCTAGTGATGATGTGCACCATAGTGTGAAATGCAAGCTTGACTTTGATAAGCTAAAATCAATTTCCAAATAGAAAACCACTTGACCACATGGTGTTGGTGTTGATAGTATTTACTATGTCCTTTTATTTGGTCATCAATATAAATAGTTTGCATATGTTTAAAAATTTGATCCATCACAATTTTGGTTTGGATAACCCATATTATAATTTTTATTCCATTTTCCTTTTCAAAATAAGGGAAAAAAATCTTATGTGCAAAATTTCATTGTATCCATGGTACTTTTATATGCAAAAAAAAAAATTCAATGAAAATTATTACATGTGAATCAATTTTTTTTAGGTGTCAAGTTAATTTTAAATGTGAGCAATTTTTGAATGCAAGAAATTTTCAAATGAAAGAATTTTTTGAACATGCATAGTTTCTAAATATAAATAGATTTTCAACACAAACAACTCTTGAATATAAGTAGTTTTTTAACACAAATAATGTGTGTGTGTGTGTGTGTGTGTGTGTGTGTGTGTGTAAATGAAAGTATTTTCCATGTGTGTTTGAAAATGAATGTGATTCTACATATAAACATCCATTTGATTTAAATTCATGATAATGAAACATTTACATAAAATCTTATCCACTCATCATTGAACATTTGTTACATTCATACAACTTTCATATAATTTTAACATATAAATATGAAATGGGCAATTGTCTTTTTGATTCTATACTTTATTTATTGAATAATCAATTATCATCTTTTCAAATGAAGCAAAATAGTATGGCATACTTAAATCAATGTTTGTTATTTAATACCAAAAGAAACATTATCACATAACATTTGAGAATGAAATCCAAGTTTTTTTTCTTTGATTTGCATCAAGGTACAATTAGAAATGAATATAAATATGTGACAAAAATGGCACAAATTTGCTAAAATGGGAGGTTTGTGAGGAGATTTCATTGTTTTTTTCAAATAGTAGATTATTTAGAAAGGCCAACTTACATTTGGAATAAAACATCAAAATGTATAATGTCTCAATGTGGAATACTGGATTTTCAATTTTTTCATCAACATATAGCTTATGCAGTTTTCAACATCTTGAACCAATTGAATATGTTAATGGTGTAGCTAGGTTTTTACCTTCTTTCGAATTAAATGATCCCAAAGTTATGAATGAATTTCTATCTTTTTCAAAATCAATGGTGCAAAACCCTCCTACTCAAGTCTTGGATTCAAATTTTCACTTCTATAAGAATGAAAATTTTGATTTTATATTATGAACATTTTGAAAGATAATTAGAATTCACCCTTGGATTTTGTTGTTTCATTGTTCAATGTTTCTTGCAATGAAAATATTACCAAGACACAAATTCAAAATCATACTCAATACATGCATAAAAAAATGAAAAACAATGCATTTGTTTTTATTGGTGAAATTTTGTTTACATCCATTATAATATCGATTATGAAAGTTTAAAAAATTCCTAAGATTCAAATAAAACATTTCCATTCAATTGTTGATTTTAATGTCACACATAAAAGCAATAGAAAATAATTTGATCTGGCATTTGATGATAACAATGTTTTTGACTTATTAGATATTTATCCAAGGACAAAATCTAACATATTTTACAAAACAATTAAAATTCGTGTTTTCAAATATCAAAAGAACAAATCAAAAATTATGAATCATATAAAATATAGGCATTTAAAAAAATCATTTGAACATCTCACAAATGACAAATTTCAATCACCATATATAGGATGCAATCCAAAGAAATAAATAGCCAATTCCTATTGAATGTCATATTCAAGCAAATAAGGTGCAACATCATGTTAAAACAAATGAACATGTACACAAATCAATGTACATTGACATCTATAATAAAAAAATGTAGGATGGTCACATAATTCCATTTTTTGTTTTGAAAGGCTATATTTCTTTAAATGAATTAAACACATTTCAAATTAATTGTCACAATTATCTATATATTTCAATTTCAAATAGATTATAAAACATAGTTCAACACTATACATATAAATACAAGTTGTTTACATAACATCAATGAAATAACCCACCTTTATACCAAGTGCCAAACAAAATTTCTAAAAATCATAAGAATGTTTTTAAAATGTTGTCTTGAATATAAATCATTTTATTGTATTTCAAAAAATGTTCATCCAAACATGGTGATGTTCACTTTATCATATTTAATCAAAATGCCATTATACAAATATTTGGATGTAGGGTAGATGCAAGTTACAATGGCTCATTTTTTGTGACCTTATGGATTTTTTATAGAGTGTAATCTATTCAAATGCCACAAATGCATTATAAAATCATCAATTTGACAAAACTATTTATGGATTAATATTGCTACCTTGAATAAGAATATTTATTAAAGGGCGAAATTCAATAAACATACACCAATCATATAATAATGGACATATGGACTATAATTTGGATTCTGCATTAGCATTCAAATGCATTTTTTGTTATGATTCATTTCAATATTTTTTATAGGGACTCAATATATGATACATGATGGGAAAAAAAAATGAATTGAAAAAAATTACAACAAAAATGTTAACAAACAAATAACTATGGACTTTTGAATCGGCCATATTTTCAAAAGTCCCAATTTTAGTCATTTTTTGTTGGATTGATATTTTTTTCTCTTAATGTGTATAATATTTTTTCCATTTATATGGATTTTTGGGAATAGGATTCTTATCACTTTTGAAGCAACATAGCTTGCATCTACCCAATATTCACCACCAATGGGAAAGTTTGCTTATTTTGCATATAAACTCAGATTCCCAATCCCATATTTGTGATAACTCATCATCAAATAATTTTGATTCTAATGGCAACAAAATACATTAAACACCAATAAACTCCATTATACATTTTTTTTAAATGCTTCAAAATAACGGATTATGAAATATTATATAATTTATTGCCCTGAGTTAATAATTTCATCCTTGAAATTTATTTAAATATAAACACCCGAAAGATTTCATTGTTTTGTGGCCAACCTCGACAATTTTCTAAAAAAATTCAGATTAACAAATATTTCAATGGGAATTGTTTCATAATTTTAGTGATTTTTCAACCAATACTTCAAACCTTTTTTATGAAGGTTAAAAGGTCTCCATCCAAAATGTTAGAAGGCCTAGTTGGGTGTGAATATGAAAAGGAAAATTATGTGCTAGAACTTTAAAAGTTTTCAATTAATCCAAGATTAACCAAACTTGGATAAATTTTTAACATGATACCTAGATGATTGTGATTTTGAAAGCTTGCATAATTCACCTAATTATTTTAAGTTTTGCAAGGTTTACATAATTCATTTCAATGATTTAACAATTGCTTCAAGTTTATTAAAATTATAGATGATTATTAAATCATTCAAATGAATTATGTAAACCTTACAAAACCTCTCAAAACAATTAGGCAAATTACACCAAACTTGATTTAATACCTTTCAAAGTAATTGCCTTGTTTTAAATCAAATACAAATTATTATTATTTTATTGAAAATTTATTTAAGAATTATAAAAATGTAATTATTTAACAACTTGGTCCTTCAACATTCTTTTTAACTTTTGTGTCTATTAAAAGATTATGTGATCTTCTCAATTAAGGTTTTTTTCACAAAATCATCATATTCCATGATGATGGAATAATATGAATATTGTAGCAATTAGATAATTAAATGAAGATTTTTTTTTTTTTGATGACATTATGGATAGATTATAAAAGTACTTTGATTCATCAATTTGTTTGTTTATAATAGTGGTGTTGGAACATGTAAAACTTTTACATTAAAGCTTATAATTTAGGGATTATTATAATTATATAGTAAAGACTTATCTTTGGACATAACAAAAACCAAGGTTTTGGTCATGGCGTCCATAGGTAAAGTTGCATTCAATCACTATGCCAAAAAAACCATTCTATCATTGGTCTTTATTGACTATGCTAGTTGTTTATGTCATTTGTAGTTGATTTGGACCTGTCATTTATACCATTTTTAATCACTTATCCACTTGTAATCGTATAGGACTAGTCATAAAATGACATTTTTGGTGTAATGAATATTGATTGTCTAACAATAAATTTGGGGTTGGATGTACATGTCCAACAATCATTATTTAATTTATCAAACTTACCATCAAACTCATTAAATAGGCTTACATGTTGATATGAACAGTTACAACTTGTTATGATAAATGAAATATCATTTGTTGGTGTTAGATTTTTAACATTATAGATAATAGGTTCTAAGGTCCATAAAACAAGTCCAAAATATTTTTTTTGGCGGCCGTGATCTTATCATAACACATGATTTGTGATTTCAATCAAGTACCTTTATGAAAGATAGTTAAACCTTCCAAAATGTCAAGGATAATTGGTGCAGTTTTGTAAACATGTACCAAATCAATTGAAACCATTGTTTAATTGTGTGCATCTAACATTTTAAAAAATACAAATACAAATGGAATTTTTTTTATATAATGTTGTTTTCAATATTGATATAGTATCTTGAAATTTTGAAATCAATCTAATGAATAAAAAAACCTAATTTAAAATAAAAAAGTAGTTGTCACCATTATTTTTAATATGTAAAAACACTCATACCTAGCTTTTTTCGAATTTTTAAAATACTTACCTACTTATTTATTTTTTCAAAATTTTTAATATAAACCTTAACATATAGTATTAAAAAAATTTAAGATTTCAAATTTATTCTTAAAAACAAATAACGGCTTAAAGGGGTGGGTGTGGTTGATGATTGAGTGTTTGCACCCTAATGTTAGTGCATTAACATCAAATTTTGACAAACATTCAAATTTATGAACTAAATAAGGTTATGCAAAAATTTAATATGTTTTTCATATAAACTTTCAATAAATTTCATACCATGACCAAAAGTGCAAAGGAGATTCAATTTATTAATTCAATATGTTATCAACAACCACCCAACAATTATATTATTCCATATTTTCTTAATACAAATAATCTTATGCAAAAACATATTGGGAATGTGTTCACTAACACATCAAGTCTCACATTTATTTTCAAAGCAATTGACATTAATCACTCATGCACATCATTTTACAAACTTTCAAAAGATCCAAACAAAACTACATGTTTGCATTCTACAATTCATATTTTTAAAATATATGTTAATTGAATTATGTGTTGATAAAATGCAACATTTGATGATCTTGTGAATGGAAATAATTGAATATTTAATGCATTGACAAGATATAATGACAAAGCCATGATATGGATAATGTTTCAAAACTTTAAAATTGGAACATTAATTAGAGAATAATTTAGTCATTATTATAATAACAACAATGAATCAAAATGGACACCAATTGAACCTATTGTCAAATATAGTAAAAGTTGGTAAGACCTAATCATTTTTTATAACAAGAATTTTATTTTCAACTCAATTTGCAATAGTAAAAACCACCCATCATTCCAAAGGATTGTCAATATGTGAATTGGTTTTTGAACTTACTAATGTTAAGAAATAGGGGCTAACATATATAACTTTATTTGGCATTCAAAAAAAAGAAAAATAATTTGTTATTGGTTTTTTTCCAACATGAATTTTTAGATGTGATTTCAAGATTAAATATAGAAATGAAAAAATTATGAACAATTGCAACTTGAATACCATTCATTCTTTAATTTTTAAAAATATATAATTTTGATGTAATTACTTAAGGCTTGAATACACTTTCTTTACACCAACATTTTGAAGACATCAACTGTGACCCTAACTTTCAAATGTCTCATGTCTTATAGAAACAAGAATACACCATGCATCAATATATGTGTAAAAAATTATAAATTCCTCAAAATATTCATATATTTCAATCCATCATGGTCATGGATTAATGATGATGTATTACATACACATGTGCACATGGATCTTTCAATATAACAACTAATGATGTTTTAAAATACATAGCAATATTAATAGACCAAACAAATAAAAATTGGATGTGTGTATAAAAGTCATTTTGGACAAGTCATTTTGGCCATGTCCAATGTGACTAAGCAATCAAATTGGACCTTGTCATTTTGACTGACATAATGACCAACAAAATGACTAACTATTTAACTAGTAAATAGTGGACCATTTGATTGGGTCAATTTTATACCTAAATTAAATTCATTTTTTTATTATTATTTTAAAAATTAATAGGTAAGTAATAAATAGGTTTAGGTAGGTTGAAAAAAGGCATTTAGGTAGGTAGGTGCTAGCATAGCTTAGTCTACATAACCTAATTTCATTGTGTTTATACCTTAGTTTAACCTACCTACCCTAGCCTTCTAAGCATACACATAGGTTGGAAGTATAAGGAATTGAACCCCAAACCTTCACAATGATAAATCAAATCCTTACCAATGGACTACACCATCAAAGGTGTTAAACTTTTGTCAAGTTTTTAATTTCACATGTTTATTTCACATCATTAAACATAATAGCTAAACCTAGGTGACCATTAATGGTTAAACATAATGATTTAAAACAATGGCTAAACCTAGTGGCTAAGCTTAAGGACTTAAATTAATTGTTAAATTTAGTGGCTAAACCTAGTGGCAAAATTCAGGGATTTAAACTAGTGCTTAAACCCAATGGCTAAATTCAACGATGGATAAACTAATGGATAAACTTAGTGATTAAATTTAGTGACTTAAACTAATGGTTAAACTTAATGATTAAATTTAGTGACTTAAATTAATGGTTAAACTTAGTGGCTAAACTCAATGATTTAAAATAATGGCTGAATCTAATGCTTAAACATAGTAGTTAAACGTAATTGATAAACCTATTGGTTAAATGTCATGGCTAAACATAGTGGTTAAACCTAGGTGATAAACTTATTGGTTGAATTCATGGTTAAACATAATGGCTAAACTTAGTTGATAAACCTAATGGCTAAACGTATTTCATGGCTAAATTTAGGTTAATGGAAAAATCTATTGCTTAAACATAATGACTAAACCTTGTCTAAATATAATGTTTAAACTTAGGTTAAACATAGTGGTTAAACTTAAGCTATACTTAGTGGTTATACTTAGTGGTTAAATCTAGGCTATACCTATTGGCCAAATTTAATGGTTCAACTTAAAGTAAACCTAGTCCCAAAGTTAGTGCTTAAGCATAATGGCTAAACTTAATGACTAATTTAAATTAAATTTAGTGGTTAAAATTTGGGTAAATCTAATGGCTACACCTAATGGTTAAAATTAGGTAGGTTAGTGGGTGGATAAGGTAGTAGATAATATGTATGTAGGCAAGTAAGTAAGTAGGTAGGTTGTACCAAGGTGAAAAATATAGGTAGGTAGATAAGTATATAAAGAATAGGTAAGTGGGTGGGTGGGTAATAGGTAGGTTAATAGTTAACTAAGTAAATAGGTGGATGAATAAGTAGGAGGTAGATACATAAGGTAGTAGACCATGTATTTAACTAAAGATCATTGGCTATCGTGACTAAATGTTCAATTTGATTAAAGACCATTGGCTAATTTGATTAAGGTTGGATAACTTGACTATGTGTATCTAATCTAATAAATTATTATAGTCAAGTTGATCACTCAACAAATAAATCTGTCATTCAAGCCCTTGGCCTTTAGTCAAAATGTGCATGTTTATTAATCAAAACAACAAGTTAATCAATTTGAACATCTTAAAAACCCATGAATTATAGTAATGTTATGTGCGCATAATGCAAAACATTTTCATGACAATTGTTTACATATGCAAAAAAAAAATACAGATTTGTTTATACACAATATGGTTAAATGTTTACATGTTTAAATTCAATTATGGGGTTTAGATTCACTTGTGGGATTGAAGGAAATGGGGTGGATTTGTACAACTTTAAAATTGTGAAATAAAATGCTTACACATGCAAAAGCAAATGAACTTAGATTTATTTGGACACAATATGTTTTCTTTACATGTTTATATTCATTTGTGGGGTTGAGAGAAAATGGGTGAGCTTGTACAACTTTAAATATTATGAAACTAAGTTTGAATTTGTAAATATGATTTATTAATACAAATGAAAAAAAAAAGATTTTCAAAGCCTCTATTTATTTAAAAACCAACAAATTCTTAACTTATTTAAGTTGAATTCATAATAATGAAAACATTTCCATTGCATGTTCTTGTAAAGTTTCAAGTAAACATTATTTTAAAATAAAGCCTCTTGTGGCAAACTTGCTTGTTAAGCAAATTGGTAGGGTTTCATGATCAATCCATAAAAATAATGCTTGAACATTTCTTAAGGTAACTTACTTATATGTGGTAGCATTATAACCATTGCAGGTTATTTATAGGACAATGCTCTTGGCACCATATCCTCGTTATACGAGGATATCATGAGGTTATATGATTATAACATAGAAATAATTAGGCCTTCAAGAGTGCTCCAATTCTTTCATTCAAGTATTATCCGATTATGTACATGCTTAAATCCTTATATAACCAAAGGTTCTTCATATATAAACCATATATACCCCAACACTGATTCAAACCTTGGAAAGAAGAGCCCAAAAATATGTTTTCCATTTCCACTAAGAATTAAGAAAAGTGTTTTAAGCTTGCAAAATTACATATTATTCTAGACCTTGCTTTGGGCTTATGAACAAGGCTTGAAAGAAACATGATTTTGGCCAAGAAATGAGTCAAATTGTGGATCAATTCTGTTTGAAATTTTTCTTAAATTATTTTTGCCAAAGTGTAATAGAAAACAATTTTTTTGGGGGTGGGTGTCACCACATTGATATTTTATGGCTACAATATTTCAAAGTTGTTTGAAAGCTTGTTGCTAGTTAAGTTGAAATTTGCGTAGGGATGTTCATCAATTTGGCTGCATTAGAAAATTGCGAAAAACACATACCATGTATAATAAAAGAATATAAGTTCATTGCATTACACATGCGGGGTGGTTTGTGTAATGAAGGGTATCAACCCCTACATAAATCAATTAAGGTAAAACCACTTATGTTATTGCACACTACGACCAAATGGGTTAATGCGCCTTAAGGTGTTCATAAATGAACTTTACATTTGTGTATGTGTATAATATTACAAAATTTTAAAATTGTCATGACATGTAGTGTCGTGATGTTTGGTGTTGTAAAGGTGTGAATCCATAGTAAACTTTACTAAACGAAAAAATTAAAACCAATCAAAGGCAGAAATTAATCAACCAAAAATAGATGCATGCACATATATATACAATGCACAAAAAGAGGCTAAAATCAAATTCTCATGTATTAAATTAAAAAGAAGGAAAGAAAACGTATTATATGTAAACGGTGGCCGTGTAATAGCTATTGTGAGCATCTAGAAATCCAATCTGACTATGGAAAAAACTCTCTAACTATGGAGAAAACTTTCTTTGACAAAGGAATTTTACAAAAACTAACAAGAGAAAAGAAGAGTTTGGCCTTTTATATAGCCGTCAACAAAGCTGAAACCCTAAATAAGCCATAACCCTAAAACACCTAATATCGCACAGTAATCTAAGAACGTACATTAACCCTAATAACATACAATAACCTTAAAGGCATGATTGGCATGCTTATAACCAGCCGTCATGTATGTGTAATATTACAAAATTTTAAAATTATTGTGATGTTCGTAATGTCGTGATGTTTGGTGTCGTAAGGGTGTATTTCCATAGTAAAATCTATTGAACAAAAATACTAAAACTAATCAAAGGCAGAAATTAATCAACCAAAAAGATATGCATACACACATATATATATATAATGCACAAGAGGAGGTTGAGATGAAATTTTCATGTACTCCCCCCCTAGACCTGAGTTGGGAAAAGCATGGCATGGTCTGAGTAGAAATCAAGGTGCTATTGGAGAACATGATGAATAGTACCAATTGTAGACAGGAACTTGAGTGAATTCTGGCTTGAGGCAGAATAGATGGTATCCACCATTACAATTTTTGCAAAGTAGCATCTGATCAACATCATATGTCCTCTAACATACTTGACATGGATAGTCAAGTGGAGGAATCCAAGTCGACATGATGATGGTAGGATCTAAGTTTGGTAGGTGGCAAGGCACATAATTTTTGGAATGATCCCAAATTATGTGTCCGTTAGCTCCTTGCAACTCCAACACACTTGAAGGCTTGATCGCCTTCATTCTCAAGATAGTGCAACCAAAAAAAGTGTTTAGAGTATCATTAGGTTACCGCTGGAGATACACAAAGTCACCAACATTAAATTGTCTCACCTTAGGTTTATAACTACCACCTCGTGTGTGTGCATACCGTAAGGTGTTTTGATGTTATGCAATGGACAAGTTCTCCATGGCCATGGGCATAACCCTCTTGAATAGAGTAGCTAACGCACTCCCAACTCCTTGAGGGACTCAAATGTGAGTCCCAAATAGAAAACAACGGAAGAGCAAAGAGTTGGGGCACACTCCCTGGCTCACAGCACTTTAGAGGGGTAGAGGGGTGTGTTGGAGCTCTAGGATGGGACTAGGAAGAATTGGTAGGCTTCACTTATTCACACGGGCCTGCACAAAACCAACACAAGGTGGTTAGTGCATAGTTGGAGCACTTTTGGTGCTAAGACAAACCACGGGCAACTCGGACACACAAGATTCACCACGGCCCGAACTTGGGGGAAGCCACCACCTTCCCCCTTATAGTTTATTCTACACCTCTCCATGGGGCCCACATCCAAATGGCTTTTTGTCTTGGGATTCCCAAGTGGTAGTCCCGAAATTGCCAAAGTTGGGACTCTTGCAACTTTGGGGCGCCATAACTTTGTGAGCAGACCTCCGATGGAGATGAGGTCTAAATCGAAGTTGTAGCCCTTATCGAGAGCTTTCCAACGGTATGTTGCATGTTGTCTGCACGTAAGGGAATCGGGTCGATTCTTGACTTTTAGTGGTCGGGAGTCAAATTGGCAATTTGACTCCCGGCCTTTCTTTTGGCCATAACTTGTGTTTTAGATATGCAAATGAGCAATGCAAGCCCATTTTAGACATCTAGGTTCCAAGAGCTTTTCAATGGTATAAGGAACGCTTCAACAAATTGAGTTTTGACCCCTGCAATTACCCTTTGAAGATTCAGGAGTCCACCGGGACTCCATTTCCGAAGTGGGAATTGCCTTGGGAATGTGAAGGTTCACTCCCTCACACCTTCCTACACTCCCGGGAGCATGTGATGTGACTTCTGGGCTTCCTTTTGGCTCGCAACCTTGCAACCCCCTTGCCTTGGTCACGAGCCCAAAGCTAGGGTTATGATAGTAGCCCTCTCTGCGACGACTATAACTTAAGTGGCTGGGGAGTCCAAGTCCACAACTTGGTCCATTTGAATAGCAATGGAAGAGGGTGGAATGGGATGTCTCCCAAAAAGTGAAAAGTAAGGAGCGAAATGAAACAAAGAGGTGTGTTTGGGCATCTACAACCCATGGTGATGTAAGGTAGGGCCAGGTCCCAATCCTCTTTGTTCCCATCAAGTCAAATCTTCCGAAGTCCCTTTTTGCATGTTTGAACCATCTTGTTTACAAGGCCATTAACTTGGGGATGATCCTTTGAAGTTCGGCGATGGTCAATGAGAGCATGATTAAATAAGTCTTGGAATTCTCCCCTGAATTCTGATCCTTGATCAATAAGGCACTGAGCATAAGCCCTAAACTTATTTAGGTGATGTTGTAAGAAAGCTTGGCTAGTGTTGTGTGATGACTTGTTCGACAACGCAACAAGCTCAACCCACTTTGAAAAATGTTCAATCATAATCATGATGTAGACATTACCCCTAGAGGTTTATGGTAATTCTTTAACTCAATCACATGACCAACAATAAAACATGCGCCAAATAGGGAGTGGAGAAAGTGTGAGTTGTTGAGAGGAGAAGGAAGTTCTCACTTTATCACATTGTTCACACCTAGCAATGGCATCTCGGACTTGAACGTACATACCTCTCCAATGGTAATGAAGAACGAGAAGGCTATAAATATGTTTAATTCCAAAGTGTCCAAGCTCCGAATGTACCTTATAAATAAGACCATGCCATTCATGTGGTGGAAGAACCAATTTGTCGCCTTGTGGTAAACATCGAACAAAGTGATTGTCCCTCCCTAAGTAGTGTTTGGACCGCTGTTGTATGCGATCTCGTTGATTTGATGTAACTTGGGGGGAGTATTCCTCATGTTGAAGAAACCTCAGAGTGTCCAAGTCCTCCCATATATCCACAATGGGATGCTCAACCAGGTTACATTGTAATAGTGCAAGATAATTAGATGCATAAGATACATGTGTTGTTGGAATTTAATTGAAGTTTTGCCTAGCTTGTGAAAAATCTTCAGAGGTAGTGAGGGGTTTCTGCGACATGGTATCCGCATTCTAATGTGTAATACCAAGTCAATGAATAACCTTGAACTCACATTTTTGAAGTATAAGCGCCCAACAAGTTAACTTACTAGTAAGCTCATCATTGGTCATCAACCACTTGATAGGTTGGTGGTTGGTATACAAAATGAACTTGGTGCCATAAAGATAGGGCCTGAAATGTATGACGACCCATACAACAGCAAGACACTCCCTTTTATATGAAAAGTAGTTGTTCTCAGCCTTGTTGTTGCTTTGGGATGCATAGGCGATAACATATTCCTTGCCTTTTTCATCAAGTTGGCCAAGAATAGCACCAATACCAAGAGCACTCTAGTTAGTTTGTAAAATGAAGACCTTGTTGAAATCAAGTTTCCTTAGAATGGGGAACTTTGAAAGCTTTTCCTTGAGTGTATTGAAAGCTTCCTGAGCCTCTTCACTCCATGTCCAAGCAACATCCTTCTTTAACAATGCATAAAGAGGATGAAAAATAATATTAAAGTTGGACATAAATCTTGTAGTAATTACATAGTCTGACGAAGCTCCTCAAAGTGTGAACATCAGTAGGATTAGGCATCTTCAAAATGGCTCCTACTTTGGCTCAATGAGCCATAATACCATTTGGCAAAATTCTATGTCCAAGGTAGACTACTGAAGTGACAATAAACTCACACTTTTTAGGATGGATCTTCATATTGATTTCATGGAGCCTTTTGAATAACTTCTCAAGATGAGCCAAGTGCTACAAAAGTCCTTTGCTATGCACTAGGATGTCATCTATGTAGCACTTTAGGAAATTTGCCCCTCCAAGAATTTGGTCCATGACTTACTGAAAGAAGACATGTGCATTCTTCAATCGAAAATGCATTAGAAGCCATTCCCACAACTTGTTGTTTCCATGGAATGTCGTTTTTTTATGATCCTTCGTAGCAAGCACAATTTGGTTGAAGTTTTGCCTCAGATCCACAATTGTGAAAATGTTCGAGTCTCCAATGCTATCAAATATTGTTTTAAGGACAGGCATGGGGTACCTATCCTGAGGTGTAACCAAGTTCAAAGGCCTATAATCCTCGCACATCCTTTTCTTAGTCCATAATCCAATTGAATCCTTTTTTGTTGGCATTACTATAATGGCTGTGAAATCAGAACTTGATGGCTCAATGAGACTAACCTCATGGAGTTCTTTGCAGCTTTCATCTACCATTTCCCACTCATGTTTGCTCAACCTATGCCTCCTTCGATAGATGGGTGTCTCATTTGTAAGTTCTATAGAAAACTACATGGTCTTACACACCTAAGTTTGTCATTGAGAATGTGAACACATTCTCATACTTAATTAACAAGTCTGTGACCTAGTTTTTTTCCTTCTTGCTGAGTTGGTTCCCCATGACAAAAAGGTAGTTGGAAACACATGGAATGGAGTTGGAAAGTGTGTTTGAAGAACTTGGTGTATTGGGTTCTCCATTATCCAACTGCGTAGATTCATAGAAAGTTGTGATTTTTTTACTAAAAGCTAATGTACTTCTAGGTGTATCAAAAACAACTTGAGTCAAATTACATGGTACCTCCTCCCATCCAACACTAAGAGTGAAGGGTAGAGTGTTGAAGACATGCAAGTGTACTTGGTCGGGGTGCCATGTAGTTGCATCGCCAAAACTGCAAGTTGATTGAATCGGTGTTGGTGTTGTGTACATTTGAAAAAGTACATAGGTTACTAACAACCATGTAAGGGAATTTAGGTCCATGCATTTCCCCAGTAGAACCTTACGTTCCAATTTAGTCACCTTGGTGTGATTAGTAGTGCCAGTTTGGAACCCCATAGCCCTTTCTTTTTCTTCAGGGCTTGGTTCATCCCAAGTGGTTGAAGCATGATGATACACCAAGCTTGGTCCATCTCCCTGAAAGGTGTGTGCTCCTGGGAAAGAGACAAAGGTGGGCCAAACACTTCTTGGTTTTCTTATTGTGTTCACAAGAAACCAAGGAGGTTTCTTTTGCCTTGTAACTAGTTGGTAGGAGCTTTGATCAACCAATATGTGAAAGACATGAAGGTTGGGGTCTCTGATGGTGTATCTCAGAGCCAATTGCAGAATTGAGAGTGGTGTAAGTTGGTCCACTAATTGCACAACCAATGTGCATAGGAACTACATTGTGTTGCATCGAGTAGAAGCGGCTCTCCAAGGTAATGTTTGACCAACATGTAGTGCTTTTGGACTTTCTCCTTTTGGTCAAGTTGAAAATGAATGTTTTCAATTACATAACCAAACATAGGAGAAATGGATTGAGCCCAGGTGATCAATCATACCATGTCCGTGAAGAGACTAGATCTTGTGTCACTCAAGCCTTCTCTAAATCTAGCTATTGAAAATCCTTGACATTCCCAACCTGAAATGATGAAGTCTACGAGGCCAAGTAATTTCATATGCTTCTTCTGAATTAGTTGTATGTTAGAGGGCAAGAAAATGAAACTAACTTTCCATGCGGTGGTTGTAAATTGTCGTGGAAATTTGGTTGTGAATTCCATCATTTTCGATGTTGCCACTTGCCTTGCAATAAGATCAATGTTTACGTAGAAATACTTCCAAATCACCATCCTTGACTGTAGTAGGGCTTTGAGACTTGTACCAATACCACCAAAGAGCTCTAGTAATGTAATCCCCTCCTTAGGTGGTGTCCAGGTGAATAGCTGATGAAGTATTGGCTTAATCAGTTCACCATGGTTTTCCATGTTCTTAAAACTAAACAAAGCTTTGACCAAGGGCTTGTGGGTTGCTTTGAACCTCTGTAAAACCTTTGGTCCATGTTGAATGTCAATAGGAACCACCTTCAAGCTTTTAGTATCGTGGGCATAAGCTGTTTCCTCTTCATCTCCCTCTATCCACTTGTGGCTAGCTTATTGTATGTAGGAAATAATGTGTGTTTCCTTGAGCATACAATGGTGAGCCAATGGTCCCCATGTAAATCAAGGGGTATGTATCCTAGGTGGTGGCCATTAGTCTCCCAATCCACTTGGTAGTACGCATGTTCAAACTAGTTATCAATTGTGAAACCTGGTGGAATCAAGGCCTTTTGCCCAATGACCACATCGTAACTGGTGGCATTGATGACTAAACATTTGACATGTAGAAAAAACTCATGATCTATACCTTCATTGAAGTTAAGTGTAATCAAATCCGAACTCTCCCCAAGTACCTCTTCTATGCTCTCACTAATGGTACGAATTTGCCACCTAGATTTTTGTAGTTTGGAGTTGAACATGGCCATCTTCTTAGGGAATTGAACTCCAAGAATCACTAGTTGGGCACTTGTATCAAGAAGTATCACTATGGGTGTATGTCCCCCACCTGGATTGCTAACTCAGTATTGTCGACAATGGTAACTTCGGTGGCGATGGAAGTTCTTTCACTAGCCACCACCTTTGAAAATGAGTGAGAGACTTTGTGGAGAGAATGGCTATCCACAACGCCTTTGTTAAGTAACAAATCCACAAGTGAGGTGTTTTTAACTCCCTTTTGATATGTGAATGTAGACTCAGAGGTAGGAAAATCCATTAGTTTAACCATCCTAAAACTAGTGACCAGATTACGAACGACATCTACAACATGTGAGCTTATTGAATGTCTCTCCAAGGTGTTGGATGGGACCCATGTAGCATGTGGATCAAGGATTGGTAGAGGGCTTAATGTAGTGTTCAGGGTATCCTTTAATACTACAATTATGTCCTTGGTGTTTAGCTTCAAATCTTGAAAACTAAATAACGATGTACTCATAAGTTTTTGCGCCATTTCACGCATTTGAAGTTGGCATTCCATAAGCTTATGAGTGAAAAAATTGTGCGTTTTCTTGATGTACATGTATTCCTGGGACACGAAAATTTGATGCCCTAGCAGCTTGTGGTGTAGTAGTCTCCTCTCCCTTTACCAATAAGGTGCGTTCTTCCGTGTGGAGAGGATGAAAAGATTGTGGCATGATTATTCGAGTTCCTTTAACCTTGGTAATAGGACTTGAACTAGATGCGAGTCCATTAGTCTGAATTACTTGCCTAATGGCAGAAATTCTGGGTGCCGCAATAGCCTTTTGTGCTGTGAAGGAGGAAGGGCAAACATAAGTGGTAGATTTTGGTGTGAGATTAGAATTGTGTGCACTAGAAAGAACATACTACCCAACCATGGCATTGTGTGAAAGGCCATATAATGACCTAGGAGGTCCCTCCCATGATCCTCAACCTTATATAGGTTGGGCATGACTAGT
>Ga0116228_10002003_pt1 | contig 17340 bp, 20 predicted proteins | sample S1TSphfallax_2_FD_89694 | JGI IMG/M metagenome (GOLD analysis project Ga0116228, IMG submission 89694) | Host-associated microbial communities from peat moss isolated from Minnesota, USA - S1T2_Fc - Sphagnum fallax MG | ecosystem: Host-associated > Plants > Peat moss > Unclassified | place... | reverse complement strand
GGAGGGTTTTGAGGTTACAGATGATGTATCGATTGTGGAGTATTTAAAGCACCCTGTCTTCATCACACATGGCTCATATGCTAACTTGAAGGTATCGTGAAACACTGCCTTATTAACTTGTTTGAGCCTTGCAAGAATGCAAGCCATTGCTGCATCCTTGAGTGCATGATCTCTCTCTCAATTGATACATGAAGCTTCCACCATGCTACTAGTTTAGGTTGTTGCTACGAATTCATGGGAGAGATGGAAATATGGTTGTGAACTTACCCCTTGATTGTCTTGATACTGCATTGGTTGTTCAATGCTGATGTGGTCATTTGTAGCAGAGGTCAAAACCAACTCATGCTTCTCTTATTTCCTGATGAGATCTAGATTGTCTCAGTAACAAAATTTGCCCTACCATTTGCTTGACAGGTCACAACTCCTGATGATATGCTTGTGGCGGAAAGGATATTGTCACAAACTGCAACCACAGATGCTGAGAAGGCTGTTGCATCCACAATCTGAAACCAGAAACTGCATGCAGATACCAAATTTTGAGAGCTGTAGCAATACTTTTTCACAACTCTACAAAAAATAATTGTTAACTGATTGGAGTTGCACCATGTCATAGTATTAACTTCACTCAATCTGACAAATAAGATGAATTCCAGAGACAAGCAGAACCTAGATTCTCTCTGGCCTTTTTGTAGGGTTGGAAATTGCAATTTCTTGAGTTATACAGAGTTAGGTCCTGGTACTCTGCAATGTAAAACTTGATCCAATTAACTTGGAAGGGAGGATTTTTCTGATCAAACAGACTCTGCACTTTGATACAATAGCAAATAACACTGTATATAAAATTCACTTTCCCATCCAGAAGACATTGGAAAAAGATCAAGAAATAGAACAAGATGAAAAAATGATACCAACAATTCAAGCTTGAGACAGTGGCAAGGTTGTATGATTCCTTAATAGTTTCACAAATGAAAGTTTCCAAACTCAAATCCTCATTACCAGGGAATTAATAAGGCACCTCATTACAAATTAGGAGCATAGAGACTGATGACAAAGATTGTTGGTGCTCAGTTTCATCAGAGTGTCAGTTTCATCAGAGCACAGACTAGAGAAAAAAGAGTTTAGCAACAGACGGGTGGATGTTGTTGTTGTCATGTTAGTGAGCCTTGCAAAACAAGGGCAGCCCGTTCAACTACACGTGCAACCCGCCATATCTCATGCTGCACTGCTGCCCATTGTCTCATTTTTGCTGCATCATCATGCTTGCTGCTTGCAGACAGAGCTAGAGTGATGGAATTCTTGATGCCTGGAAAGGATGCGGTTCCATATGCATTGCTGCTCACAGGCCCATATACCTGAAACACAGCGCAGGAAGAAAAGGATGTGTTTGCAATAGTGAAACAACACATTTAGTTCAGTTGTATTTAAACCAAGACAAGCCCCACATTTTATTCAACATATAAAGGAATTCTCAGACAGCCCACATAATACTGGCATTCAAGAAATTCCTTCCACCTTCTTGAGCACTTGTTCATCTGCCAATATAGTGAATTTCATTAGACTGACGTGTATAAGAATGATAGCAGTGTATACCAGATGCTTGTACCAAGACCGTCCAGTTCCACTGAGCCCCCTGTCATCAAGGAATGCTCGCTCCACCTGAAGCAAGCGGTCATTTATAAATCTCCTTCTCAGTAGCAATAAGACTGATGATGAGCCTTGAGCTTGCTGTGATTCTTCATCCTGGCCCTTTGATATCCATTGCCCTCAACCCAGTCAAGCACAGACAGGGGAATGACAACTAATGACTTACAAGCCAGACATGTTGCTATTACATGAGCAACCAGTAAGGGTGCCCACTACCATAAAGTATCTTGAGGTGCAACCCAGGGGTGGTCCTGTGTACAGAAAGAAGAAAGTTTGGAGGCAGAAAATTGCAAAATGTACGCTCAGTGTGCACCCACAGACATCATGTGCTTTGGTAATTACATGAAGATGAGTAACAATACAGAAGACATGGCAAAATGTCACCTTTGATTGTTGCTTTATTTGAAGGGCTGCTGATTTCAGATTCGAGATTGCTGACACAAGTGGGTTAGCTGACACACCAAGAGCATTGCATCCAGCCAGCTCCATCTGCACTCCCACGGCATAGGACTACACAGACCACAAATTAACACTAATGGAAACTCAGTCATGTTCACTTAGATACATTGAACTTGCATAAGGTACTCTGATATAGCAACTCCAGAGATTTTGTGCAGTCAGTTGTTACACATGATTGCACCAAAATTACCTCCAGCTCTTTTGCATATGTCACAAAGTCTAAAGGGAGCAGTGCATCACTCGATAGCCTCATTGCCATAAGACCTAACAATGTTGTCACTGCATGCACAGGCAATATCACCTTAGCTGAAAGTTACACATCAAACAATCTAATCTTCTATCAGTCAGACAGGAGAAGACAACCATCCTATTATTAAAATTCAAAGCCATATTGGAGAGTTAGTAGCAGCAACTCCAAGTTCAGTAACTTCTACATTACCACATAAGAATGACACATCAGAGAAGGAAAACAAAATTAACATGAAATGCTGGATTACCTGCTACGTGGCGATGAAATAGTGGGTCTCCAAATTTCTCCATCCAATGGAAGTTGTCATAGGCAGTGTGATACATTGGATAATCATCTAGCGAAAATACACACAATCAACCCCCCATCAGAGAATGTTACAGGAGCCTTGCCATTACAAGAAGGTGCACTGTCTCCAGCCTCTGAACCTCCAGATGCTGACAATACGATCTCCCTGCCCCAACTGAGCCTAATCAAAGAGCAAAAACTCTTGCCTTCTTGCAAATGGGAACAAAGTCACTGTGTTCCAACCTCTTAACCTTAACCTCCCAGCCCTGCGCTAGCTCCAACAGACAGTGAGACTAGTGTCTCTTGGCCTTGGCATAACTACCTCTGAACAACTAGGTTCATTCTAAAAATGAGTACCAGACCTTAGAATGATTGCATCCAACTCTTACCAACAATAATGTAACCGCTCCTCTTCTCACCAGAAACAATCAAAAAATCTTCATCTGAAAGATTTGGCCCTTACCGTCACCAAATTGTAAATCAAGAGCTGGCACCCCTGCATGTTGCAAGAAGGCGACAAAATCTGAACCTCCCCCACCCAATCTGTGAATCTGCACCCAAATTCCTCATCAAATTTTAAGCACTAACTATGACTAATGACTTATGCAGATGCTGACCCCTTACCCCACCACCAATGCCATAGTTCAACATGAAAACAACAATAAAAAAGAAACAGATCATGCAGTTGAAATTGGTGTTGACACCATCAATTTCAGTAATGTTTCATTGGAAACTCCTAAAGCTTCAATGGAGGGTGGATTGAAGATAAGTTCTGGATGCTGCAGAAAAGCAAAGCAAGGAGTATACCAAAGGTGTAGACCCCTTGTGAGAAGCTACCCATTGCTCAAACACACTGTGATCCACTGAATCAGGATCCTTCACCTGTTGTCCACAACCTCCCCCTTCCCTCAGTAACCAGCTATTACAAGTCAGTTGCAGCATGGGTTGTTGCTGCAAACATACTGTCCCAAGAAAACTGTTTCAATCATAGATCACTGATAAAACTTGGAACAGCAAGCAGTCCCTAAATCTGGAGTCTAATTAGAAGTGAGCAGTAATAAATCTCTAAGTGAATTGGTAAAGCTGACCTGCTTGGTGACCTCCTGCAGAAGGTTATCAAGTTGTGGTGAAGCTCCAGCAGAGAAGCCAGGCCCACTCACAGCACAGTCCACATTCAAATATGCAACTGCACTTGTGCCCAAAATGTCAATATTCTGCTCCACCCACTCTGTAGACCCCACCTGCACCCACCCCACTTCATCACTTGCTCCTCTGCACAGCGTTCATGCACACTGATTCAGCCTTCACCATTCTAACTCTTCAAGCATCGAATTGATTGCAAATACAATTGTGTGAAAGGAGAACTGATTGCATGCCCAGTTTAGCAAACTCTTAAGATCTGCTCAAATAGAAGACACATGAAGGAGAAGAACAAAGGACAGACCATGCCATACTCTTCAGCATCCCAACTGCACAACACAATACTTCTTCTGGGTTTCCAACCCTTCTGTACAAGCTCACCCAACTGCTGTCCAACCTGTGCTTAGCCAAATTCCCACTGTCAGATCAGTACCCCTATGCCTGTAAGCTGAATGAGGGAGTGGCTCAGTGCAAAATCTGTAGTGCCTCCCTCTCTCATGGATTACCAGGGAGACATGAGTCCAGTCTCACTGGGACAAAGTATAACAGAAAGATATAGTACTTGGGACCTCTCCAAGAACATGCTCTCAGTTATTCTGGCTTAGCCAACCTCTCCTTTCCTGTGTCTGCATCTTGTCAGTTTCACATGCTGCTCAAAATGACCTTCATGTTATTGCCAGCACAAGTAAATGACATAGAACTATTATACCAGAAGTATCAATAATCAAACACACATGCTCAAATGAGCTACCCTCAGTGACATGCAAGATGTCCAGAGAAGAGTTAGACCTCAAGAAGTGAGGCAGTGCCACTGTTGGGATCCACAGCACCAAAAACCCAAGCATCACGGTGATTTCCTAATATCACATACCTGTTGGACAGATATCAAAAACATCAGCTCATGGGTTGCAACAAATGCTCAGTGTAGAATATTCCATATAATAGTTCTCATTCCAAATGAGTTTCTCCCATGCTTTTGTGACTGTTCTTGACAGACACCCACCAAATTGTGCAATTCTTGTTTCTAACATTCCTAAGAGACAACTTACCTTTGTGCATTAGGAAGGAATTCCAGCAATCCCCTGCATGCTCATCCTGCAGAAGCTCAATATGTTACCCAATGTAGGCCTTTTTATCAGTAGAAGTGCAGCAGAATACCTATCAGGTTCCTCTGATCCTTTTATGACAGCAATCACATTGCGGATTCGCGTCACAGTCTGATTGGCCTGCAAAACAAATCCCATCATTGTTCAATTCCTCCTTCAAGTTTATTGACGCTTTACTTGATTAAAACTCAGGCTACATACATGGTCTGGTCACTACTTCCATTGTCAGTACTCCTTGTAAGGAGAGTACAAAGAAGCCAGTAAAGAGCATATGTGCATGCTACACTACCTGCTTAAAAGAGGACAATTAAATCAGACAGCTTGAACAATCCATGATCCATTCTCAGAAGCACAGAACATGATGAGAAGGAAATGACACCACTCTAAGTAAAGATCAAAAACCAGGCACTCCTCACACAGTGGCTCTCACAAACATTGGACCAAAGAGGAGCAAAGTGGAGGAGACAAACTCACACTAAATGAGAGGTTGAGTACTCCAGGTCCTCGTCCAAGTCTATATTGAGGCAAATCCAGTGCACCATGCCACTCAGCTGGTGAGACAGGACCACCTAATGATGCCAGTATAGGCTTTGCATCCTCAGCAGAAATGGGCAGTGATGGAATGGTAGGCAGCATTGCTTCAGGGTCTGAGGTTGAAATCCTTTCTGCTTTGGGAGTACTAGGCCATCCTGGAGTGAGAGGATCACCGACTCCTTGAGACACAGTTCCCCTCTGAATGCCACTGGGAGGCAGCCATTGACTATGTGGGTAAACTTCTTGAGTATAGTTTGCTGCATAATCTTGGGGATCTGAGTAGATTATAGCAGCACCTGCTCCTGCATTGGCTGCATTCTCAACAATGTCTCCTCGATAGATGGCATGATACCTTGCAACGACAATGGCACCTTTGACATCTATCCCCATTGCCGCCAGCTTCTGGAAATCTTCCAATCTCCCATAGTTGGCATACACTACCTCACCACTCACATTACCCGAAGGAGCATACGCATGAAATGTTGGTATCACCTTTGGATTCTGACTGTAGAGATCTCCTTCCACAGGTTCCTCTTTCAGTGAGAGCTCAAGGGGTGGCTCCTGTGTGGGGCCGGCCGTAAGGATAAGTGAGCGGTGCAATGGGTAAGAGAGAAGCACATCATAGTCTGTGTAATGGACTGCAAGGCCATACTCCTGGAATCTCTGGAAGACATAGTCAGCAGTTGCAAAATCTTCAGGAGTGCCTGCCACATGTGGCTCTTTGGTGAGCTGAAAGAGATGATTTCTTATGCTTGCATTGTTCACAGCTCCCATGAATGCCTTTTGCCATTGCTGCTGCTGCTGATGGAACAACCACCCAAAGAAAAACCCATTTCTTAGCCAACCTCTGAAAACAAATCTGATCCAAGCAACGTGCACAAGCTTTTAAAAGCTTCACTGACTGCAGAGCTGTGCAAACTTCGATCTGCAAAACTAACAATTTCCAGCTGAGATTTGACAAAGTAATAGCTGCCGACGAATTGACCCAACCAGAATTGCAAACTGGTGAGCCGCAAAAGGTGGAGCTACAGTGGAATTGCGGCAGACTTTGTAAGATCTTAAGACGCAAGTAAGAAGAGAAGAAGGAGAAGAGGATGGGGGGACGGAAATACATTAGCTCCGTTAGCGCGAGCCCGGGCTGGCATGAGGATGTTGAACAGTGAGACGAGCACCGCCAGGAAGATCGCAGCCATCAGCAGTAGAAGCCTCCAGTTCATCCGCTTCTTGGAGAGGGACGGAGGAGCAGGAGTATCGTTGAGCAGAGGTGGTAAGTCCCTTGCGTCGTCGAGCTGCTCTCGACGATCCTTACTACAAAACACACACGGTACTGCGCGCAGTAAGTGACAATAGTGCGCCGCCGCCAGCCATCCTTCACCCTCCGGCATTGCTCTTTCTTTCTTTTGATTCTCCTTTGCACTCTCGTTTTGCACTGTCGTTCGCTTGTTCTCAATGCTCAAAATTCAGTCCAACAAGCAAATATAAAGAAACGCTTCTTTGTCAATCTCTTCCGTTGACGACGACGCAGTCTTCGGAATTCCCTCAACAAGAAAGGAATCCGCACTCACAGAAGAAAGAGTTTTCTTTTGTCACAAAGAAATTATGGGAGCAAATTACTCACTCACGATTGCAGCAGCAGAAATCCACCAAAGACAAAACGTCTTCAAGCAAATCCGTCATAAAATTCTTCAAGCAAATCAACTACAGAAAGAAAGAATCACGAGAGAGAGAGAGAGAGAGAGAGAGAGAGAGAGAGAGAGAGAGAGAGAGAAGAACAAGAAGGCCGGCAACGAGGGAGGGCTATCCCATCCCACAAGCAGTTTTGTTGCAGAGAGAAACAGACGCGACGAGAAAGCTGCGAGGCATGGGTAACCATCTGTCTGTATTTCTTTCTTTCTTTCTCTTTCTTTGGTCGATGAGAGAGAAGAGAGGATCGAGGCACACACAGCAGCAGCAGCAACAGTAGGGGGCAGGCAGCAGCGGCAACAGCCACCTCACGATTCTCCGATCTCCAAGTGTCCGCAAATCAGCGTCATCATTCCCTCTTGCAAGCACATCCCGAGATTTGCGTCATCCTCAAAAAATTCTCCTTTTTCCTGCGAACAATTCTCCTTTTTCTGCGAACGCGCAGGCGCAATCCAGGTTCGAATCCAATGGAAAAGAAGGAAAGGGTAAAGCAGCACCGTTATTACGCGTCCGGCGGCGGCGGCTAGCAGAAGAATCGGATTGCTGCACAGTTCTGCAGAGATTCGTTCGTTGTTGTACTCCCATCAAAAGCGCTCCAGCAGCAGTACTGCAGCACAGCATCGTACACACGTATTTGGCGCTCTTTTTGTTTCCAGTTTCCTCATGCTTCTTGTGCGTTCTCTAGATATGGCGATCCGGCCAGCCGCAACAGGAGTGTCCTGCTCGTCTGAGGAAATCGCCTCCCTCGATCTGATCAGTCGAAGCATGTCTGGCGTTAGGAACTTTCTCTCGATCGATCGATCCAGAGACTTGCGTTATGTGTAACGCTCATCGGCTCTCCGTCAAGGAACGATAGGCGTGCCGCCAACAGAATCCTGCTCTCCAGAGACAAGAATCCAGAAGAAGGAAGGCCACAGGACAGGATTGATGAGATTCTGCTTCGCGGAGCAGCTCCTTTGGCTGCTGTTCATATTATTGCATCAGAACAAGTCGACGTTCGTTTTTTTGGCAAGAAAAAAGGTATGTGTTGAGAGAGAGATAGAGATATCTCTGTAAGTGAAGATTGTCCTGTGGCTTTGTGTCATGCTGTGATCGAGCAGCTACAGATTTCTCCTCAAGTTAAAAGAGGAGAAACACTTAGGAGTAAGTGCATCTTTGTATCGTCGCCTCAAGTTTGTTGTAAGCATTCTCTCGATCGTGGAGGAAACTGCGTCCTTACAAATTTTCTTGCTTGTTTGGATCATCGTGTCTTTATGAGGTTGTGAGGAATTCCTCCCTGGCTGATGAAGCTTGGTTGTGGATCTTTCTGGTCACAGATGAAATCAAGGAATCCTGATTCGAAGCAGAAGAAGCAACACATAGCAGCGGACTCTGGCTTGATGCCTGGAGAGGAAAAACGCACGGAGAGACGCACACCAATGCTGCAGTTGAGATGTTTGCACGTGGAATGGGAGGACTAACAGGAGAATGAAGTGATGCTTGATAATCTGAGAATCGGCAAGAGAGCTTTTCCGTTAACTGCACTGCAACAACAAGAATGCTATGAGTCCGACCAAATAGGTACGATTTCTTAAGAGATCACCAATTTTGTCTCTTGAGTGCTTGCCAATTTAATGACCAATTCTCCTCGTTGCTTCGTCTGGAAATGTGACAGGAACTGAGATGACACATTTCAGAGCTGTGTTTGTTGTAGAGATTTCTCATGAGAAATGGTTGTTTGTGGAGATTGCTTTGAGATTCCTCTGCAGTCTCTCTCTAAGTGTTGTTGTGGAGGAGATTTCTCTACAGTCTCAATGTTTTTTTGTGGAGATTGCTTAGAGATTACTCTGCGGTCTCTCCCAACGTGTTGTTGTTGTGGAGATCTTCTCTCTGCAGTCCCCTAGATAAACTTGTTGTGGATATCTCTTTGCAATCTCATAGATGTTTGTCTTGGAGATAATCCCTCAGATTTGTCTGCAGCCCATAGACATGTTTGCCATGGCAATTCCTCTCCAATCTCATAGAAATGTTTGTTGTGAAGATCTTCTCTCTGCAGTCTCATAGATATCCTTGTTGTGGATCTAATTCTTCGCAATCTCATAGAAATGTTTGCTGTGGAGATTTAACTGTAGCCTCATAGGTATGTTCATTGTGGAGGTTTCTGTGCAATCTCATAGAAATACTTGTTCTGGAGAGGGCTCACTCTTCGTGACTATCCTTTCTTATTTTATTGTAGATTGTATCCTTTTGTTATTGGTGAGTATTACAATAATACAGAAAAGAAATCTGTGGAGTGAGATTGCGGTGTTGCAAAATGCCACATCCACAGAGACATATCTGCTAATAATGTACAAAAGTGTTTATCTCTTGACCATGATCATCATGCAAAGCTTAAGTCTTTGTGTAGATTACAGGGAGGGGATCCATTCACAAAGGTGTTGAATGTTCGTGGTCTCTGTTGGAGTACAGTTGTGACTGCGGTTGCTGTAAAGATGGAGGAAGTTGCAGAGTGAATTCTATGCTGTTTAGTGTATCTGCAGAGGAGTTTGTCATGGTTTGTGTTGTTGAATCATAACCACCACATTTGTTTCTTTTGCCCATCTCCAGGAACTTTTTCATTTCAGTTTTCAGAACACTCAAGTTGATGGGTTTCATGAGGACATAATCCATGCCTACTTCAAAGCATCGCTCCCGTGTTTTCGAGTCAGAGTTTGCTGTAAGTGCTGCAATGATGGGTCTTTCAAACTTGCTCCACTTCTCGACTATCTCCCTTGCAACAGCAAAGCCATCCATCTGCAAGAAGAAACACCTCAAAATTGTCACTCAGTGAAGTTGGTGAAGAGAACACTTCCTCCCAAAGAAATACCTCAGCATTCAAGATAGAACAAGAAGTTATGTGACTGCTAGGTACAAATGGTGAGGTATCTCAACAAACTTTGAACTCTTCAGTATACTTTGGAACGACTGATATTGTTTGTCATCCTTTGCACTTAGAGAGAGAGAGAGAAAAGAGAGAGCAAGTATTTGACAGTTCTATTGCTTACTGCAATCTGCTCCTTGTCTCTAAACAAAGATGTGCATACAAGAATGGTATAGTACAAAATTGTGGCCTCAGAAATGCTAGATCTACCTCAGGCATGCAAAGGTCTAAGAGAATGATCTGAAATGCAGAAGCTCCCTTCTCAATGAGAATATCCAAGCATTTTTGACCAGAGTCAATGACAGTTGGAATACATCCAATGCTGTCAAGCAGTCTCCTGGTTACAATACGATTTACAGAGTTGTCATCCACAACCATCACCTGTCCCGTCCGATCATGACACAGTTATCCATATGCAGACACAGGCAAATGGAAATCCTCTTTGAAGCCATGGTAGTAAACTACCAATGTAAACAAAAGCCAATCAGGACATGCCAGTTATGTAAGGTTTGTTTGAGATCCCCTCACCTGGATGTTCTTCATAGTGGATGGAGAGACAGCTCTTTTTGGCGTCACTGGAATGTCTTTGGGTTCACAGTAAATGCCAATGCACAGGTACAATTTGCAAGTGGTTCCTTTACCAAGCCCCTCACTCTCCAAACATATCCTTCCTCCCATTAGCTGCATCATTAAACAACAGATTATCATGCCTCCCATCAGGAGCAGGAAAAGCTTGGCGCTCTAGTCGTTGTATTCCAATGAAATGTTGTCTTAATGCTGAAGAGTGTGATGGAGCCACAATGGGTGTAGGTAGTATGTTGTGGATTTAGTAGTACCTGTACAAACTTCTTGGAGATAGCAAGGCCCAAACCTGTGCCTCCAAAGTTACGAGTTGTGCTGCTATCAGCCTGAACAAATTTGTTGAATAAGCGAGGCATGTCCATTGGTTTAATGCCAATGCCAGTGTCTTGCACATCAATGTGTAGGTACCTGTACTCCAGCGTTGTGTTTGGAACTGGCTGGCACTTGGTATGTGCAGACCCTGCAGCTGCTTGAAAGTCAGTTGTCGTGCCCAGATACACTGACAGCTTCACTTCTCCTTCCAATGTGAACTTGATTGCATTCCCAATCTGTCCACACAATTCATGATATTGTACATGAGATCTCACTGCAACTTTCTGGAACAATTTTGCAATTTCATTACTTGTGTTTCAAGAGACACGAGTCAGAAATACATGTGTGCAGATCAATATTCAGGCTTAGTTGCTGTGAATCAATTTGTTCAGAACGTCATCTCTCTTCCATTCTTTTTCTGTACCATTCTATTCTCAGCTGATCAGATCAGATGAACATTTATACCACATTGAGCAAAATTTGGACAATGCGATTCCTGTCACCAAAAGCATTGATTGGCAGTTCTGGTGGTATGGACATGGTGAATGCAAGCTGCTTGTTGATGGCCAGTGGTTGTATGATGCTTTCAACTTCTTGCAGCAAAGTATGGAGGTCAAAAGCTCGCAGATCCAAAGAGAGGCCACCACTTTCAAGCCGAGAGAAGTCAAGGATATCATTTATCAATGAAGATAGTAGACTACTGCTTTTACCCATTGTTTCAACCATAGTTTTCTGGTCAGCTGTCAAGTTAGTTTGCAACAGAATGGAGGCAAGAGCTATGAGAGCATGCATGGGTGTCCGCATCTCATGGTTCATAATCGCGAGGAAGTCATTGCGTGCTGCAACAGCTTCTTCAGCCTCCATTCTAGCAGTTTCAAGTGCACGGTTCTGAGACATTAGTTGGTCCCGTGCATGCATTGACTCCTCCAACACTGTTGCATGTGACAGGGCCACTGCAACCTTCAAACGCACAAAATTTAGGTATCACACAGTGATGAACTTGCATGTATGTCTCTTTAAAACCCCAGAAGGGTGGAAGTTGTCAGAAGAAGGATGTCATGCCTGCCTACATGTATGAATGAATTTCTTGCCTAAAACCATTGCAGCTAACTACTGTTGCAATCACACTGCAGGCACTTCCAACAATGTTTGGTTTGATGAAGCGAGAAGGGCAGAAGACACACCTGGTCAGCAACTGCAGTGACCAGATCAATTTCATGACCATGCCATCTCTTTCCTGGATCATTTTGAAGAGCAAGAACTAGCAAGGCATATGAAGAACTAACAATAGCACTTTGGTTGTTACCACTCCCAATCTCCACACCATTATCCTTGAAGTAGGATGTCCTCATGTAGGGCAGCCGTACAGCAACAACCCTGTCCTTCTGAAAGCAATCTCCAAGATCTCTGTGGCAGCTGTGCTTTGTGAGGGTTGAGTCCATTGGAACAAGCATTGCTCCTTGGGTGTTGAAAATCTGCACAAGAGACATAACAGCTCTGTGCCTCAGGTTGTGAGTTCATAATGCACATGCATGCATGTTGTAAAATCTGCAGACAGTGTGCTAGGCTGCAACTACTTGATTCATTTGATGACATAGATCGAGGAGGAGAAGAGGGGTTGTGGAACTGAGACAGTAAATCTTGAAATTTGGGTGAAGTGGATCATACTTTCTGAAGGTTTTCATCGGTGATAGGAATGGAGATTGGGACAGGATTATGATTATCCTCAAGTGCATGAGTGAGCTCCATAGTCTCACCATCAGCACTGGGCATCCAGACGTTGCAGCTTTCCAGTGTAAGTGTATGTGCCAACTCCACGAGAGTGGTCTTCAAAATGGTATCTCGGTTGAGTGTGCTCCTGATCTCATGTGTCAACATTCGCACATGACTTCCTATTTCTTCCTTCTTTTTCATGACTCCTACCTCCTTATCAAGCTCTGCAGTCTAGGCAGACAGCACACACAATCAATGTTATAGCTCTTTAGAAAACAAAATAATTGGCATGAAAGAAGCACAATTCACCAGTTTTGGTGCAATGCACAGAATCTGGAGAGAAAAATGAGGAGGATTTGCAATCATCATCATCACTTACCTTGATAGCCAACAATATCTCCCGCTTCTTGACTGATAAAACTTCAGGAATGACCCAGCTGAGAGTGATTGCTGTTGCACATGATACAAAAGCAGTTGTCACTTTGAAGAACGTCATAGTTGCAAAGGCCAAAGTTGAAGTAGAACCAAGAGTCCACAGACTGATAAGATGCGTCAGTCCACAGAGAACAATGAAGGCACCAAACTGTGCCACAATCCACTTGTAGGGAAACACCTGTAGTGATCAACTGCCATCAATTTTTTGTCTGCAACATCTCTCTGGTGCAGCACACATTTCTGATGCACTGTTGGCTCTACACATAGGCTACTACCTTAAGCTGTTGAATGATTTGACTGTCAGCAAAATGCTCCTTCTCTTGCTGCTTGCTGACATCATTGCCAAGGAAGGAGCTGCAATCCTAGTTTTCCCAAGCAGGAAAACTAGGATCACAGCTCATTACTTGCCTCACCTCAAGAAGCAGGCAATTGAAACATGGGATTTCTTCTATATGTTTCAGTCAATAGAAGAGTTAGCAATGGGCACCTGTGCCTTGAATATGAAAAAGAGGAGCTCAATTGGGATGGAGAAGTAGGCAAGGGCAATGAGCACATCAGAGGCGAGTTGCCAATGTGCCATTTGCACATAATTGTGGATCTGAGGATGAGCTGCCAAGCATTTGTGACAATTGTTTGAAATCTCGAACACAAGAGATGTGCAAGGCTCTGTGCAATATTTGGACATGCTCCTTGAAGATGGATCCACAAGCTGTTGCATTGGATCAGACATCATCAAACCCTTGAGAAGAAGCATTTCTTCTTCTGGAAAGAACTGCCTCCTCATCACTACTGCTGCCACACCAATCGTCAGTTGCGAGAAGAAGAAACAGATGCTGCTGTACAAGACAAATGTCCAAAGCTTGAGCAGCATTTTGTCCATTGCTGTTGCACAACCACAAAATGCTTGCTCCTCATCACAGATTTGCAACAAAAGAGATCGCTCAAAATCCTGTGTGAAATAACTCCTTTCTCCTCTGCAGCAATTCTTGGAAACACAAGCGTGCGAGGTCCAAATTTCAGATTCTCGAGCAAAAGACGAACACGTTGAAAAGACATTGCACAGAGACAGAGAGAGAGATAGACAGAGACAAAGAGATTTGCATCTGCCTATACTTCGATTCTTCATTTTCCAAGGCACGGCGGAAAGTGAGGTCCAATGTGTGCGGAAGAAAATATCTCCCTTTCTCTTCTCGCATCCGCTCCATCTCCGCATCTCCCGCGCACGCTTCCGCGACTGTTTTTATTGTGAAACAGGTGAGAGGAAATCCGGCCTGCAGCACAACCGTTACAACACGCTGTTGTTGTTCTCGGCATTCCTACCCCCCATGACCGGATTCCACCTACCTACTAGCTACCGATTGTCATGAATCTTGCAATAGGAAACCAACAACACCAACAACACCAACAACAAACACCCCTCTGCCGCTGTGCTGTGCTATGCTTGGGTTTGCTTGCAAACCCGCAATCCTAACCTCCAGATCTTCAAACCCTAAGCGCACGCAAATGCACACAATCTCGCACAATTTGGGACAGAAAGAGACACGGGATTATGTCCGAAAGACGAAGAGGACCACATAATCTCCAATAGCAACAGCATTTCACGAACTCGCGGAAATTCGAAATCCAATTGCTCTCGCCAAGAATCGATTGCCATTGTCGTCGCTTTGATTCTGTTTTGCAACAGCAACAGGAACAGCAGCAGCAAGACCAGCCGCAGGCAGGAGCATCCTCATCATCTTTTCATGAAGCCGTGAATGCAAAACGCACAAAACTAGTGCAAATGAAGAGGAGCAACGCATTTGCCTCCTCCTCCTCTGTTTTGCGCATTTGCGCTCCTTCCGTCATGTCTTCTGTCATGTCTCCTGGTTCTTGCAACACGACAACTGCATGTGGATGACAACTCTACAGCCTGTTGATGCATGCAAGCAAGCCCTAAGGAAGAAGAAGAAGGAGCAGTGGAGGCGATGGATCGAGCAGCCAAGGACCTTGCAAAACGTGGTACCATTACAACTACTGCCGATGCATTGCAGCTGAATATCATCCTCGTCTTCGTCGTCCATCGTCTTCATTGTTTGTACACAAATGCAGCACCTCCTTGAGCTTCCTCTTCGTTCATCTATTTGCAGGTGTGTTATTAGTTGCTGCTTCCAAGTCTGTTGGCTGGTTGTAATAATAATGCTGCAAGAAAGCTCTCTCCATTGCATTTCGGGGCTGTGGACACGATGATGATGATCAGATGAGGAGGAGGCTGTTGTAGATCGGCTTCTCCGGAACTCGGTTCACAAACAGAAAGAAAGAAAGAGGTCGGAGGATTCTTGGAGTTTCTTCCTGGAATTGTTGTTGCTTCCACACGGCAGTCTTGATGATCTTCTCCTTCTCCTTCTTCTTCTTTTTGTTTGTGGTCGTTTCATTTGCCTTCTTCTTCTTCGCATTCTTTCATCGCTTCTGTGTGGGGATGTAGACGATCGGATTGTGGCGTTGAGGCTTTGGAGTTTGGCAAGGGAATGGATAGGACGTAGAGCAACAGAATCATCAGAAGAGAGTGTGTTTTTGGGGGATAGCAAGAAAGAAAGAGCAAAGAGAAAATGGAGGATACGGGACACTCTTCTCTGTCGTTTATCATAGACGGAGAACTGTGGGAGAAATTCAACTTGGAACTGCGAGCTGCGTGCCATTGGTGCACGCACCATCACACAACGACACCAGCGGAGGCGGCCAAGCAACTGGAGCGAGGCGAAGGCTGGCCGCGAGATTGGATCTCTCGCAAGGTTAAGAACTCGACGCGGCAGTTCGGAGGTCTTTTCATCTGCCCCGCTTCCGATTGTCCTGGTCACTCCAATCCCAAGGGCGAGCGCCGTCGTCGCTGGTTCTGTCGCTTCTGCATCAACCGCCATCTTGGTGTGGATCTCAAAAACTTCTTCCAGTTTGATGAAGCTCAAGGGAAATGGTTTCAGGTAAAACCCACCCTTTTCAGAAAGCCTTGAAACCCTAGGTCACCTCCTCCTCTCACAACACAGCAAGCAAGCTCACCAGAGAGAGAGACAGAGACAGAGAGAGGAAGCTTGATTGAATGTGTTCTTAAAGCTTCACAGCTCATGGACTTTACTTGAGCTTGTTTGTCAGTTTTTTTTTTCCTTGATGGGTGCAGATACCAGGTCTTATATGCTGGCATTGCCAGGCCCGTCATGGAGATGCAGAGTGTGTGAATTGTCCTCAGAAGCATACAAAGAAGGCCAAGAGGCCAAGAGATGTGCTTCCTCTTGCCATACGATCGCCAGGTATCAGTTTGCCAGCAGCTGCCAGTTTGTTGGTAACAGGAGGAGCTGCAGATGGTGATTACGCAGATGGGGCTTCAAGTGAGGGCCGAGGTGGTGGTCCAGGAGGTATTGATAACACCCATCTTGATGATAACACGCTAACCACTGCAGCAGTTGCAGGAGAAAACCATGTACGACTTGTCCTTCCAATGAACGCAACCTCTGTATCAAACATCCATTTTCTTGCTGCAAATGCTCCACTGATGCCACCACCACCGCACCAACAACAGCCACCTCCTTCACGACCATTCTTCTCAGAAAAGGCAATCCACCAAGCTTAAACTCTCATGACCTCCCTGTGCAATTCTCATGCCTCACAACATTATGTCTTCAAATTTTCCTTTTTGTCTCTCCATTCTGTTCATCTATTTGCTTGTTTTATTGTCATTTAGTTTTTCCTTCTCTTTGTTTTCCTCGGTGATCTCCACGTCTTTCAGTCAGTGTTGAGTCCTCCTGTTTCTCACTGTCTTATGACAGAAACTCCACACATTTGGGTCCAGTCTAAACATGTTTGTGACTGTCTCTATTATTCAAAATTTCTCCTCAGTGTTTTCAATTATTCATCATTGTTGCTGTTGGTGTTTCCAGTTTTTCCTGTTGACTGATGTACTATTAGATTCTGACATCTGTATAACCTTATTCCATCACCTCCCAATTTCAATTCATGTTGCATTATTTTGTAAAGGATGGAAAAGTTGTGAATGCTTATGAAGAGATTCTCATGGCTGTGATGTTGTGTGTGTGAAACACATGAAGCTTTCTCACACACACACACACACACACACATGAATGAAAGTTTTTCTTTCTTTCTTGTGAACAAATGATTTACATTGCTGTGGAGGAACTACACCCAAGACTGCATCTTTCTTTGCATGTACAAGAACAAAATCAATCTATAGTATTCTTTGCTGGAAGTTGTGGTAGTTAAGTCACTATCATACATACTACTGTTGATGGTCCCTGAACAGGTGTGAGATTGGC
>Ga0116228_10002002_pt1 | contig 17342 bp, 17 predicted proteins | sample S1TSphfallax_2_FD_89694 | JGI IMG/M metagenome (GOLD analysis project Ga0116228, IMG submission 89694) | Host-associated microbial communities from peat moss isolated from Minnesota, USA - S1T2_Fc - Sphagnum fallax MG | ecosystem: Host-associated > Plants > Peat moss > Unclassified | place... | reverse complement strand
TAATTTAATGATGAAGGTAGATAATTTGCTTTGTTTTATTCTATCATGCTGAAATTTCCTAAACCAAATTACTTCATATAATGTTATTGATATCTTTGAAAACCTAACAATGAATAAAGGTGCACTGACTTGGGTTGAAATGTTTTGGAGCTACAATGCAAAGGTATTGATTACCGAACCATTTTTGAATAAAATCATAAATAGAAATTTTACTCGAATACAAAGGTGTACTTGGTGTTGTTGGAAAATAATCACTAAGTTAGATTTAATGAAATTTATTTCATAATTTTCATATTTAAAATGTGGAAGATATTGAATTTTGAATGAATTGTGTTGTTGAAAATTCAAAAAAAATACAACAAATTGGGTTTACAAGGGACAATGAATTGACTATGTTCACATTTGGGGCCAACAACACATGTTACCTTATTTATCCATGAAGGAAGGTAGTTTGTTTTGTTTTGTCATAATGATATCTACCAAACCACGATGTTTTAGGTTATGCTATGGAACTTGTCATCAAAAAGTTCTCAATGAATAGGGGTGCAATGACTTGGTTTATAACATTTGGAGCTACAATGTGGAATCTATTGATTATTGATCCATTTTTTCATTGAATTTTTTGAAAAACCAAGATTGAAAACTATATTGGAACTCGGGGGTGTTATTGGTATTATTGGAAAGCATTCACTAAGTTCAATTTAATAAAGTTGATTTTGTAATTTTGAGACCTAAAATGTGAACAATATTATTGAATTTTTGGTGGGTACGTATTGTTGTTGGAAATTCAAACAAATTGCAAAAAGGGGTTTGGAAGGAAAATTCAATTGAATGCATTCAAACTTCGCCAATGACATAGAGTACATTAGTGTTTAATGAATTTTTATCATAATTTTAAACAAATATTAAGATATCATGTGTATGAAGATGAATAAACATTATAGTTGCACAATATTATTAATTATGTATCATTACTTGATATGTTGTAATGATTTACATAGAAATAATAAATTACATGTGTATTGAACAAAAACATTAGTACTAACATATATATATTAAAAATTAAAACTTTATTTTGAAATTAAAGTTTAATATTTATATGCACAAAAAAACCATTAATTTATACAAATACAATTTACACGTGATTTAATGTTATCACGATTTTAAATAAATATTACAATATTATCCATTTTTTGTATATATGGATAATATTGTATATCCATTTTTTTAATACATTTTATCATCCAAAATGGTTGACATTAGTCAATGTCTTGACTATGTGCCAACTAAAGAACTTTAGATGCCAAAAATATTTCAAAAATGACCCTTTAGTTGAAACATGCTTCACATTGTTTACCAACATAGTTGGAGGTTCAACTTGGAGACATTGTTGATGCCAAGAATATTTGGCAAATGACCACATAGTTGAAAAATGCTTTCAATTATATACCAATATAGTAAATGAATAAACTTAATTGGTAATTGCCATACTTCTATTTTAAAATGAAAAAAATTCAATTGAAACACAGTTGCAAATGTCATGTAGTTGAAATTTTTTTATTAAAAAAGGGAGGTATTCTACTAGTGACATGTAAAACACTAACAAAACTCAAACTACCTACAAATCCTAAATTAACATGTAAACAAATTACTCAAAATTTGAAGGAAGTTGGTTGAATAAAAATGATTCATTTTTCATAAATGAATGTTGAAAAACAAACTCAAAGTGAAATCCCAAAAGCTCCTAGATAGATTTGTACTCCTAGTCTTATATTAATTATTTAAAAATAAAAAAATCATAACTAGCCATTATAAACAGTCATTAGTTAATACCTAAACTAACAATCCAAAATTTCAAAAAACTACACCATGTTTAACTACATGTTCAACTACCATAATATCAATTATTTAAATATTTGTTAAATAGGTTTAAACATTTGTTAGGTTTAACAACATGCTTACATTTTCAACTTGTTAAGTCACCTATTGCCAAATATGGGTAGCAAGTTCCCATGAGAGGTACATTTGGCCAAACAATTTGATGAAGTGGTTGTTTTTGTTGAACAACAGGGTTGTGATTACTTCCACTAGTTCTACAAGTTGTTGAAAACTCAATCTATGTGAAGGTCTTTACTCCAAGTTACGTAGCTATTCCAACCGGGTTAAAAGTTGGTTGTGCTCCAATTATGAATCTATTGTAGCTAGATTCAAAACATGAACCAATTTAGATGTATAATAACCAACAATTAGTGTTAATTGAGAGGGCATAATTGTTATAGGAGTGTAGTAACCAAGTGTTGCAAATTGCCATTTCTATCCTATAGAGGTCATTTCATCAACATGTCAAACATGTTTGGTGTTTTGTCCATTTGGTTATGCATTCGACCTCTATTGTTGGGACAATTATTAAGGTGTTAAAAAGCATTATGGTTTCTTGTTTATTCATCAAAAATCACATTTCTCAAGCTTGCATTTTAAAAATAAAAATGGAAAAAACTTCACAAGAAAATCAAAGTAAAACATGATTCAAAATTCAAAAACTCTTCAGGAGTTACAAAAAATATGAAAAAATGAAGATACTTTCTATCTCTAAGTCCTCTTAGTTATACCAACTCATAGTGTTGTTGTAACTTAAATAGTCACTAGCCAGTACAAACTTCAAAATCAAAATAACAAGTTATTGGTCACAAGTTCAAATCAACCCATTTTGTTAATCAACTAATTATTGTAACAAACTAGTTAGAAGTTCTTATAACATATCGGTTAACTTAAGACTTGTTAACCAAAAACTAAAATAACCTTAGGTCACATTGCCTCATTGATTACTAATAGTTGGTTGAACTAGTTACTATATACATATTGAAAAATTGGGTTAACAACTACAAGGCTATTAGTCACAAAATGTCATTTACAACTAAGAAGTAATCACAAACACTAGTTGTAAAATTGAGTTTTTCTTCTAGTGAAATAAGATATTTCTTTATTTCAAAATTTGACAATTAAGTGATATTGACCTTCAAAACTTTATGTTCCAAAGTTTTAAAAACATTTCATATTCAATTTAAATGGATTGGCATAGTCCATACTAAAATCCTTTTAAGATTGACCATTCATTATTTTGTTTGTTTTTTTCATTGTTGAAAGACTTCATGTGCTAGTATCACATAAATGAATTTTAAAAAATGATATTTAATAATATTTTAAAATTAGGTGTAACAATGATTTAAAAGTTGTTAATATGACAATCCATGTGGTGCATTGTAGTTTGCCACTATTGAAGGAAGATACAACATGTGAGTGAATGTAAAGTGCAAACATAAAGACAAAAAACCTAAAAACATCCAAACATAGAGAGTTAAAGCACACCCTTTAAAAATCAATGCACACAAACGCAAAAACTAAAACCAAACCCTCACACATATTCAAAGAGCAATGCAAGAATGTCACAAGGAGCTTATAAAATTAAAAAACAAAGTGTGCAAGTAAAAAACAATGGTGCCACCAAAGATGAAAACAATTTCATTATGTACCTTGTGCACATTGCATAATCTTCATGTTTATCTACCACCATGTGTGAATATTATAAGCATGTGGCAGGTTTGGTAACTACAAAGTAATGTTTAAGTGCTTGGTGTGAACCACTTTTGATGATAGTTATCATCACAATTGATGGTAGTTTATGCAAAAATAATGACACCTAAAAAAAAGTTAAAATCAATGTTGGGGAGGTTATGTTGGGGTCCCTAACACCACGTGTGAATCTACCTTTAGTCCCAAAAACCTTCCTTCATCAATTCTTAGCATACTAAGATTTGTGCATTGAACCTTTCATTTACATGATTATTTCATCACTATCCAAAGCCATCCATGTTTTCATGTATGAACATATGATCCCATCCAAGATCCTCAGTATGGAACACCTAGACATTGGATGGTCCACCAAAAATAGTGGCATAGATGGGTGTGCATTTTAGTACCCATGTTAAAAAAAATTGTGACAAGAAATTATCCTTCAATTAGTTTTATCAACTAAATGAAAAAAATCGTACATAAGAATAAACTATTTTTTATTTTGATTAAATGACATGGTTTGTTAATTGAATATAAGTATATATCATATCATTGATTAATGTTTGGCACAAAATAATTCACAAAAGGTCTTACGAAATAATAATAATAAAATGATTGCATATACATATTGAAATCTTGGGGGCACATTAAGTGTTAAAATTCCACATTACCTACACGAAACAAGGTTTGTTTGGGGGTAGTAGGTGAGTGACCCCTTTTCCCACCCTATTAATACCCAAAATTTTGATACATACATATTTAAACCATCAAAATTTTAATTAATTTTGTTTACATTGAGTTATGATATTGATTAAGAAGAAGGAACACATGATAACTCCCACTTTTTGAGGGTTTGAAAGATGCAATGAACAAAATACAACCATTTGTTCCTTTGGATGGATAAATTATAATTCATGCTAGACATGTAACATACATATACGATGTTTTGAACCGTCAACCATTCCACTTCATTAAAAATAAATAAATAAATAAAATTCAATGAATATATGTTTTTAATATAAACATGTTATGCTTGCACTATTGCAATCAAGATTTCCATGTAGTTCATTTATTAGTACTAATTTCATCCATTAACCTATTAATTGAACCTATTGACAATTAACACTTTATTTTTTAATACATATATATCGAGATTAATGCATACCTATATTAATTATAAACTTTTATCATAATGAAATAACCCTATTATAAAATTAATTTAAAAACCAATATATGGCACTTCATATTTTTATTCATGTAGTTTTTGAATTCAAAGAAGAATGTCATCCTAGGGTTAAAATATTTGAAAATGCATGCATGGACTTATTGTAGCCAAAACTCAGGGTATTCATTTCTAGGACACCACCACATATATAATATATACCACTAACAATGTTAAATTATTCATGTAGACAAAAAAAAATCTCCATAACACTTTTACAACTTGCCTTAATGCATTTATTTATTCAAACTTACAAATCTAACATACATATAAATAAATAAAAATTCCATGTAAATTTTTTGCTTCACATACATATTTACTAGAGAAATGGGAGGATCATGTTTTATTATGTGCCATATTTGGTTCCTCTCTCAAGCCCAATTCCTAATTCAACACCCACATTTCAAATAGACATAAATTCGCAACAAGATATGCACCCAAATTCCCATCATTTCCATATCACTTCAATGCGTGTTGAATTTTTGTATATGCCAAATACAATCCCACAATTGTTCAAGATAAAAACTCCCCATCTGCATTGGAACCTTTAGGGATATCTATAGTTATCATTTGATATTCCCCATCTTTAAATTGTCATGTAACAACACATTCTATAAGAAGAATAATGCAACATAAATCTATTCTTAACTATAGAACAACATTGAAGAGAATGCTAACACATATGCACTATGATCATCCTAATAACACTTATCTTCATTCCTCCCTTCTCAACACAAATTGTTTATGGACTTAGCTCTACTTTTCCCTACCAAACACCACCACCATAATCTCCATTTTTCTGCTTTTGTCCCTCCATCTTCTCACCATTGCAACATCAACACACAAGGTGCTCAATAACAACATTGAAAAGAAAAGCATTAAAGTTGTGACAAGAAATTTTCCTTGGATGAGTCTTATCAACCAAATGAGAAGAAACTCTTTTGCATTCTGATTAAATAAAGCTAGAACTGGAGGTCATTGAGAGCCTTTTCTCACAGCCTTTTCTTGCAAGTCAGCTAAGCTACAGGTGCTTGTGTGGATAAGTTCAATAGGCCACATTGACAAAAGATTAGAACCATTCATCATGACATAAGCTTGAGTTGACATTCATCTGTAGTAACAGGAGTGGATTATTTTTACTCATATTAATTAGTTGTGGGGACCCCAAAGTTTTTTTTTTCTTTTGTGATATTATCTTTGATTGGCCCATCACAGAAAAATTAATTGAGATTTGGACAGTCCCAAAATAGATATGTTCTAATCTCCTCCTTTGGGCTGGTTATAGGTTACCCTAGAACTTAGGGCAAAGGATATGGGGTAAAGTGAAGAGCTATTGGGAACATGTTGGGGATCACCTTGGGAACTTGGGGGAAATGTTAAAAACCCATTGAGAACTTGTTACAAAAAAGTGACAACTTCATTGGAACACATTGGGAACAACAAAAATCCAACACCCCAACCCTCCCCCTAAAAGGAAAAAAAACCTGGGCCCCCTGGGTGCATGCTGCCTCACCTCATCAACTGCAAGAATTTTTTTTCTACATGTGCTCTGTGCCACTTTCAGCTTAGGCTAATGGCAGGGGCATGAACTATGGGTATTATATCTGAACAAGGGTATGAAAATGTTAAGAAACAGATCAATCAAAAAGAAAACTTTTGAGATTTGCTGGAGTTGCCGTGAGAAGAGCCTCCTATCAGTGTTTTCTTTCAATTTTCTGAAGGAGCCAGGTTCCCAAGCATCCCTTGGACTTAACTGGCAACAATATTTCAAGGAACTGGCAACATCTTAAAACTGTATCCAGTAGACATAAATGTGTCGACACCTTCCCCAAACAGAACAGTTTTTAGGGGATTTTGAATGATTAACCCCCTCTTTTTCCCTTTGTTATGGTATCTGCCCTTTAAAAAAAAGAGTAGAATTCTGATTATAACTTGCAGAAAGAAAAACACAGGCTCCTATTCCAGAAGTGCAGGATTTACCATTTCAAGGCACAAATATATAGTGTATATCTAGATCCCAAATAAGAAATATTTCTGAAGATTTATTAAAGTCTCAGCCAAGTTTTGAAAAGAAAATTTGATGAGTTTTAAGCAATAGAAAGGTCGATCTTCTAACCTTTCCAAATTTTGAATAGCACTTGACCTACGTCCCTGGTGTTGAGTATCTCAAATCTTGTATCTATATGAACACATTTCATCCTAAAGCATAAAATGCCCTTCTCCCAGGGCCTTCTTTACTTTAAAGAACGACTCAACTGCTATGTAAGAGGTGTTTGCATATTTGTAAAGGATTCAGAGAAAATTTGTAGTGTATGTGGAGGGCACCTTGTATCCATAAATTTCCCTCCTACAAATTGGGAGGGATATTATCCCTACTCCTCAAGGGTGGGAGGAAAATTATGCCTACTTATACGTATAAGAACTCTCCCACTATTGAGGAGTAGGCAGAAGAACCCTCCCATTCATACGCATTATGATCTACATAGGTTTGGTTCATGATAAATTTTGCCTCGAGCTTTACAGTAGTTAAAGCCCAGCATGGGCTGGGCTCGACTCGGCTATGGCTTAGTCCTAGGCCTCTTATTTTGAGAATGTCCCCCACCCTAGGGCTTTACCCTACACATAAACAACAGGCAAATTTTTTCCTTGGTATTTCTGTAGCGATTGTAATATGAAATCTTTGTCAGGTATCTAAGATCTTCTGCAGCATTACTGATTTCCCACGCTGGAAAGTTGGTACGGCAGGGTTTTCCTTTCAAGCTCTTCTCTTTCCAGCGTTAAAGATTTTAGTGAAAAGATCCAGTACGACTCTGCTGTTCCCTTGTACTAGCATTGCTGTACTGGCATTGTTGTACTGACAGTACCGTACTCGCATTCAGATATGGGAGTGGGCAAGGAAGGGGGGCAAAGGACATGCATTCAATTTAGCAACATGAACCATAAAGAAAAAGACAGACCAAAATCATTGTCCAGAAGGATGGCCCACTCGGTCCTTCTGGGTTTCGCAATCCATTGTCACCAGCCCGCACCTCAAAATAGGGAAGGTCCTCGAGAACTGCCTACTGTAGGACCCGTAGGCACTTTATTCGGTACCAGCGGCCCTCTTTTGCAGAATTGACAAGTTTTGTCAGCGGCCCTCTTCGGATTTGTTCAGCGAGACTACATTCCGTGGTTCATGCAAAATGTACAATACTGACCTAATTCTTTTCTTTGAATTTGCAGGTACTTCGCTTGGCAGGACTTTCAAGTAGGCTGGGATGTACAGCACTAATCTATAAGCTCCTTCCAACAGGTTACTTTCAAATTCAGTTCTGTTTAGGGAAGGGAAGGGCATCATGAGAGGGTGTTTATCACACTCGTTTATGTGTTGACGTTGTTCTCACATCGCCCCATTTTATTTTTGTGCCGCTCTAAACACCTATGCAAAACCACGCACTTGGTGAAGCTTTGGCATTCAAACTTGCCTCACTACCTTGGGCTAACCCCAACCTTTAGATGGATGGGACTAATACTTGTTGCGGACTTCCCAAATGGTCCAAGGTCTTGTTGCTCGGGATTACCAACTCACGTCTTCCAACCGAACCGCAAACTTTGCCTAGTTTGAGGATTTAATGTGTCATGGCTAATGTTCTAGGTTCCCTTCCTCAAACCCTCACTTGCCAACACTTGTCGTGAATATGTCAAATTGGGAATTGAACCCAACCCAACACTTAAATTCAGTACCCAAGCCACCATGGGGGCCACCTCATGGTGGTCCAGACTTGGGCCCCAACTATGCGAGCCCCCACACTTGAAGGTTCGCCTAGAAGGGCATGTCACTTTCCCCACTTTAGAGATGTCAACATCCATGTTGACGTTTCTCCAAGGTGATCGCCCTAGGCGCTTCCACCATCTATTCTTTCGACCCCTTCTTGGATTAGCTACTTCTTGATCAACAAAGTGCATTCACATTGTGTTTTTGTGTTCTCAGTGCATAAGGTTTTACTAGGTGTGTCTTTCGTTTTCACCCAATGTGTTCACATAGCATCTTCCATCAAATCCCCCTTATTTGACCATCATCTCTTTCATCTTTGAAGCTTGCTTCGAGTTTTAGTTTAAGAGTTCTAACCACCATGCCAGATGAAGGTTGCAAACGTGCCAACAAATGGTGTTGGACCGAGCTTTAAAATCCAAATCCCTTTACCCAACTAGGACATGAATTGTGAATTCATGCACAAGAACGTTTAACTTCTCCATTTAAGGATGTGCCATTTTTTTTGCATGCACCACCACCCTAATCTTGCCTAATCAAACCTTGAATTTTTAAAATTCAAATTCAACCCCAAGTCCATTTCTGCTGGTTGTCGTTCCCTTGCCTATCTTAGCCACTAGCTCCTAGTGAGCCTTAACCTTTTCATAGTCAACCACATTTGCAAAAACTCTTAGCCCTCATTTAATGAATAGTTAATTTTGTGGGTGTTCTCCTCCACTTTAAAGGTTGATGTCCTCATCAACATTGAAGTCGTTGGCAAGTGGGTCTTTCTTTTTCTTTTGAATCCTTTCACTCCAAGTTCATGACCCCATTCTTGCTTAAACTTATTTGCCATTTCTAGTAAGTGGTCTAGGTGAGCAAACTTCATCCATATTGCCTTTTTATGATAGCAACTCGTGTATTTCACTAGATATTCCTTGCCTTTGAAACATGTTTGCTTTATACAAAATATTTTTTTGATTTCAATGGCTAGCCTATGTTCAATGGTGGTAGATGTGGATTTAATTCCTTTATAACCACTCCACATTGACTATAACAACAAATTTGCACTACAAATATACATTCATTCATAATTCTACACTGATTTTAAACACACATCTATTTACAGACCATCGAAACACCATATTCATGATTATTTTTAATAATCAAAATTTGTAATCCAAAATACAATGTAAAAAAAACTACAAACATAATTATAATTCATTTTCATGATATTTTTATTACCATAAATGATTCACACAACAAATTGAATATGGAAATCAATGAAGAAGTTTTTATTTCCTTGTTTACTAAAGACTTCAACAAAATTACATCAAAATTTCATGTTTTATTGAAGTGTAATCAAACAATAAATCAAATCTATAATATCAAACAATAGGAGTTATAGTTTTTCTTACAAAGTACCTACATTTCTATTCTTACTCCAAATTTTGTGTCTATGAATATCCTCCACTTTCCCAAAACTCCCATTCTTGGGCAATCCCCAAGTCACCATAAACATGAACAACAAAAGTCAACAAGAATTCAAAATTCAAACCCCCAATTATCTAGTGCCCTCTCTTCCTTTAAAGGTGAGATCCCACACATTGCGTGCAAGATGCCTTTGGCCCTTGCCCGAGCGAACCACCCAAGACCCAACATCTTTTTAAAAGGCAGATATTCTATTAGTAGCATTACCCTTGTGGTGGAGCTTTTTTCAAGAGCCGAAATTAGGATTTCCGTTCAACAATATTAAAAAATATAGGTAGAAGCCAGTTAAGTTAATAAAACCTCAAAGACGAAAAAACAAGGTTTTTTTTAAAAGCAAAGTTCGAATTCCTAACCTACACTTTAAAAAAACTCAAGCAAATATCTTTGTCGAATTCAATGAAATCAATTATTTCAAGATTACGAGAGATGGCTCATTGCAAATAGCTAAAAACCACAAAAATGTTATTCCTATCCATAACTTGTAAGTCCCAAAAACTAAGTAATATGCCTAATGGATCCCTTAACATATGGCATCTATTTTCGACCACACCTTTTGCTTCCGGTTTGGTCTTTGGTCATCTCGTAGAAATAACTTGAATTTTGAAACATGAAAGGTAACATGTGCCACAAAATTAGTTGGCTACTTTAGGGTGTACACATCATGATGCAACTTATGTAAAATTTCATAAAACATCATTTATTTGGCAATGAAACGTGGTGCAAGTCCATCAGGCATCTTCAAATTTCATATGTTCAACCACACATGTTGTTTAACCTCAAACTAAACATGCTTTTATGTTTTGTTGACATGCTTTTCATATTGATTTTGAGCTTGTTCTAAGAGGTTTTTGGTTCGAGTTTATTTTTCCTTACTCCCCTTGACCATCTCCATAGCCTCATTGGAGTGACCTTTACATCCCATGGGAATGGTTAAGTCCATAAATTTATCAATTTCCTTTCTTAACACTAACTCAAACAAAGACATTTTTGTTGTCAAATGTGTTGTGGAATTACAATAGAACTTTGTTAGGCCTAGATGTTCACCTTAATCCTTTTGATAAATGCCAACATAGTTTTTAAGGTATTAAATTAACACCACATTAACCCTTTTTGTTTGGCCATCAGTTTGTGGGTGGAATGTCATACTAAACAATAATTTTGTTACCACCATTTAGAACAAATGTTTATAGAAGCCTACCATAAACTTAATGTCTTTGTCACTAACAATAAATTGGGGCATCCCATGATGCTTGACCCACATATTGAAAAATAACTTAGTCGAAACAAAAGTTGTTGCAATCGTCTTAGTTAGAGCCATCTTAGCCAATTTGGATAATCTTTTGATTACCACAAGAATGGCATCCATCCCATTCCACTTGGGTAGTTGGGTTAGGAGGTCCATGGAAACACTTTCCCATGGCTCATTTGGAATTAGTAGAGGTCTATATAGCCCATATTTCTTTTTGTATATAGACTTTGTACTTTGACACATAACACAAGTGCACACAAAATGCTCTACCACCTACGTCATTTTGGGCCTATAAAATCTCTTTCCTACAACCATTCTTGTGGTTCTTCCCCCATGGTGTTTCACCATGTGCACATTATGTTCCTTTGCATGATTTTCATACATAATTTCCATGTTGACACATAGATTCAGATTGCTTCCATCTTAGTGGCCCTTCTTTTAAAATGGTGCCTTTCACTTTTCATCGTTCGTGCAACTTTTTAAAATAATGTTGGGCGAACAAATCTTGCACATAGGCTTCCTTATCTTCCATTCTAGGCTACTTTCACATTCAAAGATGGCCCTAAATGCTTGGGTCTTGGTCAGTGGTCTTTCCAATTGGAATTCATTTTTCCTAGTTAGTGCATCATGGACTACATTATCCTATCTTAGCTTGTGGATTAACTCCACACCCAACAATGCCAATGTGTCATGCCATCTTAGTTGTTTTGTTGAAACCCTTGGTTGCGTTTCAAAATACTATAAAAAGAGGTTATATATGTAAACCTTGGATTTATGTGTCCCCAAATAGTGTTTCCATTCTTTCAAGCAATACATGATGACGTACAACTCTTTCTTGTGAGTTGGTCATCATAGTTGAACCCCACAAAACTTCTTGCTCTCAAATGCAATCGGGTGCCCATCTTGCATGAACACCCCACCGAGAGTGAAATTGTTTACATTGATGTGGATTTCAAACAATTTGGTGAAGCCCAAATTTTGTTTTTACAGGGGTAGACGAAAGTTTATCCTTCCAGTCCTCAAATGTTTTCTACTGCTCTTCCTTCCATCTGAAGGATAAATCCTTTTTAAGGAGGTCTAAAAGCGGTTTCATCAGTTACAAAAAACCTTTTATAAACTTCCGATAGAAGTTAACCAAGCCTACGAAGGATCAAATTCCTTTATCTTTGATTAGTCTTTTTTAATCTTGTTTGGTTTCCAACTTCATAGGGTCCAGTCTCACCCCTTTTCATGACAATATATACTCGAAGAAGTCCATCTCTTCTTGGGCAAACTCACTCTTCACCTTGATGGCAAAGAGTTGGTTCTTTTGGAACATACTCAAAACATGTTTTAAGTGTTTTGCATGCTCCTTCGCTTTTTGGAGTACACCAATATATCATCAATATAGATGATCATGAATTCATCCAACTTTTCATGGAAAATAGAGTTCACGAGGGTCATGAATGTTGACAAAACATTACACAACCTTAATGGCATCACCAAGAACTCATAGGAGCCATACTTGGTTTTCATTGCCGTTTTTTCTATGTCCTCATCCACAATGTGAATATGATAGTACCCCAACAAATGAAATTAATTCAATTGAAGTACTTGGCCCCATTGAGCTAATATAATAGATTGTCAATGCAAGGCATATGATAATTGTTCTTTATTGTTATTTTATTCAAGGCACAATAATCAATACACATTTTCAACTTGTCATCCTTTTATCCACAAACAAAACATGTGCCCCATAGGGTGATTTGTTTTGCTAAATATACCTTTGATTAAGGAGGTTGTTTAATTACTTTTTTAAAAATTCCAGTTCCTTTTGGTTTAATTTATAGGGTGCCTTGGATTGTAGAGCCAATTCGAGCACCATTTTTATTTGATGGTCAACCTCTTTATAAACTAGAAGGGCACCGAAGAGTTTGTTTATTAGAACTTCCAAAAATTTATTAAGTGAATAAAAAATACAAGCAAGGGGTGGCCTTGCCCCTTGTGGCTCAGGTTCCCCCTAGGACATTCTCAAAGACATAAAAATAAAATAACTAAACAATTTTAATTCAATAATTAAGCAACCAAGTTCATTCTCATTTTTGCCAATGCATAATTATAATTTGCATCTAAGTTCATTAACTTAGAGCCACATTTGGCGCATACTTTTAACCTACCTTCGTTGTGAAGGATGTCTATTTTGTAAGCATCCAAAAATGTGTTTCTTAAAATTACATCAAAATTATCTAAATCACACATGGTGAAGTTTTCAAAAATTTGAATTCTTCCACAAAACAATTTGATTCTTAACATTACAATAAGCAAGGGTCTAGCTATGCCTTGTGCCAATTGCACCATGATGAGGTTTGCCATTAATTTGGTCTTGATTCCAAATCATTTTGCTGCTCGCAGAATCATGAATGAATTTGTTGCTTTTGAATCCAAGAGACAACACAAAAGTTCATCATTTATTTTATAATTCAATTTTAACAAGTTGGAAGCCTTGATTTCATGTGCCCTTATTTTGGCCACGAAGCCCCTTTGGAAAGTCAACTTACCTTGGGCAATGCATTCAATTACCTGAAGTGGCTTGGGGCAGTCCTTTGCTAAATGCTTATTGTTATCACAATTGAAACATTTGACTTTGGATAGGTTTTGCTTCGCCTTCTTGACTAATAGTTATTTGTTCATTGATTTCTCCTGGTCATTATGAAGCCTTGGCTTGCCTTGGCCCCACTTATGTTTATTGCAACCTTTGTTCCCATTGCTTGTGCCGGCTTGATTTTTTTGGGTGACCATGCTTCCGATTTCACCCTTGGGGCATGTAGGAGCTTCATCCTTCATACATTCCACGATCTTCATTAGCCCTTGGCATATCTCTGGAATATCAATCCTTTGGTAGACTATTTTTCACACCCAAGGCTAGAGTCCATGTAAGAAAATTAATTTTCGAGCATACTCATCTTTCAAAGGGACCATAATCAGCATGCGATTGAAGTCTTGGACGTAGGTGGTCAATGAGCCTTTATTGTCCCCTTGGGTGAATTCCAAAAATTCCATCCCATCCTGAAGCACCAAGTGGTGCGACATGAACCTCCCATCTAGCCACAACTTGAACTCCTCCCAAGTGAAGGTTTCAAATAGGTTGGGTGTTTTTTGCTTCTGGGACATCCACCACTCCCACGCGTGTTCTTTCAATAGGGTTTGAGTGAAATGAATTCGCTCCTTGTCGGTTTTTGAAGTGTTGTGTTTCCATATACACCTCTACTTTGGTCTCCTTCCTTACAAAGGAGTTTAACAACCTCACCTTGATGGTTGCCTTGGCAAAATGCCCACTTGGGGCATTATCGATGGCACCCAAACCTTCTGCAATAAAGTTCATCAACTTGGTTATTTCTTGGTTTTGTGTTGTGGCTTCCCCTTGTTGAATCATAAACGCACAAAAACCATCCACAAAAGCCAAAAACTCTTTGGATGATTTTCTCCACCTTTGGAGCTTCCTCTTCCTGTTTTTCAAAAGATCCATTCACAACCAAACATTCTAGAACTTGCTTGCCCCCTTTTTGCCTTAGCACACCCATAGGGGGCAATCAAGGAATTCACATCTCCATTCAACTTTGAGGAGTGGAAGTCAACATGTTCATTGAACTCCACAATTGGTTTAAAATTTTTCTCCTTCCCTTTTTGTTTTTGAAGAGTTGTGGGAGTTTTCACCAGTGAACCCATGTTCAACTCGTCCATTCGCTTCCTTTGTTTGATAGGGGAAGGAGTCTTTTCGACACCCCCCCAAGCTTCTTGATGGATTCAACTACGAACCCAAAGGTGAAGACAACGGAAGGAGAAGGAGTTGGGGTGTGCTCCCTGGCTCGCAGCACTTCGAGGGTAGAGGGGCGTGTTGGAGCTTCAGGATGGGACTAGGAAGATTGACAAGTAATTCAATCACTCACACAAACTTGCACAAACCAAACAACAAGGTGGTTAGTGCGTAATTGAAGCACCTTGGTGCATGGATGAGCCATGGGCAAACACGGATTCACAAAATTCACCACGGCCCAAACTTAGGGGAAGCCACCACCTTCCCCCTTGTAGTATATTATGTGCCTGGCCGCAGGACTAACACCCAAATGTTATTTTTGTCCTGAGGAGTCTCGTAATTTTCACATTTGGAATTCTCGCAACTTTGGGGGCCTATAACTTTGTGTGCAAACCTTCGATGGAGATGAAATTTCAAGCAAAGTTGTAGCCTTTGTCAAGAGCTTTTCAATGGTATGTGGCACACCACCTGCACACAAGGAAATCGGACGATTCCTGACTTTTAATGGTTGAGAGTCAAATTGTCAATTTGACTCCCGACCTTTCTTTTGGCCATAACTTGTGTTTTAAGTGTCCATTTTAGACATCTATGTTCCAAAAACTTTCCAATGATATAAGAAACTCCTCAATTTAATGAGTTTGATCACTACAATCGCTCTTTAAAAATTCAAGAATCCATTGAGACTTCAACTCCCAAAGTGGGAACTCACTTGGGAGTGTGAAGGTTCATTCCTTCACACTCTCCTACATTTTCGAGAGCATGAGATGTGACTCTTGGGTTTCCCCTCTTGGCCTGCAACCTTGCAAGGCCTTGTTTTGGTCGTGAGCCCAAGGTTGGGGTTACAACATTTCTCATGGGCCTTTTTTTTGCTCATGCCCGCTTCATCTTTCCCCATTTGTTTTTTCTTGGATTTTCGTGGGGTAGGTTGTGCTGCCTTCTCCACCATGTCTTTTAAACTTTGGGCTTCTTCATCATGAAGCTCCCCACCAACCAGGGTTTGGGTTGCAATTACCAATGCAACTCCCCGACAACGACATCCTAAACCTTTTTCCTTTTTAGTCTTATCCTTATTCTTGGCCTTGGGTTCCACCACAACCTATGTGTTGGGCAATGGATCATTTGAATCCATTTGCCTTCAAATGTTCACCTCCCCCATATGCTTTAAAAGAATTCACACTTGACCTTAAGAGCTCGTTTGATACAACCTATCACACTCGTTTATGCCTTGGCACCATTCCCACATCACCCCATCCTATTTTTGTGATGTTTTAAATGCCTACACCTTCTAAACTTGGTGAAATTGTGGCATTCCAACTTGCCTCACTACCTTGGGTTAACCTTGACATTTAGACAAGTGGGATTAATGCCCATTGTAGATTTCCCATGTAGTCCCAAGGCCTCATTGCCTGAGATTAATGACTCTTGTTTTTCAGCCTAATTGCAACCTTCGCCTAGTTCAAGGACTTAGTGCGTTTTGGCCAATGCCCTGGGCTCCCTTCTTCAGACCTTCACTTGTTGGCACCCATGCAACTCATGAATATTTCAAACCAGGAGTTAAACCTAACCCAACACTTATACTCGTAACCCAAGCCGCCACAAGGGCCGCCCCATGGTGGTCCGAACTTGGGCCTTGACTAGGCAAGCCCACACACTTGAGGGTTCGCCTATAAGGCCAAATCAATGTTCCTTTGTTTGAAAGGCCCAATAACATCATTTCCCATTTACTTAATTTAGAAATCTACAACACTATGATTTTCATGTTGGGTAAAGCCCTAGGTGGGGGCATTCCCAAAATGAGGGGTTGGGACAAGACAATAGTAGAATCTGGGTCCTAATTTTTGCAATGTTCCCCCACCTTTGGACTTTACCCATCATAAACCACAAGGCAAAATTGAGAGGGGGATCATTTTTGTGCCTACAACTTAAGATTGGGATTTCAATAGAAGATTCCTCATATACTTTCAAAATTTTACTATTTTTCCACGTATTCCTAAAAACAATCCACTTTTTTAAAGTGGATATTTAGAGTTGTAAGGTGCCTTCCAAATAAAATTAAGAAATTTCTTTGATGGTTTTATGACACAAAGAATGACACCTTGGATGAACTAGCACTTGCACTTGTACCATGTAAAAACCATGAAGTTTTAAAGTTGTTTTTAAATTATATATATATATATAGGTGAAAATACACTAACCCCCCCCCCCCCCCCCCCCCCCCCCACATAATACAACTAATATAATATTATATATAATATTATTTTTATTATTTTATAATACTTAATAATGT
>Ga0116228_10002001_pt1 | contig 17343 bp, 13 predicted proteins | sample S1TSphfallax_2_FD_89694 | JGI IMG/M metagenome (GOLD analysis project Ga0116228, IMG submission 89694) | Host-associated microbial communities from peat moss isolated from Minnesota, USA - S1T2_Fc - Sphagnum fallax MG | ecosystem: Host-associated > Plants > Peat moss > Unclassified | place... | reverse complement strand
AACTTCACCACTAAATTGGTTTTGATTATGTTTAATATTCCACATAAAATATTTAGTGTAATGAATATTGCATCATTGTGACAAGATTCTATGTAGGCTATAGTGTGCAACTACCCTGATGAGAAAGAAAATTCAATGCAATGAGGATGTATGATGGAAAAAGTGAATGCCTTCACAATCAATTTATATTTGCACACTATCCATGAATGTGCATCATTGAATATTTTAACAAACTTGGTACATATTTTCATAAGAATGTTACATTACAATATTCAAGTTGTCAATTTTTCTTCCCTATCACATAGAGGTTATAGATTGAAAACCTTGATAAATAAACACCTCACAATGCATGACAAACATTACAAAATTAATGGATTGGATAATGGAAGACCTTGTTGAAAATGCTTGCAGAGACTTGCTTTGTTATTCAAATGATTATATTTTCTTTTAGATCATTCAAGTAATATAATTTCCAATGGTGCATCAATGATAAGCTAGATGCATGTAATTGTTGCAACGGTGTCACTTTAACAACATTATGTAATTTTAAAAAATCTACATTGAATAAATCCCATTTGAACAACACTTTGAAGCTCACCATCACACATATTTGATGTTTGTGACACAAACAATGCTTTACCTATCCAAGCTATTTTCATGAAAGAAAATAGACGATTCCTTTTGTAGTAAGTAGAGGGATTCAAATATATCTTTGTAATAAATAAATATTCAAACATATTTGTGATGAAGAAAAAGATTATGTGCATGCCAAAGACAAGAGTTTCAATCTATGAAGGAACATAGGTTGAAGAAAGAGGTTCAAAATGATTTAACAATTAAATGCATTTCTATATACATGGCCCAACCATGGGCAACAATGAGGGTAATTTTAATTAAAAATTTCCTATGGAGTTAGAGTAGAATACACCATCTATTATTTTGCATATTTTGATGAATTGTTTTGGGGTTTTATTAAACTTCCATATCTAATTTTGTAATATGGTACATTGCATATTTTGTTTTCCTTTTCGGTGTAAATGAATATTGCATACATCTTTACTTTTATGAGGTTTTGGTTCAAAAATTACAGTCCATTTTTGGTTTTAGTTTCGCTTATGAAAATCAAACCCAATTTTTATCTAATTCTTACAGACCTAGCTTAGAATCTATAGTTAGTCAATGGTTGTTAACTTTAGTTCTAGTTTTTTTTTTCTAAACACAAATGTTTCGATTTTGGTTCCAAAAATTGAATCTATTTCTAATTTGAATTTTGTTAATCAGAACTAGTGTTTTTGACACACCAAAATGTGTATCCACCCAACAATTTTGCAAGCTCAAATGTATGTACACATTATGTATTTTATATTAATGGAAAAGACAATGGAAAAGAAACCACTTTCAAAATATCATAAATGATGGTATGAAAAATAAATTTGTGGATAATGTTGTAATGATCATTACCAAATGTAATACATGGCTCATTGCCATAAATGAATGTTTAAAAAAACTATAAGTATTATGTTCAATCTCACTTAAAGAATTTATGTTTACACAATACATGCAATTTGCAAACACCCCTACAATGTTAAATGTGAGTATTGCAAAACAATCAAGGTACTATAATACCTTTACCATTTTGGCAATGATTAGATTTTTCAATAAATGCTGATTTTTTTCAAAATTAGTTGTTTACAACGATGGAAGTTCTAAAAACTATATTGTTGTTTATTGTACATGGCTATTTCGTTTATTCCAAGTCTAAATGGCCAGGTCTTTGAAAGTTTCGGAATCTTAAGAAATTCTTATTGTTATTATTGCAGGAGTGAAAAAACAAGAAATAAATAAATATTTGGCAAGAAAATGAAGGAATGATAAAAGGTACTACAGTATTGCGAACGGCCTTGCCATGTTAGATTGAAGTTTGTAAAAAAAGCGAGGATGGTGTTCTCATTATGCCATCTTCAATTAGAGTTTGTAAAAAACTTAGGGTACATTGCACTCCTTTAACCATGCTGTCATTCAATTACAATTACACTAAATTGAGGGTGTTGCATTTTACAAACTATTTTTGGTTTAATATTTATATGATGGTTGATCATTTATGGATAATAGTCAATATAATCTATAAGCACATATTGCAATATGCCTATGGGCACCTATTGCAATACTTGTATTTGGGGTTCACCTTATAATATCATTAGAGGACGAATTTATTTTGCAGAATACTCACATTTTTCATTGCCAATACAGTTTTCTTCCTTAAAGTCACCACCCCCTCTTCACCTTGTCTTTGGGCCTACTTTCACCCCCTATCCCCTCTTTTGAGTGAGGTCCACAAAGTAAGGAAGTTTTATTAAATCTGGGTATGAAATGGTGAAACTCAGCATTTAATGCACAAGGTTCGAGAGTAATTATAGTAGTTGTACAAGTAGGAGCAGTGAAAATATATGCTGTAGCAGCAGCAGTGAAGGCGCTCAGGAAAAAGGAAAGAGGGGGTCAAAACAGGATGAAACTCAGTTTATCACCATAAATATCTGGTCTCCTTTGAGATTGGTAGGTTTCGTTCGTTCGTTGGACTACTAGTGGGTACCCGTGACCTTCGGACACTGTGAGGCGCAAACGCAACGTGTCAGCCCCTTCCCTTAGTTGGACTATAGGAGTCATTAGTAGCTCTTGAGTATTGAGTAGTTGAGGAGGTGCAAGGAAGCCATTTCCCTCAAGATACCTTACCTGAAATGGCTACCTGAACTTTGAACCATTAAGCGATGAGCAGCTTGTTAGCGTGTGCAATCGACAGGCTTGAACATGGACAGTAGAGGTGCGTATCCCCAGCGGCCCCTTTCAGGAAAGCAACTGGAGCATCTCCTCCAAGCTCTCGACAGGTGTGTGTGTGTGTGTGTGTGTGTGTGTGTGTCTCTCTCTCTCTCTCTCATGGCAGTTTCAACTTAGCCATGCAATTGAGTGAGGTATCGTTCTTATATGACAAATAACAATTATCTGTCTGCTATCGGAGTGCAAAAATGAACATGGGTTTGGTTGGGTCTCCAGTATTGGTGATGAATCTAAGTTTTTGGTAATTTGAGGGAGGAAACTTAAAAATCTTTTAAGTGCGGCAGGGCTATAGACATCGTGCTAGAGACGAAGAAGGCCGGGGATCTCCAAGCTCAAGAAGAACCAAATTTCAAGAAGCTAAAAGCAAGTGCAAAGGAACGGCGCATCAAGGGGCTGAAGGTGAGCATGGGTTCTTCACAAAAGAAGCTACATGATATCACCTCGTAATGTGCATATCCAGAAACAAAGATAGAAGAATGTGGTCATTGGTATAACACGAATTAGGCTTCTGGTGGTTTAGGGTTCCCACTAAACTTTAAACCCTAAACCACAAAAAGCCCAACTCAGTTTATGTGGCGTGCACTTCATGGAACCACGTTTGTGTGCATAAAATCTGTTGTCCTAGGACTCCATGGACTAAGAAAGTTACCAGATGAGATCTTGGTTTTGGATGTGAGTTGAGAAACAAGATACATCTGAATATAGGCTTTCTGTTCGAGTCAAAACTGAATTTGAAAGTTTGGGGTCGAGCATTGTGTTGTTGGTGGAGGTGAATGAAGGCCTAATTTCATGTTGGAAACCTCAAAACTTTGGAATTCACACAGGAAAATTTGATTGTTGGCATCAACAATGTGACTCGCGCTCTGGAAAATTTGCCTATTGATGCTGCAGATACCTTCAACACAAATTTGCAGTTGAAGGCAGTTCAAAATATTGATGCAGGATTGCAGGACGTGGAGTTGAAATTTACAAAGTTACAGGTTCAGTCACCATCTCCTTTCCCCTTCTTTCATTGGTTTCATTCTTTTACCTTCTGTTCATAGTGGCTTTCACCTTTATGAATCCAATCTGTGGACTCTATAACCTTACCCCTCACCATAAGCACCAAGTTTGGCAGCCTGATCCTATTCTAAACCATGCACTCCAAAACTGATACCTATGACTCAATCCAGGAGGAGCTTAAGTTACACAGTTAAGTGTATAGCTTATTTGTGTAAATTAAGCTCCTATTAGATTGAGTCATTATCAGCTGTCTAGAGTTTGACGCAATACCTTTGACAGTCAAGTCTGGAGTCTCAAATGAAGACAGCCCAATCATGAGCATCCATATTATGGCGTATTGTTTTTGCAGGTAGTGATAGTAGCTATTGATGTGAATCCACGGACGCTCATCAACCATGTGATGTTACTGTGCACCAGCAGAGGTGTTCCTATTCTACCTGTCAGTGGGGGTGATGGCTGTGGCTCCCTTAGACTTGGGGAGCTGCTTGGAACACGGACTGCAATTGCAATAGGAATCAAGGTTAGTGCTCCTCCACCTGCCAGGGTGAAACTACCTGCAGATGAAACTGTACCTAAGCATGGCTATCACAAAAGCACTGTTTTGAGTGATATCCTTGTAGAGGAACCCTTCTTTGCATTTTCAGGTCTTGCTTGAGAGCAAATCATGCTTTAGACAAAGAAAGTGATGATAGCTGTTTAGAAAAGGTTCATTTTGCAATGTTATCCAATTCCAGCTATATACACATTTCCACCTCACAGAGAATTGTAATGAGTCATGAAAGAGGAACAATCAATAAGTAAGATAAGTTTCAGAAACATCATCTTGCATTGCTACTTTTGAAGTTGTCAGTTTGCTACAGCCAAAAGGATTGAAGGAGTGGCACAGGGATTTCCAGTAAGATCTAGAGTTTCCTCTTGATGTCCATCTTTTATATGTCTAGGAATATGGAAGCATCAAGCCAATAGCCTTAGTGGTTGGAGAACATGGTTGCCTTGCAAAGAGTTGTTGGGGGATAGGATTATAGCATGCAGGAATGGGGATCACCAGGTCAACTGGTCACTGAAAATGATGTGGGTAACTGGAGGCACTCAATCACATAGTTGGCCAAAGTGTCTTTGTTTTTCTTTTCTTTTTTTGGGAGTATAGAACAGGGCTAAAGTTTCTTCTATTTGACATAATCTTTACTCACTATTTGACCAGGAAGGAGACACTCCAATCAACTGGGCATTGCAGTCAATATTGGAAACAAGAGCAGGGTGACATAATTTGCCAAACTTCAAACTTTCAAAGTTTGGCATTCCAACAACAGCCGTTCTGCTCCTACAGCATTATACATCAAACCCAGTGGGGATAGCTATTCTGAGGTTTTGAGACATACCCTTGTGTAGAACTGTAATCTAGACTGTTCCAGTTTGTACACATCAAGGTCGAAGAAAGACATCTGATTGGCAGTGAAATTGACCCCCTTTGGTGGGATGATTGAGCTCAAAAGTAACCAAATCAGTAAATGGTTACTTTTCTCTAGACATGAAGATGAGAAAATGATAGTGGTAGCAATGAACATAGATGTTTGTGGTATTTCATGATCGAAGGTTATTTCTAGAAATGGCTACAGAAATCTCCTTTTTTGTTTTATGAGATTTCAAAACAATCATGAGTAAGAGAACACAATTTAACACTGATTTGTTTATGACATGTTAAATTTGGGATAGGATCCTCAAGTTAAACAAGTGAAATTGATAGTGTAACTCACAATATGCAAATTGGGGTGATAATAGTAAATTCCTAAATACAAAAGTTTTTGCCTGTTTTGGTTCATTTGAATTCACAAGTGGTGAAGTGTGAAGAAGCTTAGCAAGGCACATACTTGATCATCCTTTGAGCCTGAACTTTGGAAGGGATGGTTGGGGTAGGCATGTAATTGAATGATTCTGCAATCAAACAAACATAATAATGAACAGTTCTAATTAATTCTTGCAAGTGGTCCAATATTGGTCCTACTGAAGACAATAGTCAACCTATTTGGTCATCAGACGTTGCATGTGGAAGAACTTCGGTGAAAATTTTGGGGCTTTTGGAGGCAAAATTACCAGATGGCTAAGAACAGGCCTTCTCCTTCACCAAAGTCTTCATTTACTGTAACACCATTTTGCACATGTAGATACAGCTACAGGTGTCCTGGCATGTGTTGGTAACTGCTAGCTGAAGCACAGTCGCCACCAAGGCCATAAGAAGAATACTAAAAAGTTGATCCCGAAATTTTTACCAGTCCCTTCAACAGAAGCTTGGTCTTAGACCCAAAGACTAACAGCAACAGAATGACCTCTGTAAAAACAAACTTTTATCAGGGAAAAGCAAAGGCCCCTACTAAATGGCTCAAAAATTTGGCGCCATACCCACCTACACAAGGGGTTTTCAACATATGATAGCACCTGACTGCATAACTACTCTGAATTACACAGGTATTCTGGAATAGTGAGTGACTTTTAAGGACAACTCTAAACTGGTTCACATCTCTGCATAAAACACACTGCTACAGCATCTGAAGGTGCACAGGAAAATCCAGGAGTCTAATCTATCTGAAAGATCATAGAAACCTACTAAGGACTTACATCATTACTTGTTTGATCAGAGTCCTCTTCCACTGTTGGCCCTCTTGCCAAGGCCAACTAAGCCATGACATGCTGAAGATTGGAGGCACTAAAGAAACTGCCCCTGTTGCATGCTCTTGCCATGAAAAGGTGTTGAACATTGGTAATTCTCTCCAGAATAGCCTCCCCTCCCATACAAACCATGCCATTGAAAGATGCTTCTCAGAAACAACATCCATGCTATTGCAAAATACCATTTCAAAAGTGATCATTGTGTCAGTTCCAGCAAAACCAAAAGGAACATAATAAGAATGAGTGCATCATAACGTTACTAAGTTATGTGTCAGTCAAAGTATCAGACCATCACCTTCACCATCAATAGCAGTGCAACTAGCTGCTGTGACTCCCTGCTGACTTCATCAGCTCCCAATAGCTTGTGTAGTAGATAATAACTCTCATGAGAATCAAGAAATCTCCATACTTATGATTGAGAAAGCTGGAACAAGCTTAAAACTTTTCCTTGAAGTCAGAGAGACTTCCAGATAAGGACTCAAGAACCGGGAAGAAGAGAAAACACAAAAGGGGAGACCTAAAATGAAGAACTAGCAGAATCAGTGACAGTGACAGTCTTACGTATGGGTGTAGTAGATAAGCATAATGAATTACTGAAAATTTGGGGTGAAGAATTATAGAAAATCTGCAAGCTGAGTTGGTTGCCACTCCCAAGACAAAGCTATGAAAAAAGTCAAGGGTATGCTCATTCAAGTCACAACAAGCTTCAGGGGACGAGCTAAAATGAACTCAACATAAGCTGCAGAACAAGCTAGCCTCCTGAATTGGCAATGATGAGGACTTAAGAGGACTTACAACCATTGGTGCATCCAAGGGCATCTGTCTCAAACAACACAATTGAAACTGCAATTTCTGTTTCAGACAAGAACAGAACTGTGATGGCAATCTACAACCTCCAGCCAATGCAAACTTTTGTAATACCACCATATTTTGCATCTAGAATGCAGACTGCCTACTCTGTTAGTAGCTTTTCTCTATAGACCTCAATAGTGTATCTTCAGTTTCATGATGGCAACAGATGTGATTAACCCTCCCTCAAAAGAAGCTGAGCAATTGATGAGCTCGCTAACCTAAGCCAAAAAGAAAATAATACAATTAAATACCATCACCCAAGGAGTAACTTCTAAGTTCCCTGGCCTCCACTAATCAAATGTCAACCTAGATCCACAAAATTATACAGATACAGACTTAGGCGGCCCTTTTCCTTTTTGAGCGCTTGCTTCTCTTTGATGGTGACCCATCAGTACCAGCAGCCCCATTGGTTGCAAATGCCTCCTCCAAGGATCCCTGCAGCACATCCAGACACAATGCAACTCAGACCTAAACCTTGCTCCAATAAAAAACACCTCAAAGTTGTGACTTTGTCGTTCTTGTTCCAATTGCAGTGCCTGCACAGTACTGAAGAACTAAAGCTGTCCGCACCTTGGTTACAGTAGCATCAAAAGTTTCACCCTCCAGGTCTCCTCCATCCTCATCAGAATCCTCCTCTTCGACCTTACTATTTTCACCAGTGGCTGCAGAAGACTTCTGAGCTTCCTGTGCCAGTTGAGCTCGAAGTGCACGCTCTCTCTCTTCAGCTGCAGCTGCAGCCTTTGCTTTTGAAGCCTCCTCAGCGGCACGCCTACGGGCCTCTTTCTTTCTTGCTTCTTCCTCCTTAAGCTGCCTAAATCTGCAAAGTTACACATATACACTCAGTGTCACACTAAACTTTCAATAGACCCATATGTGTAGGCCGTCTAAATGCAAAATAACACATCCTACTGAACCAACTCCTCCCTGTACATAATGCTAGACTTGTTGCTTTCACTTGGCTTCACACCCAATACACTGGGAGTGTGGACAGTCAATCAAAAGAGAGTCAACAACTATAGACCTTTCTCCACGACGATCCTTTGCAACTTCAGGAGTGGTTGCAGTGGTGGCTGAAGGAAGTGAGGATCGTTTGGCCTGGCCAGCACTGATAATACCCCCAGCATCTTTGTCCACTACAGGTTTTGCACCACCCAGCTGCCGCAAGTAGACTTGCTGTGCTGTGCTCAAGATATTGTTTGTGAACCTTCAATCCCTCAGACCCACAGCCACTACATGATTTGAGAAAATTGTAATTGAGGATGCCTTTCACTTTCAGGTGCACTTTCATAAGACCCTTTCTGTTGTGTTCTAAACCTGCACACTTACTAGTAATAATAGAGCCAGGAAAAACCAGCAGCACCCTCCTGCAGATACCATGCGGACAAATCACAGACTGAGATACAGTGCTCATTAACACATGACCCAACAAGAAGCGCACTAAAGACTGTGTCCCATGCCAACATTCCAACTTCATCTATGACTTCTATATCCTGACATACTTTTATTCAGCCATTGAAATTATCAGTCTGACCATTTTCAACTTGGCAAATAGAATGAGAAGTGATGTGATCTTCCTAATGAAGAATTCATTGAGTACAGCAGATTTATATCGCTACATTAAACACAATCACAATCGCCATCTTTTGGCTTGTATATAATATTGCAAACAGGATGAGGTTGCTTTAGAGGAATCACCAGTAAAGGCTCAGGCCAGATGGAACAGAGAGTGAGAAGTAACCAATCATGAGTGGTAAAAACTTGAGGATCAGTTGTGTGTTCTTCTGAGAAGGATCCGCGCTCTGTCACATCAAACAGAATTTTATTATTGAAAACTGAATCTTCCATGCCAAGAGATAGACTGTCCATAAATCTGAGGAAACTTTTCAACCTGGATTCCAGTAGATTTTATTTATAACATGCATGCTGAGAGTTCACGAAAGGTCACCTTTAGGTCACAACCATGAACTGCATTTCTTGCCAGGAGCACCCTGCTTTGATACACAGTGCCAAACCTGAGAGTGGATGTAGATTTGAAAGTGAAAACATTCAAGTACCTGAGGTGGTTGCATCAACTGCATGGAAATGTACTGCGAGACAATAAGCAAAACTGGCAAAACAAGGTATGCTGCTGTGTCACTCCAACCCAAGGGAGGTGCACCATCCTGCCAAACAGGGTGGAGTCTCAATATTGACCATGATCCTCTACATTGATTCACCCAATCACATACCTTTATACAAACACAGTCATAGTGAAAACAGCAACAGTGACCCATATGCAAAGAGAATATCATCTGCTCCAGAATGGTCATTAAATGTCCAGAGTATGCACCATTTTCTAAGTGAAAACTCTGATTCAAGGATAGCTTACAACAAAAGGAAAAAGCCATGAGACTCCGCTGCCATTCTGCCGTGCAGCAATTGTAGTTGGGCCTGCCAATGATGGAATCCAGAAGAAGCCCTCTGTGAGAAGACCCTGCACACCCCAAACCATTGATGATGTCACATTCTTTTCTCCTGTATCTAGAAAGATTGCACATCTACAAATGATGATAGGACCCAGCCAAGCCAGCATAACTTAAAGCCTCTTCTCAAGAGCACAGAGTGGGTAGTCATATTGGTTGATGCCACCCAGATGATGCAGAAAGAATGCACTGCTGCACTCAATGGTAACCAGCACAGCAGCCAACAACAATCCAATTCACTGATCTAATCTGTGGCAACAACTCTCAAGCAAGAGATGAATAAACCTGAGCTTCAGGGCTTACATCATTCGCAACATTTGACAAAGCACGGTAGAGACCAATCCAGACCGGAAGGGTTGCAAGAGTAGGCAAACAGCCTGAAATAGGTCAAGTATCATGTGTCAGTGAGTAAATCTGATATCAATTTCACCTCACCGCATCAGTATCACAAGTAGCTGAACTTTCGAGTCCTGAATACTGAAAGAAACCCTGATGTAACAAAGCAAGATGCAACCCTGAGGTAAAATAGACCTATATCTATATTCTAACAGAGGTGCCCCCTTCTATATACCAATTTTAAAAGGCATTGCATGAGCACACCAAGCAAGTGAGCCCTCTTGGGTTAGACAAGGTTTACCTGCAAGTGGATTCACACCAGCCTGCTTGTACAATCTTGCAGTCTCCAGTTGTATACGTTCCTGCACATCCAGTGTGAGAAAACTGAAAAGACAGGTAAGGTATTGCATCATCAATAAAATCAAAAGGGCTTACATACTCTGTGGATCCACTCCTGCTAGGATCCTCAAATCAGACTTGCTACTTCCCAGAAGTTGTATTGAGAGCAGCAGACCAAAGAGAGACTATATTCAAAAGGGTAAAAGGACCCAACATGGACTTTTCCGCATCCTTTTGTGTGTGGAATACTAGCACAGAAATAAAGGTCATGTGCTAGCAGAATAGGCACACAAAAACCACCAACTTATCTCAGTGACATTAAAAGGTTAATTTTCCTACATAATAATTTGCTGGAGTTAGACCACAACCTGGTCACCCTTGTATCGCTCCTGAATAGCTTTGATTTTAGGATTCAAATTCTGCATTGCAAGTGTCGACTCAACCTGCCACAGGAGTAACCTACAAGCTCAGTTAGTGGGAAATTAATCTAGCAACATATATGGCAGGTTGCAACAGAAAAAGATTTCCAATCAATACAGGTCAAACTGGCACCAAAGACTTTGTACATTGTGCCCCCATCCACCAGACTCCCAAAACCCACGGACAATGTACCTTTTATCACTTTCAGAATTCTTGGAGTTGTTTTAGATATACAAGCTCACCATACAGTAATTTTATCCCACATTTACAACAGTCTTGAAAACACAATACTAACAAAATAGAGAATCTCTCACCTGTGATTTTGTCAAAGGATAAGTTGCTGCCTTCACTATAATAGTAAGAAGAATAATTGCAAATCCATATGCATATGGGACTCTCAACTTCATTAGACCATCCTTCAAAAACTGCAATGCCCAAACCCCCACACATTAGCATGGTTCCACTATAAACTTCCAATCTCTATACTGCAAATTGCAAATGTAAACAATCTTCTAGGGGGCGAGGGCGAGTAATTCTCCCCAAATTCACATACTCAACTTCAAAACAAAAATCTCAGGGTCAACAAGGTCTCCATGCTCGAGTTCCTAGACCAATATCATCCTACTAACGAGCTCACGTGATGTACAGGAACGCAACAATTTCTCTTTCTAAAGCTCGTAAACCTGCCAAATTCCCTTCACCAAGAAAAGGAACAATCACAACACATGAGTTTCACAGCGAAAGGAAAGAGGACAGTCACTTACCGTCAAAGCCACTTCAAGCGTGCTGGTGACACCTGAGAGCCAGTCTCCACTCTGCTTCTGCACGGCGTCGACGGCAGCAGTTTGTCCAGCATCAGTAGTAGCCGCGGTCGCATCCGCGAGAGTGTAGAGCAGACCTTGGGCCTTAACCAGCATATCCTGCACAGCCAGGAACGGCACATGGTGCGACAAAGCGGTGATGGCCAAATCCACATGCTGTGGTTCAGGCAACTGCCCCAAATGCGCCCGTAAAATTACACCTCTCAACCTACTACGCCCGTTGCTGCTCCTCCTGCTGCTACCACTATTATCACCACCACCGACACCGACACCAACACCAACACCAACACCACGACGCTGTTGAAACGGAAACCGCACACGTCTACGCACACCATAGCACCTATTGTTTAGAGACAGAAGAGCATAAGGTACAGGGGAAGAAGAAGAAGAGGCAACGACATCAGACACCAGCGTGTGCGACGGTGAGCATGCGTGAACAACGCACACTGTGGACGCCATCGCTTCTGCCAAAATACACACACACGCAAACAACTGCAACGTATGGTATATGGAAATTTGTGGCTAGGGTTTTATGAGCTTGTGATCTTTGAAGAGCCCCTTTCTTTCTTTTGGGTGTCAATTGGTTCCTCATTTCTTTCTTTCTTTTGTTTGTTTGTTTGTTTCTTTCTTTTGTTTCTTTGTTTGTTTCTTTCTTTCTTTTTTGTTTGGGCCTTGCCCACCAAGGCAAGAAGGATATTGTGTTTTAGATTCATCATAATAGAGTAGAGTAGCTTAAGGGATTTTAGTGGCCCCTAGGTAATAATAATAATAATAATTCTTATTATTATTATTATTATTTTTATTTTGTTTTTTATTTTTTTTAATAGGTCTATTTTTATATGAGGATTTTTGAAACATGATATCTTAGGCTTGTATTGAGATTTTTGAGATTAAGTTACAGAGTTTATAATAATATCTTGATGGATTTGGGTTTGTGTTTAGAGGATTGTTTTGAAGATTAATATCTTTTTTTTTGCATGGGTATCATGAAAAAAAATTGTGAGGCATTTTATTTTATTTTATTTTTTGGAAAAATCCCCCCATTCAAATGATATATATTTATTGAGTAAAGAAGAAATATAAACACTCAAATAACCCATTGAGTCAAGGTGTATAGGCTTTTTTTTTTATAAAAAAATTCAAACCTGGTAAGGGAAAAGGCATATAGACTTTGGAAAATTATCAATCCAAAAAATATAAACACTCAAATATACCCATCAAATCAAGGTGTAATAGGCCTCCAAAAAAACATTCAAACCTGGAAGGGTGAAGGTATATAAGCTTTGGAAAATTATCATTCCAAGGTTAAGGGTAAAGGTACTCTATATTCATGTAACCACAAAATATATTAAAATATTTGCACTACTAGCATGATGGCACTTTGCCAAGTGGAGACCTAAGGTAATTATTTGTGCAATTGACATTGCAAACATGAACATAATGAAATTTCAAGCATCCTCTTCAGAAAAATTTCGTAAAAGCATGATGAAACCAATGAACAACCTTAGGTATACACCCAAAGCATTCTTGTAATGGTGAATGACAATAAAATCTAAAAGGGTTTTAAGAGCATATAATATGAATCTTGTTCAAGATAAATAGTGCAATGATCCAAAATAAAATACTAAAAGTATATATTCAATATATGATTGAATATATTCAATCATAATTCAAACCAATCCATCAACACCACATATGCAATATTGAAACATATACATATATATATGTTACCAACCGTTTTTTTGGTGATGAATTTTCATCATTGTGCAAAAGAAAAAAAGGGGGGGGAGGAAACAACATTAACGAAGGACTCTTTTTACAAAAAGACCTAAATTCATTAAAATTTCAACAAAAGAATTCACTTTATATTTACTATAGAGTCCAATAAATAGTTACAATATAAAAGGATTTTTTTAAATATATATTATCCAATTTGTTCTATGTCCATATATAACTAAATATTTTTTTTAATATTTACTAATTGAAGAATTAACAATTATTTGGGCAACACCTCAAATTTGAAGAAGAAAAAAAATGATTTTGACATATACCTTTTTTTACCTATTTCATGACAATTAACTTTGCCAATAATGGTGTCATTCAAATATATACCAACTAAGTAAAGTAAATACCATGACATTATTTAAAAATGTGCAATAATTCAAAAAGCATGCTAATATGGCCAAGTTGGTTAACCACGTGAAAATGATGGTTTGGCCCAAGTACCATGTTTCAAGCTTGGCATGTTTCAAAAATGAGTTTAGAGTCCCACAATTTGATGTCACAAAAATTATTATTATTATTTTCTACATACAAGTTTTAATATGTTAGGTGTTACACATTCTTATGTTAGTGCTTACAACCATTGTTGTTAACACCCATACAACACATAATATATAAATATCCTAAACAATACAACACATCCACCCCTTATCTATGGTTCAAGTCCCGCTAAACTATATAATAATGTAAAAAATATTTTATGGAAATCCACCATGAATGAACATTTTGGTTTTAAAGTGAAAAGACCAATAGACCAAGTGCAAAAATGAGCCCCCTCATTAATTGCTTGTTATAATTCTTCAACCAAATGTGAATCATCTTGGAAAATAATTTAGGTTATTTCTTATTATCTAATAATAGGAATAGGTAAGCATCTAGGTTTATAATATGCATCAAAAGCAAAACCATTTTCTAACCAACACTTGCTCCAATGATGGTATGAGACATCTCATATGCCAACTCTGGAACATTGATCATAAATCAACATAGTAACGGTTCTCATAAACTACCCAAACAACATATGACATAGTCTTACAAGGACAACCAATAAAGATGGTTCAACTTGAACATCAATATTTGGAAGATGACATGGTGTAAAATTATGCACATGGTCCTTCTAGGTTTGGCCATCTCATCCCTCCAAAAACAACACCCCATGCAAAAGGTAATAGCTCGTACACATAGAATAACACCTTTTGCAATCACATCCAAGGTATTGGGTGTTCTCTATTACATGTACATGTAGTCATCTAGTTTGGATTTATGAATTCAAGGCCAATAACCTACCTCCCTAAATAATGGGTATTGAAGTATGTCCTAATGTTAAACAATTGTTAAATTTTCCATAACCATTGGGATTAAATGTTGGAACAAGATAACTTTCTACTCACATGCCTAAAACCACATTTTTTGGTCATCCAAATCCATTACTACCGTAGCATCACATTGGATTGAAGTTGGTAACTGGGGATCACAACCAACAATAAGAAATATGGTGAAAATGAAATGAGAAAAGCATGTCAACTGAACCTAATACTTGATAGTTAACCACAACACATTAGATTGAAGTTAGTAACTTGGGATCACAACCAACAATAAAAAATATGGTGAAATTGAAACGAAAAAGGCAGGTCGATTGAACTTATACCCTACAATTAACCACGATGGTTGTAAATTTCAATTTTTGATATGACCATTTTGGAACCCATATTTACACAAACCTTATTTCACTATTTGCGCCATATGTTTGGTTAAGCCATTTGCTTTGATATGGTCTCATGAAATTGTACAATGATTTAATATTTTTAACACAATTTTTGAAACTTGCCACAAAATTTTGTACCTTGGTCAATGAATATTTCAATTGGAATGCCAAACCTACTAAACACCCAATTGAAAAATGCATATGTTGTTACCTCGTTGCTATGATTTAACAATGGCACCAACTCTTAATAACCACTTGAAAAAATGTTCAATCATAACCAAAACATATCAATTATGTCACATTATCAAATTCAATGGGCCAACAAAATCCAAACTCCATTGATACCTTAGCTTCTTGATAGGCAATGATGCAAATGAGATGTAGATGCATTGAATAATGTTTGAATTCAATCAAACACCACACAACAAAAAACAAATTGTTGAACTTGCAATTGCATTCCATGCCACCAATATTATGATTATAATAGCCTATAAGTTCGTTGAATCCCGAAAATGGCCCAACTCCTCGTGAACATGCCATACATAGCCTTCACATTGCTTTAAATGAAACAATACTTGCACTTTTTCCACCACTTCACACCTACAGGAGATAATTACCTTCCTATCAAAACCTTTTGGCCTTATGCACAACCTAATCGTGTTCCTTGGATGTTAATCCAACTAAGACTTCACCTATTTTCATGTATGTAATAATATGTGTATCTTCATATATGTCCAAGGCACCATCATCATCTAGCTCAATGTCCATATCATGTGAATCCTCAACACTCATATTAGTCTATATATGCCACCACAAATTCTCAACCATCATCATCTAATTGGGTAAACATAACTCCCAACCCTAAGGTGTTCCAATTCATGTGCAATTGGTCCACTTTGACATTACTAACACACCACTAAAAGTTGACGCTCCCATAGGGTTAATAATTGTATCCACTAATACAAATGATTGTGGTAAGCCAACTTGACTTTAAGCCTCACTCCACTAATTATCTAACTATTCATCAACATTTTATGGTTCTTGTGCTTGAGCACTCACTCTCATCATTAGTGTAGTCATCAAAAACCTTTTGACATGATTTGGAACCTTATCACACATAGTTCCCATTACTAAATACATGTGGGTCTTCATTTTTTGAAGATTTGGTATAACATCATTGATGACCCCAAATCTTGAAATTTTCATTCAGCAAAATAACCCAAATCATCATCATCATTAAACAATGATTATTTGCTTTTCATAAGTTTTAAAATTGGCGTGCGTGGTTTCACTTGACACAACACCAAAATGCGGCATCCATGACTTCAACATATATGATTAATGTCCCAATCTAATCATGGAACAATATATGTGTTGCAATTATGCCACATTTATAACAATAATCATTTTCATGACTACCTAACTATACATTATAATCATATTTTAAAAATTATTATGTGTGCCATTGATCATGTTTAACCAAAATTTCAAAAGTAAAAAACCTTGATGGGTGGGTTCATATTTGCAAATTAAAAGCTTTCGTTCACCCAACCTTTAAAAACACAATGCATTGATATTACATATTGTCATTTGGATGCAATGGATTTTACCATGTATGTAAATTTTGGAGTAAAATTAAACCCACAAATTTGAGCCTAGTTTAAATGTAATGGTACATGGCAATATATTTTTAAATAAATATTACACAAACTTCTACAACATAAAACTTTCATGAACCTTGATATTATGTTATCGCTTGATTAATTTTTTTCTTTTTTTTTCCATATTGTGATTTTGAATTTTTGGCAAATTTTCCCATGTTGTGGGATCTTATTTTTATTTTTCATATTAAAAATATAAAAGATAAAAAAAATCCAATTTAATTTCAAACATATTGTGATTATTCATCCAAAAAACCCTCAAGTTGGGATTCTCGCTCAAAGGTTAATTTTGATGAATATCCTCTTCGAATATATTTACATTGAATAATGATATGTGGTCTTATTAATTATGTCCAAATGATTTCAGAAGGAATCTATATGCCCCAAAATGGCATTATTTTGCAAGCCTCCATATAAATGGGTAACCAAGAATATAAATTTTGATCCAAATTTTTATTTTTATTTTT
>Ga0116228_10002000_pt1 | contig 17345 bp, 9 predicted proteins | sample S1TSphfallax_2_FD_89694 | JGI IMG/M metagenome (GOLD analysis project Ga0116228, IMG submission 89694) | Host-associated microbial communities from peat moss isolated from Minnesota, USA - S1T2_Fc - Sphagnum fallax MG | ecosystem: Host-associated > Plants > Peat moss > Unclassified | place: USA... | reverse complement strand
TACAATTTATTTTATTTGCATTTAATCTAATGTATGTAAATTCTTAAACAATTTAACCCACCATTTTTCGATCGAAATTCCCAATCTGTGTTGGGAATGATTTCATCATTTGAATTGCATATTATGACCATTGTCAAATTTAAGCGACATAGATTGTTTGATTCGTTAATTCTCAATTATGATGAAATAACATTTTGTTCCCCAACTCCCAATTGTAATGGATCAACATTTTGCTTCTAAATTTCCAAATCATCACCACCTTTTTCAGTTTCTTTCCTATAGCCATTACAACCCTCAACATTAAAAAAAAAAACCACCATTTCATTATTAATTATCAATTTTAGTGAACTAGACCAAAAGGACCAGAGAAGAAAAAAAAAAGAAAGAAAGAAGGTGATGGCAGCTTCCTTCACAACACCACCACCATAGAAGAAGGCAACAACATTATTGCCATCACCTTTTTCGTAACAAAACCACCAAAAAAGGCAACGACATTTGTTATTGTTTTTTTTTACAACAAAGCCATTGAAAAAAGGTGATGGAAGTTGTTGTCATCTTTTCCTTCTTCTCTGCAACACCACCACAAAAGAAGGCATTGTTGTCATCTTCTTCGTCTCAAACACACAGAAGAAGGCGACGACAACTTTCTGCAGTCACCTTTTTCGTTGCAATAGAACCACAAAAGAAGATGATGGCGCATTACCATCATCTTCTTTTTCTCTACAACACCACCATAGAAGAAGGCGATGACACTTGCTATTGTCACCTTTTTCGTTACAACAGAATCACATAAGAAGATGATGGTAATGTGTCATCATCTTCTGCTTTTTGAACATAGAGAAGAAGGTTACGACAACAAGCTGTTGTCGCCTTTTTCATTTCAACAACACCATGTAAGAAAACAACAAAAAAAATGAAGAGAAGGAAGGGAACTTACTTTCAAGCTCTTGTTTTGCCTTCTCACTTTTGGTTCCCGCTTCAAGTGTGTTGTTTTGGCTGCCATTTATTTCCTTCCTGCTTTTGGCTCCTAGTTTTGCCTTCCTTCTTTTGCCCTCGAGTGCAAAATGAGGTGATTTAGGTAGGAGGGGGGAGCTAGATAGGAGGGAGGTAGGTAGGAAGGAAAAACTTTGGGGCAAAAAAAAGGCTGAAAAAACCAAAAACCTAAGGCATGGGAGGATGTGTTTTTGGTTCATCCCCAAAACGGTTTGAACAACCTCATCCTAAATTGGTGCACTAATGGCTGCTGGTTCACTTTAACTTGTCTTAGCCTTGCCTACCAAGGCCAAGGATATTGTGTTTAGATTCATTATAGAGTATAAATGCTTAATGGATTTTGGCCCCTATGTAATAATAGGTCTATTTTTCCATGAGGATTTTTGAAAGATGATATTTTGGCTTGTGTTGAAACTTGAGATTAGTTATAAAGTTATAATATCTTGAAGGATTTTGGTTTCTTTTAGAGGATTTTTTGAATATTACATTTTAGCATGGTAAATCTTTTGAGTTTCCATAATTCTTCTTTTGCCTTTAGATATTTTTTAATGTAAATGGCAAGGCTGGAGTGTGACACACTCCTCGTTCATTTTGCATCCATGGTTGTGTTTAGGACAGTTTCTTTCAATTGTTTTTCTCCCCTTATTATGATGTAGGATGTTCCACTTTTGCAAGGTGGAGGGTTGAGAAGTGGACCTCCCCCAATACGTATATCGAGATTAGTCTGGTCCCATCTAACAATAGATATGTTGTCTCACTTTTGGACACTTATAAGTGTATATAGGGGCTGTGTATTGGATCTTACCCCAGATATTTTGTGGTTTTTGTATGAGGGTGTTGTTCCTGATCCAGTGTTCCATTTTTATGCCATGTAATATGTAACTCTTGGAGGTGTAGTTGTTAATGTGGAACTTTTGAATGATATTTCTTTTCTGATTCTATATATATGATGGAGGATATTTAAGATGGACGGCTGCAATTGTTGGTTTTTATAATGAGTTATTTTGTGACTTATAATAGATAATTACCATGTTCAAAATGTCCCTACATGGAATTAGTTTTTGGCAAGGATATCCCAACTTCAAGACCATTTAGTAATTCCATTACACCAGCATGCACAAACCGAGTTCCACCTTATCAAATCAAATTCCCAGCTTCCACCTTCTTGAGTTATGTGGAGCTAGACATTGTTTGTGCAAATGCCATATTGTGTATGTTATCAGACAATCTGGCCTATTCCCATGGTACACCTAGCAAAACCTCGATGAAACTGGGCAGACTGGGGAGCAAGCTCCACATGTTCTCATCTCTATACCTGAATAATTTGGCATAGATACCATGGGATTTTGAGCACTGGAAGCAGCCCTTGTTTTCTGGCTATTTATAGAAATTTAAAAGTGTTAAAATCAAGTGCTTTTTGAGATTTTCAATAAGCCAGAAATTGAGCAAAATTTAAGAAAAATTGCCAGATTTCTATACATGACTATGTAGCCAAAAATATAAAAGTATTTTTGAAAAAAAATTACTTTCATATTTAGCTTGTAGGCAGATTTTGGCTAAATCTTCAATCATCATCACTTTGCTACATCACAAAATTGAACCAAAAAAAAAAACTGCAAAGTCTGGAAGCTCTCCAGTAGACTAATAACTCTTTAGTTTGTATGCATCCTCATCTAAACCTGTGGAGAGCACAGCTTGGTAATCAAAAGATCTTCGGGAGATCATTGAGAGCTGTCTGCACCCTGATGTCATAGCCATTCAAACTTTGGGATTTCATGAAGATTGTGGAAGGAGCAAAAGTCTGAGTTCTCTAGATTCTTGTTCTTTTGTATCTCTCTTGGTATTTCACCCTGTTTTGTAGAAAAGAGGCATCTGCCCAATGGTGATCTCAAGTTTATTCACTTAAAGAAAGAGAACTAGTACTTACCAGGTCCCCCAGTTCTTTTCAAAGATTCACAAGATTGATTTGTCTGCCTAGTGGATATGAACATTTGTTCCAAAGCTCTGTCAAATTGCATGAAGCATAATATTGTGTCGTACTTAGGTCCATTGAATAATTTTTTTCTCTCTGTGCCAAAAACAATGCACACGTTTTAGGTTTTTTTTAATTCTGGTCTCTCACACATAGGCTGCCAGTTTCTGATAAACCTACTGGAATGGAAAACATGCTGACTTGAATGACGGACATCAAATCTACTTTGGACACAAGCAGCAGAGAAACCTATCCCTCAAGATGCAGCAACACCCTTTTACAGGAGAAGATGCAAGAAAAACATCTCTAATTAGATGCTGCCAAAAAAAAACCATTGGAGCTGATTTTTTCGGCTGTAAGTAATTGTTCTTCTTCTAGGCTAAATGGATAGGTGAACCTGCATCTACACTGGTCACTTCAGCTTCTTGAGTTGAGTAAGGCCCCAGTAATGTTACCTATGGTCCAAGAGTCCCAGATTTAGCCCAAGTATGGACTATTTATTATGCTTAGAGCAACCCAAAAAAAGGTTTGGGGATTTCAAGCTTTTACCCTAGTACCCAGAGGACCATGGGAGGCCTTGGAAATGGAGCTGAAATCAAGTTTGTTTTTTTACTGGCAAAAATTTCATCAAAAAGAAAATTCGAAATTCGAAATCTGAAAACTGAGTGATTTTGGACGTTTTAAATCGCCCAAGTTGAGGACAAAAAATAAAGTAAAATCAACAGATTACTTTTAAAGTGTGTAGCCAAAATATAGAAGTATAATTAAAGATTTGTACTTCATATTTGGTTTATAGCCAGATTTGGCTAAATCTTCCCGTGGATGATTGCCACTTTTAAAATATCTTTCCTGTAAGTTTTTTTTTTGGTGCGAACTTTCGCCAAAATGCGAAAAATAAGAATACTTACGAAATATTCTGTCCGAAAAAATTGACAAATTCGAAAAAAAATTGAAATTTTTTTGGCCACGTTTTGGACTCTGATTTAAGGTTCATAACATTTTTGAACTAATTTAAAAAATATTTACACAGGTTCTAAAAACCTGTTTGCATTATATGCTAAATCTCTCTTGGGATGCTACCAACGACCCAAAATCAGGAAATTTTTAATAAAAAAATTCATTGATACTATGGCTGATGGCCACTTTCGCTACAAACAAAGATTCCTAAAAAATGCACTGAGCTACCAAATCCATCATGCAATTAATTGCGAGTGCTCCTCAAAGTGTAGATATATATCAATCGATTGTTCATCTCTCAATGACACCTGGTATTAGATTTCTTACCCATATGGGTTGTTTAGTTACCCGGACCGCTTGGCGCTAGACCAGTCACTAAGTCAGGGGAATGGCACTTAATTGGAGTCAATTGCTCTTATCGACCATAAATGACCCTGCCATTGTATGTGTGTATTAATTGGAAGTGAGGCTGAGAGCATGTGGTTCTTAATAATAATAAAAACCTTTACCGCTTAGCTATCTCTTTGGGCCATAAATTTTGCCGATTTTAATCGAATCAGCAACTTGAGAAATGATTTCAAGCTCTAACTAACTCATAAGTAAGGCACCAACAAATCAATAATCTCGGAGTGGCAGGTGCTACCTGGGCTGCCAGTTGGATGTCATTTCCTCCTGCATCTATCCCATAGTAAACCCTAACCCTAATTTCAAGGGAACAAAAGTGCACCCATTGAAGCACATTAATACGAAGGAGCATTTTCTAGCATTCCACCAAACTATTTTCCCCTATTGTATTATAACAAGGAATTTTTTTGACTTGGCTAATCTTTGACAAATAGGGCTCCAGTCGATTTGCATACTTGCTTATTTTCAATCACTTTGTTTTGCACATGTGCTGGGCTGCTTTGCCTTGCTCACTCTCTCAACATGGAATGCGAAATTTCAAGATATCCAATCTTTGGGTTAGGCTAGCTGCATGTAGTTCTGGTTGTTTGCATGGAAAGTGTTTGTTGTGTCTGGATTGTTGACAATAAATAAGTACCCCCAGTTTATAATGGGGGTATTAGCCCAGGCCAAAAATAGTGACCAACAGTTTTCCAAATAAAGATTTCATGCATGCAATCAAAGTGCCTTGATTTTTTTCCTTTTAAGTTAGGGGGGGGGAGGCTTTGTTTCTTTTTCATTTGTTCCCAACATGTTCCCTTCAAGTTCCCAATATGTTCCTTAAGTTCCCAATGTGTTCCCCAAGGGTGCACCCAATAGCACCTCGCTTTAATCCCATATGTTTTGCCCAAAGTCCTCCCCTTCTCACCAATATAGTTCGGCCAAAGGGAGATGCACTTCATCTTTCCATGGAACCTTCTATTATGGGGAGCTTCTGTAATTTCAACTTTTTTTAACCATGGGTCAATCAATTTGGCTCATTGCCCCCAAAAAAAAAAATTGGACTTGTGAGGCGCCCCCAACTAATTAATATGAAACAGAATAAGTACCCCAGTTTAATTAGTTGACAATAAACTTCTATTTCAAAATCGTGTTACTCCAACCACAAAACCAACTTGAAATTGCCAAAAAGGAAGTTTTTGGGATGGTTTGGTGTCGGTACTATGAAACACTTAATTCAGCTCACCCAAGATATTTAAAACATTGGATTTTTATTGTGCTAAAAGAGATCCCCTTGATATGGATGATTCCAATTCATACATTGTTTGCATTTTTTTATAACCAACATTAGGAAGCAGCTACACTACTACCCCATGAATGTCTCACAGAGATTTGTTTTTGTCATTTCCTAAACACAGAATGAACTCAAAAACATTGGATTTTGCAAATTAGGCAAAGAAATAATTATCATGTGCCTCTAGTCAAACAAACAAAGGCATAAATTTTTCTCTTGAATGGATTAACCCTTTGTTTCGGTTTTCTACAACTCATGGCCTCTGCTGATGCACTGTTCATATGTTTATTTCAAATCTGATTGTGACTATTGTTTGAACTGGTAGATAAGAAGCATGTACATATTGATGAACATCATCAACAACTAGAATCCGGTCTCCACTACCAGGGCTCACAATGCAGGGTTGAACTGATAAGTTATTCAGAGTATGTACGGGACCAACTCTTTGTGGCAGTGAAAGACCACATTATGTTAGGTTCTGTTGTGGCAAGACAAGGATTTGCTTTCACCAGCGTGGGGTGGTGCTGTCATTATTATCACCCCAACCAGATTTTGCTCCCTATGACAGACAGGTGATGAACCCATACAATGACCATTCCATTCATTAGCTCATGATGGCGCCCTGATTGATAATTTAGGCTAAGTACTTCCCTTTTAGGATAAGAATTTTTAAGAAAGCTCAAAAACTAAACCCAGCAGCTCTGATTAAAAAAGTCTCCAAGTTCCAATGCAATAAAAAAGCTGGCCCTCTCATAATCTAGTCTATTCTTGCCCTCGAAAACCTGGAACAAGTTCTTAGAAGCCCGGAACCGGACTTTGGCTACTATAGTTTAAAAAGTTACTTACTAGATTGCTATTTTCCCTTTTTATTTCCCTCCGAAATACCTACTTACAAGATTGTCCCAACACACACTATATTATTCACTCTCTGTTACATAAATAATGAGAAAGCAATCTTTTAGGAGCTAACTTTAAGTAGAAACTTACACATTTTGCTTCACCAAAGTCAGCTTTCATTATCTTCCACTACCTACTTCTTCTCATTAACGAACTGGAGTGATTGAAGCATTTATTAATCCTTTGGGCTAACATCTAGGCATTCTCCAAGCCTCCGATGAAGAATCAAGATGATCTTGGTAATACCCCCCAAAATAATAAAAAATAGCATGACTATCTTGAACTTATAATTACGGGGATTCAATGTGGGTCCCTCCTCCGCTGTCATCCTATGAGCATTTAACGCGCGGCTTTGCCTAAATTTATCCACTCTTTCCCTGCTTTAATGGTCTGTGCGCGTCTTCGTTTGCCTTTCTTACATTTCTTAAACAACCTGTTCTCTCGAGCTCTCCGTCTTCTCTCTCTCTCTCTCTCTCTCTTTTGTTGTTGCTAGCTACCGCCCACACAACCCCCCCCCCCGCCCGGGCTTCTACTCATTCATTTTGTAGTGCACCTTTGGTTCAACCAACTATCTTTGCACAACTACTCTCTATTCTATTTTTTATCAAAAACAATCGGTGTGGCTGATTTGTTTGTTTGTTTGTGTGTCCGTCCTAGCAACTATTAGCAGTTGGAACTTTGGATAGTTTTGTTTCTGGATTCAGAATTGCAGTGATCGGTTTTTGTTGTTATTGCGTTGCTAGTTTTGGGCAGTAGTCGTGAGTCTTTTTTCTTCTATTAGTATTTGGCTTGGTTAATTTTCTTCTTCTTCTTCACGCAGAATGGAAGTTCCACATCACTCGTCGAGTGCATCCGGAGGAGGAGGCTCATGGTCGTGGATGCTTGCAGTGCCCATGCTAGCTAGGCAAGGGCGCTCAGCGCTCCTTCTAGAGAGTTCCGCCCCGCTGCTGAACTCCTGGTGTGTCTTGCTAGCACTGGCCGCCATTAGCCTCTCCACGGTTTTGGTCTGCTGGTTGGTTCCGGGGGGAAGTGCGTGGGGATCGCTCAAGGGCAAGCGCAACAGTATACCTGGACCGCGAGGCTTACCTATCCTAGGGAGCCTGTTAGAGATGGGTGGGCTTGCGCACAGGCGCTTGGCGCAGTTGGCGCAAACTCATGGAGCTCTCTCACTCATGTCCCTGAGTCTAGGTAACACCCGAGTGGTGATAGCTAGCAAGCCTGATACTGCGCACGACATTCTCTGCAGCCCGTCTTTCGCTAATCGGCCGCTCAAGCAATCCGCTCAGCAACTGCTGTTTGGAAGCGCGATTGGGTTTGCGCCTCAAGGTGATTACTGGAGAGGCCTGCGGAGGATTGCGGCTAACCACTTGTTCGCTCCCAAGAGAATTGCGGCGCACGAAGCCTCACGACAGCTTGAAACTGCTCAAGTGTTAGCGTCCATCGCCAAGGAATCCTCGCTAACCCCTGGAGGTGCAGTTCACATTCGTAGCCACCTGCAGCGTGCATCCTTGAATAATATCATGAGTAGTGTGTTCGGTCGTCGCTATAACTTCGAAGATACGGATTGTGCTGAAGCACTGCAACTGAAGGAGATGGTGCGTGAAGGTTTTGAGCTTCTCGGTGCTTTCAACTGGGCCGATCATATCCCTGCCCTGGAAGCTATTGATCCTCAGAACATCCACCAGCGCTGCGCCAAGCTTGTTCCTAGAGTAACTGCATTTGTTCAAAATATTATTGACGATCACCGAGAGCGTGCTGCCGTGAATAGATCTCCAGGCTCAGACGTTTCCGACTTTGTCGATGTTCTTTTGTCATTACAGGGTGGCGAGAAGCTCTCTGATGCCGATGCTGTAGCTGTTTTGTGGGTCAGTTGCCAACTCCTGCTCAGCTACTACTTCAATATTCTCAGCTACTATCTGCAGCTAGCTAGTAGTGTAAGAAGCTTAGGTCTTGGTGTCTTCGTAATGTGGATCCATCTACCTTCTTAGCTTCTACTGTTTCCTGCTCAATTTCGTCCTAAGTCAATGTCTGCGAACCTCGTAGACTCTGCTGCAGCATAGGATATAACTGAGACACTGGCTTTGTTTGTTGGTTGTGTAGGAGATGATTTTCAGGGGCACTGACACGACAGCCATTCTGACCGAGTGGATCATGGCAGAGCTAGTGCTGCACCCGGAAATTCAGGCCAAAGTGCATGCGGAGCTGGACACGGTGGTCGGAAAAGAGAAAGCTGTGTGCGATACGGACATAGCTCGGCTGCCTTACTTGCAGGCAGTTGTGAAGGAGACGCTAAGGACTCATCCTCCTGGTCCTCTCTTGTCGTGGGCTCGGCTTTCTACAGAGGACGTCCAGATCGCAGGTCACCTCATTCCCAAGGGCACCACAGCAATGGTGAACATGTGGGCCATTACACATGATCCAGCTCTCTGGCCCAACCCCGAGGAATTTTGTCCTGAGCGTTTTGTAGCTAGTGAAGCTGGAGGAGCTGACATTGATGTGAGAGGAAACGATCTTCGTCTCGCGCCATTCGGGGCTGGACGTCGAGTGTGTCCTGGACGTGCCCTGGGTATGGCCACAGTGCAGCTATGGCTGGCTCAATTGCTTCACAAATTCGAATGGGTAGCTTCTCCTGACCATCCAGTCGACTTGAGTGAAGTTCTGAAGCTTTCATGTGAGATGGTGCACCCATTGCACGCAATTCCTCTTCCCAGGACAAGTCTAGTGAACGTCATCTAGAAAAAGGCTGTATAATTTTCTTTCACACTTTTTGACACTCGACCCCCCCGCTCTCTCTCTCTCTCTCTCTCTCTCTCACCACGTCCTAGTGTACATGAGATCAAGGAAACAAACATTGATCATTTTGAGCTGTCCACTAGACTAGTGCTCCTCCAGGCAGTAGGAACAAAACAGGAATTCGTCTTTTGACTGGTTGATCTGTGGTAGTAGTTTCAGTGCAACTCATGATCTGAGTTTGCTCAAGGAGCTGCTGCTGCAGCTGCTGGTCTGAGCTTTAGGCAGATAAATTTGTCTCAGACTTTTTATTATTACACTTACTATCAGCTTCTTCTTTTGAACATCTTTCCCTCGGAAAAAATTCCCAACTTCAACCCATTTTCAATACCAAGGTTGGAGGAGGTGATCGATGGGTAGGAGTATTAATCTATCTAGAAGCCAGGGTGTGAAGCTTCGGTAGTAGTGTGTGGATCATGTGGGTTTCACTATCTATATATCCATGCAAAGTTTTGTAGCTTGTGCAATCCTGAAATTTTTGGTTAAATATTACAACACTTGTAAGGCTGACATTGTTTTCTCAAACTACCAAAACCTTGAATGATGAGGTTTTTGACAGTTTTTTCGTCTACAACTCTAGTAATGCAGCAATTCTCTCAATTATTAGTCAGGATTGTATTATAGTATGCTTGAGAAGGCAGACTACAAGTAATAATATATAGATGACATATTTGAACTTCTCCTTGTCTAACATCTATCTTGCTGAATGTGCAATATATTGTCTTCAAACTTTTGGTTCAAGAGGACAATAATGCAGAATACCAGCAGAGTGACTTTGTTCACAGAGCCTGCTCAATTTTGTACTCTACAACTAGCTTCACTTCTCATAAGCTAATCTCTCATGTGCACTTAAGACTTAGCTCCTTGGAATCTGTGTGCCTGTGAAAGAGAAGTGTTGCTACATTGCTGCACCATTAACTGTGTGGTACATTTTTGGTAGAGTCAAATGAAGACAGTGTGTACAGAGCATCTTGCCTAGGAAAGACGCATCTCTGTTCAAATCCTCCTGACATAATTTAGTTGAAATCCTCCGAAATTCTCTTTATTCTTTGGTAAGCTGACACAAAATATTGGATTTGCTACCACCTTTTATCACACATATGGTCAATTGAACCAGGGCATAATTTTTGCAGGGTCTTGTTATTTACTGCATTGTGGAATTGGCTAGTTCTCTTCACTGAGATCAATGACGGAAATGGGTGTAAATTTTGAGGTATTCATAGGATGGTTCTTTTTCTTTTCTTTTCTTTTGTACTGGAAATTTGAATTGATTGGGTACTGGAACATTCTCTGGTGATATTCTAACTGATTGAGTAATGGAGTATCTGTGTTTGGATTTGTACAGTACCCAAATTGTGGTTTTGGCATATTCTCTGGGAAAATGTATCCCTCAGGAGTCAGATCTTTTGTAAAGTTTAAGACCAAACGTCATTTTGTACATGTAATTCGATCATTTGATTGGCACTGTTTACTCCTTTTAATATTAGGGATCTAGACTCCGGTAAGTAGTAGGTACCTCTCTAATATTCACAAATTTCTTTCAGACCTATAAATTTTCCCTTTGACATGTCAAAATTTTTGTCTAACATTTCCTAGGGCATTATATAATTACAAGAAGTGGGAGATTTGGACTGAACAACTATAACATATTTTCCACTGCAATGCACAGTATACTCCCGGAATGGTATAGTAATCTCTTTGGACTGGTTTACAACAATCAAAACCTAGATCTGCATGGGTTCCCACGAAAACGGGTGACTTACACATGATAGTACCTGAAATATTCACAGGATTAAATGCATCAGATTTGGGTTGTATTTCTAAAAACTAGACTCTCAAAGTTCTCTCTTTGTAATTTTCTCAGAAATTTAAATACATATCTTAGAATTATGTGAACCAATATATCTAGCAGGTTGCATTTTTAAACACCCCATGCACCTTACCATTCACAAGTAACTTTAGGATCTGATGCTATAGAACCAATTACATTCTAGATATATTTCAGACCAACTAACACACTAACATTTCTCCTTATTTTCCATGGCAGAAAATGTCTTTTGTTCCAAGTGATTGCTCAAATTCATAAAGAGTTCTATAGTACAATGAATTCACGCTAAGTTCATTGCCTTTCTATGTCTTATACATGAGTTACATGCTTAAAGGAGCTTGATGTGCACAGTCCTAGATATTAAGCGATATCCATACCCACAAAATGCAATCAGATAACTAAGTGTTGGGAGGATATCTCATGTTCTTCAATACAAGAAAGGATATCAATATGTATGTCAATATGCATCCTAACGATTAGTTTTTCTCCATTTATCACATGCTCATCCTCTAATTATAATTACTCCTTTAGATAAATTTTAGCTTACATAACATATTTTCATTGAGTAATCAATAGATAGGATTTAAGAGGATTCAAATATGACATTAAGTAAAACATTATTTTCCTAGGAAAATAATTATTATTGTTTATCCCAAATGAATAGATCCCATGCACACATTGTCAGTCATAATATGTTAGCTGGGAATTGGCATGTATCTTGGGGAAATACATTTGATCAAACTAGATTCACAAATTGTGCACATGAGTGGAATGGACATATGGTAATGCAAAAAGATGGAATGAGTACAGTTCTGAATCTTCTTGTAAGGGCTGCAAAAGTTAGCCAAGGATATTGTTGGTTAATGTAATTGAAGTTTATTCACTTAACCCAAGGAACTGGACCATTACACTGACCACATCAAACTGCACTAGGATGTAACAAAAATTGCACACGCCCCCCAGCCACCCCCCTACCCCGCCCTTTCCCCCATTCAACTTGCTCGTATTTTCCATGTATAATTTAACCCTATCGGACTCTACTTTATCTTTGATCAATGGCTTATCCCATCCAAACACTTTAATCACATTCCAATAAAAATGATTTTTTAGGTGATTGTTAAATTTATTAATTTGTGATGTAAACATGTTTTAGAAATTATCCAAACATATTCATGGTTGGCATGTTCAAAATGCTTCATATCTCATGTGTGGACAATAGCAATAATTGGAATATTGAACTGGAATTGGAATTGGAGGGTATAAATTCACAAAAAGAATATAATGCACGTCTGGATCTTACAGATATGGTAAAGAAACATATATGCTCCCAACATTGATACCAACCTCCAACAGAAATTAAAGAATAAGAGTTCTAAGAATTTGGTTCAGGCTAGCTATCAAATTATAGCCTTTCTTGATCTCACCGAATTTTCTCTTCCACAATGGGTAAGTCCAAACTATTAGACATTGTTAATTTTGAAGGTAATGGTAGAGAAAAGTATAGATGGACACAAGTGATGGCCCAAGGTTCCATGACTAGTGTGTTTGTTTTTCTTTCTTTCTTTCTTTTGGTTGGTGATGAATTTTTTGCTACTTTGCCGATCTTTTCCAAAGGAGAAAAACTTGTGAACTGAATCCTCTTGAAACGGTTTGCCACAGCTTGCACACTTTTCAATCTCAGTATTTAGTCTCAGCATATCAATTTTGGAAAATGCATTGGTGCAACACACAATTATTGACTTGAACTAATGTAGGTTGGAACCACGTACATCTGACTTAACCTTTGAGGATTTCCTTGTAATAAATATCAAAGTGGTAACTCAGTGCTGTAATTTTGAAAGGGCCATCGAAGTCAGAATTTAGTGTTGAGGCATGTGAGGCATGGTGGATAAGATCAATGCTGCTTCCAAACATGTCACATGACATGATACCACACCTTTTTTAAAAATAACAATCCCACCCACATTGTTACCAAGACTAATGAGGAGTTTTTGTATGAAATTCATTTCTTTCAGTTTTATGCGTATTTTGTACTACCTGTACTAAATATCCATTTATGCATGTAATTGGTGCAAATCTGAGGTGTTTACTTGATCAATTACTTAATGTGCACATGATCCACAATGTGGAAAACACTAATATTTGTTGAAATTAATTGTCAAAATAATAAGTAGTTATAGTTTTCAATTAGATGAACACAAAGATTGTTAAATGAAATGAGTTATTGTTTTACATATAGTTTTTAAGTACTTCATGGTTCAAGTTGACCATGGAAAACAATGCCAAATCAGCCATTGTTACTCAATTTGTGGTGCGTAAGATTCCAATCCTTGTAAAGTTGCACTACAACAAAATACAACATTTCTTACAACAATGGGCCTTCACATGTGAGCATGGTAACAACATATATTATTACACTAATGTGAAAGTACAATAAACATCACACATGTATTATATATATAAATGGGTGAACCACAAAAAATTACGTCTATGAACCATGGATCTATCAAATATGGCTAATTTGTGTCACAATTGATGTAAATTATGCCATATATTGTTGTCATGTTGGCAAACAAACCCATTGAAAAATGGTTTAGTACTTTAAGATTCACAACAACAAATTGTAGTTTTTCTCACACAATAGGCCTCAGCTCATGACACATGTGTGACATAAACATTGTGGTTTCATCCATTGCAATGTATAATATGTGGCATTCATTGTAGCATATGTTACATTAAAATTGCAATTTGACATTGTAGTTTGACATTCATGTACGATGTCCCACAACTTAATCTCAAACTACAATTTTAATGTAATGTACGCCACAATAAACACAACTTATTATACATTATAATTAGTGTTTCTTTTTCTATGCATTTTTGCAACACAACAAGAACAAAAAATCACATGTGAATGCTACAAAAGGTTTTTTTAGTTTAATTGCAAACATGACCATATTTTAAGGAAAAACTATCAACTGAGCAATTATTTTGCCTTAGTCATAAGAATGTCTTCTTAAATAGTCTTATATATTTCAAAAATTTCAAACTTTAAAGCAATTAACAAGTGGATGAACATGCAAGCATGCTATGTTTTACATGTTTAATTTGTGTAAGGCCTTAATTATATATTTGCAACTATGTATGTGAGACAACATATGCACAAGGGGCTGCCCTCCATGTTTTATTATCTTTTTGCAAATATTTATATATATTTATCATACCTTTGAGTACTAAGAATTGATAATTTTTGCTGAGATATTTTTTTATTTCAAAAAAGAAGATTTGCCGATCCCAAATTTGACATTTCAAAAATTTGAAAATTAAAGAATATATACACAAAATAAAACTTACATTTTAATTTTGTAACAATATTTAGTGGTTGGGACAATCAATAACCTCGAGATTTGAAATTTGATTTCATAGATTTCAACAAACAACAATAAACCAAAATGTCTAGAATTAATTTATATGTCTAGGCTATTTATACAACTACATTCAAGCATGCTCATTTGAACTTGATAATTTTTCAACATGTCAAATTGGAAAACTATTGGAATTTAATCATCTCTTTTACACTTATATGATTTTCTACAACCTAGTTCCAAGGTGAAATATTGAGTCAAAATGTGAAAAGGACAAGAAAACCCATGGTCACTCTTTATTATTTCAACTAATTGGAAAACAAAAAAAAAAACAGGGAATGGACAATTTAAAAGAAGAGCATTTTATTTGTAATCAATATATGAATGTACACATCAATGAACATGGTTTTTCATAGATTGCATTGCTTATTTAAATTATTTGCAAATTACAGGAATGTAAGGCACCTTATATTCATTTTTAGGGGAAAAATATTGTATTCTATTAATAATTAACTCTGCCTATCAAGTAGGTTCAAATCCTCTTATTAGTTTAGCTTTTCTCCAAGCATTCCATTCACACATATAGGGGTAGTACATATGGAGGTGGCACATATTCAACACCAATGAGAATTGATTGATAAACTTTGGAACATCACTAGGAAAAGTAGTGATTGAACAACCCAAAAAAAAATGCACTAGCAAAATAAAAAATCCTAATCCTTGGAATTTCTATAGCGTAATATGTAATTGAATTAAGTTTATGTCATTAGGGAGTTTTGATTTGTAATCAGTTGCTTCCAATGAGGCAAATCGGTGGTCCATAACAAAAGGTGGTACTGCACAATGCCATGAGGGGTTGCAACATTGTCACCTAAGGAATTTGTTCCTAACAATGTTCTATACAAGAGCTCATGAACTCAGATGTAATTCATACATAATGACAATAAATATGTTACACCCACACCTTATTAACAAAGCGAAGCAAGTCCACATGCAAACATAACAAGGGGTGTGTCACATTGTGGCCTTGCCATTTACATTAAAAAGTATCTTAAGGCAAAAGAAGAGCTATGGAAACTCAAATATTTCATGATGCAAAAATATAATATTCAAAAAATCCTCTAAAACAAACCAAAATCCTTCAAGATATTATAACTCTATAACTAATCTGAAGTTTCAACACAAGCCAAAATAACATCTTTCAAAAATCCTCATATAAAAATAGACCTATTACGTAGGGGCCAAAATCCATTAAGCTACTATACTCTATAATGCATCTAAACACAATATCCTTGCCTTGGTAGGCAAGGCCAACAAAGTAAACAACTTTACTCACAAACATGACATTGGGGGTATAGAATCATACAAGGGAAGTGTACATTCTAAAAGAAGACAATTGACTCGTGAATAAAATGGATGAAACATGTTTAATAATAATCAATGAAGCAAATCAAATGAATGGAAGGAGATTCAGAAAAAATCACAAATATACATTTGCAAACAAAAGAACAAAACAAGTGTCATATAATTCATGTAAAAGGATTTGGGCTTGGCCAACAGGTTAGCCTATTAAAGATTAGTTTTAACACCTTAATATCAAAAAACATAAACATAATTTTGGATAAAATCAAATGTCTCGCCATGAAAATTTTCATTTGGTAGGTATCTCTGAATGGTGATTGGTGTTCAAAATATTGAACATTGAAGCCTTTCAAGTATTGGACTTTGAAGACCATGTCCATATTTGAGTCCAGAAAGCTTGATACCTGCCCGAATGTAGGACTTCTCCTTATGGTGTGGTTGAGGAATATCTCCATATCCAGCTGCACAAAGCTTGATGCCTGCCCCACATCAGTATTCACATCTTGACCCAGCCCGGCCACCCCATCTCCAACTCCATTCTCCTTTCGGTGGGCTGTCTTCCCTTGTTGTCTATGCAATTGTTTTTGTGACAATGGTTCCGTATTCAACCCAAACTCCTACATGTAGCGCCCTATGACTTTGGATACCAAATAAAAGGCTTATAAGCAAGGATGCTCCCCGCCCCACCATTTCTTGCAGTGCGGGTTGTCCCCTTGGCCCATCAAATTTTTTGTGCACATCCATGCCTGGACGGTGCTGGCCTTGGGCTCCAAAATAGTTGAACTTGTAAAAATGTAAAAATGTGACATAAAATATTCATGATGTAAAACACCTAAGAGAATCTAGGTCAAGGGCCCCCTATTTGGGCCTCTACATGTATTTCTTACATCAATCATTTAGTGTTTACTTATTTCCTTATCCCCCACTCATAAACAAGAGGCTTGGACGGTATAAACCAAGTCTCTATTTAAATGCCACTAGATGGGCCAATGGTTATGGCACAATAATTATTTCTTTTGCAAAATTGATTGCTTCTGGCGCAACTATTTTTCAAGTTCAAGAGTCCTTTCCTAAAATCAAAACTCAAAATTTAATTTAATAAAATTTAAATTTAAATTCTTGAACACTCATGTTAATCATTTAGCACAACTTGAAATGATTGACATAATTTTAAAATATCAAAACAAAACATATGTAAAAAAATTTACAATTTTCATCAGAATTTGACATGAGTTTTTATTTATTTGAAAATATTTACACCCTAATTTATTTTTAAAAATTGGACTTTAATCAAAATTCCACTAAATTATATATATTTTTAATATTCTAAATTAATAATATGATAAATATTTAACAAATCATGTGTCTTTATGTGACATCGTAGCATCCTTCACACATTGATATCACATCTACTTTTTATATATTTCCCTTTTTTATAAGTCTTCGAACAAGTGCACAAATCTCTCGTCAAAATATTGGCAATATTTTTTCATTTTGTTGTTT
>Ga0116228_10001998_pt1 | contig 17349 bp, 12 predicted proteins | sample S1TSphfallax_2_FD_89694 | JGI IMG/M metagenome (GOLD analysis project Ga0116228, IMG submission 89694) | Host-associated microbial communities from peat moss isolated from Minnesota, USA - S1T2_Fc - Sphagnum fallax MG | ecosystem: Host-associated > Plants > Peat moss > Unclassified | place... | reverse complement strand
TTTTAGGGCTGACTGTTTTTGCCAAATCTCAGACAAAAGAGAGTGGAACCGGAAAGCCCAGCCGACCGTTAGCAGTCAAAGGTTTATCAAATCACCCTCGTAAATTGGCGAAGGTATTGAATAGTTGGTTCTAATACATGGTCTACTAAATTTTGCATCGAACCCACGCGGGAAATTACTTTTGGCGCATCTAAAGCACCCACATGGATAATTTGGGCGATTTCCAAATCGAACGCAAAACCATCCCGCGATCGCACTGTTAAAGAAGCGAGTTTTTCATCATAACTATGGCGTTCAGTTCGTCCCGACCAATTCAATACTATATTAGTTGTGGGAACCAATTCAATTCTCATGATCCGGGAATTAACTGGATGTTTACCAGGATATAAAGATTCCACCCACACACCTTTATGTCCCTGATGTACTAAATTACCATGAGTAAAGGCTGCACCACTGACATCTTGATGGTCTTGACCAACGAAGGAAATCACCACTCCCACATATCCAATAGGGATTTCTGTCATGGGAACTTGTTCAACTTGGATAAACCAAGGATTCAAGTTCCAGGAACCGGAAAGCAGGATTTGTTCTTGTAAACCTCTTCTCCCACCACCATTAATAAATTTTTGTCCATTTTGGAAATTATCATGTCCATCTACTACCGGACCAGCAAGTTCACCGGGAGGAATTGGTAAACCATCTAAAGTCATCACAATCCCCACTTGGTCGGATCTGAGGCTATACACTCGCAATTGCTCTGGACTCATACCCGCAGCCTCAGCATTGGCTGCTGTGATGATTTTAAACAATCCAGTGTTAATTCTATAAGTACCAGCAGTCAGAAAACCAATTTGTCGTCCTTTTTCACCGCCTTGGGTGAGGAATTTACGCGCATCTTGAAAATTGTCACAATCGACGACTTTACCTAAAATTCTTTCTGGCGGAATTGATTCACCATCCGCAGCGACAATTAGCGCAATTTCACCTTGAGGAATCACGACTACAGGTGCTTTCTGGACTGCGTATTGCCAAGGCCAATAACCCCAATGCCAACCAGGAGGTAGGGTGTCTGCTTGTAAACCAGCTTCATTTTTGGTAGCAATTAATCTACCAGGAGGAAGTCCCCGCCCAGAAAGTGTGAATTTTTTCACCACTATTCCAACTTCGCGATCGCCGATGACGATCAATCCACCAGCCAATCTGATAATCACAAAGATCAATCCACCTGCTATGATCACACCCAGTGGATTTATATCCATTGCTGTGTAAACGATTTGGCTATGGGATACCTGACTAGGCTGTTGTAACGGTAAATCTCTTGATACAGGAATTTCTCTTACACTATTTTTTCTTACTGTATCTGCATTAGCGAAATTGGTATTCGCTATTAAAGGTAGAATTGCTATTGCTGATAGTGCTAGACGGAGCAAGGACTTGTTCAGCATTCCCTGAAAACCTAGATAATTTTGCATAAAATTTACCACTTCGGCTAACTAGATTATGGATGCTACCGATTCATTTTTGTAGGGGTAAATTTATGAAAATTATGATTTAAGTTTATCGGAGTTTTACAATATCTGATTAAAGCAATCAGAGGGTGGGCTCAATACTGTTCGGCTAAAGTACTAAATTTTATAGGTAGAGCCTTCAACCTTCTGAGTATAGTACTCTCATACCATTCGAGTTTATCTGTATTAAGCTGAATGTTGTATAAACGGTTTAATAGCGTACTGATGAGGATTTGAGCTTCTAACTTGGCTAGGAAAACACCTATACAATAATGAATACCTCTACCAAAAGCCATACTATGACTATGGCGGTTGAAATCAAGCTGATTTGGTAGGGGAAATTGCTCTGGATCGCGATTAACTGCACCTATATATATAATTACATTCTCCTGACTACGGATTAGCCTCCCTGAAATTTCCACATCTTCTTTCGCCCTACGAGCCACAAATTGGATAGGGCTGTCGTAGCGCAATAGTTCTTCTACAGCACTCTTAATCTTATCTGGATTTTGGCGCAAATTCTCTAAAGCATCTGGATGTTTTAACAGAGCTAAAAATCCATTACCAAGCAAGCCTTGTGTAGTTTCCTGTGCTGTAATATTTAACATAATACAAATGCTTGCTATCTCTTCTGCTGTCAAAGGTTGTTCAACATCCTGTTGGTTAGCCAAATAGCTAATCAAACCATTGTTTGGTATTTTTCTATATTCAGCAACTTTCTCAAGAAAATATTGTTTATGTTCTATAATTAATTTATTTTGTGCTTGGTATCTCTCTAATGGTATTGGTTGTTCAAAGATAAAAATAGAGTCAGCAGACCATCTAATAAGTTTTTCATAGTCTTCAATTGGTAGACCGAAAATTTTAGTGATAGCTAAAGCTGGTAGAGGAATGGCTAAATCAGCAATAATATCAATCTCTCCTTTATGTACGACTTTGCTGAATAAATCATCAAAAATTGCCTGGATTTCTGGACGCATATTTTCTATGATAGCCTGAGAAAATGCCGGACTTATAGTTGCTTTTAGTCGGGTATGATTAGGAGGTTCCAAAAATACTAGCCATTTGTCAATAGTTTGAATAAGCGTATTTAAATTACCTTCTTTAAGGTAATGACTTTTCTGTTGAAGACGTTCAGGAAGATTATCTACTACAAATCGTTTGTCATTCAATATAACTTGTGCATCAGAGTAACGAGTAACAATCCAATTGCCGAAAATATTTTTGTGGACGGGATCTTCTTGACGCAGGCGATCATAGGTAGGATAAGGATTAGTACGAAAATCTGGGTCAAGAGGGTTGAATAAATTTTTTTTGGCGTGCATAATTTGGGTATTCTCTAGTTTTCTTGATTTTTTTGTTCTAGTTTATCCACTAAGTAGACAATTAATTCAGATAGTTTTGGATATTCCCAAAACAAAGTTGACTCTAAGTTTAAATTAAGCAAAGTTTCTAGTTCACCAGTAATGCTTAATAGTAGTGATGAGTCTAAATTATAGGAAGTAACAGATTTTTCTAAATCCAACTCTTCCCTATCTATCTTTAATAAAGATGATAATCTTTCTACTAACCAATTTTCAATTGTATCTGGGTTGATAAAGTTCTCAGATTCTGGCAGTATTATTATATTGTCTGCTTTATCTGACGTATTATCCTGAATTTGTCGCCATTCTCCCACCACAGCCAGATTTCCCTGTAAAAAACCTTGACGACAAGCATGGTGTTGAATTTTGCCACTAGAAGTTTTAGGTATACTAGCTGGTTTAATCAGCAAAATTGCATAAACTTGTAAGTCATGATTGAGCGATACATTTGCACAAATAGTAGATACAACTTCATCAAGGTCCAACTTTGCTAAATAGGTACGTTCTACTTCTTGAACAATTACCAGTCTTTCTTGATGTTCAACTTCTACCCCAAAAGCTGCACCACAGTCTAAACGTAAAGATGGGTGACTTGTTTGTACAGTATATTCTATGTCTTGAGGGTAATGATTACGCCCCCAGACTATAATCATATCCTTAATGCGTCCAGTGACGAATAATTCACCATTGCGGAGAAACCCCAGATCACCAGTACGGAGGAAGTCTTTTTTACTTGACTCTATTCCTGAACCCAATAATTTAGCTTGGAAAACTTCTACTGTTTTCTGCTTTTGATTCCAATAGCCTTGAGCAACACTGAGACTAGATACCCAAATTTCTCCCACTTGATTTTCGGGGAGTTGCTGACAAGTTTCAGGATCTACAATTCTGATTTCTGTATCCAGCCAAGAATGACCACATCCTACGATTTGCTGATAATTTTCGTTATCTATATTTGCTTCTACGACAACGTTATTTTCTAAGGCATCCCCTTGAGCATTAAGGTATATCGGTTGACGGTGTATACTACCTCCAGAGATCATTAAGGTTGCTTCCGCCATCCCGTAACAAGGATAAAAGCATTGAGACTGAAAACCAGAGGATTGAAATTTAGCACTAAAATCTTCTAGAGTTTTTTGGCGGATTGGCTCTGCGCCATTGTAAGCACTTTGCCAACTACTCAAGTCAAGATTTTGTTGTTGTTCAGAGGTAATTTTCTTAACACATAAATCGTATCCTAAATTAGGACCACCACTATGAGTTGCTCGGTATTTAGTAATTGCTTGCAGCCATAAAATTGGTTTTTGCAAAAAGGCTTCAGGAGGTATAATCACACCTGTAAAACCTGTATACAAGGGTTGAATAAGTCCATCAATCAAACCCATATCATGGAAACTAGGTAACCAACTAACAGATACACTCTGCTCTGTCAGTTCAAAGGCTTTTTGAATATAAGCTGAGTTATGCAAAACATTACCGTGACTTATCATTACACCTTTTGGCGTACTTGTAGAGCCTGATGTGTATTGAATAAATGCTAGTGAATTACTACTAATATTTGGGTAAGTCCAGTTTAATTCATCATAGTTGTTGAGATTATCGGTGGCTAACCATTGTACTGTCGATAGATCTAATAAATTACTGAATTTTTCTTTAATGGTTTCCAATATAGAGCTAGTAGTCAGAATTATTTGCGGTTGAGCATCCCGAATAATTACCTCTAATCTGGAGAGCTTTTGATTGCGTTTTGGTGGATAGGCAGGTATAGCAACAACTCCAGCATAAAGGCAACCTAGAAAAACAGTAATAAATTCTAATTGTTGGGGATAAAGTAATAAGGCTAAAGTTCCTTCTGGAACTGAAGATTGCAATTTTGCAGCAATAACTTTGCTTGATTGAGCTAGTTGTTGATAAGTAATATCTTGTTCCTGGTTATCTCCATTTTTTAGAAAAATGTAAGCTAGTTTATTTGGTGTTTGACTTGCCCTGAGGTTAATTAATGGTATTAAATCTGGCATAGTAAATCGACTAAGTAGCCGTATGGACTTTTTCGGCTAGTTGAGAAGTATAGCATCTATTTCGGAATTAAGAGAACTTTTTGGATAAACCGTTTCTCCTGAGTGATACAAGACACTAATGTATCTACTAGTGTCTTCACATGAGGTTCTTGAATCATAGTGAAATGAGAACCAGGAAAGTGATAGACCTGATATACTTCTTTTTTAGTCCAGCCATATTGAGGAAAAAGCCAATATCGTAGCTGATGAATCAGATTTTGTCCTCTGAAATATTTGGGAGATTCTTTTGCTAAGAAGAGAGTAATTTTCCCTCCATATCCTTTCATTGTATATTTCTGGATTTTTTTGAAAGTATTTCTATTTACCAGTAAATTCAAAAATTTCTCATGGATACCAAAACTAATTGCTTTATAAATTTCAAAAATGGTTTTGTCAAGGATGGTTTTGATAATTTGTGAAATAAAATTAGGGAAGAACAATATAATTCCTAATAAAATATTGTCAAAATATTTATATAAGAAATAATTTCCTGGCATATCAATTATGATCAAATTAGCTACTTTTTTTCCTAATTCTTCAAGTTGCTTGGCAAGCTCATACACTACTAAGCTACCAAAAGAATAACCTACTAATATATATTCACCTTCAGATTGAATCGTCAAAATATCCTGTAAATGGTGAGATGCTATTGCTTTTATATTTTCTTTTGTCACTCTATTTTCTTGAAAAAACACCGTGTAGCCTGATTCTAAAAAATACAAAGATTCTTCTTGTCTAAGATATTTGCTCATAGGGGAAACTTCGTCTATACTATTTGCACAAAAGAAAATTGGTATCTGATTCTTAGAGTAACGGAGAGATACCATCAGAGATGTTTGACTAGGACGTAGCCCGGGACGACCCATAACATGAATCAGCAGTTTTTGATAATCTTCTGCTTTGAGTGACGCAGAAAATTCTATCTTTGGTGATTCTAAGATAGATTCTTGAATCGACTGAGCAATTTCTTCTATGGTAGGAAATTGAAAAAACGTAGCTAGAGAAAAATTGCTGTTAAAGGTCTTTTCTATCTCATGTACCAAAAGCATAGATAAACGAGAGTTACCGCCCAATTCAAAGAAATTGTCATGGATACTAACAGATTCATGTCCCAGTATTTTTCGCCATATATTAGCTAATTTTTGTTCAACTTCATTCCGAGGAGATACAAATTCCTTATGGGAATTAGGGGTAAATTGACTATCTTTCTTGTCATTGGATGCTGCTGATTCTACGTTAATCCAGTAAGACTGATGTTGAAATGCATAAGCAGGAAGGGAGACTAAATGACATTGGCTGTAATCTGTAACTCTATACCAATCTACTTTAACTCCCATTAGCCAAAGCTTACTTAAAGTCAAAAATAAAAGATATAGATGATCCCTATTTATATCATATTCATCAGTTTTTCCGATATCAGAGTTCTTGATATGATTAGAACATACATCTAATAGGATATACTGAGAATCTAATAATGACTGAGGAAATTCACTTAAATAATTAGTAGATAAATCAAACTCCTGTTGCCATTGTGTAGGATGAATCGTCTTAAGTGCTGGTATTATTTCACCAGTAACATGTGAAAAGGTAGGAATTTTCCCAGGTTGAAAATTGGCAATTAATTCTATATTTTTCTTGCCTAAAATTAGAGCAATCGTATCTTCCAGAGTTAAAATTCCCGCTACAGTTAAGGCTACATAATTTCCTGTACCATATCCCATAGTCATAGCTGGTTCAATTCCCAAAAATTTCCATAATTGAGCTAGGGCGTACTCCAAAAGGAAATTAACAAGTTGAGAATTATCAGAATATTCTACATCAATAATTTCTAAGAATTGTTTTCCTAAATGAGCATTCAGAATTGATTCACATTCAGTTAGATAAGAACGCCATTCTGGTCTCTGATGATAAAATAAGCGAATAATTTGCTTAAATCTACTATGATTTCCTGTAAAAATAAAACAAATTTTTGCAGGTTTTCTGAGTTTAACTTCTCTAGTCAAAACTCTGGGTAGGGATTTTCCTTGAAGATACGCATCTAATTGGGTTTCTAACTGCTCTCTTGACTCAAAAATCAGGGAAAGGCGGTGATTGAATTGCGATCGCCGTACATTATTAGTAAAACAAATATCAGTTAAAGATATTGCGGGTTGATTGTTTAAAAATTCTTGATAGCCCTTGACCAAATCTTGTAAAGCTGCTCGACTCTTAGCTGTCAGCGTCAAAATTTGTAAAGGAATTGAGTCAAAATTGGCCAGAGATTTCACCTTTTTTGGCGCTTCTTCCAGAACAATATGAGCATTAGTCCCACCCAATCCAAAAGCGCTAATACCAGCACGGATAGGATAAATTTCCTCTGGTAAAGATTCTAATGTTTGTTGAACTTTTAGTCCCAGATTTTCCCAAGAGATGAGAGAATTTGGCTGATCACAATGTAGATTAGCAGGTATCTGACGGTTATACAGAGAAAGAGCTACTTTGATGAGACCAGCAATCCCGGAGCTAGATTCTGTGTGTCCAATATTTGTTTTGACGCAACCGACTCGACAGGGCTTGTTGATAGACCTTCCTTTACCCACCACTGATCCTAAAGCTTTCATCTCTAAAGCATCTCCGATTGGCGTTGCTGTTCCTTGCGCTTCAACGTAATGAATTGTAGCAGGATCAATGCCAGATATTTTGTATGCTTGTTGTAATAAAGCAACTTGAGATTGGATATTGGGAACAGTCAAACCATTACCGAGACCATTATGATTCACCGCACCACCCGGAATTACGGCATAAATGCGATCGCCATCTGTTTGGGCTTGAGAGAGCAGTTTCAAAACAATTACTCCTATTCCTTCGCTCTGAACATAACCATCAGCTTTAGCATCAAAAGATCTACAACGATTATCAGATGCAATCCATCCAGACTGAGTAAATCTAGCGCTGACAGCAGGAGAAAAAAGCATATTCACACCAGAGGCTAAAGCTAGAGAGCTTTCTCCCGTGATTAAACTTCTACAAGCCAGATCCACAGCCACTAAAGAAGAAGAACAAGCAGTATCAATAGATAAACTAGGCCCGTGCAAATCAAAGTGATAGGAAATGCGATTTGCTACCATAGCGCGATGATTACCACAAGATATACCAACAAAAACACCTGTATGACTACCTGCTAATTTTTCCGGGATTTGTCCCGCATCTTCTAAGGCTTCCCAAGTCACTTCTAATAAAAATCTCTGCTGAGGATCCATGATCACAGCTTCTTGATCTGGAATGCCAAAAAACTCAGCGTCAAATCCATCAATTTCTGCTAAAAATCCTCCCCAACCAGTTAGTCCAGTATGGCGATCGCCAGGAACCTCTGTAATTGCATCAATTCCATTCCGCAGAAGTTGCCAAAAATCATTCAGATTATTAGCCCCAGGTAAACGACACCCCATCCCAACAATAGCAACAGATTCTCGCAGCATCATTCTATGATTTTGCTCCCGATTATATCCTATTTTTTCAGGGGAGTCAGAAAGTGGGCTAAACAGCCCACTCATCTTCATTCAGTAAACTGAAAAATTTATACGAGTCCGCCAGCAGCTTGAAAACGAGCGCGAGCACGTTTGAAAGCCTGATTTGCTTGAATTTGCTCTTGACGATTATCTACTGGTACTTGGTTTAATCGAGCTTGTGCTTGGTTGTAATCCCCACGAGCCGACTCTAAATTAATTGAACTACCAGTTTCAGCGCCATTCACTAGAATGGTAACTTCATCTTCTTCTACTTCAGCAAAGCCACCCAAAAGGGCGATCGCTTGCCAATCTTGATTTTTACTAGCACGGACACGCAGAACACCTATGTCTAAAGCAGTTAACAAAGGTGCGTGTCCACTTAAAATACCTAGCTGACCTGTAGTACTGGGTAGAATTACTTCATCAGCAGGAGCATCCCAGACAGTTTTATCTGGAGCGATTACACGAACAGTTAAGGTCATATGTGAATTATGCTGAATGATTAGGAGTGAAATTTGCCAGTTTTCGGTTATTTGAGTTATGAGCGATCGCTTGACAAATACCAATGACCACTCATAACGATGTATGACTTATTAACCTTTCAGCTTCTCGGCTTTGGCGATCGCTTCGTTAATATCACCCACCATATAGAAAGCTTGTTCTGGTAATTCATCCAATTCACCAGACAGAATTTTCTGGAAGCCCTTAATTGTATCTTCCAACTTGACATACTTACCAGGAGAACCAGTAAATACTTCAGCTACGAAGAAAGGTTGAGACAAGAAACGTTGAATTTTCCGCGCTCTCGCTACAGTCAGACGGTCTTCTTCAGACAATTCATCTAAACCGAGAATCGCAATAATATCTTGCAATTCTTTATAACGCTGTAAAGTGGATTGGACAGCACGAGCCACATTATAATGCTCACTACCAACAATACTGGGTTGGAGCATGGTAGAAGTAGAACCTAGAGGATCTACAGCAGGATAAATACCTTTAGATGCCAAACTACGGGATAGTACAGTGGTTCCATCCAAGTGAGCAAAAGTAGTTGCTGGTGCGGGGTCTGTCAAGTCATCCGCAGGAACGTATACAGCTTGAATCGAAGTAATCGAACCTTCAGTAGTAGAAGTAATCCGTTCTTGTAAAGCACCCATATCAGTACCCAGAGTAGGTTGATAACCTACCGCAGAAGGCATCCGACCTAACAAAGCTGATACTTCAGAACCAGCTTGGACAAAGCGGAAAATATTGTCGATAAATAACAATACGTCTTGCTTATTCACATCGCGGAAATATTCAGCCATAGTCAAACCAGACAAACCAACCCGCATTCTAGCTCCGGGTGGTTCATTCATTTGACCGTAAACTAGAGCAATTTTCGACTCATTCAGGTTCTCTTCATTGATTACCTTAGATTCGATCATTTCATTGTAGAGGTCATTACCTTCACGAGTGCGTTCGCCCACACCAGCAAATACTGACACACCACCATGTTGAGTAGCGATATTATTAATCAACTCCATCATGATGACAGTTTTGCCAACACCCGCACCACCAAACAGACCAATTTTACCACCACGTCGATAAGGAGTTAAGAGGTCAACAACCTTAATTCCGGTTTCAAATACAGAAGGCTTGGTTTCTAGGTCAGTCAGTTTAGGAGCAGAGCGGTGGATAGGGAGAGTTTCTTGAGCGTTAACAGGACCTTTTTCGTCCACAGGTTCGCCCAAAACATTGAAAATCCGACCCAAAGTTGCTTTACCAACAGGTACGTTGATGGGAGCGCCAGTGTCAATAGCTTCCATACCCCGGACTAAACCATCAGTAGAGCTCATAGCAACGGCTCTAACTTGGTTATCGCCCAAGAGTTGCTGTACTTCAACAGTTAATCTGATGTGTTGTCCAGCTTCATTAATGGCTGTAATGGTCAAAGCGTTGTAGATTTGCGGTAATTTACCGCCAGGGAACTTAACGTCTACAACTGGACCGATAACTTGGGAAATGTAACCGATGTTTGTTTTTTCTGCGGTGGTGACCATGCTGCGCCTAAGTGATTGAAGCTAAATAAAGCTATATTTAGATCGGGTCGTACAGACCTAAAATCAAGCAATGTCATCTTTCAGGTTAGCATTGAACGTCGATCCTCTTCGCCAGATTTTACGATAAATTGATCATTATCGGCGCATCTAGAAATTGTAGGGGCGCAAGGCCTTGCACCCCTATGTCCACAACGGCAAAAAATGATCAATGAAAAAATCAAACTCGGTCATATCTTCCATAATTAGCTCTATTTGGCTTGTAAGTTGTGGTACTCTATCAGTCACAGCACATCAATCTCAAGCTAAGGTTCAAGATACGCATACTATTGCGCAAAATCCAACTAGTACACAACCAAGAATAGGTACAGTTAAAGATTTAACCAGTGGCGATCTTCTTTGCTACGTCAAGTTGGTAGATAGTCAAGGAGTTGCTCATGAAGTAGGTGCAACTTTTGACATCTGCGCAGCAGAGAAACAATATCTAAATCATCGAGTCCGTGCTTTCTATCATATAGAGTCAGTAAGCGATTGTGAAAGTGCTGAACCTTGCGGTAAAACTAAAAGACAATCTATCATTACTAAAATGGTAGTTCTAGACAAAAAGCCGATTGTTCCATCTTCTCACTCTCCTGAAAAAGACTCGATGATTTTGTCTAATGGTGAATGGGCGATCGCTGTGGGAAATTACAATTCTTGGACAGGAGTGAATGGGACAGGTAATTTAACCTATTCTGGATGTCATACTCATGGTAATTGTCTGAAATTAACCGGGGGAAAGGTTTACTGTCAAGATGGTAAATGTTCCATGATATGGACTAATCAGAATTATGTCTACAGTTTAAATTCTTATATTACAGAAAATACAGGTAATACCCAAAAGCAAAATACGCCATCAACTTTGACAGTTTATCAAGGTACTCATGTCATCTTAACTGTGAAAGGCTTGAAGCCGGTTTCTGGTAATTAACAGCCATTAATCAGAAACTGGAGTTTAGACTAAATTTAAGGTTTTTAAGCAAACAAATATCTATACGCACTCCCTATTGTATCCACTAATCCCTTATCAAATTAGTCTAAACTCCAGTAGATAAATATTAAATATTAAGCAAATATTAAGCAAATATTAAATAAGTTAAATTAGCATTAAATAAATATTAAATTTAAATAAATATTAAATTTACTAAATTTAAGCATATGATACTACTTAAGTGTTTAAAGTTTGGCAATTTATCTTTGTTAGGTTTTATGAATTTAAACAAAATTTCTCTATTGTCAGGTCTCTTTGTTAGTGCAACCTTCCTTGTTTCTCCTAATGCACAAGCATTATCAACTATCGCCGGTTGGACTTTTGAAAACGACACGATCGCGGTTAACAACACCCCATCTGCTGATACGGGTTCAGGCACAGCCCGTTCCATAGGCATGGACTTGTACGCAACCCCCAATGTTGGTGTGACTACCGATGATGTTGTGAAAGGCGTAAGCGGAGATACAGGTGCGAATGGAATTTCTGATACAACCAATGTTTGGCGCGTCCGTGCACAAGGTGGACCTACCACTCCAGCCAACGGCTGGTCGAGTGCAGCCCCCATCGGTACTCAAGGAGTTGAATTTGACGCCAGTACTGCAGGATATTCAGGTATTACTATCAGCTTTGATTGGTATGCGTCAACTCAGGGTGAGGCAAATTTGCAACTACAATACACTACAGATGGCAGCAATTGGGTTAATACTGCGATTAATATCGGAACTAACTCTAGCGAGGGACTAGCCGTGTTAAATAACAGCACCTCAGCCAATACTGTCGATGGTTACTATATCAGCGATAATAAGTTGACCAATAGTTCTAAGGCAGGACAGGATTGGTTCACTGATTTAACAGCAACTATTAGTGATCCAAATGCGGCAAATGACCCCAACTTCGCCATTAGACTGGTGAATGCTTCAACTGGTACCGATGATGTTAACACCCAAGGAAATGCCTTGAATAACGTGTCAGGTAACTGGCGATTTGATAACGTGGTCATCAGCGGTACTGCTCAAACTGCTCAAACTGTTCCCTTTGAATTTTCACCAGAAGACGGCTTTATTTTAGGAGTACCTCTTTTCCTAGGATTAAGACAATTCAAGAAAAGAAAACTCAGCAAAAAGTAAGTAACAAATCATTCAAACGAATAACCTCTAGAAAAGTTCTAGGGGTTTAATCTAATTATGGGTGAACTTCTTAAAAGGTAAGCCTAGAGCAAATTATAAAATTTTAAGTATAAATACTTAAAAAACGAGTCTAACTCTAATTATTTCATTGGGAAAATTCTTTCTCCAGTACTATTTTCAAATACGAATAATTGATTTAGATCTAATTTCAGAGATAGGCGATCGCCTGGACGCAATCTGACATATCCACCCACTTGGATATTGAGTAAATCCGATAAACCCGGTAAAGTGGAACGGATCAAAGTTTCTCTACCTAAAGGTTCTATTACTTTCACCTCGGCCACTAAAGCCGTTTTTTCTTCCCCTTGCTCCTCTGGTGTATACAAATCAATATGCTCAGGTCTAATTCCCAAATTAACCACTTGACCGATAGATAAATTTAATTTCTCCTGTAATTCAGCCCGAACCGTCAATGGCTGTCCGCTAATATCAAAACTATCGCCCTTATAAACAGCTGGGAGAATATTCATCGGCGGATTACCCAAAAACGTTGCTACCATTTCATTATTGGGTTTGGCGTATATACTTTGAGGGTCGCCAATTTGTTGAATCCTACCCCTATCTAACACCACAATTTTGTCAGCCAGTGTCATCGCTTCCACTTGGTCATGGGTCACATAAATAGTTGTAATCCCCAGATTTTGATGTAACTGCTTTAATTCAGTTCGCGTATCATCCCGCAATTGAGCATCTAAATTAGATAAAGGCTCATCCAATAAAAAAAGTTGTGGTTTGCGGGCGATCGCTCTACCCAATGCTACCCGTTGTTGTTGTCCTCCAGAAAGTTGTTGTGGCTTGCGATCGAGCAAAGATTCCAAAGCTAGCATTTGCGCTACTGTAATTACGCGTTCTTTAATTACTTGGGGATTAACTTGACGCATTTTCAAGCCAAAAGCGATATTTTGCGCCACAGTCATATGAGGATAAAGAGCATAGTTTTGGAATACCATCGCCACATCACGCGCCCTAGCGGGGAGATCATTAACCAAGTAATCTCCTATAAACAAATTACCGGAAGTAGCATTTTCCAAACCAGCTATAATGCGTAAAATAGTAGATTTTCCACAACCTGAAGGACCGACCAACACCCAAAATTCCCCATCAGGAATCGTGAATGAAATATCCTCAATAGCTGTAGTTTGATTAAATCTACGCTTAATCTCTTCTAGACGTACACTTGCCATGATGAAAGAATGAAATTAATCTATAGTATAGAGAAAAATTCCCCTCCCCTGCTCCTCTCTACGGTGTACACACAAGGAAATGTAGGTTAGGTTGAGCAACAGCGAAGACGCGAAGCGGCTTCAAGGGAGAGTAACCCAACACAATCATTGATAATGTTGGGTTTCGTTCTTCAACCCAACCTACTTATTCCAAGCAGGATGAGATAGTAGCGAAGCAATAACTCTCACGCCACGTAGTTGATTAGATAATGGCAAATGACCTCTAGGAGCGCTCAAGTCCCATGTAAATTCATGAGGATAGCGCGTCCACTTATTCCCATTTTTCCAACCAATTTTTGACCAGAGACTAACCCAGTTTTTACCTACTCCTAACCAAATTTCTCGCTGGACAGAAAAGCCAAACTTTCCCTCTGAATGGACAATCCACAGTTGATCAATAGTTTGTAAATCTTGAAGGGGGAAATTATCTACTTCTGTAAAATATAACCATTTTCTTTGTACGGCTTGTAGTCCAGCTAATTCACACATTTTCTCTATAGTCAAGCGATCAGCTGCTTGGAAATCTTGTGCTGCGAGCAATTGTTGTAAAAAAGCGTAATTTATCCCACAATCTGATTTTAGAGGTACAATTCCTTCAGGAAAATTATTTTGTAGGAATTCTCTGGCTGTAGGTAAATCAGAATTATAGAGTATCTGGTAAATTTTACCATCAATCCAAGTAGACGGGGAATTTCCTCGGTGCAGGAGAAATTCTTGTAATACATCAAATCCCTCATTACCCAAATCAGCTAACTGCAGGATGACTTGTTGTTGAACCTTTTGTGACCCAGCGATTAAGGATTGACGAAGGGAATCAATGTTACTAATAGTACCTGATGCAGTCATTGGGTCTATCATGCCTTTACTCGTATTAGCGTGAATGTGAGTCAGAGGTACACTATCTGTTGGACAAAGAAAAATAACCACAGATAGCCAAAAGTAGTTTACTATTTCTAATCTTACAGAATAGCGACTATTTCAATAGAGCATTTGCTGACCTCTGCTCAACAAACATTTTCCACCAAGTGGAGATGGAAAACTTCCACCTCTGGTTTGAGCGGTAATTTTAACCTATCTGGAGTGTACGACACATGTACGACAAGATTAACCCACCGACAACAGGAGCTAAAATCACTTACAAAGATGGTGAGCCAGTTGTACCTGATAATCCAATTATTCCTTTTATTCGTGGAGATGGAACAGGTATAGATATCTGGCCTGCTACACAAAAGGTATTAGATGCAGCAGTAGCGAAAGCTTACAAAAACACCAGAAAAATTAGCTGGTTGAAAGTTTATGCTGGTGATGAAGCTTGTGATCTATATGGGACATATCAATATTTACCCCAAGATACTCTCACCGCAATTCAAGAATATGGGATAGCCATTAAAGGTCCTCTGACTACTCCTATTGGTGGCGGATTTCGCTCCTTAAACGTGGCGTTGCGACAAATTTTTGATTTGTATGCTTGTGTGCGTCCTTGTCGTTACTATGCGGGTACTCCTTCCCCTCATAAAAACCCGGAAAAATTAGACGTAATTGTTTATCGGGAAAATACCGAGGATATTTATTTAGGAATTGAGTGGCGAGAAGGAAGTGAAATCGGACAACGCCTGATCTCTCTACTCAACAATGAACTAATTCCCGCAACTCCAGAACATGGAAAAAAACGGATTCCTCTAGATTCAGGAATCGGAATTAAGCCAATCAGTAAAACTGGTTCTCAACGGTTAGTTCGACGCGCCATTAAGCACGCTTTATTATTACCAAAGGCGAAACAACAGGTAACTCTGGTGCATAAAGGTAATATTATGAAGTACACAGAAGGCGCTTTCCGTGATTGGGGTTATGAATTAGCCACAACAGAGTTTCGTCAGGAAACTGTGACTGAACGAGAATCTTGGATTTTGAGTAATCGAGAAAAGAACCCAAATATCACTTTGGCGGAAAATGCTCGTCAGATTGATCCTGGGTTTGATTCTCTGACTCCAGAAAAACAAGCCCAAATTCTGGAAGAAGTGAAAACCGTTTTGGATAGTATTTGGTCGAGTCATGGTCAGGGAAAGTGGAAAGATAAAGTTATGGTAAATGACCGGATTGCTGATAGCATCTTTCAACAAATCCAAACTAGACCTGATGAATACTCGATTCTGGCGACAATGAATTTGAATGGAGATTATTTGTCCGATGCTGCTGCGGCGATCGTCGGTGGTTTAGGTATGGGTCCGGGTGCTAATATTGGCGATACTTGCGCTATTTTTGAAGCTACTCATGGGACAGCACCAAAACACGCTGGTTTGGACAAGATTAATCCCGGTTCGGTGATTCTCTCTGGTGTGATGATGCTGGAATATATGGGTTGGCTGGAAGCTGCGGATTTGATTAAGCAAGGTCTGGGTCAGGCGATCGCTAATGGTCAAGTTACCTACGATCTCGCCAGACTGATGGAACCACCTGTAGAACCATTAAAATGTTCTGAATTTGCTCACGCGATTATTCAGCATTTCGATTCTTAAGTAATATGGAGATGAATGATGGGTAATAGCTAACACCCTAAATGTATGTACAGAATGGCATAATGAGGAATTGAGGAATGAGAAAGCAAATTTCCCATTCCTCATTTAACCTTACCTCTTTCTTGGAAGATGAATATTGATCGTCGCCATTTCTTAGTTTTACTTGGTGGTAGCGCTGGCGCTTTTGCGTGGAATTTTGCAGCTAAATCCGACGTAATATCAGATAATACAACTAGTGCAATTCAGGTACCACCTTTACCCTATGCTTACAACGCGTTAGAACCTTACATTGACGAAAAAACAATGCGTTTCCATCATGATAAGCACCATCCAGCTTACGTGAAGAATTTAAATGCAGCGTTAAATAAGCATCCAGAGTTGCAAGGGAAATCCGTTGAATCTCTATTACAACAACTTGATCAAATACCTGATGATATTCGGACTACAGTGCGGAATAATGGTGGTGGACATGTGAACCACTCCATGTTCTGGAAAATTATGAAACCCCATGGTGGTGGAGAGCCTACAGGAGAAATCGCTGCTGCTATTAAAGACAATTTTGGCTCTTTTGCAGATTTGCAAGAAAAATTTAACACTGCTGGTGCTGGTCGTTTTGGTAGTGGTTGGGTTTGGGTAGTCCGGAATTCTGATGGAAAACTGGAAGTTACCACAACTGCTAATCAAGATAGTCCCTTAAGCAATGGTCAATATCCTATTTTGGGAAATGATGTTTGGGAACATGCTTATTACCTGAACTATCAGAATCGTCGTCCTGATTATCTGAAAGCTTGGTGGAATGTGGTTAATTGGGATGAGATTAATCGCCGGTTCGCTGATGCTCAGAAGGTTTAGAGTGGGGTAAATTGTTAAAAACGCACCAGTAGGGGCGTAAGGCCTTGCGCCCCTACGACATTAATGGCTGTGGTATCTGTGGTAT
>Ga0116228_10001995_pt1 | contig 17364 bp, 15 predicted proteins | sample S1TSphfallax_2_FD_89694 | JGI IMG/M metagenome (GOLD analysis project Ga0116228, IMG submission 89694) | Host-associated microbial communities from peat moss isolated from Minnesota, USA - S1T2_Fc - Sphagnum fallax MG | ecosystem: Host-associated > Plants > Peat moss > Unclassified | place... | reverse complement strand
GGTTTCGACGCCGAGCACGCGCAGCCGCGCCGCCAGCGCTTCGCCCACACCCCGCAGAGCGGTTATCGGCGGGGCCGCCTGCGGCGCGGCCGGCACAGGCGGGGCCGCCTGCGGCGCGGCCGGCACAGGTGGGGCCGCCATCGGCACGGCCGGCGTAGGCTTCACGTCGCTCACAGGGCGACGATGCACTCCACTTCGTCGAGCGTCGCTGTCTTGCTCATATGGGTTTTCTTCCGGAAGCGTCACGCCAGGGTGCGGATTACCCGCCGCACGTCCGGCATGCGTCTGATGGTGCGGATGACGCGCGCCAGATGCTTGCGATCTCGCACCTGGAACTGAATTTTCATGTACGAGGTGTCCACGTCCCGCTCTTCCAGCGACACCTGATCGATGTTGGTTTCGGTGCCGGCAATGGAGGAGGCAACCGCCGCGAGCACGCCCACCTTGTTGTTGATTTCCAGCTGGATCTCCGAGCTGAACAGCCGGCCATGGGTGCCTTCCCACGCGACCGACAGCCACTTATCCGGCTGCTTGCGGTATTCGGCGAGGTTGCCGCAATTCTGGCGATGAATCATCACGCCGCGTCCGGCGCTCAAGTAAGCCATGATCGGATCATTGGGTATCGGAAAACAGCAGCGCGCATACGTCACCAGCAGCCCTTCCGTGCCGGCGATCATCAAGGGACCGCTGACCGCGGTTCCCGCCTCGCCGCCCTCGGCGCCCTGCGGTTGCAGGCGGCGCGCCACCAACGGCGCCAGCCGCTCTCCCAGACCGATCTTTTCGTACAGCTCGTTGGCGTCCTTGAGGCTCAACTCCTTGACGGCCGCATCGATCTCCGCCGCGGGAATCTGCTTGAGGGACAGCTTCAACTCTTCCAATGCGAGGTTCAGCAGACGCTTGCCGAGTTCCGCCGCCTCGCCGCGTTTGAGATTTTTAAGGTACTGCCTGATCGCGGCGCGCGCTTTGGCGGTGACCAGAAAAGTTGACCAGGAAGGATTCGGCGTCGCCCCTTTGGCCGTGATGATCTCGACCGTCTGTCCGTTGCGCAGCGGCGTGCGCAACGGCACGAGACGCCGATCGACCTTGGCGGCGACACAACGATTGCCGATGTCGGTGTGGATGGCGTACGCGAAGTCGACCGCGGTGGCGCCGCTCGGCAGCCGCAGGATTCTGCCTTTGGGCGTAAATACGTAGACCTTGTCGGGGAACAGGTCCACCTTGACGCTTTCGAGGAACTCCTCGGAGCTGCCGCCTTCCTGGATCTGCACCAGTCCTGCGAGCCATTCGCGAGCGCGATCGTGTTCGACCCCGCCGAAAGTGTCGCCTCCGGACTTGTACTTCCAATGGGCCGCAATTCCCGACTCCGCCACGCGGTGCATCTGCTCGGAGCGGATTTGCACCTCGATGGGTATGCCGTTGGGGCCGAACAACGTCGTGTGCAACGACTGATAGCCATTGATGCGCGGAATGGCGATGTAATCCTTGAAGCGACCGGGCATGGGCTTGTACACGCCATGCACCAGACCCAGCGTGCGATAGCAGGTGTCGGCGGAGTCCACGATGATGCGAAAGCCGTACACATCGACCATGTCGTTCAGGGATATTCTCTTGTTCTGCATCTTGCGATAGATGCTGTACAGATGCTTCTCGCGGCCCTCGACGCTGCCGGTCAGTTCGGCCTTCTTCAAAGTCGCCTTGAAAGTCTCGGCAATCTTGCCGACGAACTCCTTTTGATTGCCGCGCGCTCGCTTGAGCTCCCGCTCCAGAACCTTGTAGCGATATGGGTAGAGCGCGCGAAAGCCCAGATCTTCGAGTTCCAACTTCACGGCGTACAACCCCAGACGCTCGGCGATCGGGCCATAGATCTCGAGCGTTTCCCGCGCGATGCGCCGCCGCTTCAGTGGCGGCATGACGCCGAGGGTGCGCATGTTGTGCATGCGGTCGGCGAGTTTGACCATGATGACGCGAATGTCGCGCACCATGGCCAGCAGCATCTTGCGGAAGCTTTCCGCCTGCGCTTCCTGGCGGTTCTTGAACTGAATCTGGTCGAGCTTGCTGACCCCGTCGACGAGTTCGGCCACGACCTGGCCGAAAATCGACGCGATCTCCGCCTTGGCGGTCGGCGTATCTTCGATCACGTCGTGCAGGATGGCCGCCACCAGGGTATCCGCGTCGAGCCGCAAGTCCGCGAGGATGTCGGCCACCGCCACCGGATGGGTGATGTAGGGTTCCCCCGAAACGCGTTTTTGACCGAGATGTTTTTCTGCGCCGAATTCGTAGGCTTCGCGCACGCGCTCGACTTGAGCGGGAGATAGATACGCTTCGAGCTTATCTAAAAGCTGACTGATCCCTGTGGAGCGCCTTCCACCAGGTAGGAAACCGAGTATGGAAGACGCATAGTCCATCGTTGCCGGTGTCTGGAGCTGGGTTTATCAGTCCCCAAGACCGAGTTGCGGAGCACGGAAATCAGACGGTATGTCCATCTCGCTGGCCGGAGCGGGCGCCGGCTCTTCGGGCTCTTCCAGCATCTCAACCGTGATGTTTCCGGCGGCAATCTCACGCAGCGCAACCACGGTCGGCTTGTCGTTCTCCCAATCCACCGTCGCTTCCGCGCCGTTGGCCAGGCGCCTGGCGCGCTTCGCTGCCAGCAACACCAGGTTGAACAGGTTGGGTTCGTTCTGAAGGCAATCTTCGACTGTGATACGCGCCATACTTGGAGTTCCGGTGAAGGGGTTGTCAGCATAGCAGAAATACGTGCTCCCCGGCCAGCCGAAGCCCGTGCGAACTGGGGGCTAGGAAGCCGCCAACGTTGCGGCAAATCGCGCTATTTGTGCGTCATTCGCCTTGAGGCGTGCGCCGCGGTCGTGAATGATGTCCTGCAGGTCGAAAATGGCGCGGTCAAAATCATCGTTGATCACGACATAGTCGAATTCGTTCCAATGCCCCATATCGTCAGCGGCGTCGCGCAAACGCCGCGCGATGACGCTGTCCGAATCCGTGCTGCGCCCCTTCAGCCGCTGCTCCAGCGCCCCGCGGGAGGGCGGCAGGATGAAAATGCTGCGTGCCTCCGGCAGACGGGCACGCACCTGACGCGCACCCTGCCAGTCGATTTCGAGCAACAGCTGTTCGCCGTTGAGCAATGCTTCCTGCACCGTCCGTAACCCGGTGCCGTAGAAATTGTCGAAAACCCGGGCGTGCTCGAGGAACTCGCCGGCCGCGATCATGTTCTCGAATCGCTCGTGCGTCACGAAGTGGTAGTCGCGGCCCGGAATTTCGTTGGGACGCGGCTTGCGCGTGGTGTAAGAAACCGAAAATTGGATGGCCGGTTCGCGTTCCATGAGCGCTTTGACCAAACTGGTCTTACCGGCGCCGGATGGCGCCGCTACCACGTATAGCCGGCCTTGTTTCATCGGCGCGAATCTAACATAGCGGCCGCTCGACGCCATCGCAATCGATCACAGTCCCGCCGACGGGAGAATCCTTAAGCCGCGTTCTCCGCGGGTTGCATCACGCCTCTTGGCAAGTTATTACACGTGAACACCTGTGAACTGCGGCTGAAGATTCGAGAGGACGGTCAAGCGATGTGGAAGCGAATGATATTGGTGATTTTGGTACTCCTGGTGGCGCTCGTACTCGTGTTGGTCGTACAAACCACGCGTTTGCAACCGGTATCGGTGAAAGTACCGGCGGTGGCAGCAGTGACCTTGGACGAGGCAGGCGCGGTGCAACGCTTCGTGGGGGCGATACAGATACCCACCGAGTCCCTCTACGGGCAGCCGCCGAATGCCGTGCAGATCGGCAAATTCCGAGAGTATCTGCAAACGAGCTTTCCTCGCGTAGCGGCCCAGCTGTCCCGCGAGGTTCTCGAGGACGGCGCCGTCATTTACACGTGGAAGGGCCGTAACGAGACCTTGGCCCCCGTGGTGTTGATGGGTCACATGGACGTCGTGCCGGTGCCTGTCGAAGCGCTGCCGCAGTGGAAGCACCCGCCCTATTCGGGCGATGTCGCGGACGGCTACATCTGGGGCCGCGGCACGATCGACGACAAGATCCACGTGTTGTCCCTGCTCGAGGCGACCGAGACTCTGCTCGGGCAGGGATTCGTCCCGGCGCGCACGATCCTGTTCTGCTTCGGCGACGATGAAGAGAACGGCGGCCGCTATGGGGCTCAGGAAATCGTGGCCGAGTTGAAGGAGCGCGGCGTGCATCCCGAATTCGTCGTGGACGAAGGCGGTGCCGTGGTATCGGGATTGGTGCCCGGAGTCGCCCAGCCCATCGCCATCATCGGCACGGCGGAGAAGGGCTACGTCGATCTCAGCTTGAGCACTTCAGGCGCGGGCGGCCACTCGTCAGAGCCACCCGCGCATACGGCGATCGGTGAGCTGGCGGCCGCGCTGGTGAAGCTCGAGGCGCATCCGTTCCCGGCTTCGATGCCCGTGGTGGTTCGGGAGCAGTATTTGGCGATTGCGCCCTACCTGCCGGTCTCCAAGCGCGCCGCGCTCGCCAATCTGTGGTTGTTCGAGCCGCTGGTGGTCAAAGACGGTTTGAAGGACCTGCGCACGGCAGGCAATTTTCGGACTACTACCGCTGAGACGATGGTTAGCGGCGGATTCAAAAACAATGCCTTGCCGCCGAGCGCCAAGGCGATCGTGAACTTCCGGATTCTGCCGGGCGAGACGGTCGAGTCGGTCGCGGCGCGGGTGCGCGGGATCGTCGACGATCCCGGCGTGACCGTCGCCGTCGAGGATCCGAAAGCCGCACGAGATCCCAGCCCGGTGTCGCCTTTGGACAGCGCCGGCTATAAGACGCTGACGACGACGATCGGGGAGCTTTTCCCGACGGCGGTCATATCCCCGTATCTGGTCAATGGCGCGACCGACGCGGGGTTCTATACGGCGCTGACGCCGAACGTATATCGCTTCCTGGCGCTCGATGCAGATGCCACGGTCTTGACCATGATTCACGGACTCAACGAACGCGTCGCGCCGGAGAAGTACTTGAAGACCGTCCGCTTCACGGCGCAGTTGATCGAGAACATTCAGTAGAAAAGACAGTGGCGCAAGGCAAGGCGCGTTCGGTCAGGAGGATTTGACCAGGTTTGAGGTTGCGGTCATCACGCGTACCTTGGATTGCAGCAGAGCCAGGTCGAAATTACGGGTGCGTTCCAGAAAAGTCTCGGACACCTCGAAACCCTTCGGCACCAACAGCGTGCCTACAGCGGTGCGCAGGTCATCGAGGATGATCATCCCCGGCGTGAGCGCGCTCACCAGTGATTCGCGTATCTCTTGCTTCACCGCCCGGGCGCCGATCAGTTGGGCGAAGGTGTCGAGCAGTCTTGCGTCGTGCGGACGCGGTTGATCACGCAGCGTTTGCATCGCGATGTCGACTGAATTGCCGGCGACGATCAGCGCGTCGTAAGCGAGAACCAACCGCAAAATATCGGCGCCTTGTTTCAGGATGCCGGCGGCTGCGGATTCCCCCGGTTGATCCTGACTGTTGGCCAGGATCTGTACGACCGCTTCGATGCGCGGAATGCGTGCCAGCAGCGTGCGGGCTACCTTCGGTGCCCCCGCGCTCAAGGCGGCTTCCTCAGCAGTGAGCTTTTGTCCGTAGTAGAGCTTCTCGACCAGTTCCGCCGGCAGCGAGATATAGCCGATCTGGGACAGCATCGCCGCCGCCTCGAGTTGCCAGAACCCATCCATGCCCGATGCTGCCGCGAGTTCCGTGGTCATCCGTTTCACCCGGTTGGTGCGTCCGAACGCCACCGGGTTGGTCATCGACAAGACATCGATCAACGCGTTGATGCAACCGAGCAAGGTCTCCTGCATCAAGCGTTTCTCGGCCATCTGCATTTTATGATGAATGACTCCGGCATCGACGGCGGTCCGTACTTCCTCGGGCGGACAGGGTTTCGTCAAGAAGCGGAATATCTGCCCTTCGTTCACGGCGGCAGCGGCCGCATCCCGGCTGGGCTCGCCCGTCAACAGGATGCGGGTCGTTTCCGGATAGAGCTGCGAAATCCGCTTCAGCAGCGCCGCCCCGTCCATGACCGGCATGCGCATGTCGGAAATGACGACCGCCGGTGGCACGTTCGTCGCCAGAAATTCGAGCGCGGCCGCCGCGCCGTTGGCCGTGCTGATGTGGAAGTGCCGCCGAAGGTTCAGGGTCAGCGATTCGAGAACCCGCGGCTCGTCATCAACGCACAGAATTCGGGGAAGCTCTGGTTTGGAGGGCGCTGTCATCCGAACCTTATCGTCTACCTCGCGGTATTCTTGATCGCCCGGACGGTCGAAACCCGGCCATTTAAGAACAAACTGCGCCGCGCATCACTCGATGTTCTGCACCTGCTCGCGCATCTGCTCGATCAGCACCTTCATGTCGACGGCCGCGCGTGTGGTCTCGATATCCTGCGATTTCGAGGACAAGGTGTTGGCCTCGCGGTTCAATTCCTGCATCAGGAAATCCAGCCGTCGGCCCGCCGGTTCCTGGCCTTCGAAGGTTTTTCGCACCTCGAGCACGTGGCCGCGCAACCGGTCGATTTCCTCATCCACGTCGAGGCGCTGCGCCAGGATGGCCAGCTCCTGCTCGAGGCGATCGTGGTCGGCCTCCTTCACGAGTTGCGCGATGCGGTCGAGCAGCTTGGTGCGCATGCGCGCGCGCACTTCGGGCAGCCGGTCCGCGACGCGCGCGGAGAATTCGATCAATCCGTCGCAGCGCTGCTCCAGCGCATCGCGCAGGCGGCCGCCTTCGCTGTCGCGTGAGCGAGTGAGTTCCGCCAGTGTCTCGCTCAGCAGCGCGTGTGCCGCGGCAATCATGGGAGCGGTATCGCGTTCGCGCGCGCCGTCGCGAATCACGCCCGGCCAGCGCATCAAATCCAAGACGTTGATGCGTGCGGTTGCGCCCGCCTGCGCCGCTACCTGCCGCGCCCTGGCCGTCAGCGTATCCAAAAGTTCGGTATCGAGTTCCAGCGCATCCGGCGCTGCGTGCGGCTTGAAGTGCAGTCCGCATTCCACCTTGCCGCGTCGTACGGCGGCGGAAATCGCCTGGCGGAAATCGGCTTCGCCGGCGCGAAACTCCTCGGGCAACCGGCAGCTCATTTCCAGAAAACGATGATTGACCGTCTTCAATTCCCAGGACAACAATCCCCAGGGGAATTGGCGCTCGCGCCTTGCAAAGCCGGTCATGCTACGAATCATAGGGGTCGAGGCGGAAATCGGCGATACTCTTTCAAGTCACGAAGTCTAGCAGATCGAGGAATCTTCATTGCAGATCGAAACCGCGGATGTGAGCTTGCTCGGACACCGCGAAGAAAATCAGGACCGGGTCGCCGTGGCGGCAGCCGACCAGGCGGCTTTGCTGGTCGTGATCGACGGAATGGGCGGTCATGCCGAGGGCGCGCGCGCCGCTGAAACTGCACTGTCCACCCTGCTGGAGGCCTTTTGGCAAACCCCGCACCCGATCTTCGATCCGCTGGGATTCCTGCATTTATCGCTGGGCCGGGCGCATGAGGAGGTCGTCAAGCTGGGCTCGACGCTGAGCGTCGAGGCGCGGCCTCGAGCCACGTGCGCCGTGTGCCTGGTGCAGGAGTCGGCGGCGTATTGGGCGCACGTGGGCGACAGCCGCGTCTATCAATTGCGCCAATCGAGCGTCGTCGAACGCACACGGGATCACAGCCACGTCGAAGTGTTGTTGCGCGAAGGTTTGATAACTGAAGCCGAGGTCCACGGTCATCCGATGCGAAATTATGTTGAATGCTGCCTGGGCGGCGATGCCGCGCTGCCTGAAATGACCATATCGAGCCGGCGCCGGCTGAACACGGGCGACGTACTGCTGCTCTGCACCGACGGCATGTGGGCCAACTTGCGCGACCAGGATTTCGTGCGCTTCGCGCAAGTCCAAGGCAAGCCCCTGCGCGATTCCCTGAACGATCTCGGCACCCGCGCCGTCGAAGCCTCCGCACCCTACAGCGACAACACGAGTGCCGCGGCGCTGCGCTGGAAGGCAGCATGAGCGTACGGCCGAGCGGACGGGCCGCCGATGAATTGCGCGAACTGAAATTCGAGCGGGGCTACACCAAGCACGCAGAGGGCTCGGTGCTCGTGGCGTTCGGTTCCACGCGTGTGCTTTGCACCGCCAGCATCGAGGAGAGCGTGCCAGGTTTCCTGCGAGGACAGGGGCAGGGCTGGGTCACCGCGGAATACGGCATGTTGCCGCGCGCCACGCACACCCGCTCGCCGCGCGAGGCCGCGCGCGGCAAGCAAACGGGTCGCACCCAGGAGATCCAGCGGCTCATCGGCCGCGCGCTTCGCGCGGTGGTGGACTTGAAGGGCCTCGGCGAGCGTACGGTCACGTTGGACTGCGACGTGCTGCAGGCCGACGGCGGCACCCGCACGGCAGCGATCACCGGCGCCTTCGTGGCGCTGGCGGACGCAGTAGACGTGCTGTTGAAGAAGCGCATGATCGGCTCCAATCCCCTGCACGGTCAGGTGGCTGCGGTCTCGGTGGGTATCTATCGCGGCACGCCGGTGCTGGATTTGGACTATGCAGAGGACTCGAATGCGGAGACCGACATGAATGTGGTCATGAACAGCGGTGGCGCCTTTGTCGAGGTGCAGGGCACCGCCGAAGGCCATGCCTTCCGCCGTCACGAGCTCGACCAGCTCTTGGACCTCGCCACACTCGGCATCAAGCGCCTGCATGCCGCCCAGCTCAGTGCCCGCGCCGCATAGACGGCTCGTCCTCGCCAGCGCCAACCGCGGCAAGCTTGCTGAATTTCGCCACCTTCTGGCCGGCGCGCCCTTCGAGCTGACCAGCCTGGGCGAGCTGAATCTGGCGTCGCCCGATGAAACCGGCACGACTTTTCTCGACAATGCCTTGTTGAAGGCGCGCCACGCCGCGCGCGCCAGCGGCAACCCTGCGCTGGCCGACGATTCCGGCTTGGAAGTCGACGCCTTGGGCGGCGCACCCGGCGTGTATTCGGCTCGCTTTGCGGGTCCGCAAGCGGATGATGCGGCCAACAACGCCAAACTGATCACCGAGCTTTGCGCGCTCGGCCCGCAACGCGCAGCGCAGCCCTGGCGTGCGCGCTATCGTTGTGTTCTCGCGATGGTCCTCGAAGCCGATGACCCCGCGCCGCTGATCGCCGAGGGAGTCTGGGAGGGTGTCATCGTGACCGCGCCGCTGGGATCGGGAGGATTCGGCTACGATCCGCATTTCTGGCTGCCGCAGTGGGGAATGACGGCTGCGCAGCTGCCTGTCGATCAAAAGAACCGTCTCAGCCATCGCGGTGCTGCGCTGCGCGCCTTGCAGGCGAGATTGTGGGCTCGAGCGAAATGGTGAGCTCGAGCGAGATGGTGAGCTCGATTCCGCTGGCGCTGTATGTGCACATGCCGTGGTGCGTTCGCAAATGCCCATATTGCGATTTCAACTCGCATCAACTGAAATCCGCCCGGCCGGACGATTCGTACATTGCCGCGCTGCTGCGCGATTTCGAGCGTGAAGTGCCGCGCATCGAGGGACGCAGAATCGACAGTGTCTTCTTCGGCGGCGGTACCCCAAGCCTGTTTCAACCCGCCGCATTCGCGCGCTTTCTCGCCGAAATCCGCCGCCACGCCGATGTGTCGGAAACCGCGGAAATCACCATGGAAGCAAACCCCGGCACGATCGAGCGCGGGCGTTTTGCGGAGTATGCGCAAGCCGGCGTAAACCGCGTCTCCCTAGGGGCACAGACCTTCAATGCGCGTCTGCTCGAACGCTTGGGACGCATTCACTCCGCCGAGGAGACGGAGCGCGCGGTCGAGGAACTGCGCCTTGCGCGCATCGAGAATTTCAATCTGGATCTTATGTATGCGCTGCCGGGACAGACAGTGGAGGAGGCCTTGAGCGACGTGCGCAAGGCCTGCGCCCTGGGACCTGCACATATTTCCTACTACCAGCTGACGCTGGAGGCCGGCACGGTATTTCATGCCAGGCCGCCGTCCTTGCCGGATGAGGACACTGCGTGGCGCATGCAGACCGAGGGCCAGATGATGCTGGCGCAATCCGGATTCGAGCAGTATGAAGTTTCCGCCTATGCGAAGGACGGGGCGCATTGCCGCCACAACCTCAACTATTGGCGGTTCGGCGACTATGTCGGGGTTGGTGCCGGCGCACACGGCAAGGTCAGCGTGTCGGTCCCGGAAGGTGTATGGCGCACCACCAAGCCGAAGCAACCGACGGAATATCAGGAGCACACGCGGCGAGCCGGCGCGAGCGCCCTCGGGGAGAGCTGCGCCGTACCCCCCGGCGATTTGCCGTTCGAATTCATGTTGAATGCCCTGCGGTTGAATGAAGGTTTTCGCAACGATTGCTTCGAAAACCATACCGGACTTCCCCTGAGCGCCGTGTTGCCGCAGCTGCATGCGGCGCAGCAGCGCGGATTGTTGCAACCGCGGCCTGGCGGCTGGCAGCCGACTGGCTTGGGGAGGCGCTTCCTGAACGATCTACAGGCTGCTTTTCTGGCTTGAGCTTATGCACATGGCTGAATGCCTCGTTCGCAAATTGAGACCTACAGCACATTGCATTTAGGTTACGTCAGATGCGGCTCGTAACCTATTGAAATTAATGTATTAACTACCTTGTCTATTTTTTGATCAAGTCAACAATAATGCGAAATTTGCCCGATTGCGTCCCATGCTGGGTGCGCCATCCACAGACTTATCCACAGTTTTTGTGGACAAGAAGGGAGTCCTTGTCAGACAAAGACTTACGCGGCCTTAGGACGAATTCCGGTAGGTTGGGTGCCGTTCGCGAGAGAAATCTTGAATGCCACAGCGCGCCCGCATATGATGCGCGCCCGCAAAGTTGCCGGCCATTGAATTCTCGAATTCCGGCGGCAACTCGTGGGTAGGCGTGGCGATGGCATCGATTTGATGCGCATCGATTCTGCCGCACACCATCACGAGGTTCACATGAAAGCCGAAATCCATCCCGAATATAAGACGATTGCCGTGACCTGTACCTGCGGCAATGCGTTCGAAACCCGCTCCACCATCGGCCATGATCTGCAGGTCGAAGTGTGTTCGAATTGCCACCCTTTCTATACCGGCAAGCAGAAAATCGTCGACACCGGCGGTCGCGTCGACAAATTCCGCAAGAAGTACGCGACGGCTGCGAAGGCCTGATTCGGTCTCCCGGCTGCATGCGCGGATCCAACACCGGGACCGCGCATGCCCTCGAAGCCGTTGCCGGCAAAGTTCTTAAGATCGGCTGCAACCGCTTGATTCCATTTTGCGACCGTGCAAGGCTGCGGGGCCCTATAACGATCGCAATACCCGTCGGATGAGCGCATGAGCACGAAATACGAACTCAAGAATCTCGCGACCGGCAAGACCAGCCAGCTGGACGCCTTGTCGGGAACCATCGGTCCCGACGTGCTGAACATCGCGAATTTGAACAAGGATCAAGGGGTATTCACTTTCGATCCGGGTTTCATGGCCACGGCAAGCTGTGAAAGCAAGGTAACCTACATCGACGGCGACGCAGGCGTGCTCCTGTACCGCGGCTATCCCGTCGAACAGCTGGCGGACCGGTCCAATTTTCTCGAAGTCGCAGCGTTGCTCATCAACGGCACGCTGCCGCGCAAGGATGAGCTCGAGGCATTCGAGAATTCGATCATGCGTCACACCATGGTCAACGAGCAGCTGCTGCGCTTCTTCCAGGGGTTTCACCACGATGCGCACCCGATGGCCATGGTATCCGCGGTGGTCGCCTCGATGGCCGCCTTCTATCACGACACCACGCACATCGATGATCCGCGCCATCGGGAGATCTTCGCGCATCGCATCATCGCGAAGCTGCCGACCATCGCCGCCGCGGCATACAAGCACTCGCTCGGCCAGCCGTTCATCTATCCGCGCAACGATCTGCGCTACTGCGCCAACATGCTCAACATGCTTTTCGCGGTTCCTTGCGAACCGTACGGCATCGATCCGGTGGCCGCCGAGGCTCTGGACCTGCTGTTCATCCTGCATGCGGATCACGAGCAAAACGCCAGCACATCGACCGTGCGTCTGGCCGGCAGCACCGGTGCCAATCCGTATGCGGCGATTTCCGCCGGCGTTTCCGCGCTCTGGGGCCCGGCGCACGGTGGCGCCAACGAGGCGGTTCTCGACATGCTGGACCGCATCGGCTCGGTCGCCAACATCGATAACTTTCTGGCGCGCGTCAAAGACAAGAACGACAGCGTGCGGCTCATGGGATTCGGCCACCGCGTCTACAAGAACTTCGATCCGCGCGCGAAGATCATCCGCGGCATGTGCCACAAGGTGCTGGAAAAGATGGGCAAGGGCGAAAGTCCGCTGTTCGAACTGGCGCTCAAGCTCGAGGAAATTGCGCTCAAGGATGAATACTTCGTGTCGCGCAAGCTGTATCCGAATGTGGATTTCTATTCCGGCATCATCTACAGCGCCCTGGGGGTCCCGCGTTCGATGTTCACCGTGATGTTCGCGATCGCCCGCACCGCCGGCTGGGTCGCCCATTGGCAGGAAATGGTTTCCGATCCGCAAATGAAAATCGGCCGCCCGCGCCAGCTCTACACGGGTCCCACGAAGCGAGACTATCAGCCGATCGAAAAACGCTGACGCATGCGTCTTCAAGCCCACGCCTTGGTGCGCGCGCTGGCGGCGGGGCTGTTGGTGGGCGGCATATTTGCTGCGCAGCCGGGTGTGGCCGCCGACGTTCCGCCGGCCGTTCCGCTCGATCCCGTGGTGACGGCGATGCTGCAGCCGGAAAAAAATATCTGTCCCGATCGCGCCGAGCCGGTGGCCCTGGGCACGGCGCTGTGGAATGGCTGGGGCCGAGACATCGACAACAGCCGCTATCAGCCCGAGCCCGCGATCCGCGCCAGCGACGTGGCCAGGCTGACCTTGAAATGGTCTTATGGCTATCAAGGCAACGGCCGCTTCGCGCAACCCACCGTCGTTGACGGCCGATTGTTCATTGCCGGCGGCAACGGCCGCGTCTACTCCCTCGATGCTAAGAGCGGATGTACGTATTGGACGTTCGATGCACCGGTCGGCAGCCATTCCGCCATCTCGATCGCCGAACTCGCGCCCTCGAAGAGAGCCGTGCTGCCCAAGAAACTGAAGCGGACGCTGGCGCATCTCGACGTGATCAAAGCGCCGAGCGTCGCACTCTACGGCGATGACAGCGGCGCGGTTTACGCGCTGGATGCACAACGCGGCACGCTTGTGTGGAAGACGCAGGTCGAATCCCATCCATTGGCACGCATCGTCGGTGCACCGACGCTCTACAACAACCGCGTGTACGTATCGGTGGCCTCCACCGAGGAAGCCATGGCCGCGACGCCGGGCTATGCCTGCTGCACGTTTCGCGGCAGCGTCGCTGCCCTCGATGTGGCAACCGGAAAAATCCTGTGGAAGAGCTTCACCGTTCTCGAGGAACCGCAGCCGACACGCAAGAGCAGCACGGGCGTGCAGGAATTTGCGCCCGCCGGCGCCGCGGTGGTGGATGCGCCGACCATCGATCCGAAACGCAACGTGCTCTACGTCGGCACGTTGGGCTCGACCACGAGCGTCGAGCACTCACTGACCGACGCCGTCGTGGCTTTCAACCTGGAGGACGGAAAGTTGCGTTGGGTCAAGCAGCTGGCGCGCAGCGGCGAAATTGTTTCCAGTGGCTTCTCCAGCTCGCCCTTGCTGCGGACCCTCGCCAGCGGCAACCAGGTGCTGTTGGCGGGGCAGCGCTCCGGGGTGATGTACAGTCTCGATCCCGATCATGGCGGCGAGATACTCTGGCAAACCAAACTTGTTCCGGCCGGCGGCATCGCGTGGGGCGTCGCAGCCGACTACAAGAACGTGTACGTCGGCCTTTCCGGCATGCTGGCCGATCCCAGTAATGGGGACGGAAGTTTGACCGCGCTGGAAATGAAAACCGGCACTGCACGCTGGCGCACCGCGACCCCGACACCAGCCTGCGCATGGAGCGACGGCACGTGCTCCCACGGGCAATCGCAGTCAGTAACGGTGATGCCCGGCAGCGCGTTCTCAGGATCATTGGACGGGCACTTGCGCGCGTATTCCACCATCGACGGCAAGGTGCTGTGGGATTTCGACACCGCGCAGCCCTTGCACACGCTGAACGGCGTGGCCGCCAGCGGGGGCCCTCTGGACCTTGGCGGCGCCACCATCGTCAACGGCATGGTCTATGTCAATTCAGGCAACGCCTTGCTGGCTTTTTCAACAGGATCTCCATGACACGTTACAAAGCTCTGCTCATTCTGGGTCTACAGTTCTTCGCCGGCTGCTACGCCGCCGCCTGTTACGGCGCGACGCATGTGGGGTTGGTCGAGAACGCGCCTTCCATCGAGAATTCCGTGGTCAAGGTGTTCTCCACCATGCGCTATCCGGATCCCTTCAAGCCGTGGACCAAACAGGCGCCGAGCGAGGCCACCGCTTCGGGCGTGGTCATCGAAGGCAACCGCATACTCACCAATGCACACGCCGTGCTGTATGCCAGCCAGGTACAGGTACAGGCGAACGCGGCGGGTGACAAGGTTTCGGCAACGGTGGTCGCGATCGCGCCGGGCATCGACCTGGCGGTGCTGAAGCTGGACGACGCCTCGTTCTTCGATACGCACACGCCGCTGGCGCGCGCCGGCAAGCTGCCGCAGATCAAGGATGCGGTGCTCGCTTATGGCTTCCCGGCCGGCGGCAACTCTCTGTCGATCACCAAGGGCATCGTCTCGCGCATCGAATTCGTCAGCTACAACTACCCGGTGTCGGGTTTGCGCATTCAAATCGATGCTGCCATCAATCCCGGCAACAGCGGCGGACCCGCGGTCGCGGACAACAAGATGATCGGCCTGGCGTTCAGCCGTGCCGGCGGCGATACGCAAAACATCGGCTATATCATTCCCAATGAGGAGGTCGAGCTGTTCCTCAAGGACATCGCTGACGGCGTCTATGACGGAAAAGCCAGCCTGTACGACGACCTGCAGACGCTGGAGAATCCGGCGCTGCGCGAATACTTGAAGCTCGACAAGAGCGTCGAAGGCATGGTGGTGCATCGGCCGGACAAATCCGACCCAACCTATCCACTCAAGGAATGGGACGTGATCACGCACATCGGCGACACGCCCATCGACAATCAGGGCATGATCAAGCTCGGCAAGGATCTGCGCGTGCAGTTTGCCTACGAGATCCAGCATGTGGCGAAGGACGGCAAGCTGCCGCTGACGCTGGTGCGCGCCGGCAAGGTGATCAAGGTCGAATTGGCCGTATCAGCGGAGCACCCGACCTTGGTGACCGACCTGCATGGCAGCTATCCGCCGTATTTCATCTACGGACCGATGTGCTTTTCGATCGCGACGCGCCAGATGCTCTCGAATTTCGACAACAACGCCGGCACCATGCGCGCGCTGAGCTTTTTGAAGAGCCCGCTCGCCACCATGGCATTCGACTCGCCCACCCCGGAGTTGCAGGAGTTGGTTGTGATCTCCTCGCCGTTCTTTCCGCACAAGCTCGCCAACGGCTACTCGAGCGCCACCGGTTCGGTGGTGTACTCGATCAACGGCACGCCCCTGAAGAGTCTGAAGCATCTGGTCGAACTGCTGCGCGACCTGCAAGATCCCTTCGTCACGGTCGAATTCAATCAAAAGGGCGGCGAAGCCCTGGTGTTCTCGCGCCAGGCGCTGGTCGCGGCGACCGACGATATCCTGACCGACAATGGCGTGCGTTCGCAGGGTTCGCCGGAGATGCTGGCGGTGTGGCAGACAAAGCCTGCCGCGAACCCGCCCGCGGCGGCGCGATGATCAGTTGGAGCCGATGAGCTCCGACACCTCGCGCGCATCGGCGCGTTTCATCGGGCGGCCATCCACCGGCGAATACGGCGACTGGCGGATGCCGTCGACGGGAAACACGGTCGCGTCGACCGTGCGGCCGTTCGCCTCGAAACGCAAGGCGGGGTAGTTCACGCTGCGTTCGGCGTCCATCTTGACCCGCCGTTCGTAGAATTCATGCGGCACGCCGATGTCCAGCAAGCGGATCGCCACCGTTTCCGAGGCGTCTGCGAACAAATGCAAATTGATGTCGCTGTATTCCGTGGCGGTGCCGTTCAGCACCGAACCGACCAGCCGCGGATTGAACTCGGCGAGCACACGCATGGCTTTCAGGGCGATGCGACGCTGTTCGCGCAGGCTGTGGTCGTGCGACTCGCGGCCAAAGAGTCGCTGATGCGCGCGCAACGCGGCCTCGATCTCGATGTTCTTCGGCAGCACCGAGACGTCATTGACGCCCAGACGGTCGGCGGCCTTGCGCTTCGCCTGCAGGAAGTCCTCGATGCCATGTTCGGCCATGATGCGCGCGGCCTCCTGCGCCAGCGCTTGGCGCAGATCTTCGGCACGCTGCGAGAACTTTTTGGGCATTGCTTCCTAGAATAGCGGTTTGTCGCCGTCGTTTATCGGATTCGTGCTGTTCGGACCTTCGTACACCTCCGGTTTGGGCAGGCTGCCTTCGATGAATTTCTCCATGATGAAGTTCGGGTCGTCGGAACTTGCCAGCATGCCGTTTTGCGGATTGATGCGCACGGTGACGATGCCGTCCGGCACCGGCACCCAATGCCGCGGCACGTGCTTCAGCGCCTCCTGCATGTAATACGTCCAGGTGGGCACCGACACGTGTCCGCCCTCCTCATGTTCGCCGAGCGAGCGGTCTGCGTCGAATCCGGTCCAGACGGAGGTTACCAAATCGCCGTTGAAGCCGTTGAACCAGGCATCGTGGAAATCGTTGGTGGTGCCGGTCTTGCCCGCGATGTCGTCGCGATTCAGCACCCTGGCCTTGGTCGCCGTGCCGCGCTTGATGACGTCGGTCATCATGTCCGCCAGGAGATACGCCACCTGTGGCCTGATCACCTGCGGCGCGAGATTCTTGCCGGGAATGAGCGTCTTGCCATCGTGCGCGCCGCCATCGAGAAGCGCCGCGCGGCCGCCGGCATTGGCGCGCACGATCGGCGCATCGCTCGCCTGGGTGCACTCGAAGCAGGCGATGGCGGGATCCGCCTGGCTCAACACCTTGCCGCCGGCATCCTCGACCCGTTCGATGTAATAGGAGGTGACCTTGAAGCCGCCGTTGGCAAAGGTGGCGTAGCCGATGGCCACCTGCAAGGGACTCAGCTCCGCGGTGCCCAATGCCATGGTGAGATCGTCCGGCAATTGCGACTTGTCGAAGCCGAAGCGCGTCACGTAGTTGCGCGTGTACTCGCCCCCCATCTCACGCATCAGGCGTACCGAAATCAAATTGCGCGAGAACGTCAGCGCCTCGCGCAAACGGATCGGACCGTAAAACTGATTGCTGTCCTCCTTCGGTC
>Ga0116228_10001994_pt1 | contig 17365 bp, 12 predicted proteins | sample S1TSphfallax_2_FD_89694 | JGI IMG/M metagenome (GOLD analysis project Ga0116228, IMG submission 89694) | Host-associated microbial communities from peat moss isolated from Minnesota, USA - S1T2_Fc - Sphagnum fallax MG | ecosystem: Host-associated > Plants > Peat moss > Unclassified | place... | reverse complement strand
TTCCATGTATGTTATCATAATCAAATAAGAATTACAAATTCCATAACATAATTAATGAAAGGAATTATTCCATACTTTAAAAACAATGGAATAACAACATTAAAAAAACATGTGGATGTTGATTGTGTAGCACTTGCAAAGAAGTTTGAAGAAAAACTAAACAATTTTGGTAGAGCAATAATTACAAAGCAACCAACTAAAAAGAGATATAACATTTTTATAATTTCAATTTCAAGTTTTTTTGGGTCCACGATCCCTTTCAAAAAAGATGAACCTTAATAAAAAAATATTTTTGGGGGGATTTAGGATTGTTAATTATTAAAAACCATCTTTTAATGCAAATTGTTGAAAGTGTGTGGCTAAAAAGATTTGTAATGCATTTGTGTCCAAGATAGATGTTTCCATCCAAAAAGTAGTTTTCTCAAGAGGTTTTGCTTGAATCGATGGGAAAATGCAAGCAAAAATATGTTTTACCATTGTTAAAGGATTGCATTTTTGCAACATCGAGTTTTAATTTATGGATGGTTCATATGCCCATGATGTTTTTGCTCTTGTTATTATTTTTTACGAAGGGACAAAAAACCAAAACAAATTATTATTGGATTGTTTAAAGTAGATACTACAAGACAAGCACCAACAAAAAGTTTGATTAAGCTATTGGATCAATATTGTTTAAAGAAGAAAATAATTTCTTATGTTAAATATGAAAAGACTAATTTGAATGCCATGACTAATGCCTTTAAGTTTGTTGTTAAATTTTGTGAAACTTTAAGCTTGGAGGAAATTTTTCAAGGTATTGCTTTGGCCATGTTTTTTTTAAGGCTTGTTAGAGTGCCGCAACAAAAGATAAAATGTGCAAAGTTTTTGAAGGAAGTGTCCATTACTTTTGCCAAGTTAGATTTGTGGAAATGCATAACTTGGCCAAAGAAATTTAGAAAGGGCAAACATGAATGGAACAAAACTTGTATTGCTTCTAGTCTTTGTCCAAGGAAGTTGAACACTTTAGTAAAAACAAAGTACTATTGTTTTCAAATCAACTTTTGAGTTTTTTATTTCATTGAATATTTGTACTTTCTTTTCACCTTGAATTGTTAAAATGATCAATGTTGATATATAGGTTTACAAGCAAAGTTATATTGTTTCAAAAAGGCTTGCAATATCATGAAGCAATTGTCCATTGTTACAACAGGCAAAATTGTTGTAAGGATAAGTGTTTGTGTCCCACCTCCTCTTACTTGGCATGTTGCACAAATAGTTATTGAAGTTTTTCCCCCTATAGTTACTACATGTCTGTTGAATTAATCCCATGGACATTGGCTCCTAAATGATGTTTTGCATTCTGCAATGACTATGAACATAAGACTAATGGAAAAATTGCAAAATCCCCCTTGTTTTGATAACATAATGGATGAAGATTTTGGAATGGTTAATGAATTAACCATGTTGGATTACAATATACAAAAATAAGTGTATATTGTTTGTATTTTGTATATTGTTTTAGATTCATTTCTTTCTTTTTTTAATATGAAAAAATAGCACATAAGAAGTTATCTTTAATGTTAGATCCAAGCTTCAAAAATCTTAAGTTAGTTTCATCCTTAATTAGTTGAAAGCAGGGGATTTCTATGTTTAAAAGTTTGACATGAGGTTTTTATTTCCAATGGTTTTAAAATGTCATCAACATCTACATCTTGTTGTAAAAGTTGAGATTACATAACAAAACATTGATGTTGAAAGCAACTTGGACATATTTGAGATGACTATCAATTGCAATGAACCAATGAGGGAACTTGTCAACAAGGAGTTTCTTTTTTTCAAGCATTATCATGTGGATAATAAAAAGATTAGATGTCCATTTGAGTGGTGGGAAAAACATGAATCATTATTTCTTATATTTGGGTTCCTTGCTAGGCAAATTCTTGGCATTCCAAGGTCACAAATGAAGAGTAAACGTATCTTTTCACTAGCTGGAATTCTTATTCATTTTAGGAAATGTTTTTTACAATGTAATAACCTATAAATTTTGATTTTTAAAAGTAAAAATTAGCCTAATGATCCTAAAGTTGATTGTAGAATAACCTTTAATTTAGTGGAGGTAATTGAAATTAATATGAAATTAAAAGAAAAATTTATAAGAGTTCAAAGGCTCCTTTGACAGGGATGAAGTTGTGCACATGTAAACTTGTGACATGTGTGGATAGTTGTGATTTTATAAAAAATTATGTCCATTTATGATTTCCATCACTTGAATTTCATCCTTGAAATTTATATTCAAAATTAAAATAATATCTTTAAAAATTGTCTTTCAATATTCGACCATAGAAAATTGCCATTTGAAAATCAATGGTTTTCACATTTCTGAAAATTGTTTCTATGATAACCAGATTAAATTTTATATTTAAAAAAAACTGAAACCTGATCCAATCCTCTAAAATGAAAAAAAATAAAAATAAAATTAGATCAATTTTTCAATTTTGTTCCATTAACCGAAATTAGTAGTTTTAACAAAAAATTGAGAACCACCCAACATTAGTGAAGACATTAGTGGGTGACATGTGGAGACAATTATGCAAGAATTAGGTTTCAATGTTTTTTTCATGTTGTTGTCATGTTTTGGGAGAACCTTAATTCTTCCACAAGGCCGATGTGCTTTCTTTCACATTAGAAGCATCTTGATTATGCACAACATGAGGTGATTGTGGTTTTTTTCTCATTGTTGAAATGTTATGATTTTTGCAAGAAAAGAAGGTTGTTGGTGACATTTGTGAAATTATGTATGGCAAACTTGGGATAGGAAATGCCAAAAGTTCATGTCTTTTTTTTGTGGTGGAATGGTGTTTTTTGCAAATACATTGACCTTTGTTAAAAAAACATTTGCAACAATTCTAAATTCAAAAAAAGTTGACCTTGATCAATAATTAACCATCCTTGTTATTTAGGCAATAATGCAAGCAATGAAAGATCAAGTCACCTCAAGGCCATGTACATGCAATCAATGCAAGATGGCAATTTAGTCCTACCCATATGCATTTTTTTTTTAGGAGTCACCTCTGTTGTAACCATTACTTAGGTTTATAGATTTTATGATTTCAAAATTGATGTATTAATAAAATCTCATAATTTTTTAATATGGAATTCTTCATTATGTATCGTTATTAAAATTTAAAATAAGAGATGATGACAAAAAATTATGGATGCAAACACACAACAATGTGTTTATGACTAGTGTTTTTGTTGCTTAAAGGATTTTTAAAAAGTTTTCACATATTTATTTATGACATATTTATGGAAATCTATTTTAAATTAATTTTTACATACTAATATAACCCAATATTTTTCCATTCATAACAATTAAAATATGTTTTGGGCAATTTATAAATCACGATTATAAAAATATTTTCCTCAAATGACCAATTATGTTATGCCATGTCAACTTGACTAACTAATCCATTATAAGGACTTTATTTAAGGGCATTTTGTGCCTACTATTAAAGTGAATGCAACCCCCCCACCTAATGCACTTGTTTTAATAATTTACCGGCTAAAGCTTATTGCACTAAACGATGGGGGGTGCAAGGACAATTGAATAAGTCATGCAAAGACTAGGAAACACTAAACCTCATTTCATAATATGCATAAAACCAAACACACAAGCTCCAAAATGCAATGGAACAAGAGCTAGTATGTTGGGTTGTTTGTGTCTATTTTACACATTGCCCATGATAATGATGACAACTATTTTGTTTTGAAAAATGGAGGTCTTGATGTTTTTGCAAGCATGGCTAAGTGAAATCTTCACATTTTTTCTTGAAGACATGGTTTAAGTCATGGTCACTTTGGTGTTACAAGCTTGGCAATTGTAGGAAAATTCATATCTATGTTGTTTCTTCTCAAACCATGATGTTTAAGAAAGCAAAGTTGTATATGGAGCTTCAATTCCTCTCTCTTTCTTTCTATCTCTTTTGCTTGAATGTAACACACATGGAACTCCGAGTGGCATGATTGTAGTCAATATAAGAAAGCTTGCAAGATGATGAAGCTTGAATTACTCTTCATCCAAAATATTTACGTACAATGATGATTTGGTTAGTTCAAGCATATACAATAATGTGATGCATTAAAACATGAAGGTTATTATGAAATTGAGTGAATAAGTTCACAATTGTTCTTTTTTCCCATTCTAGGAATCCCAAGTTTTTTGGACTACAATGAAAGGGATTAGAACTTGAAGGCATGCTTGATGCAAACCATGAAAACAATATATTGCTATTGGACGAGGATCTTTATCAATTCTTTTGCTTCCAATAACACAACAAATCTAAACGTGCTCGTAAACAACAACATGAGTATCTTGAGCTTCTTCTACACCAATTAATTGGTACCCACCTTGAAATGTACCAAGTTGATATCACAAAGTTGTTTTTTTGTGCTAATTAGGTATATCCTAGACCTATTCATTCTTCACATATCAATTTTTTTTTTCATATGTAATGCCAACTAAAAATGGATTTTTTTTGAACCACTACCACATACTCCCAACTTGAAAATAAGGATGAAATTGTTAATGTATGTATCAATGTAGGGAGGCATTAGATTCATGCCATCAAACAAATGTTGATTAGAAATGAAGATGATTTTGGCTAAGATGAGTACATGATTGTTGGCAATAAGAGCTTTAATTTTGGTTTTTTAAATTTAGTAATATGTCACACTTGAGTTTAATTATTTAGTTTGAATTTCTATATGTGCCATCAAAGTTCAAACTAATCTAACACTACCATCAACAATATTACATGCACAAGTGTTGAGTTTAAATGGCAATTTTTTCATTTTTGTGAAGGTGTTGTTTACCATTATAATTGCATGGGTGAACATGTGATAACAATGTCTTCTAACGTTTTCACTAATGCATGGACAACTGTTGTACCATTTTTACATGGATTCCATTTTTCTAAAAACATTTGTCATATAAATTGCAACATTTTTATGAAAAACTTTAGCAGTTGTGGGGTATTTTCCTTTGATTAAATGAATTGTATTTTATATGTTTTCAAGCAACAAAAAAATTCAATAAAAACAAAATCAAGCAATGTGTTGATCTCAAGTTAAGGAATTATCACTATCATGCCAAGGTTGTTGCCAAATTACATTAGATGCAATATTGTATACACCCTAATCATTTGACAATATTTTTGTTAAAAGGTTTTTTGATGGATTTTAATAAAACTCGAAAAATGGTTACTTGTCATTTACATTATTTCTTCATAAGCTACCAAATTTGTATTACTAATTCATCTACACAATTTGGACATTGCAAAAAAGATTTTGAACCAAGATTTCAACTAAACAACAATATGTAGTTTTTTTTTTTTTTTGTGGGAACAAAAAAGAATTCAATGGTTTGTTGAAATTGGATTTTGTGCAAAAAATAATCAAAATCATAATTTCCAATTTTCGAGTGTTTCCACTTTCCTTCATTTTTGCATTAGTTGATGTATAACTTCATCACATTAGAATCATCCAAAAGCATGATCAAAATTTGAAAGAAAGTTGAATTGAAAAATTCAAAATTTTCTCTTTTCAATCATTTCCCAACATTTTGTCTTTCATTACAAGGAAGAACAACTATTGTTACAATTTATTTGCACAAAACAATTTGTATACCAATGAGACCTTTAGTTTTTTCATGTATAATTTCCAAAGTAACCTTTGAAAACAACCCAAAAATGTTGATGTTAATTGATAATTGGTAATTTGTTCCATTGTTGTTGATGTAGCCACACACACACATATATAGTAGCCAAATGATAAAAACCAAAAAAAAAATTCATGCTCTCGAAAACCCAATAAAATCAAACAACACATATTTTCCTATGGAAATTAGACATAGTTTTTTTACAAAACTCATAACGATGATTTGATGTTATGGAAAATTATAAAATATTTTAGAGCCTTTTACTTATATTAATGATGTTTAGTTGAATGGAAATCATGATATGTTGATTGGAGAGAAACTATGGCTCCTTTGGGAAAAAATCCTTTTCGATACATAGAAAGGATTGAAAAGCGGTCCTTTTTAAAAATTATCAAAACTCTTTTCTAACTTTAATGTGTGGTTCATCGGTTCCACTAAATAGGCTAGGCCACATGTGCCATTTAGCCTCAAAATGAATTAAGAATACTTGGATTATAATTTTTTGTTTTTTGGAGTTGGGCATTGCAAAAAATATATATATTATTAACCGTCATTACCCAATAAATATCCTCAAAATTATAATCTTCATAACAAGTAAAGATGAAGTCCTCATTTCATAAACAAAATAAAAAGGCTTCTTAAAATAACATTTAAATTTTAATCTATCAAGGAAAAGGACTCAAGTAACGCACCTTAAAGAAAGTTGTGCTCTCTTCTTTAAAACCTTACCTCGATGATCTCATGATTTTTATAGTCTTGGTGGCTAGCCTTGGCAAGGCTGAGGTTGAGGGTGTGAAAGCACAGGGAGCAAACAAGATTAAAATTTGTGCAATTTGTGTAATTGAACTCAATGGCTTGTATGCATTTTTGAAACAAAAATGTTGCGCTTTGAACAAAAAATCTAATTTAAACTATTAAATCAGGTATGAAAATATAAATGGAAAGTATATTATGTAAAGAAGATGACATATTTGAAGACATGTAAAAAACATTCACAAAATTTTCAATTTTTCTTCTAGTTGTGTTGTGTTGATCATGAGCAATTTTGCCAAATGTTTAACATAAACTTGTAAAGTGGATACATTATACATGAAAATGGAAATAATTTGAAAAAATATATATATTTTGAGAATTAAAATTTCTTCATCCCATACCAAGGTAATAATCAAGATAAAAGAAATTTCAGCATTTGTTAGAACATAAAGACCAAAACCTCATATGCCATATAATTGATTTGTGATAATTAACAAGTTCCCACATTTCACAATTTTGCTTTTAGTCAAATGGTTTTGCAAGTTTTAACTTCAACTTCTTGTTGTATTAATCTTTATTTGAAGTATATGACATGTTATATATTTGTCTTTCACATGGTTCCTACATTTCGAAATGTAACTTTTTTCAAAACTCCAATATACTTTTTAGAATTTCAATATAATATATTTCTGGAATTTGTAATATAACTTTTGTAACTAATAACAAAAAAAATTGCAATCATGAAAAACATTTGTGCAACACAACAACATTACTAAAAACATAAGATAAATATGAAAATCTAATGAACATCATGTACGAAGACCATATGACAATTGTACATGAAGATGGGAAAAATGTAGGAATCATACTTATATAAATCCTCATGAATACAATTTTTTAAAAAAAAGATACATCACATTTTTTATTTCATCATACATATGATGTTAGTGAGAAATTTATAACAAGGTTCCATGTTGATTATTCAATTCATAAAAACTTTTGAATTAATTAAATCTCATTTTTGTCAAAATCAATCATGAATTATTTGGTTTATTATTGGGAAGGTCTTGAAGGCATAAAGGGTAGTTTATATGCAAGAGGTAGTTGCATATAAAGTAGGAATGGAAGGGTAATTTGGTGAAGTGCAATATTAGACATTGTAGATTATTGATGATAAGGTAACCACAACTTGTGTAGGGGGTTTGGCACCTAGCTTATAGGATATGTTGCTACCCTTGAATGAATTTTCAAGATGAAATTAAGAAGAGTGGGGAACATTGTGTGATATGGGAGATTGAGGGAAAGGGTTCATACATAACAAACAATATGGAAGCCACAAAAAAAAAAAAACGTGATAACTAATAACATTACTCTTAAACAAATCAATGCCTTTGGATAAATATTAGGAATAACATAAAGAAAAAAATTCAAACAATATAACAATACATGAAAAAAAAATTGTCCACTAAATATATTACATGGACAAAAAACAATAATGAATGTTACAAGATTTCATAAACAACAATAAAGGAAAAAGTTTTAAACCAATTACATATAACATGTTCCAAATTAATAATACCAATCTTATATTGATTAACATAAAAAATAATTATAAGACATTCCATATATGAAGTCAAAACAAAAGAAGAAAATGGAAAAAAATTGTGCAAAAAATCCCCTGATGATGAACTTCAATCAACTCCATTAAATAACAACCAATATGAAATTTTGTTAAATAAAAAAAACACAAAACATGATATCAAGTATTTTGAAATAGATAAGATGTTACATGCACTGACTATATTTGTATGTCATGCTTGTATGAAATTGGTGGATGTAAATTAATAATGTAAATATCTAATTGATATTTCAATGAATCTAGTCGTTCAATTAATAATAAAATTACATCAATTAAAAAGAAATATTAATAGCTCCACAACAAGCTATTACACAATTTGACAAGTAAAAGGTTATGGAAAATACAAATTCATGGAAACATTATAAATGTGTTTTCCAATATCAATAGAATATAATCAATTCTATTACATATGTTAGATGATGACACAACTATTGGTATTGTTTTAAAATGCAAATTGGAATATAATCATCTTATTTCTCAAGAAATATCCATCCTAAGCAAGTGATGTTAGTTTTGAAAGACCTCATCAATACACCTTTATACATGTGAATGCAACTATTTCACTACAACCTATATGAGAGGAATTGTTCAACATATCAAAATTTCAACACGTTCATCGGATTACATTTTTTTGAAGACATATAAGCAAATAATTTTTTAAATCCTATAAATATATTTAAAATTGTGACAACATATATTCTAATACGTTATTTCTTCTCAACTAAAAAAATGATAAACAATGAAAACATCCCCACAATGGGACCTAGTCAAGATTATAAACCCACTTGGACTTTTTCGAGATACACATAGTGAAGAAAATAATTATCCTAATTGTCCTAAAATATTCTTTATCAACATTAGAGACCTTCCAACTTGGATTTTTTTTGATATTAAGATATCGCTCAATGGGAGATGTTGCATAAAAATCATCATTTTGTTAGACATATTCTGAATATGGTTTTCAAAACCATCAAAGTTCTTATATAAGGGGTTAAAACAACTTCATGAATCAAAACACATGGAGGAAAATTGGATGATCACATATTATAAATAGAAAAATTTACATATAAACCAAATTTAAACAAAACATTGCATTTAGATATGGGATACACATGTAAAAACATAATCTAATTATGTAACTTCAAATAGATGCATTTGCTATGATTTGTTTATTGGTCCACCCTCCTTCTTTGCAACATTTACAATTGTAGAATATAAATGGATTGCAAAGTATCAACTTTACACAAGTTGAATCATTTTTTTTTGGATATTCTCAAAATGATTCATGATTTTCAATAAAAACATATTGCAATTTTTTTGTCAAATATGACTCAATTTCACGTGCACAATATCCTGGATTGATGAAAATTTGACACAAATTAATAAAAAATTACACTATTGAAATTTTTTAGAAATTTATCTTGATATGTCTAAAAATTTATAGAAAATGCACGGCCATTTAGCTTCATAATGTTTTTTTAAAAAATTCAATATATATTAAATATGTAGAAATCTGAAAATGAAATATAACATTTTAAAAGCTTATTTGACCAATGCAAATTATAGACATATACATTTAAAAATTAGGTATGACTTGTAATAAATTTGTTAATGAATAGGCATTGGAATTGTGTGATATATGATTATTTTGTATATGTATTCGACATATTTACAATAAGCCATACATTGAAACATTTTATTAAGTTTATAAACCATTGAAATGCAAATCCTAAAAGGAAGGGGATTTGACCAATGGTTCATAATTGCCTTTACCTAACTAATAAACCAAATTTGGTCCTCTAAATGTTGAAATCCTAAAATATTTGAAACCTCCACATGTCAAAATAGCTATACATGGTAGCAAAGGCATCCAAGGCCAAAGAGTAATTTATTTAGCATTTGAATGTCAAATTATACAAGGACCTATCATCCATCAATATTATGTCCAATGATGACAACATTTCATAACCTTTTCAGAAAAGGTTATCCATATTTGGTAAATTTATTAAAATTATTTCACAATTGGATTCCAAAAGAAAGGGAGTGAACATGATCATGGATTATTATGGGTAAAAATTCCCTCATTTATGATGTCCACATTAATGAAATCACTGAACAATTTGTTGATAAATATGTGACATTATATAATTCATTACCTCCATCACATTTATAATATTCACAAATACATCAATTAAATGAGCTTGAAGGAAAAAACCAAATTGTATGTCAATTTCACTACATGTTATCACCCAAACTTTGTAGAAAAATATTAAATTTACCGTTGGAACAAAAATATACCATTTTCAAAAGTGAAAATATTATCAAATAGTGCAAATAAAATATTTCAAAATTGTACCAATTTATAGAAATGAAAATGTTGACATTCCATTTGAAGATTTTCTTGTTATGTCAAATTTAGATTTGCACATTTACGTATATTCATTATGTCATAAATTAACTTGAAGCTTTTCAAAACAATATCTATAAGACATTAAAATAAATGCTTGTGCCATAAAAGTTGAAACATTATCAAAAACTAACACTGACATATATTTTATATTTTTTATCCATATGCATAGCAAGTTAACACATCATATTTCACAAGATTTGATAAAAGTATCACCAATAAATTTTGAACGATAATTGAAAATAGCGAAAATATTGTTAGCACAAACTAAAGAATTAAAAGTGAGATAAATTTTTTCTTAATGCATAACAAATGTTTGTTCAATTAACAACTTATATTGTTTTGTCTCTACCTATGTATTAGGCTTCAAGATCATTTTTGTTCTTGAATACATCACCCCCAAATGAACTTGCTTTTGTTTTCAACTCAAGTAAAAACTGACATAATTGCCATCAAATTCCACAATCAAGTGGGGTTGCAATTGATAAATATATGAAACAACCCAAAAACATACATAATTTAAGTTTAATTGAATTTTTCACAAATTATAATTCAAACCAACAAAATATCTAAAAGCAATGCATTTTTTTAACAATTGAATATATAAATTACAATAAACAATGAAATCCAAAATCCTATTACAAATAACAACTGTTATTGTTTCAACCTTCCACAATTTCCAAAGAATCATAACTTGAAAAATACAAATCGAAATACAATGCATATAGTGCCCATGAAAATTTGAAAATCATATAAAAGGATTAAAAAGATGGTATGACCTTGAATTAGATGCACATGACAAATAAAGGCACATATAAATAACCAAATCATTTAGATAGAAAAATCTCCAACATTGACGAAAATATTCCATCTTACACCATCATTGATTGTATTAATATTGAGTTCATTATGATGTTGGACGCAAATTTCACACAAAACTTCAATGTTCATTGTCGATTATTCCTTGTGAAACAAAGAAAAAGGATGAATTAATTTTTAATAATGAATTATATTCTCAATTTCATCAATTAATACAATAACAACATATTTTTAAAAATCTTGTATGTATAAAAATAGAACAAACCCAAATGAACCAATGCATTATTCCTTAGTAAAGGAGTAGAAATTGGTAAAACATTCATATTTCATTTTATACACAAGTTTTGTTATTTTAAATTATTATACACAACTAAGTTCCAACCCGTCAAAACAAAAAAAAATATTTATGGTTTATACATGCAAAACAACATTTAATATTGATTTCACTACAATCCATTCCAAATTAAGCTTTCCATCGAATAAACATTTAAATTCATTATGATTAAAATGACTTGATTTTTTGTCAAAAACTTATAATTTGTTATAACTTTATTAGTTTTATTTTTTTCCATTGCTCAATGTTTTAAATCTAACAAGCACTAACACAATATTTTTCTTGGGAAATGTTGATCTATGTCATAATTTTATAAGTGATTTATATGAAACACCACTAGTTCACAATATTTGGGTGTTCCAAAAAAAATTTGACAATTTCATGCCTTTGATGAATATACTCATTGCATGGGGGTTTTCTTTTTCAAATTCCTCAAGTAGGTTTTTGACAAAGATCCCCAACATTAATTAGCATTAAATTGCAATTGTCCTAGGTGGGTTCTAACATTTTTCCAAAAATGTTGTGACAAGTGGTAACTTGGGAAGTGCCTAGGTCTAGATGTGGCTATTTTTTAATATTTCTATTTTGAAAATTGGAAAAAATGATTGAGAAAATTCATGTTTTTTTTCATATTTTGAAAAGAAATTTGCCAAGTTCCAAAAAATTCCACCAAAAACAAAATGACCAACACCATGACATTGTCCCAAACATTTCAAATTGAAAAATGACCTTTCAAAAACATCATGTTTACATTCAAAAATCCAAATTAAAATTGAAATGTTAATTGAATTATGGGCTAGTAATTATGCCACCTATGATGGATTGTTCAATGGTTTTGATGGGGTTTTTCAATATGTCACACAAGTGAATGATAATGAACCCTTCATATGGATTTCTTTTAACAACCCTATAACAACTCGAAAAAAGTTGTACAACTAAGATAAAAAAAAACCAACACCTATACAAAACTAACATTCATCAAACTTGGATTCTATTACAACCAATATTTAAAGAAATACAAGTAGGTGTTAATTCAAATCACTTAGCCACATGAACACAATACCCAATCCAACCAATCACAACTTATACAATTCATCAATCTCAATTTTTGACTTTTAATAATTTAGCATTTGATTCCATTGAAATACACTATCATGGTTTCATTTATACAACATTGTTTTCGGAAATAAAATTACCTTCATTGTTGATTGAATTTTTAAAAATTTAAACTTGATAAATGCATTTCAAATGAAATGAAATGTTTAAGATAACACAAATTGCCACTTTTCTATCCTTTTTTGGATTTTTTAATAAAAAAACACCATAATCCAATGTTTGAACATAATATTAATATTTGATTTATTATGAAAATATTGAAATAGATCACAATTTGCAAACTATGATATTACATTCAAATGAATAAAACCATATTAAAAGCAAAGTTTATAATGGCAGTTCATTTAACATAATGCAATCCACATAATCACAATTTACAACTCCCACATTAGTCTTTGACAACTCACTATGACAAAAGGTGTCCTTGTACACCAAGTAATTTCATTGGCTTTTGAAGGAATTCATTCGTCTAATGAATGGGGGACTAGTGAATTGCACCCACATTTTGAAATAGTGATTTTTTTGTTCACATTTCAACAACTCATATCAAAGTTTGCAACTTTATAGCTTGCATTTATATTAAGCGACTTTAATGTGAATGTTATAATCAACAAACAAGCCAACTATTTGAATTCATGACAATGAACAATAAACTTGAATTTCATGAAAATTTATAATATATGGTTCACAACTTGATCATATATGGTCAAATACCCCATATGAACAATGCATATTGGAAACAATTGAGGCTTTCTTGATAAACCATAACCCAATTCATTTTGCATTCGAATTACCTAATCACATAACATGATTTCAACAAATAACATGGTCCTTCCTATTCCAAATGGCAATTGTTGATGTGACAAATCATCAAGCGAACCTAACTTGACAAATTTAAATAAGTTTTTCAACATACCATGCCCCAACCCATCACAACCATGAAAGTGACAAGAATGTTGCTCCAAAAACAATCAGACAAAGTTTACAACATTTATTTGCCTTTTGACAATCACGACACAAGTTTAATTTTTTTGGAATTTCAGATGTTCTTGCCACTAAAGGTCCATTATTTTGATTTGACATTGAGATGGGGGATGTTTCCACCATTCAAGGTTTGTGATTTCAATCTAATAGGCGACAAACTGTTTTGAAAAATAATGGGAACTAGGATGATCAAAGTCTAATTGCTATGATGAAAGTAATGGAAGGTGGATCCAAGATCCAGAATTCCAAGATCCAAACAATAGGTTGAATGTTTGGTGTACTTGTCACATCATTATAGAACCACGTATATAGACTTACATAGTCACGGAAAAAGGCAAGGAATGTGTGTTACACAAAGAAAAAAAAGATGCACTTGTTTTGTATGTGAAAAAAATGCAATCAATTGGGCAACCCTTAACACTCACACAACTAACATTTAAAATGGTTGAAATTACATAGGAGATAATCACTCCTTTCAATAATGGCATTCCAAGTTGGGGTGGTTGAAATGGTTCAAGAAATGTAATCTTGACCTATCCTTGAGAGTTCTACAAGGTTTGGATGTTGGTTGTGCTAAAAGTGTATGTCCAACAAATGTTGCATCATTCTACACAATTTTAACAAAGGTTTACAATGCACACGGCTGTTAACCAAATCAAATTTGGAGTTGTGATGAATCAAGAGCACAAGTCAAGATAAACAGAGGTGTGTAAGTTTTTGCATGGGTTATATGTGCATTTGATTACACCAAATGAATGAAAGTGAATGTATGTATTGTCTTGCATCATTGCAACAAAGGAATCACTTCTAAATTTTTACATATTTAAAGGTAAACAATTTTGATAAAATTTCATTGAAAAGTGTGAGATTGAAACTATAATGACTATGCAACTTAAAGCATGGACGATTACCATTCTATTTGAAAAATAGAATTCACATTTCATCACATTTATTCAAGTATGCAAAGGTAACCTGAATACAACTAGTTGTCATTTGTTAATTTTAGATGGCCACAATTCATATGTTATTATTAATGTTCCACATAAGGCAAGATAGGTGGGATTGGATTTGATTACTTTACCCCTTCACACTAGCCATGTTAATTTGCAACTTCTTGATGTTACATGTTTCAAACTGTTCAAAATGGCATTCAAAACTTGTAAGGATGTGTGGACATTAACAAACAAAGGAAAGGGTGTTGGAAAAGAAGACATGGCACAATGGTGTCTCTGGCCTTAAAAAAAACACTAAATCAACATAACATATGCAAGGGCTTTAAAGTGATTGGAATTCGGCCATTCAACATAGCCGTTATGGTAGATAAATTACATTTCTATGAAGCTTTTGTAGAAGTAGAAGCTTTTGATGCAAAGTTTGATAAGGTTGATTTGCATGTTAAAGAGGTTCCATGTGAGTTGATATATAGTTGGGGAGAGTGTCTACCATTATTATGTAGATTTCAATGTTTCATTACTATGTAAACGTCAATGCTTTTGAATGTGAAACACCTTGTGAAGGTTTTGTCCCAAGGTTGCATGACAATCCAAATAACTCACACATGAAAGGGATTTTAGTAGACTTGATCACTTGGGCATCAAGGTTGCCACCACAAACTAGTAGCCATGTTTTTAATTTGTTTTCTCTTCCAGAGGCCCCTTACAAGTTCGCACATTGCGTTTCAACAAAAGAACCATTAATAAATTACTCCAAATCTATTATGATGACCTTTTATGTTTACATTTGTGCATTTTAATAGAAATTAACTTGCAAAGAAATAACAACCAACAACTGTGACCATCGAAAAGTAGAAATGGTGAGGTCAAAGGATGGAAAAGTTGCTAAAAATATTGAAAAAGAGTTGGCCAAACATGCAAGGCCAGAAGAAAGGGCTATAAAAAAATTGTTTGACGAGAGGTGGTAGGCTATGCCTTGTGTTGAACAAGATAATGCATTCCATGTTACATTTAAAACTAATGAAATGAATGCTTATTGAACCCCCTTCTATTACTATGTAATGTCCATTATTTTTTATTGACCAAGTGTGAGCATTTAAATTGTCTTTCATTTTATATTCTATTTTGTTTTATTTGTGGGTGGAGAAGGGAAAGAAATTTGATATATTTTTCATATGATAGATCTTGATTGATTGACGATGTGAATAAAGATGCTTTTTAAGGTGATCACATCCAACATAGTGTGTTGATTGTTTTGCAATATACATCAATAAACATGAAAATGTGATAGTATAATGTGAGAGATTAGTGTAATACCTTGGTGGATCCAACATACAAATGCCAAATAATTAATTATACTTTAGTTTCCTAGTTCAACGCCTGAGGTTTTAATTCTAAAATTTTCAATAATAAAGAATAAAATTATTATAAAGTACCTTTATTTTGAACTATTTTATTGATTAGGTAAGCTCTATTTACTATCCTCCCTTCAAGATGATCAGCCATCAAACTCTTACATCTTGAGCAACTTTTTGAAAATTTGACAAAGTAAAAGTTAAATTTATAAAAATTTCAATAGATTAAAAAAATTATAATTTATGCCAAAGCTACCAAGGTAATATAATATTTAAATTCACTCACTTTGGTCAATTATTATAATTGACCAATCAAGATCAATCTTATTGTCAATCAATGTCTTTTACAAACACTAAATCATGTGCACATTTTCCAACAACCCTCTTTGCCATAATCAATTGTATCTTATTCAAAATATTATAATGCACACACCAATTTTCTTTTTGCCAATGGAGCTATTATACCAAATGAATCATCATGTAACAATTCCATACCCTTACAATAAACTCAAAACAAGTCTACCAAATGGTTCGTTTTGTAACAACTCTACTCTTTTATTAGAAAACAATTCAGTGATTTTTTTAAATTAAATTTTTTTCGCCAAATTTCTGGAAATATCTTTTGATATCTTTCTTGGAAAATAAGGTACCTTGATTGTCAAATAATATCTTTATCAATTTTTGATTTTTTGATTTTTTTGATTTTTTTGATTGTGTATGTGTATGGAAAAAATGCCAAATCTACCGAACTATTACAATTACAACTTCAACAACACATTGTTATAGATAGTTCACTTCAAGAATCAATACATTATGATAAGCTTTTTGGAGGCATATGAAGAAAATTTGGAACCAAATTTGGAACTGGATTATAATCCACTTTTTGAACAAGGGTTTAGTATCTAATGTTAAATAGTTGCCACTTTTTTAAAAGGCAAAATGTCAACTTGGTTTTTGAGGGTTACAATATTTTGTGTAGGGTTTGTGCATCAAATGAAATTCATATCATTCCATAATCTCTCTTGCTTCATTTCATAGGAGAGATTAGTTAGGTGAAACCAACAATTTTACAATAAAAGACTTCCTACAAATTCTATCTTTTCCCCTTCCTCTCTTACAAATTACTGTACAATTTGGATGTTTTTTTCTCCCACCCATTGAATCTCATGAATTTATAAATTAGTGTACAATTTGAGTGATTTTTTCTCCAACTTGGTTGAATTTAATGAATCTACCTTTGTTTGCTTTTGGGTTTCGATTTCTAATTTAAACTCAAATATTAAAACCCAAATATTTCACCATGCAAAAAT
>Ga0116228_10001992_pt1 | contig 17367 bp, 16 predicted proteins | sample S1TSphfallax_2_FD_89694 | JGI IMG/M metagenome (GOLD analysis project Ga0116228, IMG submission 89694) | Host-associated microbial communities from peat moss isolated from Minnesota, USA - S1T2_Fc - Sphagnum fallax MG | ecosystem: Host-associated > Plants > Peat moss > Unclassified | place... | reverse complement strand
GGCCGACGCCCACCCCGAATTCGTCGCCTGGCGCTGGGTGCCGCTCGCCGAGCTTCCCGCGTTGGCGGTGCCGCTCAAGCGCGCGACGTACGAACGGCTGGCGACGGATTTCGCGCCGTTCGCGGTCCCGCAAATCGCGGGGTAAGGGCTTACGGCTTAGAAGGAAGTGTTCTTTTTTGAAAAAAAGAACCAAAAAACTTTTGTCTGTTTGGTTCCGCACCAGGTGATGCGGACGACGGCTGCGGTCAACACAGCGCAGGCGCAAAAGTTTTTTGGTTCTTTTTTTCAAAAAAGAACACTTCTTCTTACCTCGGTCCGGTCCGCGAAAGAGGTGGGCTTAAAAGCCCACCCTACGCTTTGCCGTTTTCCAGCGCGGCGAGGCGCGCCTCCAGCGCGGCCAGCCGGAGTTCGGCGGCTTCCTGGCCGGCGCGGGCGTTGGCGGCGAGTTCGGTGACGGCCTCCAGCTCGTCGCGTCGCACCAGTTCGAGCTTGCGGATCGTCTCGTCCACGCGGGCGCGGACGACTGCCTCGACTTCCTCGCGCAGGCCCGCCAGGGCTGAAATCGCGCCGCCGGCGACGCCGGCGAGGTCCTCGAAGAAACGCGGTCTTTCGCTCATGCTGCTCTCTCGGCTGTTGTTTATGGTTTGCTGCCAATCTTGTCGTGCGCAGCGCCTGGCGCAACCGCCCGTCCGCCCTTCACCCGACCCGAGCAACCTCCTAAAGCACGCGCATGATTCTCGTCACCGGCGGCGCCGGCTTTATCGGCTCCTGTCTGCAAGGCGCGCTCTACGCACGCGGCCTGGAAACGGTGATCTGCGACCGGCTCGGCGCACATGCCAAATGGCGGAACCTGGCGCATCATCCGCCCGCGCGGATCATCCCGCCCGACGCGCTGCTCGACTGGCTCGACCTCAATCCGCCGCTGGAGACGGTGTTCCACATGGCGGCGATCAGCGAAACCACGGCGACCGACGGCGACGCGGTGTGGCAAACCAATGTCGAGCTGAGCCTGCGCCTATGGGAATGGTGCGCGCAGCGCGGCGTGCGCTTCATCTATGCCAGCTCGGCCGCCACCTACGGAAGCGGCGCCGCCGGCTTCGATGACGATCCGGCGCTGCTGCCCGGGTTGAAACCGCTGAACCTGTATGGCTGGTCGAAGCACGTGTTCGACCTGCGCGTGCTGGACATGCTGCGCCACGGCGCGCCGCGGCCGCCGCAATGGGCCGGCCTGAAATTCTTCAACGTCTACGGCCCGAACGAGTACCACAAGGGCAACATGGTGTCGGTGGTCAAAGTCAAATATGACGAAATCATCGCGGGTCGCGCGCCGACCTTGTTCCGCTCGACCGATGCGGGTGTGGCGGATGGCAGCCAGGCGCGGGATTTCATTCATGTGGCGGACGCGGTTGCGGTCATGCTGTGGCTGCTGGACCACCCGCCGGTGGACGGGCTGTTCAATGTCGGCACCGGCCGGGCGCGGACCTATCTGGATCTGGCGCACGCGGTGCGCGATGCGTGCGGCGCGAAGTTCGACGTGGCCTATGTCGACATGCCGTACGATCTGCGGCCGCAATACCAGAATTTCACCGAGGCGCGCATCGACCGGCTGCGCGCCGCCGGTTACAGCGCGGCCTTCATCTCCCTGGAGGACGGCGTGGCGAGCTATGTGCGCGACCATCTGGCGCAACCCGACCCATACATATGATCGCGGTCATCCCGTTTCCGAACTTCGATCCGGTGGCGTTCCGCATTCCCACGCCGTTCGGCGGCCTGCCGATCCGCTGGTACGCGCTGGCCTATATCGCCGGGCTGCTGATCGGGTTCTGGGGGCTGCGCCGGCTGGTGCGGCGGCCGCCGGCTGTGGCGACCGCGGCGCAGGTGGAGGATTTCCTGACCTGGGCGACGCTCGGCGTCGTGCTCGGCGGCCGTCTGGGCTACGTGCTGTTCTACCAGGCGGGCACGTATTTTTCGCACCCGCTGGCGATCCTGCAGGTGTGGACCGGCGGGATGAGTTTCCATGGCGGCCTGCTGGGCGTGTGCATCGCCACCAGTATTTTCTGCTATCGGAACAAGATTCCGTTGCTTGGTTTTGCCGACCGGCTGTCGATCGTTGTCCCGGTCGGGCTCGGGCTCGGGCGCTGCGCCAATTTCATCAATGGCGAGCTGTGGGGGCGTCCGGCGCCGTATGATCTGCCGTGGGCGATGACGTTTCCGAACGCCGGCGACATGATTCCGCGCCATCCTAGCCAGCTCTATCAGGCGCTGCTGGAGGGGCTGCTGCTGTTCCTGCTGGTGTTCGGCGTGTCGCGCCTGCGCGGCGTGTTTTTCCGGCCCGGGTTGCTCACCGGCGTGTTCCTGGCCGGCTATGCCTGCGCGCGGATCACCGGCGAGTTCTTCCGCCAGCCGGACGCGTTCCTGGCCAATCACGGCTTCCTGTGGGCCGGTGCCACGATGGGCCAGTTGCTGTCGGTGCCGATGCTGCTCGCGGGGTTGTTTTTGATTGCGCGCGCGGTGAATATCGGCGCGGTTGCAATGCCGGCTTCCGGCGATCACGATTGATGCTAAACTCCACGGAAAAGACAGCACTTCTTTTTTGAAAAAAAGAAGCAAAAAACTTTTATCTGTTGGATTCCGCGCAAGCGGACGCAGGTAACCGCAAACGGATCACGACCTTTGATTTTGGGCGCTGGCAGATTTGGCTGCGGGAAAAAGTGAGCGAACTGCAAGCGGCGGGCGCGGAGTTCAGCGTTGGCGGGCCGTCGCCCAAACCGGGCGTCGCATTAAGCATGCGCAGTGCAACGGTTTTGGCTCAAATGCGCAGCTGGTGTACAGGCGAAACAGATTACGAAATCATGGATTTACGAACCAAGGAATTCGTGGACCCCGGGCGCCCCATGCACGTCGACGATACGGCGCTCGGGAGATCGGCTACAGCCCACCCTACGGCTTTTGGGCTCCGCGGGACTTGACCGAAATATGCGGCCGCTGATGACGGCGCAGGCGCAAAAGTTTTTTGGTTCTTTTTTTCAAAAAAGAACATTCTTCCTTCCTGCCTGAGTCACAATGCCAGAACGCCTGGACGCCTTCATGGCCCGCGCCAACGCCGCCTACTACGCGACGCATGATCCGTTCGCGGATTTCACCACGGCGCCGGAGATCAGCCAGATGTTCGGGGAATTGCTCGGCGCATGGGCGGCGGTGGCGTGGCGGCAGATCGGCCGGCCGGACCCGGTGCGGCTGGTGGAGGCGGGGCCGGGGCGCGGCACGCTGATGGCGGATGCGCGGCGGGCGACGGCGCGGATTGCGGCGGATTTTCACGCGGCCGCGCGGGTTCATTTCATTGAGACGTCACCGCGGTTGCGGGCGGCGCAGGCGGCGCGGGTGGCGGACGCCAACTGGCACGCGGCGCTGGCGGACGTCCCGGCGGGGCCGGCCATTGTGCTGGCGAACGAATTTCTCGATGCGCTGCCGATCCGGCAGTTCGAGCGGGCGGCCGGCGGCTGGCACGAGCGGTATGTCGCGGCGGGCGCGTTCGTGCTGCAACCAGTGTCGCTGGGCGAAAGCGCGCCGGATGGCACGGTCATGGAGCAGGCCGAAGCGGCGGTGGGCTGGATCACCGCGCTGTCCGCGCGGCTCGCGCGGGAGGGCGGCGTGGCGCTGATCCTCGATTACGGGCCAGGCGTTGCCGCCACTGGGGATACGCTGCAAGCGATACGCGCGCAGGGGATGGCCGATCCGCTGCGTGATCCGGGCAGCGCGGACCTGACCGCGCATGTGCCGTTTCCGGCGCTGTCGGATGCGGCGCGGGCAGCCGGCGCCGTCGCGTGGGGGCCGGTGCCGCAGGGCATTTTCCTGACCCGGCTCGGGCTTTGGCAACGGGTGGAGCGCCTGGCCGCTTCCAACCCGGCGCGCGCCGAGGCGCTGCGCGAGGCGGCGCATCGGCTGGCGGCGCCGTCCCGCATGGGGCATCTGTTCAAGGCCTTTGCCATCACGCCGAACGGGGCGCGCGCGCCGCCGGGCTTCGAATGACCAAAATGGCCAGCGGAAGACGAAATGTTCCTTTTTGAAAAAAGAACCGAAAAACTTTTGCGCCTGCGGTGTTTTGACCTCAGTCTTCGTCGGCATCACCTTGCTCGGAACCAAACAGAAAAAGTTTTTTGGTTCTTTTTTTCAAAAAATAACACTTCCTTTTGTTCATCCGATTGCCTTGGCTGGCCGGCGTTTCTTTCCGGCGGCACATGGCGCAAATTCGGTGGGCTGAAGCCCACCCTACGCGGTGTCCGACATGTCCCCCGAGTTTCTGACCCACCCGGCGCTTGGCACGCGGCACGGGTTTTTCACCCGCCGCGGCGGCGTCAGTGTCGGCCCCTATGCCAGCCTGAACGCCAATTTATCCGGCGGTGACGACCCGGCCCATGTGAGCGAAAACCGCGCGCGGATTGCGGGCGCGCTCGGCCTAGCGGCCGATCGGCTGCTGGGGCTGAAGCAGGTGCACGGCACCAATGTGATCCAGGTCGAGACGCCGTGGGCAGTGGGTCGGGGGCCGGCGGCGGATGCGCTGGTGACCGACCGGCCCGGCATCGGGCTCGGCGTAATTACGGCGGACTGCGCGCCGGTGCTGTTTCATGACGCGGCGGCCGGCGTGGTGGGCGCCGCGCATGCGGGCTGGCGGGGCGCCGCGGCCGGCGTGCTGGAGGCGACGGTCGCGGCCATGGCGGCACTGGGCGCCACGCACATCACCGCCGTGGTTGGCCCCTGCATCGGGCCGGAGAGCTACGAGGTGGGCCCGGACTTGCGCGGTGCGGTGCTGCCGACGCTGCCCGACGCGGCGGCCTTCTTCCGCCCCGGCCGGCCGCCGGACCGGTTCCAGTTCGACCTTGCCGGCTACTGCCTGGCCCGTCTGCGCGCCGCCGGCATTGCAGACGCCCATGCGCTGCACCTGGATACGCGCACCGACGACACGAGATTCTACAGCCATCGCCGCCGCACGCTTTCCGGCGGCGGCCCGATCGGCCACCAATTATCGGCCATCGCGTTATAGCTACTTCCAGGGAGAGGCGCATGACGAGCATCGAACACAAGACAACCGACGCACTGGCCCATGCCGCGCGCGATATCAGCCGGCATATCGCCGGCCTGTCCGATGAGCTGCTGCATCTGCACCATGGCAAGGCTGGCGACACCGCGTTGCTCGTGGACCGCACGCTCGACAAGATCAGGGACCAGATTGCGCTTCTGACCGCCGTGGTGGATGATCTTGCCCGGGCAGAACACCAGACGTAGGCAGCTTCACCTGGGGAACACGGGGCGGCGCCGGTCTTTCATGTACGCACGGCAGGAGCAAGCCCATGGATAGTCACGTCAAACCACCGGTCTTCGACCGCCCGCTGCGCGGGCGCATTTACGACAACATTACCGAGACGATCGGCAACACACCGCTGGTGCGCATTCCGCGGATCAGCGCCGAGGAAGGGTTGCTGGCCGACGTCGCGCTGAAGCTGGAATTCTTCAACCCGATCGCGTCGGTGAAGGACCGCATCGGCGTCAACATGATCCTGTCGCTCGAAAATGACGGGCTGATCGGGCCGGATACCACGCTGATCGAGCCGACCTCCGGCAACACCGGCATCGGGCTCGCGTTCGTGGCCGCCAGCCGCGGCTACAAGCTGATCCTGACGATGCCGGAGAGCGTGTCGATCGAGCGGCGCAAGATGCTCGCGTTCCTCGGCGCGCAGCTGGAGCTGACGCCGCGGGAGAAGGGCATGAGCGGGGCTGTGGCGCGCGCCAAGGAGCTGGTGGAGGCAACGCCGGGTGCCGTGTCGCCGAACCAGTTCGCCAATCCGCATAATCCGGAAATCCACCGCCAGACCACGGCCGAGGAAATCTGGCACGATACGCAGGGCGAAGTGGATTACGTCATCAGCGGCATCGGCACCGGCGGCACCATCACCGGCATCGCGCAGGTGCTGCGGCCACGGCGTCCCGGCATCAAATTCATCGCCGTGGAGCCCGAGGCGAGCCACGTGCTCTCCGGCGGCAAGCCGGGGCCGCACCCGATCCAAGGCATCGGTGCGGGCTTCGTGCCGGCGGTGCTGGACACCCGCGAGATCGACGAAATCATCCAGGTCGGCAATGACGAGACGTTTGCCGCGTCGCGCCGGCTGGCCCGCACCGAGGGGATTCCCGGCGGCATTTCGTCCGGCGCGGCTTTGGTGGCGGCGATCCAGGTGGCCAAGCGGCCGGAGGCGGCGGGCAAGCGGGTGGTGGTGATCATTCCGAGTTTTGCCGAGCGCTATCTGTCGACCGCGTTGTTCGAGGGACTTTGAGCGGCGCTAGCGGCGTCATGCGAAGCACGCCTTCGCGCGGCGCCGCTGGTGTGATACCAGCCGGCGTTGAGTTTTAGTGCCCGGAGAGTTGGACCCAAAGCTGGCCGGTATAAGAATTGAAACCGCAGATGAATGCAGATGAACGCAGATGAATGCAGATGCCGGCGCTCTTCACAAGCTTGGTTGAATCACACCATTAGTTACGAATTTGGTCATTACCGCCGCGCCTTGTCTGCGTTCATCTGCGTTCATCTGCGGTTTCATAGTCTTCGGCTTTTCGTCTGGCTCAATAAATTGCACATTGGCAATCAGTTTGATTTTTGCGCCGGTGGGGAAATCCCCCAGGGCCTGTCTTCCGATGAAGGCTGACGACAAGAAATTCGCGCTGCGAATGATCCCGTACGGCGTGTTCGTCGTCACCGCGATCAACCCCGCCACCGGCGCCGCGGCGGCCGTCACGGTGCACTGGCTGACGCAAACCAGCTTCACACCCTGCCTGCTCGCGGTTGCGATCAAGGCAGACCATCCGGTGCTGACGCTGATCCGGCAGACGAACCGTTTTGCGCTCAATATGCTCGGCAAGGACGACGCGGCCGAGGCGCATAGTTTTTACCGCCCCGCGACGTTGACCGGATCGCTGCATGAGGGCACGGCGAAAATCGGCGGCTGGGGCGCGGGCTGGGGGCGGCACGGCACGATGATGCTGCAGAATGCCGTCTCGGTTCTGGAATGTACGGTGCACGCCATGATGGAGGCGGGCGATCATTTTCCGGTGATCGCCGAACCGATCGACGCGCATGTCCGCCTGCCGCCGGAGGGGCGGCCGGACGGCATGGCGCTGCATTTGAGCGAACTTGGCGAAACGATATTTTATGGCGGATGAGAGCAAGGAAGAAAGGATGTTCTTTTTTGAAAAAAAGAACCGAAAAACTCTTGCTCGTTGGCATACGCGGCCCTTTTCTGCTTCGTTCTTTGCGGTACCGACGTGACCACCGGGCGGGCGCTGTTTCTGCTTGACCTGATCGTTATGCTGGCGATCTGGCCGCTGATGCTGCGGTTCGGCTGCTGGGGCAACGAATGTTTCGCCGCCTCGCCGGATGGGCTCGCTGCTTTGCTGTATCCCAGCGTCAACCTGGTGTGCCTGTACGCAATGGGGCTGTACCGGCGCGAGGCGGTCATCGACATACGCGGGGCGCTGGCGCGGGTGCCGCTGGCGGTAGGCCTGGGCGCAGTCGCCACCGGGTGCGGCATGGTGCTGCTGGCCCATGTCGTCGGGCCGCCGGCGGACCGCGTTCGGATGTTCGCGGGCGCCATACTGGGATTTTGCGCGGCGGGCACGCTGGCCCGGACGGGTTTCGTGGTGCTGCGGCGGGTCGGCACGTTCCGGCGCCGCCTGGTGGTGGTGGGCGCGGGCGCCACCGGGCGCAGCATTATCAGTTTTCTCGGCCCGCAGGCGGTGCGGCAGAATTACGACATCACGTTCGTGCAGGACCCCGCCTTCGGGCCGGTCGATCCGCAGCTGTTCGACCAGTATCGCGACTGCATCCGTCACGCGAAGCTGGCCGATGTGCCGACCATCGCGCGCGAGGTCGATGCCGATGAAATCATTATGGCGCCGGACGAGCGGCGCGGCATGCGGCTCGACAGCTTGCTGGAATGCAAGAAGAGCGGGTTTCCGGTGGTGCAATATCTCAGCTTCATCGAGCATGAGACGCGCCGGATCGACGTGGCGCGGCTCGAAATAGCCTGGCTGCTCTACACGCCGGGCTTCTATTTCGGCATGCTGGACCGCACGCTGAAGCGCACGCTGGATATCGTGGTCAGTTTTTTATTGCTGATCCTGTTTGGTCCGTTTCTGATTGCCGCCAGCCTGGCGATCAAGTTCGATGATGGCGGCCCGGTGCTATATAGCCAGCGGCGGGTGACGCGGCATGGCCGGGTGTTCCGTATCGTCAAGTTGCGCACCATGCGCATCGACGCGGAGGCGGGCGGCGCGGTGTGGGCGGCGGAGCGCGACCCGCGCATTACCCGCGTCGGGCTGTTCCTGCGGCAAAGCCGCGTCGATGAAATGCCGCAACTCTGGAATGTGCTGCGCGGCGAAATGTCGCTGGTCGGCCCGCGCCCGGAACGGCCTGAATTCGTCGGCGAATTGGTCCGGCATTTGCCGCTATATGATGAGCGGCACATGGTGAAGGCCGGCATCACCGGCTGGGCGCAGATCAATTATCCGTATGGCGCCTCGATCGAGGATGCGCGCGCGAAATTGAGCTACGATCTCTATTACGTGAAGAATTTTTCCATCCTGTTCGATATGCTGATCATATTGCAGACGCTGCGCGTCGTGCTGTGGCCGAGTGGGGCACGATGAGTTTGCTTGGCGTCGTCGGGCTGGCTGGTATTCGGCCCCCGCGCGAACAAGGTTATCCACGAACATGAACGAAATGGCTGACCGCATCATTGCGCATTACGAGCGCTACGCACGTGATTGGGATGCCGACCGCAATGCAGGCGTTCAGGCCTGGAGCGATAGACCGTGGCATGAACGGTTTGCGGCCGCCCTGCCACGTCGCGCGGCCAGCATTCTCGATCTGGGCTGCGGGTCAGGGTATCCGGTCGCCCGATATATGGCCGAGCGCGGACTGCACGTGACCGGCATTGACGCATCCCCCACGCTCATCGCGCTGTGTCGCGAACGCCTCCCCGACCATGAATGGCTGGTGGGAGACATGCGGCTGCTACAGCTTCCCCTTAAATTCGACGGAATACTCGCCTGGGATAGTTTCTTTCACCTCACGCCGGATGACCAGCATCGCATGTTCGATGTGTTCGCCCGCCATGCCGGCCCGGCAACCGTTCTGATGTTCAACAGCGGACCGGGGGGCGGCGAAGCGATCGGCGCATATCGCGGCGACCCGCTCTATCACGCGAGCCTGGCCCCTGACGACTACCTGGCATTGCTGGACAGCATCGGCTTTGAAGTCGTCTCGCATGCGGTCGAGGATCGGCAAACCGGGGGCGGCCGCACCGTCTGGCTGACACGGGCGCGTGGGGCAAAGTAAAGAAAAATGCTTCTTTTTTGAAAAAAAAGAAGCAAAAAACTTTTCAAATTGCGGCCGGCATCGATTCAACCCGGAAACCCGGATGCTGCCCGCAACAGATAAAAGTTTTTTGCTTCTTTTTTTCAAAAAATAAGACCTTGCTTACTTCATTGCAACGCCAGCACCGCCTCCATCACATCCGGCTCATCCGGCGCACGGTGCACCGCGAACCCCAGGCTGCGCACAAACCCCAGCATCGGATGATTGTCCGCCAGGATCGTGCCGACGATTTCGCGCAAGCCCACCTGGCGGCCCCAGCCGATCAGCCGCGCCATCAAATGCCGCGCGAGGCCCAGCCCCTTCACCGACGGCTCAACCAGGATCGCGAATTCGCCGCGGCTTTCCTCGAGCTCGCGCACCAGGCGGGCGACGCCCACGGTGGCGCCGTCCGTCACCCGCACCGCCAGGAACGCCATTTCCCGATCGTAATCTATGTGCGTCAGCCGCACGACCTGATCGGGCGATAATTCCCGCAGCGCGGTGAAGAAACGAAAGCGCAGATCCTCGCGCGGCGTGCGGCCAATAAAGGCGGTGTGCGCCTCCGCATCCTCCGGGCGGATCGGGCGGATCACGAAATCCTGGCCGCCGGCGGAGAAATCCTCGGTCAGATGTTCCGGATACGGCGAGATCGCCAGTTCGGTGCTGCGGCCCGGCGGCCGCACCGCAATATGCGCGTGCTCGAACGTGGCGGCCGATTCGGTGACATACACGCGCGCGATCCGAAGGGACGCGATCTGCGGCTCGTCCACGATCAACTGGCTGACGCGGACCAGCAGCCGTGCCGCGGCGAACGCGCCGCCGCCGGCCAGGCCCGCGCGTTCGGCGAGCGTGTGCGCGAGCGGCAGATTGAGCGGCGGCAGTTCATAGCTGGGCGGCGCCGTGCCGACCCGCAGCGCCAGCGCCGGCCCGAAGGTCGGATCGTCGCGCAGGGTCAGCGTGGCGTGCACGCAGTCCGGGCCGCCGGGCGCCGGCGCGATGCCGTAGGCCGCCAGCACGGCCGCGCTTTCCGCCGGCGTCAGGTCGCGATGACCATCCGCCCGCGCCGCGGCGAAGCAGGCAGCGGTGGTGGCGTGGTCTGGCGCCACCTCCAGCACGCGCCGGCCGGGCAGTTCGCGCGCGGCAATGCGGGCGACGCGGTCGCGCAGCAAATGCGCGAAGGCCTGCACCGCCTGCTCCGGCGTCGCGAAGGACGGCAGGCCGGCGGCGGCCAGGCGTTGCCGGTGGGCGGCGCCGGTTGTCTCGCCCATCACGCAGGCCAGCACCGGCATCTTCGCGACCGCGGCGGCCGCGATCACCGCCTCCACCGCGGCGCCGTCGCCGGCACCGGTGGGCGCCAGCAGCACCAGCACGCCCCCGACATCGGGCACGCCGCTGATCATGGCGGCAAGCTCGGCCACCTGCGTGCTGGCGGCGCTGGGCGCGTAGACCAGGCCGAATATCAGATCCGCCGGCAGGCTCGCGGTCAGCGCGGCCTGTGCCTCGGGCGCCAGCGTGGCGAGCTTGATGCCGGCCGCCAGCGCCGCGTCCGCCGCCAGCCGGCCGGGACCGATTGCGTTGGTGACGATGGCGAGCGATCCGGCGCGCGCCGGCTTGCTGCGGCTGAGCGTTTCCGCGGCGGCGAGCAATTCGTCGAGCGTGCGCGCCACGAATACCCCGGCGCGGTTCAGCGCGGCGCAGAACACGGCGTCCGCCTCGCCGGTCGGGTCCATGAGCAAGCCGCCGGGCCGGATCGCCACCACGGGCCGCAGGCGGGACGCGGCGCGCGCCGCGGACATGAAAACCCGGCGCGACCGCACGTGCCGTATATCCATCAGAATGAGCCCGGTATCCGGGTCGCGCGACAGCCAATCGAGCGCCAGGCCGAAGCCCAAATTGGTGTTCCCGCCAACGCCGACGATGTGGGAAAAGCCGACGCCGCTGGGCCCTGCCCAGTCCAGCACCGCACGCGCCAGCGAGGCCGACTGCGTCAGCAACGCGACCCGGCCGGCCGGTACCGGCAGGTGGGACAACGAGGCGTTCAGGCCGAGCTTCGGCACCGCGATGCCGAACGAATGTGGCCCGAGCACGCGCACGCCGGTGTCGTGCGCGAGGTCCGCCAGGTCGGCCACCTCGCTGACGGCGATTGCCGCGCGGGTGCCGCGCGCCGCCAGCGCGCGCAGATGGGACGCGGCACGGTCGGACGGGCAGGCCAGGATGGCGAGGTCGGGTGCGTCCGCCAGCGCGGCCAGGCGCGGCGCGGCATCTTCATCGCTGTCGAGGGCGAGCGTGGTGCCATGGAAGCCGGCGGTGCCCATGTTGGCGAGCACGCGGGCGCCCTGCGGCGATTCGGCGCCGATGACGACCACGCTTTTTGGCGCGTAGAGGCGTTCGGCGGAAAATCGGCCTTTGCCGCGTACCACGGTCATGCCGGCACCCAAAAAAAGGAAGTGTTCTTTTTTGAAAAAAAGAACCAAAAAACTTTTGCTCTTCGGCGTACGTGGACCAAGTCAAAGTGGCCCGCGAATGCCAAGGAGCAAAAGTTTTTTGGTTCTTTTTTTCAAAAAAGAACACTTCTTCTTCTACCCTTGACGCGCCGGAGCGATTTCCCCATACCGCGCCCTCCCGGCGGGCCCTCCCCGCCCGCTTTCGTACGTTTATCGAGGACCAACCGCATGTCCCGCCGCTGCCAGCTCACCGGCAAGGGCGTCCTGACGGGCAATAACGTCAGCCACGCCAATAACAAAACCCGCCGCCGCTATTTGCCGAACCTGCAGGAGACGTCGCTGCTGTCCGATACGCTCGGCACGTCGGTGCGGCTGCGGCTGTCGACGCAGGCGCTGCGGACCGTGGAGCATAATGGCGGGCTGGACGCGTTCCTGACCACCACGCCGAACCGCAATCTGCCGGAAGATGCGCAGGCGCTGAAGCGCCGCATCGCCCGCGCTGCCGCGAAGCGCGCCCTCAGCGCATAAAGAGTTTTCCCGCGGCGGCTGGCATAGTTTCACCCAGTAGAAACGAATGCCCGCCGCAACAGGAAGAAGTTTTTTGCTTCTTTTTTTCAAAAAAGAAGTCCTTACTTCTTCTTGGGCGCGAACAGACTCCCCAGCCCCACGCCGATGCACAACGCCGCCACGCTCAAGTAAGGCAGCGCCGCATGGCGGTCATAGAACGGCATAATCGCCAGCGCGCTGACGATCGCGCCAAGGCTGCCGGCGGACGCCAGCGTGCCGGCGACCGCACCCTGCTGCCCGGCCCGCGTCCGCAGCGAGGCCGCGGTGGAAATACCGAGCGTAGTGGCGCCGAAGCCGGCACCGATCACGCCCAGCGCTGGGATCAGCACGGACGTGGTCTGCACCAGCACGGCAGCGACGGACGCCGCGGCCACCGCGGCGGCGCCGCCGGTGATCAGCGCGAGCGCGGACGGCCGCAGCCTTATCGCAATGACCTGGCCGGCGATGTTGCAGCCCGCCAGCACGCTCAGCGCCACGCCGGTGACCGTCGCGGCGCCGTGCGGCGACAGGCCGAGCCGGTCCTGCACGAAAAATCCGGTCGCCTGGGAGACCACGGCGCTGGCGGTGCCAACCGCCAACTGCATCAGCATGAAGCCCCAGATGCGGCGGCGGATCATCGCCAGCCCGTGGCTGCGCCCACCGCCGGAGGCGACCGCCGGACCACCACCGCCGGCGCGCACCGCCAGCACCGATGACGCCGCGGCAGCCATGCCGGCCGCGACGAGCAAGGGCGCCGCAAGCCCCAGCGGCGCCAGCGCCGCGGCGAACCCAGGCCCGGTCATGGTGCCGACCGACCAGGCGGTCGCGATCGACCCGACCACGGCAATGCGCGGCATCAGCGGCGCGCGGCGCAACGCCAGGCCCTGCGCGCTGGGCAGCACCGCGCTGCCGAATATGCCGTTGATGCCGCGCAGCACCAGCAGCGCCGGATAGACCGCCAGATGCGGCACCGCGCCCCGCAACGCGCCGAGAATGGTCAACCCGACCGCGAGGTTCGACAGCCCCTGCCCCAGCATGCCGGTGATCAGGATCGCGACGCCGGACGTGCGGTCCGCGATACGGCCCCAGAACGGACTCGACAGGCTCCAGAGCAGCGCCGACAGCGCGAAGACCTGGCTGCTCTGGCCGCTGGACAGGCCCAGCCGGCGGCTGGCGAGCGGCAGCAGCGCATAAAGCAGCGTCTGCCCGATGCCGGTGACCGCCAAACTGCCTAACAAAACCAGCGGAACCCGGGTACCGTGGGACTTCAGAAGGGGCTCCTGCGCGGCGCCGAGGTAGCAAAAGTTTTAAGAAAGAAAGTATGTTCTTTTTTGAAGAAAAGAACCAAAAAACTTTTGCTACTTAAGGCGCTATACTAATTCTAGGTCTCGTTCGGTTTCCCATTCTGGGGATACGGGTCCCAGTTTGGGAATCAGGCAGTCGGGGAGCGGTTTGGGTTTGGGGGCTTCGGGCACGCGGTCCTCGCGCCAGCCGGTGTCGCCGCCGCGGCGCAGCGTCCAGAGCTCTCGGGCGCCGAACGCCATCGCGGCGCCGTGCGTGAGCATGAAAGTGCAGACAAAATAGCTCGTCGACGACATGCTGTCCTCCGAACCCGGGTGCCTCAGCGGCGATACGGCGCGAACAAATCGTCCACCGGCGGCGCGCTGACCAGGTGCGCATCAAAGCGCGGGCGCGGCGCGAAGCCAAGCTTTTGTTCGAACGCATAGCCATAGGCCAGCACCCGCGCGTCCGACCAGGCCGGCCCGATGATCGACAAACCCACCGGCAAGCCGAACACCAGACCCATCGGCACCGACAGATGCGGGTATCCAGCCACCGCCGGCAGCGTGGTGGTGTTGCCGGAGGAATGGTCGCCATTCACCGTATCCACCACCCAGGCCGGGCCCGCCGTCGGCGCCACCAGCGCGTCGACATGGTATTTCGCCAGCAGCATGTCGATGCCCTCCGGCCCCGCCAGCCGCTTCGAAAGCGCCAGCGCGGTTTTATAGGCGGGCGCATCGAGCCCCGGCGTGGCCTGCGACTTTTCGAACAGCTCCTGCCCGAACAGGCCCATTTCGCGCGCCGCGTGGCCGGCGTTGAAGGCGATCAGATCAGCCAGCGTGCGGCTGGCGACCGCGCGCGGCGTGGTCGCCAGATATGCGTCGATATCCGCCTTGAATTCGTAGGACAGCACGATGCTCTCGGCATCGCCGATCGCCTCCGAACCAGGCAGCTTGTCGATTTCGACCAGTTCGGCGCCGGCCGCTTTCAGCACGTCCAGTGCGTGGGCGAACACCGCGTCGGTTTCCGGGTGAAAACCGGCCTCGAAGCGCATCACGCCGATGCGGCGGCCGTGCAGCGCGTCGGGCTTCAGGTCGCGGGTGAAATCCTGCGTGTGCTTGTCCGCATCGATCGTGGCGGGATCGGCTGGGTCGGACCCGGCCATGGCGGTCAGCAGCAGCGCCACGTCGGTGACGCTGCGCGCCATCGGGCCCGCGGTGTCCTGGCTGTGCGAAATCGGCACGATATGGGTGCGCGAGACCAGGCCGAGCGTCGGCTTGAGCCCGACAATCCCGTTGACCGACGCGGGGCACGTCACCGAGCCATCCGTTTCGCTGCCGATGGCGCCGGCCGCGAGCCCCGCGGCCACGCCGGCGCCGCTGCCGCTGGACGATCCGCAGGGCGAGCGGTCCAACCCATATGGATTGCGTGTGAGCCCCCCCACGCCGCTCCAGCCGGAACTGGCGCGCACGCTGCGATAATTGGCCCATTCGCTGAGATTGGTCTTGCCAAGGATAATGGCGCCGGCGGCGCGCAGCCGCGCGACGAGCGGCGCGTCGCGATGGGTGACATTGTCAGCCAGCGCGAGCGAGCCGGCGGTGGTGGGCATCGGGTCCGCGGTTTCGATATTGTCCTTGATCAGCACTGGAATGCCGTGGAGCGGCCCGCGCATATGGCCGCCCTTGCGTTCGGCATCGAGCGCGCGCGCCGCGTCGAGCGCCGCAGGGTTGATGGCGATGACGGCCTGGATTTTCGGGCCCTTGCCATCGATGGCGTCGATCCGGTCGAGGTAATATTGCACCAGCCGCTGCGACGTGAGATGGCCATCGCGGAGTTGCGCGGAGAGGTCGGCGACCGTGCTGGTGTCGATGTCGCGCGGCGCGGCGGCGGCGGTCATGCTGGCAGCAAAGAAAAGAAGAATGTTCTTTTTTGAAAAAAAGAACCAAAAATGGTTATGTTGAGCCTGGCGGCACTTAAGAAATGCGGTTGCACCAATTCGGCCTGCCTCCTCTTCTTTAGCGCCGTTAGGCTCAATATAGGCTTTTTGGTTCTTTTTTTCAAAAAAGAACACTTTTTCTTCTCCTTACGGAACATGCACCGCAACACCCAACGCCGTCGCCGCCCGGGCCAGCCGGCGATCCAGCGTCAGCATCCTGTGGCCCGTTCGCCGGCAAATCGCAAGGGGCTGTCCCAGATCCGGATAGGCTCTAGCAAGGAGCCCGCACGGCCCTTCGCCATGCGGGGCCTTCTTGGGCCTGGGCAACAGGGCCCGCATCGCGACAAGCCATGCGAGCAACTTTCTTTCTTGTTGTCTATTCCGCTGTTTCAATCTGCAAGGCGCGGTCAGGGCGAACGATTGACCAGAAGGTGAAGCCTGCGATTGCCCCGTAGGCTGCGCCAAATGCGACGCCGCCTACGGCGTTTCCAAAACTTGGCAGTGGGCGCTGATGCACTTCGTATGCGAATATCCATACAGACGGATAAGACATGGTGCCGAGTAATGCGCAGGCCGCCGTATATGCGGTCCATCTATAGTACCCGTACTTGATCAACAGCCGATAAACCGGCACGCCGAGAAGAAATGCAATTGGGTAACCAAGCAGAGCTGTAAAAAACAAAATAAAAAATGGCAAGATAACAAAGCTTACAATTATGGTGCCAATGCCCCACCCGGTAAACGTGCCGGCAAGTATCATCAGTGTCGCTTGGACCAACCCGGGCGCGAGTGGCGCCACGAGAAACGCAAACGTCACGCGCTTCCTACTCGGCCTCAAAACTGCATCGGCTTCGGGCATTTTTTCTCACCACGATGATCATTTCAGCAAGTAGCCCGTATGGCGAAGCGCCACGCGGGCTACTGCAGGCGTGCGGGAGCGCACAACAGCACGGCGAGGCGGCAGCTTAGCGCCAAAATCGGTCATAGCTCGGCGACCGGGGCGTGCACGAAAGCCGACATTCAACCTGTGTAGGACGGATAAGCGAAGCGCCATCCGTCGTCGCAACTCACCGCCGGCTCGTTCCGGCCGCCCTCCGGATCATTACCTCCGTTCCCCGCCCTCCAGCAACGTCTGCTCGCCTTCCCAATCGGCTGGATAGAGCCCCATGGCGAGGCAACGATGAAACGTGGAATATGGCCAGCCGGCCGCGGACGTGGCATATCCATGCTTTACCGGATTAAAATGGACATAGTCCATGTGCGCCGCATAGTCGAGGTCGCCGCGAATGGTGTGTTCCCAGAAGCGCCGCTGCCAGATGCCGCGTTCGGCCCTACGCACGCGGGTGGAGGAACGATGTTCGCCCGGCGGTATCGCCTTGGAAAATGCCTTTTTCAGCGCCCGCCAGCGGCCGGAGTAATCATCATCGTCCGTTGGCAGCGTCCAGATGCAATGCATGTGGTCTGGCAGTACGACCCAGGCGTCAATGTGGAACGGCGCCTGCGCGCGCGTCGTTCGAACCGCCTCGCGCAACATTTCGATGCGAGCCACCAGAAGGTCGCTCGCCCGGTTCAGCAAGTTGGCGGTGAAGAAATACGTTCCGCCTGGTACTCGGTTACGGCGATAGTCCGGCATGGCAACCAAAGTGCCGCAAAGGATAGCTTTGGGAAAGCGCCCGCGCGATCCCACCCGGCATTGGTGGCCAAGTGGCGAACAGCATCGCAAAAGCGGCGGCTGACGACGGCGGATGGCAACGGCT
>Ga0116228_10001991_pt1 | contig 17370 bp, 16 predicted proteins | sample S1TSphfallax_2_FD_89694 | JGI IMG/M metagenome (GOLD analysis project Ga0116228, IMG submission 89694) | Host-associated microbial communities from peat moss isolated from Minnesota, USA - S1T2_Fc - Sphagnum fallax MG | ecosystem: Host-associated > Plants > Peat moss > Unclassified | place... | reverse complement strand
TTTTTTTTTTCCTACTTTCATATCTGGGATTTCTAGCCAGAGTGTTGCTTACCTTCCGAACCTTCACATTGACATCTTTAGCAAGGCGCAGCCATGCAGAGTAAAGGAGTGATTCATATACGGTTACATTGGGTGAATGTATGTCAACTTGTTCACAGTAGCCAGAAATCCTGGCAAAAGTTTCCTGCCTTTTCGGAAATCCGGAAATGAAAATCGAGCCTTCAACATAACCTCCGGTTTTGCGTCCTGCAAGCACATCCATTAGGGTTGTCTTTCCAGCTCCACTCACACCAACTAATGCGGTTAAAACCCCAGGTCGGAATGCCCCAGTTATATCCCGAAGCAGTTTCAGCTTGTCTTCTGCGACTCCATGGGCTTTCATCTCCTGCAACAACAGAAGGAAAAAAAAACACTCAAATTAGTAATATGCTCATTAGAAGAAGCTCACCAGTCGCCACTGCCAAAAAGTAGTTTAAAACATTTGGTATCTTGTGGAGGTGTCCTTAAGCATTAGAGCTGAGACCCAGAAGAAGTCAAGTAACTTCTTTTGCTTGTTAGCCTGAGTGAGGTTTGCTTACAGCAGGCATGTCAATTGAGTAGTTGATATGGTGGAATGCAATCGCAAGGGGCTGAAAGGGTAAAACCATTCCCCTCTTGGCTCCAACTCCATTAGCTGCTGCTACAGCATCAAACCTATCTGAATTTGCGCCCCCTGATGAAATGCTTGATTGCCTCTGTTCCGGGTTTGTGAGTCCAGACGCTCCTGGAAAACCCAACTCAAAATTTAATATAATAAACCCAACAATCCAGATTTCTATGGTCAGTCAATACACAATTATAACAAGGGGTGTGTCACAATGTGGCCTTGCCATTTTTACATTAAAAAGTATCTTAAGGCAAAAGAAGAATCATGGAAACTCAAGTATTTCAGCATGCAAAAATATAATCTTCAAAAAATCCTCTAAAAGAAACCAAAATCTTTCAACATATTATAACTCTATAATAACTAATCTCAAGTTTCAACACAAGCCAAAATATCATCTTTCAAATTCCTCATATAAAAATAGACCTATTATTATTACCTAGCGGTCAAAATCCATTAAGCTACTATACTCCATAATGACTCTAAACACAATATCCTTGCAAGACCAAAAAAAAAACAAGAGGAAAGACAAGTGGGACACATACTGTTAAAGTCATTCAATTGGCGTCTATGTTCATTGCTTTCCATAGACCCATTTTGTGATTTTTTGCCTGCTCCTGTCAGATTTGCATTTTTCTCCTCCAGAACTTCTGCAGACATCACTGCGTTGGGCTTGCCAAGTGCTGCCAAGGCCACCATAATGTCACACAAAAATTAGTTTCACTCTAGCATCTGTGGCACTGTGTTTTTCTCTGTCAATTTCGTGATGTTGCCAAAGTGACAACCATTCATAGGAAGATTTAGACAAGTTTGGTTCCATAGTAGTAACCTGGGCAGCTTCAACACATGTTTGTCAAATAATTAATTACTTTTGAAATTTCCATTTTGACAAATAGAGTATTCTTGAAGATTCAATATTTTCCTTCACAAGTTTCTGTTATTTGGAAGAAAAAAAAACATTGAAAATTTCAACATTTATTTACTGTTGAAGCTGCCAAGCTAGTAGGGTCTATACAAGACATGAAAGTGAAAAAATGTAAGCATTCCATCTATATTTTTGGCTACCTGCTAGAACCAAATACAGAAATCTTGCATTTTTTATAAACTTAAAAAACTAAAATTCAAATTCTGGTGATTTGAAACCCAAAAATCACTTCATTTTTGCATTTTTAGTTTCTATGTTCTCTTCTTGGTGAAATTTTTCCATTAAGAAAAAGGCTAATCTGTGACGTGATAAGAAGTTGCAACCTTTTTGTGTTCAGAACCAGTACTACAATACAGAGTTCATACTGCAATAGCAAGAAATGATACATATCAAAACGTACAATGATAGTGTCTATACTCCTTTCTTCTTGAGGATGTTTCCAAGGAATTTTACAAAACAGATACAAAGTGGGTATAGTATAAGTTTTCAAAATTGAAGGGCAGAGTGAAAGTAGAAGTGTTAACTTACGGTCTAGGACTTTGAGGAAGAAGCAGAATAGCAAATTGAAGAGAATGGAGTACGCGAACAAGGTTCCCACCCCAATCCAATACCAGTAGCTTTTTTCAAATATTCCGCGGCTCGACAATACCTCTAATCCCAATCCTCCCTGGATGGAAAACTCTGAATTAATACTACTAACCAACAGAGTTTGTCTGCAATACAGGACCCACACTCTCCCAAGGAATCATCCAAGTTTCAAGGGCATGAAAAACAATAAAAAAAACCACCGGAAATTTTCTCTTCGTATTTTTTTGTCAGCTTCTCAGCCATAATCTTGCATGGGATCTTATGACCCACGTAACAGATCTCAAATTAGGCCAGCCTTGGGCACAGATCTCAAATCACAGAAGGGCCTGTACTCAGGGCCTTCTCCTATACGTAAGATCCAACTGACCAGTCAAGAGGACCTTACGGATTTTGTAAGCATCCTGATTTCAAAAATTTCTTAAAAATCTTGCTGAGTTTCTTTACACAGGTGAAGGGTCTGCTTATAGACCCTTCCACGAATTTTGGCCCCTCCACTCAGCCAATCAGGTGATGAAATGTCAGATCATTACCTTGTCCCAGCGTGGAGCAAGAAACTCATTGACAGAGATAGCATTTTGGGCATACGAAAGGGGTGATATCCAATATCCCCATATCCACCAGGGATGGATGTTTTCTGCAAGTGTACAATCATCACCGGAAGATTATGTCAAATAATGTGGTAAAGAAGATGACATAATCTGCTACCCCAGACCTTAACTTTGTGATAATTTTTGTTGGCAGAAAAGAAAGTCCAAAACCAGCATCACTCAAGGAAAATTAAAGTTTAGTCAAGAGTAGTGGCTGTGGTACTTCTAGAAACAATGAAGCCTCCGAGTGTAAATACAAGTATGATTCCAAATGATCCACCGGTTTGTGCCACGATCAGCATCCGAGAGATGGCCGCAATCATTCGGAATAGCCCTAGTGCCATCTGATGCATTGCCATCAGAAGCAGCCATGCCCGGAAAAATCTGCACTAGTCTCATCACAGTACACAGATATACTTCAGGACTTGTACCAGACGCAACTCCCATATCAGAACTTACCAGGCTTTACAAATTGAAAGACATGCAATTTGTCACTTAGGGGAGATTCCACCATTCACCCAAAGGTTCTTAGGGTCAATGAGGACACATTTCACCCTTCACTCCTAGGGTCAAATGAATATAAAACATTGTGATTTCTAGCAAATAGTCCACAAACTTTCTGATTATGTGGCGGAATCTCTCTCAGGAGTGCCAATTACATCAGCAGATAATGGCAATTGGTCAGACCCATCTCATGGCCACCTGCCTGCCGTGAACTGCGCCCTTGCCATGGCCATTACCCTCACACATAATGCGGTGATAAACATTCTACTTGATTCACATAAACCCAGCCACCAATGGGGTTTTGGATTTTGTACCTGGTAGCTTCAGGTGCAAAACCAATTGTGTAATATGTGATCACAGTCCAAAGGAGGGACTCATAAATTGATATTGGAAGTCGCAAGACATAGACGGGGAGCGCAAAAGCCCAAGCTGGATAGAAGAAGAGGTCACGCTGTTTGTAGTAGACAGGAAGACGAGCTATGATCAACGCCATTTCCATGAACCCACCAAACATAACATTGATGAGACCGAAAAATAGCGCTCCCAAATATAGGCCACCATTGGCAACAGAATCCGGATGGAGTGATGTGCGCAGAAACACTGACATGGTGATTAGTGATACCACAGATAGCTGCCAAAAAACACATCCCAAATTATAGCCATAATAATCACTCCTCCCACAATGAACATTTAGCACAATTGGACATAAACAAAAATGGGTTGTGTCAGAAAATTCAATTTTTGTTTGGGGGGTGTCTAGTATCAGCAGATAACATCAAAATAAATTATTGGGCTCAAAGAAAATTGTGAGTTTTGTTTGTGTAATTTAGCAAACCTGTATTGTTCTGAAAATGTAAATAAAGCGGTTGCGCTTCATCAGGAGTATCTCTCTTGCAAAGCAGGCTAGGAAGAGCTCCCAGTTGCTGATAGCATATCTTTCTCTAACAAGAGCTGCAGGATGACTTTTTTCCTTCACAAATGGAACATTTAGCTCCTGATTGAGGCGCTCTCCAACATGGAACTGTTTAAAACCTTCTGCAAAAGCATTTACTGAGACGTACTGGTATGGTGCAGTTTTGTCATACCAGTACTGCTGTTGATCTTTCCTTGATGTTACCTGCCAACAACAAAGATGAGTTTTAACACAACACCAAATAAGGCTGGCCGATTCATACAAATGGACACCACTTTCAGAGCTACCCAAACACTGGTATTGATGTAGATGGTGGTTGCTGGGCATATTGAACCATCACGATTCTATATTGAGTCATTGATGAGCCTGCAATGTCGCTTACAAAGTTTTGCTCAACAAAAAGAACTGATCTTCACCCACCTCTTGTAAGAAATCGGCAACTCCTTTCCGCTCAGGGCACTTGAAGCCCATTGAGTGGAAGAAATCAAGCACCAAGTCCCTTGGACCTTGGTAGACAACCTGGCCTTCTGACAGCAAGATGAGATCATCAAAGAGCTCAAAAGTTTCAGGTGCTGGCTGCAAAAGAGAGACAATCAATGTGCTGTCCAGAACACGCACTGACTGCCTCAAACACTTGACTATCTGATATGTTGTGGAGCTGTCTAAACCAGTTGAAATCTCATCCATGAACAGAGCTTTTGCAGGCCCAACTATCATTTCACCTGAGTTGGAGAAAACAAAAGAAGAACATAAAAAGAGTGGTTAAAAATTAAAGGTAATGCATTTTCCTCCGCTGTTTTCTATTCTTGAAAAAATAGATCGCAAATAAGTCGATGAAAAAAATTTATAATAAGAAATATATATATATATGAAAATTTATGTACCTATGTATGTATGGGGTGCACACAAGAATGGTTTTTCAATGGACAGTTTAATGTGATTCCTGCACTTGACGAAGTAAAATGGGCCTGAAACCCACCAGTATTTACACGCTTCTTCTGACCCCCTGAAATGCCACGCCTCATTTCATCTCCAACGAGTGTGTCTGCGCAGATTTCCAGATCTAAAATCTACAGTTCATCCAAATGCAACCTTTAGCAAATTGTCTTCTAGTACCCATTTACTTTGAGTCATTTTCTGGAGAAAACAAGCTATGTTGTAGCCCATCAAGTTTTTCCTTCTCATTTATCCATGAAGCCACTCAAACAGCTTCTTTCGAAAACAAAAAGTAAGTACAACAATTACTCAAAACTTGAGAAATTAGAAAGAGTTGTCAAACCTTGAGTATGTAGTCTGTCACGAGGCTTGTCTCTTGGCCTTGCACCGCGGTGGCCTACAAAAAAATTTGAAGTGAGGTTTATGAGTTTGATACAGAAGATGTTTGATAGGACATACACACCCCAGTTATATTGCATATTAAGCTGCCTGTATCTCATTCTGCTTGTTTCATGAAAAGTGATCCATAGGTATCTGTTCTGCTTGAAAACTGATTCATATCCACCTGCTGAGCAAGTAAGGGATGTAAAGGATGCTGGTTGTGTCTGGTAACTAGCTTGAGGCCACTGGTTACCAGAAATAGCCTTGGTGCTCCTGGGTCACCTGGCTATTTTTGGTAACCAGTAGCCTCTTGCTGGTTACCAAGTCCTCAGACATTCTCAAAACTAATAGCAAGGAGATGTAGGTATCAGTAGTGCACAGAGCTTCACCTTCATGAACATGTCAATGTCTGAGTCAGGGAAAATCCCTGCCTCCTTCTCCCTTCTTGCAAGCTCTTTCAGCATGTCTGAGAAAAGCCAAGCCAAAGGTAATAAAAAGGCACAGGTCTATGAGTTGAAATCCCTCCTCACCTCAGGTGTTCACCATCACAGAACATGCAAACACTTCCATTTCCATAACTGGTTTCTATGTCCTATTCAGGCACTTTTACAGGTGTTTTCCTAAGTGGGACAGAACCATTTACTTGACCGTCAATTCAAATTTCAAGTGCATTTATTAATTGTTGATTTGCAGCAAAACTGAGATTGACACTCACCAGATCTAGTACCAACACCTTGGCAACGACCTGAGAAATCAAGTGTTTCTCTTACGGTCAGTTCTCCCAGCTGCAAGTCTTGCTGACTGATATATGCAGCAGTTCTTTGTGGCACAAACTCATGCATATCATGCCCATTGTATGTCACCTTCCCTGAAACCTTCAAGTAACAAGGATAATCCCATCCACCAACAATTCTCACAACTTTCAATGCAAAACAATAATGAGCTCAAACTTCAATGATACAAGCTTAATAATACTACGAGTTCACCTATAAACAGTGCACAGGCTGTAAGCACAATTTGCATTGCAGTTCCAATCCCTATCAAGGAAATGGAATGCACGATGCACCCACCCACCTTAGTAAGGACATCTTTCTATTAGGCTGTTGTGATCACAGTAACTTTCTATTATGTTTTTTCAACTAGCTGTGCTCACAGTCATCTCACAGCTCTACTGGTCAAGCACTGACCAATTGAAGGAGCTGTGAGAGCTATGAGGTCAAATTGTGACTCACCATATTATGACATTTGTCCTTTTTTTCATGAGAACATGGGCTCCCAGAGTTCCTAACATGGTTAATTACATATTTTCAATGCACTTGAAACTCTCCAATGGAAAGTGACTGTCCATGCAGCAAAAAACAAGTCCCTATGACAGTGGCTTCCAAGTTCCCATTAGGCTGCTGTGATCATAGAAACAGACCCTAACTCTTCAAGATATCATCAAATCTGTTGAGCTCCAGCAACTGAGGAAGGGGAGATATTAACTGACCTTCAGAGTTTTACTTAGTTTCCCTGCCAAAGCTAACAATAAGGTAGTTTTTCCTGCACCTGGTGGTCCCAAAAGCAATGTCATCCTGCCAAAGAACAAGTACATATTATTATATGTTGTGACAAGAGTAAGAGAGTTGCTCTCTGCTCCCAATATGTCTCAAAGTAACCTCTTGAAACCCATTCTCTTATGTACTCTTCCACTTGAATTAGCACACATAACCTTGAAAGGATCATGTATGTACTAATATGGAATGGTCAAGAAAACACCTGCCCATTGTGTTGGGTAAGGTGGCAATTAGGCCATTAGTGCAAGTTAGGCAAAGCACCCAACATAATGGGCAAGGATGAGGCAATTCCATGGCATTAAAAATTCTGGGGTGGCAGATTCAACAATTAAAAAATAAATAAAATCAAGTTTAACAGACACATTTTGGTCACTATAATTAGGAGTGTATCATTGCCAGAAGATTAGGTCATATAATGTGGTGAAGAAATTGATATAATCTGCCACCACAGACCTTAATGTCTGTGTGTCAAGAGAAGTAACTAACAGCTCAGGCAAGTTTTCTACTCTTTCAGAAAAATGAGAAACTTAGAAATGCTTCAAATTTCCTGAGAATTGGAAGGGCTTCATGAGACCTAGAGCAGAATCATTAAGGTCTGCCCAGGGTGGCAGATTATGTCATTTTCTTAACATATTAAATGGCATAATCTTCCGATGATGCATTATCATACACACATGTAATAGTAATCAGAATGTGTCTGTAGAACATTTTTTTTTTTCCTAAATAGTTGAATCTGCCACCCCAGAGCTTAATGTCATGGAATGGACTTGCCTTTGCCCATTGTGTTGGGTAAGGCATCAGGTGAGCCCATTAGGGCCTTTGCCAAGTAGCCCAGGGCAGCCTGGGCTTGACAACTCCATAGTATATGATGGCAACCTTAAGAAGAAACTCAAATGGAGAGTTCAAAGTCCCTCTTGTCATCCTTGGTTATGTAAAGAAGATGAAATTATACATGTTATGACTTTTAAGGCATGAAGAGCAAACCTTCCAGGTTTGATAATCCCACTGACATCGTGAAGAATGTTGAAAGTTGTCTTCTGTGCACGGGATAGGATAGTCTGCAGCAGCACAGAAAATGAATGTTAATTCTTGAATGTTCCTGGTAATGACATGATCCTGTGGGAAATTTAGCATCAAGATGATTATACACAGTGCTTTGTGCAACATTCCAATTTGAGAACATTCTGAGCAAAACTGTGTAACCCTAGGACTTGTGTGCAGCTGACATGTGACAATTTTGACAGAAGTTTTTGACATGAGAAAAAAGATCTGGGTGACAATTTCAGAAGCAGAGACTGTACAGTACCTCAAACAATGTCAACAAAAAATTGGGAAGGCTTGGCAACGCTCTGCCACCGACATGTACATTAGCAGTGATATCCAAGTGCTCAAACCGAACCTCGATTTTTGGAAGCTCAATCCCAACCCTGAAATTTCCCACACCAAAAAACCAGTTCACTATGTAGCCCATCAAATTATGTAAACTCCAAGAAAAACAAAACTCTTGTCAAGGACATACCATCCCAAAGGAGCTTCACCGCTTTGAGTTCCATCAAACCAAGAAGCTTCAATGCTCTGAGTTTGAAAGAAACCATCTGAAATAGGAAACTAAGGCTCTCTGTTATGAACATAAAAGCTCTTGAGAACCAAGTTCTTAGTGAAGCTGTTTTTTGCTAGTAGTTCTATAGTCTGAGCTTGCTGTAAGCACCTGCGTCAGGGAGGAGATGATGGTAACAATCTGAAATCCTAATCCTCCAAGGAGATTCCTGGATGGTAACAATGAAATCAGCCTAATCCTACAGAGTTTGATGAGCTTCTTCTTGCAAGCACCATCTCAAGGAGATTCAGATGGTAACTGCAATGAAATCAGGCTAATCCAATAGAATCTGATAAGCTTCTTGCAAGCAGGAGATGATGGCAACAAAGAAATCCTCATCCTACAACAGAGTCTGATGAGCTTCTTCTTGCAAGCACCATAAAGGAGATTGAGATGGTAAAAATTGTGAAATCCTAGTCTGAGCGCGCGCGCACTTCTACTGCACCTGTCAATTCGCTCCCGGAACTTGAGAAGGAAGCGCTCATTATCGTCCTCCGTGACTTTGAAGATCTTGGCCATAAGCTTCTTGCGATCTTCCTGGCTGAGCTGTGTGGCATCCACCTCTTGCGTCAGGACGTTCCCATTCTCTTCCACGCTCTTGAAGATGGACCTCCGAATGCGGTCATAAGTTGGCAGCTTCTGCAAGGCCGCCCATTTCAGCGCCTCCTCATCGTCTGCCTCCCGCTTCTTCGTCGAGCTGCGCGAGAACACATTATCTTCCGGCCCTCCCAATCCCGTATTCAAACCCGACGACCTTCCCACCCATGATATATCATCACTCATCTCCATCTCCTCGAGGCCTCCGCCGAGGTTTACTGCGAGGGTCCTTTTTCCTCCTCTTCTCCCCCCTCCGCTACTCCCGGATCGCAAGCTTAAAGAAAGACTGCGCGGCTTCAAGCGTCTCCTGACTGATCCGGCGCTCCTGCAGTAAAATATCCTTGCGACTTCTTCATCTCATCTCGGCGTCTTCATGACAAGAAACAGGAATTACTGTGGTTTGTGCACTTCAGTTCAACACAACTGCAGCAGCAGCAGCAGCAACTGAATTTGCAAATTTTGCAACTCAGAAACTGTGCAGCCGGGAGCAAGAAGATCTGGGACAACAACCGTCGTCGTCGTTCACCGTGAAAGCAGCTGCTCACAGCGGCTCCGTAACACTGTGTACTCTAGCACAGCAGCAGCAGCAGCGTCGTCGAGACGAGTTCAGAAATCATTTCCAACACGACAAGATCTTGTCTTGGCGATCAAACCAAAAGCACATATAACGAGACACAGTAATCTAGAAGTACTTTAGGCTCGCCGCAAGAAAGCTCACGAGTTCTCCTCGATTCCAGTGCGATGCTTTCCTGGCAGCAAAATCTTTTTCCAGCTGCGAACACGTGATTACTGCTAATCAGGTCATTAGTGCTAATCTTGCGATTAGTTCTAATCGGGAATCTATCTGAACGGTACCCTCCAATGCACACACAGTTTGGCGACGAGTCCAGTTGAGCCATGGACACCCTGCAAACCGGACCGGCCCATTTATTTGACTTATTTTGACCGGACCGTGCCAAGGAATGCCTAGAGAGCATCTGGTTCTGAAGAAGAGCAAACTTGGGTGGCGTGACCTTAGTTTTTTCATTTAATTTTTTTTTAAATAATGCAACTAATGCTTTCATTGCATGGTTCAAGAGTGGTTTTGTAAACAATATTTTTTTAAAAATAATTTGGTGAATTTTCGCAACTTGTTGATTTATTTATTTATTTTTCCTCCAAAAGAATGGAAGGGGGTAAAAAAGGGAAAATTTTGTGGTTTTAAAGGATTTTTTGCCTTTTTTCGAAACAAAAAAAAAAAAATCAATTAGCCACATCCAGACCTAGCCATTTCCTAGGTCGCCAGTTGTAGGAACGCTTTTGTAAAAATGCTACAGCTCACCTAGGACAATGATTAAAGGTAGAGTCCAGCCTTTTTCTTTTCTTTTCTTTTCTTTTGTTTCAGTGCAAACTTTTTTCGCACAAATTAGAAATAATAATAAAAATTTGTGTCTCTAGACTCTCACATCTTCCATGTTTTTTGAAGAAAATTTTGCCAAATTTTAATAAAAGAAAAAGGTTTGAAATTTTCTAGCCACATTCCCAATTGGCAAAACATCAAAGTATTGGGAGACTAAAAGGCCTTTAATGGAGTTTGTCTCTCTTTACAAGGTATAACGAAGTTTTGTGCTAGAATGAACTAAGTTTTGTGCTAGCAATATGGCAATCCTATCCCTATTATATTACTAGAGTGGTAGAGGTATTGCGACTCATATTTATTAGTTGTGAGGGTGCCCAAACTTCAATTTTTTCCCCTTTGTCATGTGCATCTTTGATAGGCCAATCCCAAGACAAATTAATTAACGAAGCTTACAGCACTCCCAAATCAAATATGTTGTAATAGGCTAATCCCCTCCTTTGTGTTGCTAAAGTAAGTTACAAGAGTAAACCTTCGGGCATACGGGATAAAGTGTGCATCAATTGCAATTGCTTTGATTAGTTGAAAATCAATCTCTTTCTCATATTCCACACCCCCGTCTCCAAAGCTCTCCAAAAGGAAAATCTCATATCTTTTCTTTTTTTTAATCATTTAATATTCAAACAACTTAGATGAGTTGCAATAAATATTGGGCCTCCTCTAAGCAAATGTGATTAATAAATCATCTATTTAGTAAATATCCAGTATTAGAAAAACAAAGAAAACAATAGATCTTAAATAAATCCTATGTGACTATCTTAAGTTCCCAAAATTTTGACATCAACAAAAAAAAGAATTTTCTTAACTTTCAACATTAGAACTAGGTAATTTTTTTTCAAAAAATTGACAAATTTTCTAAACAATAATATAATTCTCATAGAACCTGAAAAGACATTGCAGTGTAAAACCAACTACATACATCTAGATATTCATTACTTAGTGGCCACCTACCTATTGCCTTACCTACTTGATTTACCTACATAACCTATTTATTTACATTATAGGGCTACCCAAGTCAAAAATTAACATCGACAACTTAGTTGAAGTTCATCCACACCACAGTTTTTTTTTTTGTTTTTTTGAGTGATGGGCCAAATTTTTAAAAAGAAAAAAAATTGAACTTGGGAGGCACCTCATGTAATTAATTAATAGGAGAGGTGAATAATAGAAGCACGAATAAATACAAGATGTTGCTGCTATACTGGAAAACACAAGAGTTGGCCTCGTGATTACTGGATGGATGTCTGGATTCAATCTTCGTTTGTTTGCATCATTGGCTAATCCAAGGACTGCAATCAGTATAGGGGGAAGAAGGCCTGCTCCCATAGCCCCCAAGAGTAGGCTTGTATCATGTTTTGTTTTTTAATCCTTTTAGGGTTTTGCTCTGCACATGAATGTTTGTTGTCTGTTGCCAACAAAAGGTCCGGTTCAAGTCAGACAACATTTTAGTCTAACTTATCTTGTGATAATATGTGGCCGAAGCATCACCTTTAGCATGTGGAAGGTCAGTTCAATTATGGAAATGATCCTTCCATGCAGAGAGTTGCTTTTGGAATGCAAAGGAACAAAAAAAAACCTTGGCAGTGCTAAGTTTGCTTTGATGGCAAACATATTGCCTATACTTTCCATAGAGAACTCATTGCAATTGTCCAGTTGCTTTGCAGTGAAATGTGGGTTTTAGTCATATACTACATTGACAATTCCCCATCTTCTTCCCGTAAGTCCTTCTATGGGTGATAGCCATTGGAAGGACATGGCCGAGCAGGCTGATGGGTGGTTGTGAGTCAGGTCTGACCAATGGCCATCATGTGCTAGGCTGTTGGGAAGAGATTCTGCCACATCAGTAAGAACTTTGTAGACTGTTTGCTAGACCTCATGATGTTATAACTAGGGGATGGATGGATGGATGGATGGAAGGATGGATGGATTTCACCCCAATGAAGCTTAGTGAGAAGAATGGAGAAGAATGGAATCCGTATAGAGTTCCGAGCATCTCTGCCCACAGCAACAATACACACTATTTTGGATGAAGTATAGCATTTATGTAGTGTGAAACTCAAAGGGGACCTGTAAACATGTAACTGTAAAGAGGGCCAACAAAAGAAAATGACTGCTTTGGATTATTGGACATGCTAATTCATTCATTTCCTAGGAGCTCTTAAGTGCCCCCAGCCCCTTTGTGTGTAGGTTCTTTTGGGGGTTGAGAGGGGGGCGGTGGAGTGGGCCATGCCTTGTATTGGTGCTCAGATAGCTGCAAATGCAGGATGAAGTATCTGTGGCCTGTTATGATCCTTGCTTGCTTGCTTGCTTGCTTGCTTGGCAGAAAGGAGCTTGGGAGTGAGTGTCATGGGTGGGGTTGAGTAAGTAAGGAGTAATTGTTCTTGTCAGCTAGTTCAATCAATAGAACCTTCTATGGAATGTGAGCTGAAGAATTTTGCTACGTTTTTCTACTAACAATAACTCATCAATCAAGAATTGGGGGCGGTGAATATATATGTGAAACTAAATGTTTAAAAACCCAAAAAATGAAGTGATTTATGGGTTTTTCAAATGCCAATATTTGAGGGACAAATAAGGTGGATTTCTATATATGGTTTGAGTAGGTAGCCAAAAATATAAAAGGATGTTAAAAAATTTCTACTTTGTGTATTGGGAGGGGGGCGGGGCAAGGATTTTTTTTCATTTTTCCCTGGTTCCCAATATGTTCCCTTTAAGTTATCAATGGGTTCCCCAACATGTTCTCCATAGCAAATGCTGTCCTCCTTTCACCTATATAGGTGGGCGAAAGGGGAGGAACATTATAGTTCAAAATAGAAGGGAGCCTCCATAGTTTTTTGTTTTTTTGTTTTTGAGTGATGGGCCAATCAAATTGGCTCGTTTCAAAAAAGAAAAAGAAAAAAAGATAGGCAATCTCTTCACAATAAGCATTATTGAATGGACCCAAAAAGTGTGTACAAAAGTAGAGAGTAATTTTCAGATCCCCATTTCAGATCTTTTTGCTTCCCAACGGATTCTTGACCATCACGGCCACCTTTGTCCTTAAAAGTCGTCAAAAATAACTTGAGATATTTTTGTAGTCAGAATGACCATTTCAGCCATTCTGACGCCCTATTATCATTGTGATGAATCCATGGTTTTTGGGTCATTGCATGAAAGAGTTGCAGACGAGAGAGTGTAGGCACTATTTTGGTGTTTTATCAAGTGCCTTTTTTGTTTCCTCAATTTTGTAATGTAACGGCTTTGGTGATCATCCATAAGAAGATTTAGCCAAATTCGGCTATAAGAAAAATATGAAAATTTTGCCAATTTTTTTATATTAAAAACCACCCACCCCTTAGCAGATTGCAATGTGTCGTTTCAATCTAAAAGAGAGAGCTTGCCAGGTAATTAATTGTCTTGAATCCAAACCTTGTTCACATTATTCACCTTGGATCATGGATTTGAAGGCAATTCTAATAAGGCCCTTGGTTTGACGTTGCTTCAACATTACACTACTACTACCGGGTGTCTAGATACAATGGCGAAGTTGCATCCACAATTTCTCTCCATGTTTCCCTCCATGTTTCCTTCTCAGCATCATTCACAACGTCAGCGATCCAAGGGGCATTTGGCCATGTGGGTGAAAATATTTTGGACACTCGCTCAATTTGTAAAAGTACTCTAACTGAGTGAATGGAATTTGCTTCTAACGATATTTTCACAAGTTAATAATTTGTCATGTTGTTACATAACTGACATGGAGTGAAGAAATCAAGTTGACCACTTTAAGGTACTGCTCCCCAATGGGTGGGTGGCTTGTTTTTTTTTTTTTTTGAAAATTGTCGATCCAAAGTAGCAATAAAGTTGTATTGTAGTCCCCTTATCAAAAGATTTGAACTCGATAGAGTGTGTAATATAAGTTTGCCACGTTTTTACCTACCCATTTTAAGAATGCTCGAGAAGCATCCCTACTACTAGTAGGTGGCAAAAAGAAGGCCCTCAAACACTTTGAAACAACTGAATGTGTAAGCTAGTCAGATTCAATCGAGTGTCACACCGGTGTCATTTGTGATGAAGTCATCACTAGTAACACAATGATATCTAAGATATGTATATAAAATCTACTTGGGCTCCTCCACGTTGCTACACACTATCAGTGACAACTTTCCTTCTTCTTATTTTCTCATATTATTATCAATAATTCATCAATATTTAAATCAATGTCAAAATTAATTTTGATCAATATAAATGTCATGGACATGAAAAGGCACATGTTAATTTACTTTTTCGTATTCATGTTGGTGAGTAAGGAATGGGATGAAATAGTTTTAAAGAGAAGAAATAGTTGTTAGAAAAAAAAAGGGTGAGGCAATTATAAGAATAAGAGGTAGTTAAGCTTGGGAATGAAATAGTTATATTTGAAAATGTTTTTGAAATTGTCCAGGGATGAAAGAATATACAAAATTAATTTTAAAAAATGTTGAAAAGATTACAAAAAATCACTTATATGTTAGTTCCTTGAAGTTCTCGTTATTAGGATTTATAAGTGTTAGTCAGTTTGGTATTGACTTTTGAACATAGGTACCAGCTTGGTTCTAGTATTGGGTTCAAAATTGATGTTTTTTACAAGGCAAGTCTATACCCAATATTGGAACTGATATAAAGTTGATATTGTAATAATTTCACAGCTTCCACACATGTCTATTGAATCATTAATTAATTAATTATGAAATTTTCAATTTTAAAATTACAATAATCTTGAAGATTCAATATTTGAATTCAAATTATTATTATTATTTGAAAAATAGAGTATTCTTTAAATTTTAAATACTTTCATTCAAAAAATATTATTATTTGAAAATTTTAACATTTCTGAAAATATGTATAATTAATGTCAAAGTTTCCAAGGTAAGTAAGGGTATTAGTCAAGATTTGGTCCTCGGTAAAAGTGCAAACTCAAACATAAACATACCAAAGTAATAGGGGCTACCTAATAGAGTTGTGGACATTAATAGCACATGTAATGACTAATCACTGAAAAAGTGATTTAGTTATGCCTTGTTGGCTGGGCCTTTTAGTCTACATTCCTTTCATTCTTTGCCCTAGTGTTTTGCCAATAAAATAAAATACAATACAATAGGAGTTTGGTTTCAACCAACTAAGTTGGGGGGCCCTTTCTTGTGAGACTTGCCATCAATAAATAAATAAATAAATAAATAAAAGAAAAACACCAGGCAAGAGAACAAGAGAAGAAAAAGAAAGAAACGACCAAAGTCCAAACAAAAGACAACACCCAAAAGGGCAAAAGAAATGTCGTCAATTGACTTGGGTCTTCGCGTATCATGTTCAAACATTCTAGAACACCCCTATGGTCATGTATCTGAATAGTACACAACACCTCATGTCCATTTGTTGAGGATGATCATAATATTCATGTGTGCCATGTGGGTATCTTTGTGGGTCACCCATGCTCATTCCAAGCATCCATGAGGGCATTTGTGATAAGCTAAGCCATGTGAGTGGAAAGCCAATCTTATAATATACACAATCACTCAATTTGCACTAAATAATGACATTTCAATGGTGTAAAACTCTTTCAATCCTATGGCACCTTTAATGGAGACTAAAAACAAGGGCATAAATTGTTTGGATACTTTGGCAGCTTTGGCACAAGTTATATTATTCTTAGAAATGCTGAAATTTTTCCAAAAATATTTTATTTCCAAAGACAATTTCTTTTTGTGAAAAGAAACAAAGAAGATTTTGAAATACTAAGAAATATTGTATTCTTGAAATCTATTTCAATCTAAAAACTAGAGCATTTTATTCTAATCCTCTAAATCAATTAATTAATTAATTATTCAACAGACATGTGTCGAAGCCAACAAGGTCCTATGTAATGGGAAAGGTTGGAAAAAGAGTATATTCATTCCATGATCCAAAGAGATATTATTCCAAATGAGAACTTTGAATCTCAGAATGAGTATACTCTTCATGTTCTCAAAAGACGTGAAGTATATATTGATCCCCATGTTCATCTTGAAGGTTTTTTTCATGTGTATGTTGTATATTACAACTTTTTTTTTTCGTGTCTAAAGATATTTGCCATGACACATGGCATTAAATAGTTGACCATAACATTAGATGTTCTACCATGTTAAACAAATTTTCAACCATACTAGTTCATAATGTTTTCTCTTGCAAATATTTTCCATCTTCAAAAGCATGCAATTACTAACAATATTATATGATAAATATTTCTTAGTTTGGGGGGGGGGGTAAATACTTTTTGTTGAACATTCATATTAATCATGTTTGAAAGTATATGTGATCATGGATTTGAGGATTGTGCAAAATATCCAATAAATGATGTGAGGCATTCATGTTGTATACCATCAAGAAACCAATTAAGAAACATGCAAAAACTTGAAACTACCTCAAAAACAACAACAAAACCATGCCATACATCTAGAACAAAGTTAGTGGATCATGTTCCAATTACAAACAATCAAAAAATTCAAGGCTTTCCATATACTTGAAATGAACAATATGCATTTTGTGAACACGGTGGGCATATCTACTATGAGGACATGCCAAATAAAGTTACTTAATAAAACTTTATGACCACTAATTTGATGTTGCATATTGTTCTTGAATGATATGCTTCATTGTTACTACCATCTTCACATGGTTGTGATTGATAGAGGAAAATTCACATAGAAGTGGAAGCAAAGCCTGATCAAGGTGACCAAGCTGGCTCTGGCAATA
>Ga0116228_10001987_pt1 | contig 17394 bp, 15 predicted proteins | sample S1TSphfallax_2_FD_89694 | JGI IMG/M metagenome (GOLD analysis project Ga0116228, IMG submission 89694) | Host-associated microbial communities from peat moss isolated from Minnesota, USA - S1T2_Fc - Sphagnum fallax MG | ecosystem: Host-associated > Plants > Peat moss > Unclassified | place... | reverse complement strand
GAATTAGGGTGCCCAGTGGTGGCCTGTAATTCAATGGATCAATTGTAGTAGATATCCTTTTTGGATTTCTAGAATGAGGAACAGTGCACAACACACACCTTTTGAAAAAATACCGATTTCTATCTTGAAAGGAGAAATGAATATACTACTGGCCTATCTGGTTCCTCCACCCTGCACAATTGTATTGCTCTGCCCTCTTCAAGGGATTCCAGGAGGGTGTTGGGAGAATGGAGGAACGTCTGGCCCCACTAACTTACTAAAAGGTAGAAGATCTGGTCCTCCCATAGAACTTGAGAATAAACTCCAAACCATAGTAAAATCTTGCTTGCACTCTGGATTCACTCCAAGGGTTAGGTCAGTAGGCATATATTTTTGATTCGGTAAAGCACTGCCTGGATTTTTCCTTTGTATTTTCAGCTCCATTACCTGCCTGAAAAAACCTATTTTCAGCAAGCGGGATTTTCTGCTGTGGAAGGTACCAGCCAGGCTCTACTGGGATCTGACAAGCCCTTCCATGATTTCCCACCTGTTCCCTCGACCTACCGACCTCAGGCACAGATCTCAAATCATGGAAGGGCCTGTACTCAGGCCCTTCTCCTATACATTTAACCCTCTCTTGAGTTGATTTGGGGATTAAAATGATTAAAATCTAAGGAATAAATTAATCGTTGTGCAAATCACTAAAAGTGGATAGATAAAATAGAATGATGAGGTTAATTTCAGCCCCCATTGAACCATCCACAATGCCAGAATTGGATGGTGCAAATGCATTTGATGACCTCAATGGTCTATATGCTAGAGCCATTCTCCAACCCTTTATTCCTCAGATTTTCCAATGGTCTTCTTTGTGTGGCTATCATCGTACTTCCATTTCATAGTTGTTAAAATTGCATGGAGGAGCACACCAAAATACTGGAAGATAGTATCATGCACAAATAGCTTTTTTTTAGGTGGCAAATGACTTCACATTTTTCCAAGCAATTCGCCATCACCCGAATAGCCAATCAACAACATAGTTCACAAACACTGTTTTTGGTTGCCTGAAAAAATATCTGAGGAGTCTAGGAGAAGGCTCTTCCAAAATATCCAAACAGTTTGGGCAGCTTGGGGAAACTTAGGATTTTTCTCCCATGCTGCCCAAAAAAATTGGACACTTTGGAAAAATCCTGACAAAAAATTTCCAGGATGCTTGAAAAAAATTGTGCAGTTGAGGTATTTTATATTGCTTGACAATTCCAAACATATTAAAAAGGTTGATTTTTTTTCATTTCTTCTCAGAAATATCAGGCAACATGGAAAAAGTTAAGAATAGTTTTCCAGGCTAGCCAAAAAGTTAAGGCAATTTGCAAAAAAACTTGAGAAAATGTTTCCAAGGTGCCTAATTTTTGGGGGCAGATTGGGAAAGTTTATTCCAATTGCCCAAAAGATTCCCTGACGTCTCCCCTTCCCCATACTCTCTTAAATCAAAGAGAGTATGAAAACAAGAACAACATTAGAACTTCTTGGGAACATGTGGGAGTATTTTAACCTTTTGAAATCAAGGGCCAAACTCACCTCCTTATTCCACACTAACCTAACCCTAGGACAATTAGAAAAAATCCTAGGGTTTCCTAGATGAAGATATTTATTTCTTGGTTAAGATATCCCAACAAGTTTATCCACCTCTTAACCCCAATGCCATGTCATTTGCCAAGTCAGTTGCTACCCCTTTGGGTGGATGAGAAAACATTAGGGCAAGTTTATTCTTTTAAGATCTATCTCCTTTTACTACCTCAGTGTGAATCCAACTCCAAGGAATTAATTAACTATATAAATATGCGAAGGAATCTGATTTTTTAAATAAATGAATTTTTTAAATGGCTTTTGGGGGTATTCCATCAACAAATAAAATTCATAAGTGTAGTTAAATTTCCATATCAAGTTCTAGTAGGGAACCAACAATGTCAAAGGATGCTTAATTATTTTTAAAAAAATTCATGTCTCATTTATAGCCAAATTTAGCTAAATTTATGATACTTGCCATTTCATATACACCATAAAATTGTGAAAAGAAACATTACTTGTTAATACATTCAACTATAAAGGTTGTAAATATCCAACAAAATCATGTGTAATATAGATTGAGCTTGGATGTTAAAATATAGTGTGAATAAAAATGTTTTAAAAATAAAATGACAAAAGGGTGAAAACACATTACAATGTAAACAAAAAAATTGTCATAGTTTGATAGTTTTTGATATTTGTGAAACTTTGATATATCATGGTGGATGTTTGAAAAACATTTTGTAATTAAGATTTTCAATTAATGGTGGTTTACATCCCAATATATCAATTGTATCATGAAATTGGAACAAATATGAACAATTTAATTATTAATTGGAATACATTTTCACCTTGCCATAGCCCTGTCACAATGCTACAATTGTAAAAAAAAATTACAAAAGATTAGATGTAATGGTATTTTATTTATGAAATTTTGCACATGTAAAAAAACAACCATGAAGAATAATCTTTTTCACTAAATTTTTCAATTTCTTTTCAAATTGTGAAGTTCATATCAAATGTTTTAAAAACATTTGTTAGTACATTATGTTATAATGATGATATTTTTTTTGATATTTTTAAGTTGTAAAATGTTCTTCCATTGAAGATGTAGATGGGATAAATGTTATTTTTATCATTTTACATTAAAAAAATGGATTTTCAGAATTAATAAAAAATGATTATCTATTGTAAAATAGGGGTTTTAAATCAATGGGTATAAGATTATTGGTATATTTCTACAAAATGATACAACTACCAATCAATTGCATATTGATGGGTATAATAACTTATTTTATGTTTGAAGCTCAAATTAACTACATGCACGATCTCTAAAAAAAATCAAAATGAGTGAAATCTTATGTCTTACTACTTTACACTATATGCAATCCGAGTTTTCCTTTAAATTGTTTACATTGTAATGTGCTTTCACCCACAATGGCATGGAAATTGTTGATAGTATGAAAAGAGTTGGATTTAAAAAAAATTAATGATCACATCTACTTTTGATTAAAGGCCGAGAATTATCAAAATGATTGTTCCTTCTCCTTCATTGGAAGCTTCTAGAAGGAAAATGCAATGAAACTTTCAATAGTGGATGGGGTTGCAAATTGAATGTTTTGTTCTTTTGTTTGTGTGTAGGTGATGTTGTCTTTCTATGTTTGGAATGGAGATGTGTGGAACTTGTAAGAAATAAAAAAGCTCGTGATTCTAGTTGGATAGTTTGTGTGGAGTAGAATTGTTGTAAAGGAGGATGAAAAATGTGTAAACATTTTTGCAATAGATGCCATCAAGGGTGATTTCAATGTTCTAGGGATATGTGTGCTCATGTTTTCTTTTTTAATAGACATTTTGTAGATGTTACTTCCTTGTATTATTTTCAATGCACAACCTCCATAAGCTATTTGCAATGTATGTGGTAATAACAATTGGAATGTGGATAGGATATGATGACAACTAAAGGCTAAATCATGACTCAAATGAGGATACATGGGTTTGGGGCATTATGAAAGGATTGTGAATGATGTAACACAATGTCCACATTATGACTAATGATTATGTTATCTCATAAGGGATTAACATTTGTGGTGAATATATTATATAGGAAATGTTCAATGGAAGGGCCATTGTTGAAGCTAAGTTTTTTAATTGTGTAAAAAAATAGAAACATAATTTGTTGAGCTATGAACAACCCATGGGAGCAAACTTCTAAATTATTTATAGTAATTTCTTACAGAAGAGGCCTTGTTGAATATTGAGCATGTGTAGCAAGGCAGGTTGAGGATGTACCATGAAGTACATGATAAATATTGCCCATGCCCAAGTTACATACGTTCTAAAACATTTGAAGAACCTATGTCAAGTGCATTCAACAATTCTTATGTTGCATTATGTGTAGGTAAAATCAAAATCCTTAGTTATTTTTCCTCTCCATGAGTTGACCATTTTACATAGAATAGACCACATAAAGTTAATGTCTTTTTTTGCATGTTGTGTTTGCCAAATATTTTTAATTTACTTTGGGGATGTAATCAAATGATTGTCATTTTTCCATAAGGGGTTTAGACAATCTTTTCATTTTGTTTAACAATATTTGCCTTTTCCCAAAAGTATACAACGTGAGTGGGGTCCCATCCTTTCAATACCACAAATTTAGACCAAATCTTAAAGAAGCAAAATGTCCATAGTAAAAGTGAAAATTATGATTTGTTGGGCCTTTCTTCATTGTTATGACTCTAATCCTTCTACAATATCCAACTTGCTCCTTACTACTTGAACATTCTTCTTGAAGGGTGGTTGCAAATTTGGTATTAATTGAGAACATGAAGACTTCAAGAATTGATAGAATCTACACACCTAGCACACACCTACCTACTTGCAAATATGCAATTGGGCATAACATATTAAGCCCCACAAAAATTGTTGTCACAAATACAATATTTTTGCATTAGTTTTTTTGGTAATATATGGAGATCACATATTGGATTTTTTGGCTTGTTTTAAATATATTTGATTAGCTTTAAATTTAAATTAACTTTTAAATTTAAGAAAAAAAAAACCTTGAAAAAATTGAACGTATGGAATATATATGTGATGAAATAATACTTGTTATAGAGTATGAAAAATTACATATATACTTTGAAACTAGGGTTGTGGGTGGAACGTTTTGTTGAATTTTTTTGGATGGCATGGATATACATCAATTAAGTCTAAGACCATTTACAATTTTAGAATATTTGGTTGAAAATCCATTCAAAAAATGTGTTTTTAAACACTTGTTTACCAACAAATGCATAATTTAATGTTTTCTTTTTAGGAAAAAATCATTACCATATGAAAGAAAATAAGATTTTAAAGGTAGGCTTTGCATTATTTATTTATTTTTCTTTTATTTGGCAATGTTTCATGAATCATAAACATGAAGCCCTATAGCCATTGAAAAATTGTAAGTTATATACTTTATGTACATTAAGATTTTATCCAATCCTTTTCATCTAGCTATTCAATCAAAATGAACTTTGAGTTTCAAAATGTTGTCATGCACATTTAAAAAGTTTTTTTTTTTGTTTAGGATAACCAAAGGATGTCATCAAATTTTCAATTTATTGTGTACCATGATATTTGTTATACATCATTTTTTTGGGTGAAAAGTGGTTCACCCTTAATTTGATTTCATCCAATTGTGCAAAAAATTACATTTACACATTTGTCAATGGAAATATCCCAATCCAATCATCATTCCGTATGTTTGATTGTGGTGATTATAGTTTGACAAATCATTAGGAAAGGATCCTAACCATGATATGATCCCAAACATATTTTTCCAAATCCCATTGTCAAGACCAAATTTAGACTTAATATGGTCCCATTCCATAAAACTTTTGGTTCAAGGAACCTAGAAATTTTGCAACCTTTCTCAATCTTGCATGGTAAATTGCTTTTACCTATTGAATTGATACTCCAATTTCTACACACCTAGATTTAAGTAACCACCACATTGAAGTAGCTCAAATACAATTCGCAAAAATTAGTGGATTTTGCTGTACATTCTTGAACATTGAATTGCATGTTTTAACAATCTTACTTCAAGCTCCAAAGTTAGTTGTTGAAACATGATTAAACACTAAATCTAGTGCACATTAACAACCCAACTTTTATGCTTGGAGGGTCAAAACATATTCATTTTATAGTTGAAAAAGGTTTTGAAATTGGCACCAAGCTCCAAAGTCATTACAAGATCCATTTGCATAGGAGGGCATTCATAACTTCTTTTATATCAACTAAACTCAATCCACCATAATTGTTTCATATGCATCGATCACCCCATTTCATTCTACTTTTAGTGTTATGTTATAGGGTAAATGCAAGTTATGATGGCTCACTTTTAGATAGTTTAAAACTGCCTACAAGTCCCTAAAAAATTCATAAAAAGTGATCAAATGAACATGGCTATTACTTTTTTAATGTCATTATTGTAATCTTTAACTAATAGATGTTCAATCACCTAAAAATCTTTACAAATCTACATCAACACTTACATTAATAGAAGTTGATGTCATTTTTCAATTTGGAAGTTAAAAAAGGACAACCCATAAAGTCCATATGAATAATCTCCTTTCATTTTGTCACAATCATTGACAAATAGAATTGAACAAAGAACCTAAACCCTATTTAAATAGAATGTTAAAAATTTCTTTTACTAGGAAGAACAAGTACATGTGGCAAAGGGGCACCCTTGTTATATGCCTCGTTGGATTGAAAATGAAGATGTGACTTCACCATTGAATAAATTGCAACATTTGCAATATCCCATATTAATGAATCCATGTGTTATTCATGGGTTTTCAATAGTTGCAAACAAAAAACTCCAAGACACCTTATCATAGGACCCTTAAATAATAACATAATGAAATTTTGATTGAGCCCCCAAGAAAATCTACCTTTGATGACAAAATCAAGAACCATTTAAGTGTAGTTCATGCCATTGACATGCAAAAACCTCACCAAAAACTCCACCATTATCCCATCATGGCCAAGAGTTTTCCCTTCAACCATAGATTTAATAACTATGAACAATTTTGTTCTACTCATTAGAGCAGTTAACACAACTTGATTCATTTGGCAAGTGAAACTTTTGGGGAGAGTACTATCAATCATATTCAACAATGGTTAACTAATTAGTTATTATATTATTATTTAAACGTGTATTAGGTACAAGTTTAACTTTTTTACTTCTTAATTAATAATTCTATAAATGTTAACTAGTTAGAAAACAAGTTAATATTTGAATTAATTCATACTAATGTTAGGTAACTACTTTAGTTACTAGTAAGAACCACCTAACCTATATAAAATTTGACTTTCAATCTATTGAATCTATCATCCTCCATATCTTGCACCTTCTTTTTTATTTGTCCCACTATATTTTGTAATTGTTCATTTTGTGCATTTGACTACATTATGTCTCGTGCCTCTTCTAGCTCGTGTTGTATGGAGGTCACCTTGACACAAAACTCAACAACTTTGAACTTGCACAATGTTTTGTAAAATCTCATCATCTTTTCTTGTTTTGAGAATAAAAAGGTCTTAGGGGGTTGAGCCTCCCATATCCTCTTAATCCTCTTCTCAATTTCATTAAAAAACCTTTTATTCATACACCAATAAGAAATTTTTCTCACATTATCACATATTTCAATTTCATAATTTGACATCATGATGCCCTTAATAACAACAAGAGCAACATTACGTGGAGCTTGCTTTGACAAATACATTGGGTGTATTCATGATTGGGGGACCAAAAAGGAATGACCTATTTTTAAATGACTACAAAGGACAACTTTGGATTTTGTTTATCTTACATTATTATAGTTGTAATGGATTGTTGTATGCCAATAAAGAAGATGATGTATTATTAAAATAACAAAAATATTTAAAAATAATTTGGATACTATGTAAATGTAAATTTGAGTCCTTTAAACTAACTATATCAAGTGTCTAAATTGCACTTTTAAAAAAGTAGTCAAAAGGAATGCATAGAGTCACATAATTGATTTCAAAAAAAAATTACAACAAAAACATATCCCCTTTTATGAAAGTACATGTTCATTGGGTGAATATGATGGAAAACCAAATCATATAAAAATTTCAAGTCTTGAAATTTTGAAAGAGAAGGTTGTAAGGCAAAGGTTTCATTTTTTTAACCATTTGCCAAAAAAATATGTTTAATGGGTTCAAAATGTTTAGCTTTAGGTGTAGGTCACATGTATAGGAAATAATTTTGCTAGAAAACATATTTGGTTTTCCATTTAAATTCATTTTGGGATTTTCAACGTTTATGGCTATGAATCAAAATATTGATACACAATTATGTACACATATGAAAAATCATCATCATAACATGAATTATTTTGAAATGGAATATTCCATTTTTTCATTTAAATTTGTTTCAAGTAAATGTTATTTGCAAAAAGTGACCCTACAAAAGTTATGGAGTTTTTTTTCCTTTTTTTGAAACTCCAACGTAAAATACGCCCCACTCTGTCTAAATGGGCCATAATACTTTCTTTGCCACTCCTAAAATTGTAGCAAAAAAACCATAGGCTACCCATAGGCCTTGGTGGTTTTTCAATATTTAATAGGTCCCATGCAAAATGTTTTTTATTCAAAATGACACAACCATTTGTGTAAACCTTATCTATACTAAATTCCACCATGTTGAAGCCTTTGTCAATGAATTATTAGGATTGAAACATAGAATCCAACCTTGGTACATTGTAACACCCCATAGAGTCTTGTGTGGAGTTTAGGGTGATGTGCGATGGCAATGCCTCTTATGGACAAGTAGAAGAAGCCCCTACCTACAACCATTTTGAAAGAAATGTTACCCTCATGAAGTAGTTGATAAAAAAGACCACCCATTCTTCGATATGGAGGTGTGATATACCTTGTTATGTAGGAAATTAATAATGATGACATTTTGAAACATGTATACCTTCTTGTAGCACTTCAATCAAGATTGTTTTGATGGGCTACATTTACTTAACTTCATAAGGCGAAATCTAAGCATGTATAACAACATTTACACCTCAACCATTTAGATACTAATTTTCTTACAAGTTGAGCTGGCATCATGACAACAACAAATATGGTAGTGCCATGGTCCATATTTTGCTTTTGAAAGGCATCTTGGTACATATGTGAACCCAATGACACTTCTTCGAGGATTTATCTTTCCGAACAAACACACCAACTAATTAGTTTATTACATAGTCACATGACCTTAAAAAATGTAGTTAAACACTTATTAATGCCGAACAAACATAAAAACATTCATGCCTACAATTGTTAAACCTAAGTTGTAATGGACCTTCTTTCCAAATCTACACACAACATTAAGCTAAGCAAATCAATAACTTCTTTATTTAAAAAAACACAAAGACTAAAATTAACAATAGACAACACACGATTAGGTCTACAAATGGATTAATCTTGGAATGAAACATCGATTCGAGACACTCATGGCTCTCCCCCACATTTCCAAATAACATGTTTTATAAGCAATTCTTTTGAACCTTCAAAAAGAAAATGTGCCCCTTCTTAAATCAAGTTAACATCATAAAATGAACCATGCTTTTGACATGTCCACCCACTTTCATGAATCTAGATCATGTGCTCCTTGTTCAAAATGGCAACACAAGAGGTGTGATGAAATCACACCTAGACATTAAAAATGAATGTTGGGTAGGCAAATCTTTCACCTTGATATATTTGTGGTTATAAAATAAGGTAAATACATACCCTACCATATTGGTAATTTTATTTGTCACAAGGTGCATTTGTGTGTTAAACAACGATTTGATATATAACCATTATTTAGGTTGAAATATTTAACATCATGTTTAATTCCAAGTTTTATGAATGTTCAAGAAATTTACATAACAATGTTTTAATATATCAATGTAACATTTGAACAAATTTGAAAATAATCCAATGAATATCAAAAATCACTTTTTAACCAATGTTTTATAGAGTTAAAATTTTATTTAAAAATTATTTAATCATTATTTAATCATTATCTAAGCATTGTTTGGTCAATCCTGAATTACCACATAAACTTTTTGAAGGCCATTTAAGAATTGATTAAGGACTACTTAAGGCTGCATGTTGGCTCTTTAATTCATGAACATAGCTCGCACTTTTAATTGTCTTACCCAATTTGTAAATATTCCAAGCTTATCTTGTTTCTACTTAATTAATATATATTTTGGGTTTATCATTTTTGAAGGAAGAATAATTGTTTTGGAATGGGTAAGAAAAAGGTATATGCCAAAATCATTATATCATATTTCCATTTTCATACTTGTCAATGAGTGACGTACTTATGATTGACTTGTTCCACTTATGGTGATTATAATCATTGAACCCATTTTGTACTCACAGAATAAAATTAATCAAAGCCCTAAACAACCTTAATTATGTTGTATAATTTGTTATAATATAAGTTTAACCATGTCCTATGTCGCAACCTTAACCTTAGGTTCGTGACCAAGGCAAGGGGTTGCAAGGTTACGAGCCAAGAAGGAAGCCCGAGATGCAGGCCGCATGCTTTTGGGAGTGCAAGAGAATGTGAGGGAATAGAATAGACCTTCACACTCCCATGGGAACTCCCACATTGGGAGTTGGAGTCCCGGTGGACTTCCAAACGTTCAGAGAGCAATTGCAAGGGTCAAAACCCAATGGATTGAGAAGTTTTTTATATCATTGGAAAGCTATTGAAACGTAGATGTTTAAAATGAGCTTGAATTACCCATTTGGACATTTGAAACACAAGTTATGGCCAAAAGAAAGGTCAGAAGTCAAATTGGCAATTTGACCCCCGACCATTAAAAGTCAGGAATCGACTCGATTTACTTGTGTTAAGGAGGCGTGTGACATACCGTTGAAAAGATATCGATGATGGCTATAACTTTGCTTTAGATCTCATCTCAATCAGAGGTCTACACACGAAGTTATGGGTCCCCAAAGTCGCAGGAGTCCCAACTTTGGCAATTTCGAGACTTCCACTTGGGAGTCCCGGGACAAAATGCCATTTGGATGTGGGCCTTGTGGAGAGGCACAAAGTATACTACAAGGGGGAAGGTGGTCGCTTCCCCCAAGTTGTGATGAGTCTTGTGAATTTGAATTGCACGTGGCTCATCTTAGCATCACAAGTGCTCCAACTATGCATTAACCACTTTGTGTTGGTTTTGTGCAAGCTCGTGTGAGTAAGTGAAGCTTGTCAATTCTTCTTAGTCCCATCCCAAAGCTCCAGCATGCCCTTCTACCCCTCCAAAGTGCTGTGAGCCAAGGAGCGTGCCCCAACTTTTTGCTCTTTTGTTGTTTTCTGTTTGGGACTCACACTTGAGCCCCTCAAGGAGTTGGGAGCACATCATCTTAGAAACCTTAATCAAATAAACACATACTTAAATGGAATCCACCAAATAATATAATCAAATATTCAAAAGCTAGGAAAATAACTTCATTACAAAATAGTAAAATTGGAATTATGTTACAAAAATAAAACTATTACTGAAACCAAAGACTAAAAATCCACATTTACATGTATGGAACCAAGCCCAATTGATTTTGTAATAGAAACCAAAGGAGCTTCCAAAAAAGAAATAATAAAAAACCATTAGCTTTACAAATTAGATTTTTTTTTCCCTATGTAAAGCAATTGGATGGAGAATTTTCCTAGTGTAACTATTTAGAGGGCACCTTATGTCCATGAATATCCCTCCTTTCTTTTCTAGGAGGGATATTATGCCTAATACTTAAAAATTGGATTCATACCGAAAGATTGTAGGGGTATTATTATTCCATGTAACCTTCTCTTGGTTGGGACTTTAAATGATTAAATTTTGAGTAAACTAACTCCTCTTGTGTGACCTGTGAACAAGAGGACAAAAATGATATAATAGAATTAATCTTAATCTTGTATTGTGCAATTCAGACCAATGTTGGGTGGATACATCTATTACTTCGATATACTCATGAATATATATAAAAATAAATATACCCAATTTAATTGGCAAGTTTTTCGGTTACCTTTTTTATTACCCTACCCAACTAATAAGTGTTTTAAATTTACCCTATATTTATTTTACTCAACTAGTATGTAGTTGTGGTTTACCATTATTGTACCTAGCCTAGAGGGTAATTGTTTGAAAAGGGTAAATAGAAGGTATATGCCAAAATAATCTTATAGCATATATGCATATCTGTGTTTTGCAATGCATGTGGTTATGATGGATTTGTTTGAATTATATATGGTGACTCACTATTGAATATATTTGCTTTTGGCATTTTAGTTTTGTTCATTACATTAATCATGTTGAAAAAAAAACTCTTACCAAATGTTCTAGAACCCTTTTAGATTTTATTACCATTTGCCATTAGAAGATTGCTGTGAATATACTTTTAGTAATATCAATTGATGTCATTACGTTTTCTTATCTTTATATAAAATGTTTGATATTTCAGATGTTTGTGTTTACGATGCCAATTGCACAAGTAAATTGTCTTTCTCCAAGTCAAAATGTGCCATAATTGTGTAAATATTTTTTAACCTTATAATTGCCCATTTATACATGCATGGTACGTGCAATGTAAATGATGAAACATTTACCCTTGTCCTATGAATAGAGCAAATGTTTGTCACTTACCAAGTTACCCTAACTCAAATTGAAAATTTTGCATTGCTTGTATACCCTTACCTAGTTTTGGGAGTTTTATTGAAGTCTATATATAATTACCTACCTGATATATATTATTCGCAATATTATATTTAAACTTACCCAATTGATATAGTAAAATCAGTATACTCACCCAACATTGGGTTCAGATCTAGGGTGGAAATTTTTAAATGACAAATTTAGATGGCATCTAAATCATAGAGGGTGATATTTTAAATCCTTTGAAATGAAATGGGTTAAACTAACCTCCTTATTCAATCCTAACTTGAATCCAAATATTAGAATTTAAAATATTTATTCCTAGGGGATAACATATTTCAAAGCAATTACCCTTTCCTTAACCCCAATGACACATCTTTTAAAACCTCAAATTTTGAGTCATTTCACTCCTTTCATGTGAATGAGATAGGGTTAGTTTCATTCTCATGAATTCCCTTTATGACCTTGGTGTGAATCCAGCTTAAGAGTGCAAGGGAGCTTCACATAGGGTTCTAATTGTTGTTCTACAGTTGCTCATATAATGTGGAAGTAAACATATGTTGACATGTTTATCCAGAAATGATCACATGGGAGAAGCTGAAGAAATGAAACAAGCCTTACTAGTCTGACAATCTTGTGTAAGAGGTTAAGAAGATAACATTGAGAATGTTGACATGACCAAGGGGCAGACCAACTTCTGGCAATCTATCAAATGCTAGGTCAGGACTATGAGAGCAGTTGTGTCATCCATTGTCCAGGGAACCCTAAAGGCTGTTGTTGCTCAGTAGTATGCTAGCCAGCTTATAATGCAACATTGAGGTGGGCAGTCAATGCCTGAACAGGTTTTGAGGATGAATGCCTTAGGGTTCCTACTTTTTTGTGTGATAGGTTGTCAGTTGATAGATTTGAAGAGTTGTTCTTCATGAGTAAACAGCAAACTTTGAATTTTGCATTCAACAATTTCTCCTGACCCCAGTCTCAGATTCAGAGTTGGCAGCCCATTTAAGAAAGCAAGCTGCTCTGCAATGTGCTGAACAGGCTAAGTTTGTGGTGTAGAAGGTGGAGCAGGATAAACACAGTGCTGTTATTTTGTACAGGTCCTTCGATTCTGCCTCCAGACTGGCATGTTTTGAACTTGTATATGCTAATGGGTATATCATGGAAGCTGACTTTTCAGTGGTCTTTCTTTCCATCTGGTTGATGTCATCTTAGGTTGATCTACATATGCTGTTTGATTTATTATGCAGTCACAAAATTATTTTTTGTCTTTGAATGTTTTCTTTGCAGGTGACCTTCAGAATGTTGTTGTGGATTTTTCTCTGCAATCTTGGAGATATATTTTCCAGATGGAGCAAGAGGAGTTTTAGTCTAAGTTCATCTGGGTGGTGATTTCTTACAGTAGATTAGCGGCCAGGGTATGTTTTTATCTAGTGAGTGTTGTTATTGAGTTTGATCTGCAAGCTCATAGATATGTTTTGCAGTGGCTTTAGTGGATGTTCTGCATCCAAGTAGTCCCCATTTGTGTGCTTAAAGGACATGCTCACTGTGCTGGAGGTCCAACCACTATTCTTTGTGTAGGCCTCTGTATGCCTTAAGCTTAGAAGCTTGCTTGTACTGGACAAGCTACAGTGAATGAAGTGCACCCTCACAATGCGGATACTATTCATGTTTTTTATTAGCCATATCTATTGCCTGCCAGCCACCCTCAAAACTGTTCCCAGTTACCTGCGACTGGAATTCAGGATGCAGATGCACAAAAAAATTGGTGGGTTTTGTATATCTCACTACAAATCATCAGGAGCTGATAAGGTCAGTGAGGAAGTCATGGCAGCTTGTCACTGCTATGCTGAAGGTGATGGTCTAACACTTGGTGAGTGGCATGCATAAGGTTACAATTGCACTCATTCTTGTTGTGGTACTTTTACTTTTGTTGGAACTGACAGATTTTTTTTTTTTTTAATTTTTTGGGGTGGATACTTCTCCACAATCTCATAGATATGATTTTTCAAATTAACACATTGATAAGTTTTTGTAAAAGGGACCTACTGTCTTTACTGCAAGTGTAAGTACCTACACAGCTGTAGTCGAAACAATCTGTTCAACTCATGTTGGGCTCACTGTATTCCCAGCTTTTTAACAGGGTTACAGTTTCTTTGTGAGGTTTTGTTAATTGGGTTGAGAGATCTGTTTAACTTAATTGTAGTATGTATATACCTAGAGGTATGGTATCTATAATTTTGTTGTAATATCTATCAACAAATTGTTATGATATCTCTTGTTTTGGCATGTAGAGACCATATTTGTTGTGATGGTTTCTGGTAAGCAAGTTTTGGACTTGTTGGGACTTGTTGCCATGAGGTTGCACGAGTCTGATGACAGTCATAATTGTGGATGAATTTTTATAATCTTATGGTATGTATTTGGAGGAATGGGCAAGTATTATCAGTACCACATCTGTAGAATTGTTCTAGACTGGAACATAAAATAACAAGGATTGTAAGTAAGTGTGTACATCATATTGCTTTCTTCAGCATGTTTTTGTTGTGCTGAAATGGAGAAATTAAAAGACCTAAATACTTGCTGTGGAAATATATAGAAGAAGTAAAGGGTTCTGCAATCAACAGGCAGACATGCCTTGTTAGTGGTTTTTCAGTTAACTCAGTTCCTCTCAAGCTTTCCACTACCATGTGAAGGTGAGAACTGTGCAAACTTGGATTACTATGGCATGTTTTCAACATGCAGCCAAAGATGGTGGTTAGTTACTGCTTTATCTGCAATATGTTCAGGTCTTTTAGCTACTTCTTTTTAAATTGGATGCATAGTGGATTGTTGGTTTGAATCTTAGTCATCTTTGAGGTTATTTTGCACCCTTCTAAAGGAGCTTGCAGACGAAGTCCCCAAAAAACATATGACTTGCTACAACAGGCAAATGAAAATATTTACAAATCTGCCTATTTTATGCATGGGCAAGATTAAGTTATATCAAATGCTAAAAACAAATTGGTATCATGTTAATATCAAAATAAATTTGCCCATGAACGATTTGATGGTAGTAAAAGTTGGTACATGTACTTTAGGAGGAGGAGGTATGTACAATCCCCACTCCTTGACATTCTAATTGAGGAGGAGGCTTATGGCAACTTCAAAACAAAATTCTATAACCTGGTGAGGCCATGTCACTCGTCCATATTTGAGATCTTCAGTGAGATCTTGAGACCTAAAGGTACTTTGTTTTTTTATTTGCCGCACTTTGGTGAGCTTTGGTGTGTTCTAAGAACAAGAAGAAGTTGTGTTATGTTGTTTTCTTCCTTCTGCTATTGGATTTGCTGACAGTTTTGTTTTGCATTTTGCTTTAGCGGTTTTGACTTGAAAGTTTATAGGTTGACGGACAAGATGCAAGCTCTGATTGTGGATGATGAGTACAAGAAAGTGTGTTTGCTCAATACTGCAAAATCGTTTTACACAGTTTTGTTTTGCCAGCTATTCTGAGTTTTTAGGTTGATTTCTTCAAGCAATATTTGAGTCTTTGTAAGTCTTTCTTACTGTCTCTCCTTCTATGGTTTCTCGTGTGGCAGTTTTGAGCAATTCAATGAGAATTTTTATTTGTGATTTAATCTCTTGAACATTAGGTTGGGATTAGGTTTCTTTGGTTGTGGGCCTCCTTTGAAATTTTTTGCCCTTCTTCAATAGTCACTAGATTTACGATGATGGGATAATCATATAACTATGCAGCAAAATTTGGCAATTCTCAGTCTATGGGATTCCTCAAGGAAAGATTGTTGCCCATCGGGTTCAACATTTTGTGTTGTTTCTTTTGCACAGTCACAACGATTTCATGTGTTCTTGCAGATTGGAAACTCTTTTAAGTCAAAATGTTGAGCCCTAAATTCTTCATTTTGAACCAAGAATGATGTTGCCATGATCCTATCTTTCTTGATTTGGTTCATTGTGCAATCAGTAGGCTTTTTTCTTCTTCTTCAAGGAAAACTTTTTCAGAGATTGCATATTTTACCTGTCAATAGAGTGGGGAGTCATGGTAGTGTGCCATTGTTATTAATGGTGTAGGTTCTTGCTCGACAATTTGTGACCAACTCTCATAAGTGACTTTCGACCATACTCAACGTCATTTGACCTTCAAAGTGTGGTTGTGGAGTTTTTCAATAATCAAGTAGAAGGTTTTTATTCCACAAAGCACTCATTCACATGTTCATGCTTTGAGACCTTTTGTATGCCTAACGCTTCCATTATATCATGACCTTGTTTTCATATTTTGCTACTATCCATTGATGATTTCTTTACTGATTTTGGACATGAAATTGGTGTCACTAAATTATGCCTTGTGTCAAAAGGTTTTTTTTGTGGACAAGGAGATGTTGGCATAGTAAGGTAGTGACAATGATTTGGGTACATATTGTGCAATTTAGGTAACCAAGAGGTATGTAGAATTATGATAGCAAATTTGGGATTGTGACTATGCATATAGAGGTGCCAAACAAATGAATCTCTTTCCTTGCTAGTGTATTTTCACTCGTGATTCGAGGTGTGTTAATAGAAAAGATGTAAACCTAGCTCTACCAACTACAAAGTTCTTCTCACAACATGTATTGTGCATGAGATTTGATGAAGAGCATAATCAAAGGGGCATTGAATGGCAGTTGCCACAAGACTTCTTGCCATACATTGATACAACATGAAGTCTTCATGGGGTTTCCTTTGTGGATGTTTGGTTCTTTTGCTTGATGGGTGACTTGTTAGGTATTTGTTGCAAGTTAGTATTTTTTTGTAATTTGTTATGTATTGTTGGAACTCAATTTCATGTGAACATGGTTCTAATATTTTTGTGTTATGGGGTTTATCCCCATGGTGTGTTTCTAGAATCTTATCTTTTGTTGTTTGAAATTCCAAAGCACACAAAATAAACATGATTGTGTTTTGTTGTATTTTGAACTTGGATTCCTACACATCACATGTGACTTTTCCTAAAATATGAAAGTTGCATGTTTTCATACGTGTGACTTTGTTAGTTTCAAGAGTGTTGGGCATCAATCTAGTAGTGCATGACAAAGTAGTACCTTGTATGTTTAACAAATGTGTAGGATAAAAGATATTCAAATGCACATGTAGATATCCTTAGATATGT
>Ga0116228_10001986_pt1 | contig 17395 bp, 9 predicted proteins | sample S1TSphfallax_2_FD_89694 | JGI IMG/M metagenome (GOLD analysis project Ga0116228, IMG submission 89694) | Host-associated microbial communities from peat moss isolated from Minnesota, USA - S1T2_Fc - Sphagnum fallax MG | ecosystem: Host-associated > Plants > Peat moss > Unclassified | place: USA... | reverse complement strand
GATTATAATTCAATAAAACCATAAAACTTCTCATTTTGCAAAAAAAAAAAAAAAAAAAAAAAAAAAAAAAAAAAAAAAAAAAAAAAAAAAAATAAAAAAATTATTTATTTTTTTGATTTTAATTTAATATTACTTTTTTTTTTTTTTTTTTTTTTTTGTTGTTGAGGACTTTCACTACCAATGTGCTTACTTGCCATAATTATTTTGAATCTTGTGCATTAAATATTGTGCTATTAAGTTTCACCTTTTATTCAATTGAATTCCTTCATTTTAAAAACAACAAAGTTTGAGATTAACATAAGGTGTAGGGGGTGCAACGAGGACCCAAACATATGATCACTTAAAAAATTTCTCTAATGTATAAGGAGGTTTTTACATGTATGAGAACTTATGAGTCAATCAAGTATTCAAAATCAAAGCTTGAATGAGAGTTGATAGTACCATATAAATGGTCACGTAAAGTGCCATTATGCATGTATTCATAAATCAACATTTTTCGATCATCTTCATGGCAATATCCAATTAAAGATACCAAATTTCGATGGCTCACCCTTGATAAAATATCAACCTACATCAATCACATTGATTCAACATTGCATAGGTCAAGGTTCTTGAAGATCAATACTTGAAATGTCAACCCTTCCATAATTTTGATCATTTCAAATAACTAATTGATCAAATTCATTGAAGTCAATGGGCCACATGATTCAAACTTTTTTTCAAATACGTGATTTAAGTATGTGTCCTTTAATATTTGGGACATGGGATCCACATGGTTTCATCATTCATTCGTATGATTTTGTTAGTCCATGAATTGCTTTTAGTTTAAATCTTTTGGGGTATTCAAAGTATCCATCTTAAATAAGTTCAATACTTAGGGGCATATTTTCAAATTTTGAGATGGTGATTCTTGAGGGATAATGAATAATATAATTCCAAAATCAAGGTTTAAAAAAATGGTGAAAATGCTAATGTATTATTCTTTAATCAAAATTCAAAGTTCACATTTTGGAATGATTTGATAACACATTTTAAAATATGGAGGGAAAGGATTAAGTACTCCTCGTTGCAAATATAAACATTAAATTTTTTTTGGAATATGTTTAATAAATAAATGGGTTGAAATTTTTGTTCTCACAACCAAGTTGAACTAATTTGATTACGAACATAAAAAAAAGTCTTGAACTTTTACAAACCTCATTAAAGAATTCAGATGGTCCTTGGGTTGATTTAACATCAAGCTCTTTGATTGCCACCTCTTGTCCATCTTCAAGCTTGCCATAATATACATGTCCAAACCCTCCTTTTCCAATCATTGTTTTGAAGTTATTAGTTGCAACAATAACTTCATCAAGGGAATAAGGCTTTGCACCTACATGATTGACATTAAGTCATTAATCTTGCTTGCATGCAATTGAATGTTGGTATGCCTATGTCATAGGTTGCAAATTAGCCATACATAACATTAATTCCAACAAAAATATGTTTATAATGGTCTAGTTATGTTTTACATGAAATGACAAACCAATAACTTTCCATTCATTCAATCAACAAACAATAAACCACCCAAATTTCTTTTCATATAATTTTGATAAATTTATCTATTGAGGCACATGTTTAAGTAAAATAAAATCCTATACATGTTTTTAGGTTTTCACATTGCTTAGTGATATCCCTGTACACTGTGTGATTTCACTAGATTTGGAATGAATTCATTGGTCTTAGTAAACAAGGACTAGTTGGAAAGTAGTGAATTCATTGGTCTAGTGAACAAGGATTAGTGAACTGCACCCACATTTTGTAATAGAAAAAACTATATACAATATTTTCATTGACATATTTCAAATGTGATTTATTTCATATGTATTTTAGTTTCAAAACCATAAATTATTATTAAAAAAATTTAAAACTTGTTGAATTAAATTTTTTTGGGATAATAATCAAAAGACTATTAAAGAAGAAACATAATGTAATTAATTAAAAATTAAGCTTTAAGGTTTATAGAATACATGCCAAATTATGATATTCCAACACTAATCATTTTACATATAAATTAGTTTTTAATAATTTCTCAAATTCCAAACTATTTATAAAATAATATTAAGAAATAAAAGGGTGAAATTAACCATGCTAAATGTACATTTCTTAGACATATTCAATGTGTTCAAAAGGGACTAGTGACTAGACATGTTTTTTTTTCCACTAATGGCATTAATGATGAACAACTTGGATTTTTTTTTCACATGATCAAATGATTAGGATGTTAAAAAGCATGTGACATATATTTACAAGGAACTACATTCACCTATATAGATGAATGTTCAATTTGGAACTCTAAAACAAGTTCATATATTAATATATCTCAAGATATTAAGTGTTAGATGCACTTATTCATCTTTTGCAATATTGAATTCAAAGTTAATTATATGTACATCACTTTTTGACAACATTCATTTCAAGTAATCATGGATTTAAGGTTTTAAAAAATTCAACAACATGATTCCCTTAAGGATGGTTGTAGGAACATTTTCTCTTTAAACATCAAATTCAAAATATTAATTTTTGATATACTCCTTTCAATGGACAATTTCATTAAAAATTGATTTTTGGCAAATTATCCATAATTGATATGATATATGTGAACACACTTTATAAGTTTTTGAATACACTAGGATGTTTTAGTTGTTAACAAATGTTTTGTTTTCAAAACATCAAATTTTGATAGTACTAACACCATGTGATATGTTAAGTTATTTTGTTAGACATTATTAACATAAACAAAATACAAAGTGATCATATCCAACTTTAAAACAATCATAAAAATTAGAAGGTGAGGTTCATTTACATCTTGAATGTGATTTTATCTTTCAAATATCATTATGTTCTTGTACCATTTTGGTATAAACACTTTGTTAGGGAGTATGAAAAACTATTGCTTGGGATAGTATTTTGTGCAAGTTACCATGTTTTCACTCAAAATGCTTTTTAAAAAACGTTTTAAATACATACAATGATTACAAAAGGTGAAAATATCAAATGTTTTGTCACTTACCTTGATGAGAAGACTTCATCATTTGCAAATGTCCATGAGTTTTGGTGGTTTTGCCATGTCTTTTTTTACGTTGAAAATAAACAATGACACAAATGATGACAACAAGTGTTACGCTGCCACCTATTATAGGACCAATTATGATTCTGGTATTTGTAGATTTGGGATTGGATATTGGCGACTGCAAGAATAGGTTTCCTGGAGTATACCTTCAAGTTTTCACAAACACACATTTGTCAAATTTGGTGAATAAAAACCATTCCTTTTCTTGACAACAAAGATAGTGGATACAGATTCATGATTTTCAAAAGAATTTATTTTCACAAGCATGAAAAACGTCATGTAAAGATCCAGTGCCAAATTCTTGGATCTTTGGTTTTTACTTACAAGAAAGTCCAAGTGCCATTGTTGGGAATGAAATATGGGGGAATAGGCCCACTAAAATTGTTGTATTGTACTAACCTGTTCCACATTATAGAAAGTCCAATGTCACAACGTGTTTGAAGTCTTTTAACAATGTTGGACTTTTTTATCCAAATTTAAAATATTTCAAATTATGCCATGATATACTTATATCTTTGGCTTGTGCAAATATATGATTGTGACTAATATGAAAATGAAAAAAAAAGCATGTAAGTATTTTTAAATTAGTGCTAAACTTGAAAGTCCTATCTAAAGGTTCAATCATGAATTAATATTCGTTTAATCTTGTAAGTTGGTTTTTAAAAATCAAAATATCATGCAAATAACCTTTTTGACTTGGAAACTATATAACAGAGTACTCACAAGAATGATAGATGCGGTAATTGAACCAACCAATATGGAAGCTCCCCAGATAGAGAATTATTTTGCAAATTCCTATTGTAGATCAAAACACAACAATGTTCCACAATATCTTTTCAAAATCTGAGAATAAAAGGTCACACCTGAATCAATGCATAGTCTAACTATCAAAACAAAAATACAAAAACATAACATACACTAGATAGTTCCTAAAAGATTCAGGCTATAGTGGCACGATTTTAAAAAATTAATTATTGTTTACAAAGTATTAATGAGGTTAGTGGACAATGGATAAATAAATTAACAATTATATTTTAGGGACGTAATGTGTATATAAGACAAAATGTCAGTGCCAATTGACCATGAGTCATGTCTTTGACTTCATGTCCAATTCATGGATCTAAAAATAAGAGCATACTAAATAAGTTGTATAAGGTGGATACTCACAATGTTGTTAAGCTAGTTAACTGTGTCAATATAGGTATAGAACCACTTAGTGCATTATTTTGTAATTCCCTGCACAACAAATCAAAACACACCATCATTGAAAAACTAACCAATATGCAGTTATTAAAATTACAATATTTACAATGACCATATAAAGATAAGTGATATATTATCATAAAAACCATTTTCTCTACCATCATGGCCAATTAGTTGTTAAATAATGAGTCAAATGTTTTAGTAGTTATTGTTAGATCAAAGGTCTTAAAATAGAAATTGGTGTTGGTAAATGTAAGATCATGTCAATATTTATGAATGCACGTCAACTACCATTTACACTCAAACCATAAGACCAATTTATGGGGTTTAATGAAAGACCAGATGCTTGTAGTTACTACGCAATCCATATTTTAATAAATCCCAACAAAGATTTACAAGCTTCCTTATGGGGGAGATGGTTGCAAATCCCCTATCTTTAGGGACACAATTTGCACCATAATTTGGGTCATTGTTGATTTAGGTGGTTGGAGGGGAAAGCGGGACCATCACGGATTTGTTATCAAAAAAGAGAAAGTTTCCCCTTTCAAGTTATCAAGAGGATTGAACCTCAAACATTGCTTTACTATCCACTTGAAGACTTTAGTTTGACTTGACCACCTAATCAAGCACACTTTCCTTTATTTAAACAAGAATTGTATTATATTTAGACCCTTTTTTAAGGAGAATTTTTTAATAATCAGCTAGTGATGTTAAAAAAAACTCAAGAACAAGAGATAATTAAGCCTTCCCCATGGGGTAAGTTGAAAAAATCATTTTTCAAACAAATCACAAAGGACATAAATATTGAAGAACTCAGTTCATTATCCTATTGAGTAAGATCATATAGGGGGTTTGTGCATTCATTGGTTTTTTAGAGGGCATTTCTAAATATTTTTTAGAAATGCAAGAGGGAAACTCTAAAACATGTCTTGTGAATAAAGATGGTAGAATCTTTTTATTTTTTATTACTACCAAAATCCCACATGTTCGTTCCTACTTGGTACCAATTCTAAGACAATGTACTATTGCTTATGAAAGTTACTTACAACTGCATGAGGTTCAGAAGCTTGTTAAAGCCATGAGAAATGGGCCCACTTAGATTGTACTGGGCAAGATTCCTGTCAAACATCACAACATGAGGTCCCATTTAAAAAAGTTAGATGAACGATATGAAAGTCTTGCCTGGATGTGAAATGTTGATGGATTAATATTAAACACAAGTTGAAATTCATAAAAATGACATCATACAAAACATAAGACATGAAGTATAATTACAGTTATTCTCTGTGAATAACTTGTGTATATGGTGTACCAACAAATACAAGAGGGTTATTTCCTGTGTTAGGTGGGTATTCATTTGGCAGGCTAGAGTTGCCAGTTCTGGTTTTGGCTTCAATTAGTAAGGATTGCATTAGAATCAGGACTAATTTTCAAAATTGGAGTAATATATTTAAAGAATCAAACCCAAAATGGGGTTCAAGGTTTTAATTAGGTGTGTTGGAACTCAAATCAAAACCAAAATATGTATTTTTGAAAAAGAAGTGATTAGAATTGATGATTAACCAGAAGTTAACGAACAGTTAATCGCCAGTTCCAGTGTAGATTAATAAATCTTGCTATGATCTATGAAACACTAAAAGTGACCAAATGTCACAGGTGAGAAAATAACCCCTAAGTTGTAAACTATTTTGCATAGTATTTCAAATCCCTAGGAATCATTGTGGGCCCCTAGGTTACATGACAATTTAAAATTAGATTATCATTGGTGGCAAGCTAATCACTAGTATGATAATATTACTAAAAGAGCTCATGTCTCTGAGCCAAGGGACTTGAACTAGGTCAGCACTTGAAGATATAAACAAAAATTGTTGGTGTGTCTCAGAAAGACTACATGACCCTAGACTAGAGTGAAATAGGATTAGCCATCTTTGGTCTACAAGTTTTCAGTAGCTTATGCGGGTTGGTTTAGCAACATGCCTAAATACCCCCCCCCCCCATTCAACACTATTCGGTGCCCTTTCTGGGCCTTACAGTGCAGCCCTGTGCAGAACTGTTATCTGTAAAGTCACATTCCGATTTGACCCTCTAACCCTTTGTTCATCCTCAATTTGTTTGTGTATATAAAGTGAGGGAAATTGGGTACCATTCCATGAAAGAAGGTATCAGTTTAGAAGATTGCAAATCTTATTTTCACAAGGCCTAATCCCATAAAGAATATGAGCCAACCAAGGCACAAGCAAAGAACATCCAGATTTGGGGGTGAAATTTCCCTTAGACCAATTTAGGTCTGAAACTAGTTTTGTCCCTTGGGCTTTTCATACTGTTTTCAACCGAACTTCTTTTTGAGTCTCTAGTTTTGGCAAAACTAGGCCTAAACCACCAATTTGGGGTATTTCATAAATAATTATATTAATCAAACTTCAGGGCTCCACATTGTTTAACACTAATAGTGCTGATCAATTGATCAATGGATGAAAAAAAGGATGAAAATATTGAATGACATTGCATGCATTATGAATTGAATTCAAATTCAATTGGAAAAAATTAAAATGCATTTCGTGGAGAAGATATTGAAAATTTGTTTGTGATTAAGGTATTGAAAATTTGTTTAAAAAAAAAGGCAAATTAAATAAAACTTGTTTCCATGCCTCATTCTTTGGAAATGGGCTAAACAAATTTCAAGCTAGAATTTTGTAAGATGAAATACTACGAGATTCTATAATCATCTTATTACTTAGACTAGGTTATATGAATAATTGTCATTGAAATTTGATAATGGCCCTTGTCATTGTTTCCATATTTAAATGAAGAAAGATTTTAACTTGACACAAATATTGTGAATGAAAGTTGGATGTATCATTTAGTATTAGGATCTTCTACAACGTCAATAAAATGGCTATATAGTTGAATAGGAAAATTACTCACACGGCTGTAATTGAAGGGATGGAATTGCTGTCAAAGCGACATGTAACCCAAGGATGCGGAATTGGAAGACATGGATCACCGCCCCAATCAGTAAGGTTGTAGATTGACTTTATCTCCTCAATAGCAAGTGCTACATGCATATCACAGATTAGTTTCTGTTAGTTGTCACAACCTTTAGCAATACTTGAGCCAATAATTTGGTAGATTAAAATTTAGAAATTATGGAATGTAGTTTATCCTTGTTTCGGTAATGTAATGTGGTTCATAATGGAAAACCATTGTTTTCGTCGTCAGCCCTTATGATGCAATTGAAGATTTTTTTGAAGGGCAATGCCGAACAAAATAGAAGTTAATGTTAAAAGATCCACCACTAAATTTAGCATAGTAACTACATTGCATTATGGATAATTCTCTCTGACATGTTAATTTGAGATGTGAAAATCATTCCCTTCCTGTGGAATGTCCTGGGTGTCTTCTGATGAGAATTAATAAAAGACAACCAAAAACCAGAACTCACAACCAGATGATTAACGCACCGTCCTGAGGATTTGTCAACGTAACCATTTGGCCTTCGATTTCAAAGGACTCCAAGGCATTCACCAAGGGACCCAAAAGACTAGTGGGGTCTGGATAGAGAAGAATATTCCATCCATCGTAATACGAAAAGCCATAATAAAACACGAAATTAGGATAGTAACTAGACTTGTTGAGGATTGGGTTTATTAAGATGGTATTATTATCAGCTACCTCTACATAATATGTTCGTGAAGTAGCATTTGCAGTTGGATCTAATTCAGCATAGTAAAATAACATATACATTTGATAGCTGTTAGTATCTGGGAAGTAGATTGTCATGTTGCCACTTTTGTCGGTTAGGGCAGTACGCATGACTGCGTTAGGGGGATAATCCACTTCAGACGCCGACAAGACTGAGTGGTTAGCCGTTAAAATTTGCAGCCCAGAATTGGTACTATTTAGAAATGTTGAATTCGACCCTCGCACGGGAAACCAATATCGATCATAATCATCATCGGGAAATCTGCAATAACGGAAAATGCTATAAAAATAGAACGATAAGCAAACTACGATTACTTGCAGGCAAATCAACCATAGGTCAAGGGAATCATTACCAAAGGATTCAGAGCCAGTAGGATTATGCCACATCAAACATAAATGCAATATGCGGATTCAGTATAATGATCATTAATATCTAGTGTGTTTGAAACTTCAACAAACTCGAGATAATTTATTTACATTGATCAGGAAGCATTTCCAAGTGCTGTGATTATTCAATGATACTGGGTGAGAACTCTTCGAGAAGTAACTTAAACCCCACTTCACAAACGAAGTTATAACAATTTGATTAGGAACACGACGGGCAATTTTGGAATCAACATCATTTAGCTGACATACCTGATGATTCCATTTCCACCAAAGTTTAACCTGTATTTTGTCTTGAGGAAATATTCAGGGAAGTAATCTGCATAAGCATAATAATTATTTGACAATTGTGATAAAGATATTGCAGAAATAAATGGAACAGACTTAGAGGAGTCTCGTATTAGGCATAGAAACGTCACGTTAGAAGTCGGCTGAGATAGATAACTAAACTCATGATACACAAATGTATCAGCGTCGTGAAAGGTAACGTTGGCAACAATATCCCCGTCTATACCCATCTTAAAGCTGGGAAGTGTGGTGGCATTGTCATAAGAACCATAGAAGAATGTCCCTCTGATTAGATACATTTGTTTTGGCGATACTGGAAGGGTGTAACAATTTTTGGGACGAGAATCAGGAAAGTATCTCACGGTTGTGAATTCGGAGAAACTTGAATAATTCGTTTGGGCACTAGGGACGTATCCGTTTACACCAGATGTTATATATGGTGCATCAGGGACCCATGATATATTTGTGACTTTGTCAACATAGCTAGCGTTTGAACCACAGTCGACAAAGATGGGTCCTACATGCCAACATGAAAAAAATGATGTCAACTCATGTTGAATTATATCTTGAGGCCACTGGCGTTCTGAGACCTGAAGTGGTGAACCTTAGATCTTTGAAGAACGAAGCTGGACCAAACCTGTGACTAGTTGATTATGTACCGAACATCTTGCGAAGCCAGTTGCCAACGAGTTTGCCTACTTGATTCGCACCTTGTTTGGTTAATGCGTTAGTTATAGTTATTTTTTGTTCAAAAAGGTACGATGCGTGGCCTCAAATATCAACCTTTGGACACAACTTTGAGACCTAGAATTGATATTTCGTCAAAATACTAGGAGATAATGTTGATTCACATCTCCACAAAAAAATCCAAACTCTTTGAACACTAGTTCAAGCTTTTCTTCAAGTTTCATCGCATTTTGCTAGGAAATTCAGTTTTGTATATCGTACTCAAAGAAACATGTGCATACAAGGGAATTGAGAGTTACCTAATTTTCAAAAGTGGAACACGAGCGGTACATAGTTCATACTACGAAAGGGTGCACAAATCAGAGACGGTTTGTATGAATGGCCCACAAACCTTGAGTTTGAGCTGACACGCCTGGGACAGTGGACAGATTGCACACTAGAGCTTCCAGCAGTACTGCAATCAACAACAACGTGGTCATCCAGACTTCCATTTGTTTGTCCACGGATGCAAACCACAAATAACAGATGATCTTAACCTTGTCACTCCGTGCTTCACCTGTGAATCTAGTACCCTCTCAAGCAAACCATGCATACAGAAAAAGCTTTATTGTGAGCTCAGCTTGTATCCTCTCATGAAGAAGCAGCGCACCTCTCAGACCCAATTTGTAAAGTAGCAACCAGGGTGTTCGTTTCTTTGCGCTACCGCCCTTCAAGTATCGGTAAATCTGAATGCCTAGTTGCACATCCAACCAATGGAATCGGCAAAGCCGTAGTTGGAGGCAGCTGTATCGCAGTAGAAAAGGCCATATGATTCCAAAAGTAACGTATGGTTGCAACTGTGAAAGGTCGTTGCCAGTGATTTGTTTTTGGCGAAAAGTCGCCAAAAGGCGACACTGCCTCCAAAATCTGGCGAGAATGGCCTGTTTTTTGAAAAAGAAATTGCGAAAAGTGAGACAGTATTAGAGTTGTTTGGAGAGAGTGTCGCCACAGGGCTGTCTGCGGCGACAGTTTTAATGGCCAAATCATTAAACTGTCGCCATTTATGTCTCATTTGGACTTGGGATTCTCGCACCCCCGCTACACTGCAGATTTGAAAAAAACAAACCCTGGGACTGACTCCTTTGAGGTCGAACAGTTCAATTGACATGCAGGTGCACTAGTCTCTAGACGAGTCTTCATGGACCTCATTAGACAATAAGATCAGATCTAACCAATGCTGCTATTTTGAATGGGCCTTTCTGGGACCGCCACTTATCGGAATATATTAAACAGGCCAAAGGAAATGAATCTAGTCAGTACAAAAGTACTGCTGCTATTTTTTCCTAGAGTCTGCAGATTTGCCCCATCCATATTTTCTCAAGTGACACCCAGGCATGTTTTGCACTAGTAACCTCATATAATACGGCATGTTTTGCACTTGTAACCTCACATAACATGCCAATGCGGTACATACCCATTTATACTCCTAGTGTGTTCATAACATGGATTCAAACATGCCTAGGCATGACAAGGTGAAAATAAACCGTGCAAATGGGCAGACTGGAGGAAAAAATCGCAGCAGTACTTTTGGACTGACTGCATTCATTTCCTTTGGCCTGTTTAATGTTTTCACCATTTATCTCCGAATTATCTGTTGACATGATTAGTCTATTAATTAATATAGTATCGTGTGATTCATATTAATCGGATCATGGTTGCCCTCACAACTTTAATTTGTTTTTTTTATAGAGGAGCCATATTGATTGGCCCATCAGCAAATGTTTTTGGAACATTGAGCATGCCCCCAATAGAAGCACCTATTTGGACCCAAGTTGCAAAATAGAAACAAATGTCCACCCTTTGATTTGACCTTTTTAGTTTATATACAGGGCAGTTGAACTTTGGGCAAATCATGTAGAAGGAAACCCAGGAGCTATTGGGAACATTTTCCGGAATTTATTTGGGAACTTGATGGAAACATGCTAAGAACACATTCCCTGTAGCAACACACTGTGTTTCAGAACCTTTGCCCAAAGTTGAACTTTCATAACCTTATATAAGGCGAAAAGGAGAGAACCAAACTATAATTTTATTCTGGGGGTGCAATCTCTTATTTAGTACTTTGAAGGCGTGTTTCCAAAGTTTCAAATTTAGAAACTACGTTCTCATAGCATCTCCACCCCCAAAATAGTGAACAACTCCTTCATTTTAGAATACAATACTTTATAATACAATACTGTTTATTGATCACTGTACACACCCACAAATATTATAAAAGCCCCTTTAAACACTGAAAGATCATTTATGTCTTTACATATGGTCGAGAGTAATGGTCACTGTCCAAATTCATAGTAGAAAATTGGTTTTAAAAGGGTTAAAATGACCACTGCGTAACAACCTCAGAGAAAATATCTAGTGTATTTCGAGGGTGGACTCTTTGTTGTAATCAGGCTTACGAAATGTTCTTTTGGATAGATAGCATTATTCCCTAAGATCCTTAGAGTGGAAGACGTAAGCCAATCAGATCACTGAGAAAGAGAGAATTATTCCATAAAGCATTCATTACCTGAGCTGTTACGCAGTGTAAGTCCTGCTGTCAGGGATTTATTGTGTGGACCGCGCTCAATGGTCACACAGTAAAGGACGTACGCTATACAAAATCCACCATTAAAACTGGAGAGTAGCAAGATTTTCACTATAGTGCTGCAAGATTTAATGAGAAGGGTTGTATGCCGGTGTGGGGGTAGAGATGCTCTCACAACAAAGTGCCTTAAGATTACATTACACCTGAGATCATCAATTCTTCTAAAAAAAGGGGTGTTTGCCAGTGTCGGGGTAGAGATGATCTCACAACAATGTGCCTTAAGATTAGACTAGTGTGAACCCCGTGCTTAATGCACAGGTGTGTATTTGACGGTAAATATTACAAAATTACAACTACAAACTGATGAAATCATTAATATTGTTATTGAATTTAATCCTTGCATGCCAAAATTTTCAAAATCAAAAACTCAAGCGCCCAATAGGAATCTTCAAATTATATTAATTATTCGACACATTAATGTTGAACCTGAAAAGGTAGTACCATAGTTTCATTGTTTAAATAGGTAAGGTAGTCAAGGTGCATTCACATATGGTGTTAGGGACTTTAGTGTTGAATCCCCTAACATCATGCCAGTCATTTAGGACTAAAGTTATTTATCATGAAAATTTTATGTTAAAGCTAACATTCACTTAGCATTATGTTATCATCCATTTGACATTGGGTGCCACCTAGGATTCCACCTAGATTTTCATTCAACACTAACTTAGCATCAAGTGTGGGTGCATCATCAATGATTTTGCAAAGTCCAATTTTTGACGTTCATTGGTGGGAAGGAGGGAGAATTTAAACAATGCACATTGGATGTGTTAAATATTTCTAGGTGATTACCCTTGGGCATACTCTCAAACATTTACCTTACATGAAGGGTAAACATAGTTTGGGTCACCACTATTAATTGCCCTGGCCACAATAGCCATGGCAACTGTTGCCATTTGCCCCATAGCCAAGGCAACTTCCACAACCAACACCTATGGGATCTTTTTTTTAGAGTTTAAAAAAAAAAAAAATTCACATGGGAGGTTCAAAAAAGGGTGGTCCTAGAGATGAAATTTTCTTTTTGAAAAAAAAAAGACCCATGGGTGTTGTGGAAGGTTGCCCTGGCTATTGGTGCCGGGATGGCAGTTGCAATGGCTATTTTTGCCAGCGCTTTTCAGGTTTTTCTAGGTGCACGTCAGGGTATATTTGACCCTTTTGGTCTGATATTGATATCAGACCCCCTTGGGCCTGGCATGCCTTTCTTAGACATCGACACATGCGAAAAGAGGGGGGGGGGGGATTATTTATTTTTGCCAGGGTTTTCTTCTCTGTATGATGCCATCCATGGATGGATGACGAGATGGATGGATGGATGGAAAACTTCATTTCATTCAAGACATCCTTTAATATATGTAATTACATTTCAAATCACAATTTTTTCTAAAAATGACTTAGGCCCGCTTTACATTGGGAGTCAGGGCTCACAATATTTGGGGCGAACTTTGAACATTTTTGGGTCCTTGTTTGGCCCTAAGTTACTAATAAAGGCTGAAACATTGACGTCTTTAATGTTAATAAATCCTGGAACATTGGCCCCAAGGGTTGCAAATTGACTTCCCAAATTCCGTGGTATGTATCCTTTTTTCAGCATTGGGGCGAATACAAGGCCATAAAGTTTAACATTTATTAGTTACTTGGGGCATATTGAAAAGATTTTTCGTATTTCAGCCTTGACCCATAGTGCAAAGCCCTTGGGGCTGATTTCAACTTTTGCACCCATAGGAATCCTTGATTTGAGTTTAACATTGGCCTTGACTCCTAGTGTAAAGTGGGCATTAGGTCAGGTTGTTTTCTGATTCAGCAATGATTTGATCAACTTTGAACCCTAATCAAGAACCTCTCCCTTGGAATAAGTGATCTCAAGAGAGATGATTCACAATTGGAGACTGGCCATTGTCAAGATTTGTTTGATGATGCCATTACAGCTCGTGTAATGAAACCACAATTCAATCCCAGAGAAGCCAGTGTAGATAGGTCAGTGAGCAAACATTAAGCTCTCTCATAGAACGTGCATTCACTCTCTCATCACATCATGTATTTAGTTAATTGTAGACTACTCTGTTACATTAATCCACTTAATACACTTAAAATACCTATTCAAAATCCCATTATAAGTAGATTTGACAATGTATCTTAGTTTGAAAGTGGATTATGATCTGTTTCACATCGTGTCAATGTGTCTTGCTTTTCAGGCAATGAAATAATTCTATCAAATTTGTCTTTAGAAAAGGATATTAAATTACAATCCAACAATGTCATGTTTGGCATATTGAACTCAGATTCTTATTCCAAGTTTTTTAGTTGTGTTGATTTAATTCATTTGAATGAAATCCCTATAATCTAGTTTCACACCTAGCATAAAATTTCAAATATTTGTTCAAATAAGAATTCCAATTATGGTTGGTTTTAGCAAGGTTTGGGAAGGCCATTGATTCAATGATATTGTCTAGATAATTATCTTGATAATCATGTAAACAAAAATAAAGGTAATCTTGTTGAGAATCTCCTTTTTTCGGCATTGGGTGTGGGAGCAAATTAGTGTTATAGTAGTACATAAGCTTTCAAACCATATGTGGGATCAATTGTTGTGGCAATGAAAAAACTATTATACCACAAATCAGAACCCTTGTAATACGGGTTCAAACAATATTGTTCATCATCTTTAGATGTTGTATTTAAACAATTTAAATTACTGTTTGCTGGATAAAATGACCTTTTTCACCTACTAGTAATTTGGAAAATTCTTTTCCACATATCTGTCTTTGCACAAAACAAGAAGAATTTACAATTAAAAATCAAAATAAGATTAGTTGAACTCAATATCAACCAGGATGGTTGATTTGGCATTCAAACCTCAGATTGGATCTCAATGAGGCCACACATTCACAAATGCTTACATACATTACACATGCTTACATCATAACATGGTAAATCATTTACTTCCACCACTTTTATTCCTTACCAATATCTAAATTAACATGTGCCAAATCTTTCAATCAAAAATGATGCCATGGCTCCTATATTTTATAGTTAGATTATTTTATCATGTGAAATATTTATATTTAATTTTATCTAGATTCCCAAAAAGCTGGCTGATCATTTCAAAAAGAATCTTCATCTAATTAATTTCTTGCTTACCCAACACTTTTTCTAAATATAAGCATTTTGATATTTTCGATTCTCTGTGATGTCTTGAAACGATAATACCTTTTGAGTTCAGGGAATTTTTGTTTTTTTTTTCTTTCATCAGTATTGGGAAATTCTGCATGTGCAATGGATTGACAAAAACATATTTAAATCCGATTTAAAAAAAAATACATTTTGAAAGTTTGAATGTGTACCTGTTATATTATATCAATATTCAAGTTAAACAAGGTTAATTTTGAATTAATTGCTATTTGATTCATGTAGCTAGACTATATCAATGCAAAAGAGTTCAGAAAAAAGCCTCATGCATAAAACGTTTTCTTGATTTTTCATCAAAATCTTGAGGAAGCCACATCCCTTAGTTTCTTAACGTTGTGCATTTGAGCATTTGTCTTGGGGGGCGGGGGGGGGGGATTAGTATATGAAGGAGATATGGAAGTTTCCAAGATGAATTAGTGAATGTTGTTTAGGATTCCTCCTCAACTTGACAACTAGGTTGTCTTTATATGTTTGTCTTTTCTCTCAGTGGTTGTTTGTTTGATATATACAAAGATGTGAACAAATTCTGAATCCTTCATATTCCTCATCACTTCAATTTATATGTATATATATACAATATCAAAATTTTAACAATAATATAATATAAATTAAGCATAGAGTGGATTAAATATTTTAAATAAGGTGAAAATCTTAATTAAATTTATGGTAAATATTAGCCCCCAAACAATACTTTCTTTGCCTTAAGTAATGTCAAATTTTAACACATAATGATCACCTTTATTCTTATTTCAAAAAAGTATTAAAGGGCAAGTTGTTTTCCAACAAAAATGGTGTAGTTCATGATCCATGTAAATCCCACATTTCAATATATTGAAGATTCTATTTTTAAACATGGAATTAATTTTTTAAACATCTTTCATTTATAAAAAATGTCCACCATGCTACACAAATTAGGTGAGCAATGGTTTCATAATGAATATATATATATATATATATATATCTTTATTTTTTGAATAATTGTCTAATATTTATATTAAAAATTATTTCATTTTAAAACTGCACTTTGAAATGGCATTTTCTTGTTCTACTTACCATGCTTTCACCCCCAAGTCTTAATGAACAAATGAAAAATCGGTGCTAGCAGAACCTCTCTAAATACTTGAAGGAAATGGATGATTAGTTCTATTTCTTCAAATATGCCTAATGCACATTTTAATTTTATTACTCATCATTTCTTCTCAAGATATTAGTTCTAATTCCATCATATTATGTTGGCAAGTACTTTTCCAAAATGTCCAACCATGTGATGAATGAGGCTTTATATTATTTGACATCTTCATCTTATAACTTAAACACATTAGGAACATATAAGTCAACCTAATTGATCCCCATTTTTGTTTAGTATGTTGATAAGCTGTAAATTAGATTAACAACTTATCTCCATTTGCAAATCAACCACCTCTTAACCTTGGATGAATTTGTCCAACATAAATCCTATGATGTTTCAAAGATCCCAATGTGTACAATCTATGAGGTAATTCTCCTATATTGATTGTTATGAAACTCTCATTTACCTAAGTCTCAAAGCATATGATGAGGATTTAATACTGATGATTATTGCACATACCCACATGTGCAATTAACATTTTTTAATGCTATAATACCACACACCAGATGTTTTAAGGAGTGGTTTTTAGTGATCACTAGATCTCGACACTTGAAAAGCCCTTATCTAAAGTTGGCTGTATGCCTAATTTCTTGAAGCAGCTCCAAAATTTGAGTCTCAAAAGATTGCATCCTTATGGATCCAAAGGAATTGTAATAACTAACACCCGTTTTCAATTAAATGAAAACCAAAATAGCAGTGGAATTCCATGCTGTTTGTAGCCTCTAGCCCTAGGCCAATACAAGTGAAGAGGACACACGGCAACTTTTTATTCCCTTGCACTGGGCCCATGATACGAATCTGTACTTATAAGTCAAAGCAAACGGCAAAATACCTGCGGCCCATCGAGCACTATCCATAATCCTTTCCAGTGTACCGGGCACCCCGCCGGAGAACCGCGTGGTTCTGTTCTGGCGCAGGGTTTGACTTTTTGGCAGGGGAAGTTGATGAAATAGAAAAGTAAGCACGCATTTTCCAGTGTCGGAATCTATGCCAGTGCTCTGTGGCAGGGTTTCTTTTTCCAATTTTGTGATGTAGCCAAGGTGGCTATCATCTGGAAAGTGGGCCACATGTACTAATATGTAAG
>Ga0116228_10001985_pt1 | contig 17398 bp, 12 predicted proteins | sample S1TSphfallax_2_FD_89694 | JGI IMG/M metagenome (GOLD analysis project Ga0116228, IMG submission 89694) | Host-associated microbial communities from peat moss isolated from Minnesota, USA - S1T2_Fc - Sphagnum fallax MG | ecosystem: Host-associated > Plants > Peat moss > Unclassified | place... | reverse complement strand
GACGACGACGACGATGCTGCCGATGCCGGTCTCGAAAGGAACGCGAAAACAGCATCGATCTCTCCTGGATCCGACTTTTTGTGACACAACGGAAACTACCAAGCGCGCTACACTAAGGGATAGCACCTAAATGGATGAGAAGGTCTCAGAAAATGGATGGTAGTTTACAATGATTCTTAATTATTTGAATGAATACATGCTTCCTTGGACGTTTTGCATCCGTTTGTGAACGAGAGTCTCGTCTCTCTCATCCTTAGTCTGTTGGGTTTCTCCCGTTGGACCCGGCGCTTTTGCTCCCGTGCACGCAGGACAGCGCCCGTTGTTGCGGTGATGGCGCTGCACCTTTTTCCCCGACATCTTCTCGGCTTTCGATTCCCTGGTAGGAAGGAGCGTCAGATATTGGAGTCGATCGTTAGAGATTGGAAGGCGGGCGATGGTGCAGCGTCTCTTCTGACTGCATTTTCGTCGCGTTTTGACTTGCGCATCACGGAACCGCGTTAAGAAAATTTGTGCTCAAAATCCTCTCCATCTTCCCCTTCCTCTTTCCGTTTGCATTCTCACATGCTTCCGGATCATCTTGCTTCGTTCATGACATTCCCATCCTTTTGTGTTTCCGACCCCCTTGCGATTCATCTTTCCTGATCTTTAAGAGGAAGGACTCGCTTCTGTTCTATTTTTGGGAGGCGACCGGTTCTTGGAATTAAGGGCTGGGGGGTGTTTCTTGGAGGTCCTTAGAAGACGGAAACGAGACTTGTGTGAGATCTAGAAGAGAAAAGAATGGTGAAGGAAACGGAGTATTATGAAGTGTTGGGAGTGGCCCCGGATGCAAGCGCTGCTGATATCAAGAAAGCTTATTATGTAAAGGTATGGCCGTTATCATCTGTTTGTTTCTCTTCAGAAGGCCAGCGAAGGTTGTGTTTTTAGTAAGTTCATTTAAGGTTCGAAGAATCGTGCCGTGGCAAAAAAAATCTTCTGTGAGAACCTGCCTGCCCCTAGTAGGAAGTGGCCGGGTCGGAATTTGGAGCGAGATTATTGTTGAGATAGCAGTGCAGAGAGACATGGCTCCTGCAATTCGAGTCTGAAAGTGGAGGGTTCGGGTTTTGTTGGAACACAGGCAAGGAAAGTGCACCCGGATAAAAATCCCGATGATCCTGCAGCGGCACAAAATTTCCAGGTCCGCATCTATCTATGTATCTGTTTCTCTCCGGGAATGAAGTTAGTTTCTGAGGGGGTTGTTCAGCCTGGCATTGGATCCTGTGAACTCTGAAATTCAGAAATATGCAGAGAATGGCATCCCTGCAAGATAACAATAGAAACAAAGACTTCTTGGAGCCTATCTCTTCTAGTGAACTCCTTTTCAAGAAAGTGACCATGCACAGCATATGGCAGAGATAATCTCATTCATGCCAGAAGATGTGGCTAGCCTGAAACTTCTTTATATCCTCATGGATGGCAATATCATTCTTCAATTTTTGTTCACAGGTGCTTGGAGAAGCATACCAAGTTCTGAGTAACCAGCAACAGCGGGATGCCTATGACAAATTCGGCAAGCAGAGTGTTTCAATGTAGGCTTTCCTGTCATCTGCTCTTTGGTTTTCTTCCTATTTTCTTTCTATGATCCAATTTTGTGCATGGAGTGTTGTTGTGCAGTGATGATGTTAACTGGGATGTGTGTCCAGGGATTCGATGGTAGATCCAGCTGCTGTGTTTGGTATGCTATTTGGCAGTGATGCTTTTCAAGACTATGTTGGTCAGGTATGTGTTTTACACAATCATTGACCATAAATTGCATATTTTCATTAGTCATCGGCTAAGACTTGTACAGAAGAATGAGCATGGATGACAATAAAACTTAGGCTGAGGGTTTGCTCCTTACTTGGGATTCTGTTTGAATACGTAAAACAGCAATGATCTGTCCATGCACAATGGGATTTCATTTCTCCTACAGCACGTTAGTGGAAGCATCTCCTACGAAGTAGCGTTTCATGAGTAGAGCATAGAAGTTGATGTGGAGGATGCTGATCAGGAGTATATCTTTGACTGGTGAACAGCTTGCAATGGCTTCAATGTTTGGGATGGAAATGAAAGCTGATGGGCAACCTGTAGATTTGAAGGAAGTACAAGGAAAGTTCAAGGTAGTGGTTTCATTTTTGACTGTGTCCAAGGATGAGAATGCTTGGTTTGCAGTGTGAGGAAAATTTTGTTGTATCTTGATGATGGCTATCAGCAAGCTAGCATATTAGTAACAATTTCATACTGCTAGACTGCTTGAGATAGAATTTTGTTGAATTTTTAACATCCTTGCATAAATCATTCTGAAAGTGCTAAGTTCTAAGTATGCATGAGGTTGCACACCTGCTTGTTCACAAGCAGAGAATGTTGCAATGGTCCCAACCTTTTTGCATAACATATTTCATGGTTGGTGAAACTAGTACAGACTGCCCAAAAGGAAAGGGAGCAAAAGTTGGTGCAACTTCTACTCGATCGGGTTGATCGTTATGTGAAGGGTGATAAACAGGGATTCACACAATGGGCCACAAATGAGGCCCACCAACTTGCAGAGTCTGGTAAGCTTTGTTTATATCTTGCACAAACATGAGAAGATTCCATTGCAAATTCTTATGTCTCAAATTGGATTCACTGACTCTTGTGGTGATTTGAAATGTGGCAGCCTTTGGTCTTCCAATGCTGCAAACAATTGGATATATATACTCAAGGCAGGCATCCAAGGAGATGGGCAAGAACATTATGTTTTTGGGGGTTCCCTTTGTGACTGAATGGTTTCGGGACAAAGGTCACTTTATCAAGTCACAAGTCACTGCGGCTGCAGGTATCTTCATTAAATCTTGCTAAATGTTGACTTCAAAAGAAGTACTATTGAGTTTCAAATTATCCACAAGTTTGAGTGGAACCAATATTAGGTTTTGGACATTGTATTGTTGATTTCAACTTGAGATTTCAGACTTCAACTGACAGTCTGACTTTGTGAGTATTGCTATTCAATCTTTGTTGTGATATGAAGCCTGCCCATCTTTTTGTTCATCCCATGTTGTATGAAATAGGATGTGGCCAAATGATCTGATGCAAATTAATGGGCATGTCAGGTGCAATACAACTGATGCAAATGCAGGAGGAGATGCTTAAGAGGCAGCTGGAGGCTGGTGGAGATACAGGTGAAGTAACACTTGAATCCTACTTGGAGTCCAAGCAACAAATAATGCTTGACTCTTTGTGGAAGCTGAACGTTGCAGATATTGAGCTTACTCTTTCCCACGTTTGTCAATCGGTACAGTCATTGAGCTTTGAACTCTGTGGTTTGTATATTGTTCCAATAGTATTACATATTCTCCTGTGGGTTCAGGGAGTCCCTCCTATGCATGGAAGTGATCTGTTGCTATTGTGCTGCAGATGTTCCAGAGTGTTTTCAAAATGTTTCTCAGTTGAGTCATGCAATAGAAGATGTTTCATAGAGAGGGTAGTTGAAAGAGCTTCCATGTTCTCCTGGAAGAGTTTGAAATCTCATATATGCATGCTAACAGGTGCTACGTTCTCATGGAGTCAAGAAGGACGTGCTCAGGCAGCGTGCTAAAGCTCTCAAGAAGCTAGGGGAGACTTTCCAGGTTGGTTCTTTTTGCTTTTTAGGTCAAATTTGTCATGATTATTTGTGATAGGAGCATGGTCTTTCTAGCCATCTGTGCTTCTTGTGAGATAAGACCACCATGACTGTGCATTGACAGAGGTTAGCATGCAGGAGGTGAAAAGGGAGTTTCGAAGAAGCAACAGTTTGAGACTTGCTTCCAAGAACAACTCCCAGTCAAGCTCTGATGACAGTGTCTCTAAGCGGATTCATCATTCCAAGTCAACTCCTGTGAATTGAATCTCAGCTCAGGTCTGTGTCATCATCTCCAATTTATCTGCTTATCACAGGTTGTATGGAAAGTGTTGCAGGTTCTGCTTCTGTTGGTTACTCATATGTCAAGATTTTGATGACTGTTCAGGCTTCAGGACCCCCCCTAAGGAGCTACAAGGATCTGCATCTGGAGCAGAGCCTCAACCAGGCTTTGCAAGATATCCCTAGGGTCATGTCATTCCAATGATATTGACCCATTTCAACTAGATTATTTCAAGGTGGGTCACACAGGGGGGCCACTTCTACTAAAGAACTTCATGTTTGAGGATAGGCTTGTGTGGCGCAACCTAGTGCTGCAGCATTTTGCTGCTTGTCCTGTGTGTATGTTTCTTCATGTCCAAAGCCTACCCAGATGCTTTGAGCTCATGTTGCAGAAGAGTCAAAACAGATGTTGGCTTCATGTATTTCAAGGTGGGTCAGACAGGGGGCCACTTCCACCAAAGAGTTTTTATTGATGTTATAGGATAGGCTTGTGTGGTGCAACCTAGTGCTGCGGCATTGTTGTTTGTCCTCTGTGTATGTTTCTACATTTCTGAAGCCTACCCAAAAAGCTAGATATCTGCTCCCATTACAGGAGGGGGGGTTCAAACCAACATTGGTTTCCTGTATGTACCAAATCTTCTGAGGTGGGATACATATACATATATTATCCTGCCAGTTTAGCATTGTTGGAAAAGAGGAGGTGACTATGTTATAATAAACATTTACAGTTTCTTTGTGTCAAAAAGCAGGAGATCATAGAGTTTAGGAAGTTTCATGCAGGAAATATCTGCAGACTTTGGCAGTTAGTTCATGGCCCTACTTTTTACATGAATGCAATTCAGCTGTGGCCTACTTCCAGAGCTCTGAGGCCTCTCTTGGAAAAACATCAAACACTGTGGGAGTACCAAATGCAGGCTAAATTAGGAAATTGTGTTGAGGTGGCAAAATTGATGAGACTAGAATGCCTTTGAAAGCTCAACAACCATGTGTTCTGGTTCTAAAGCTCTATGACCACATGGTGTGGTCAAAAGCAATATGCTTCTGGCAAAGTGGTTTACAAGTTGTGCCTATGTCCCTGTCTCACCTTTGCTCGGTGCACCTTCATGGAACAGCCAGAACTCCCAATTTACAAGGTGTACTCATTGCCTCATTGTCTGCAAAGGTTCATACTAAACCCTGAACTACTCTCAGGGAACACTTGAGTTTTAGGCACACAAAGATTATATCATCCATATCACAGTTTTCTGGTTGAAGGTACTATCTTATCAGATTTGCCAGGAAACTGCTCTTTTCATATGATGAGTGCTATCTATGTGCGGATGCCACTGAACCATGCAGCCTGTCAGGAATGAGGGGTGATGGGCTGTAAGGTTGCACCAGTCTTTTGAAGATACTTCCAAAACTTTTTCCTCCAGTTTCAGAGATAAATGGATACCCCACATTTTCTGTAAAAATTATTTGTGGCATGCTCAATCCATTATTGAGCTTGTTGGACATCCTTACATGTAATTTGTTTTGTAATGATGTTTGTTTTTGATGAGCTCCTGAGAAACTGGGAGTCTCAGAAACTGAAGGACCTAAACTCCACAGTCACAGTAAACTTGTTCATATTACTCCCAAGGAATGACTCATGCCAACAGGATCATGTTTTTTTTGTGCACACTGTTTGGACATCACTTACACACATGGTGTGGGTCCTCTGCATGTGTGGGGAAAGTGAAAAAGCATTTGGGGTTTGTTACTCTACAGTTCAAAGGACTAGTTGTACACAGGACTTCATATTTTGTAGCTGTTGGTGTTTTATCATGAACTTTTGAGTGTCAAAGCTGCATCTGCCAAAGGGGATGGGGGGGTTTTAGTTAAGCAGCAACTTGAACATTGACAGCATTTCAAGGGTGAACAAAAATCAGAGTGGAGATTGACGTTCATTTGCAGATTTGATATGAGATAATTGTCACCAACCAAGAGCCAAAATCAGCCAATGCAAAGTGTAATCTCACTTAAGCTCTGGGCATGCAATGCTCTTTACAGGAAACTGCATGAATGATTCACACAATGAATACATGGTGTGAGTTGAGTTGCAAAACTGTGGTGCAAATGAAAAGTATGAAAATGCTGCTTGGTTCACTTGCAGCATGTGTTTCCCATTACATCAAGATTTACAAGTACTCTAATTTTACAGCAATCTGAGCTTGCAGTGCCCAACCCTTTATCAACTGTGGCAATCTACACCAGCTTGATGCTGCTGGTGCTGCTGGTGCTGCTGAGCAGCATGCAGGTTACAGTCACACCAATAGGTTTGCTTACAAGGTTTCTAGGAAGTCTCATGTATAAACTGGTCACAACTTATGTTTGCTGTGATGGAAGAATCCAGGCTATGTATTTGTTCACTAGTGTATCATGAATGCATCAATGTTAATGAATGCAAATCTATGATGTGGGTTTGGAAACTGTTGTACCCCTGGTATCCTGAATATAGATCATCTTTCTTGGGTCCTACTTGTATGTATGCGATGCAGAAGTTGTGGCTCTTACTTTGATCTACAGCTCTTCAAATGTGCTGGCTGATTTAAGATTGGTGTACTTTTGGTCTTTAGGTTTATAGCGTGGTGCAGGTGCTGGCTGAGCTATCTGGGATCATTATCACAGCAGGAGTCTTGCATTGTTGTTTGCATGATCTGAAGCAATTTGAACAATTGGATCCGTGTGCAAATCCTTAGATCTGGTCGAGAACAGCTGCCATCCTTCGGAGCTCTTGTGACATGTAAGGTGCTGCAACAGGAGCTGTGCGTGTGTCATACAGATCAGGGGGGCCAGCCTGGTGCATTTGCCAAGGTGAGATCATGGCCAGAGGCACAGGAGGGCCACCTGAAGCAGAAGGTGCAGGAGGTGGTTGCTGATGATCATCTCCAGGGCCTGGCAGGGTGGTCAAGTTGCTGCACCATTGCATAACCGTGTCACCCTCAGACTCGGGCAGGAATGGAGCACTAATTTGATCACTGTCTCCAGAAACAATGTCAGAAGTTTCAGCTACAACTTGATCTTGTTGATGATCTGACTCACCCTTCTCTTGGAAATTTGCCCACATCAGATTGCTCTCAAACAACCCAGATTGCTGAGTAGTGGTGTTGGTAGTACTAGGTGTGGCCTCCCTGTTATTACTGGTGCTGGTGCTGATGCTGCTGTCCCACTGGTTATGAGTGACCTGTCTTCCAAGGCCATCAGCTTGGGAGCTCATCTCATTTGAGTTATTTTGCATATCTGCAACCTCTTGGTGCAGCTCTCCTCTTGAGTCTTCCAGCATCGATGAGAGAAAAAACTGCAGCTGGTGAGATGGGATTCCACCTGATCTGTCCTTCCCTTGGGTGATACTTGCTGTGATTGAGCTCAGATCACCGTGATCTTGATCGACTGTAGATGCATAGAAATCTGGATGCCCAAAGTGTCCTGATTTCATTTGATGAATTTCTTGGCATACCCTGCCAGATTGAGCAGAAATAGAGTCTCCTTCACTTGTAAGTATGATAGTACCAGCCTGCTTCAATGGAGGCAAAATCTCATCCAAGTCATGAGGTGGGTGAACACCCAAACCAGCTGAAGATTGATCAGGCTGAGAGGAACCATTCCCTGATCCTTGCAAGAGCCAGAAGACAGGATTGAATGCATTCGGCACCATGGTTGTTGGGCACTGAGTCACTGACTCAGCCTTTATTGCTGATCTACCAGCTTCATCATGTGTTGGGTCTCTGTTCTGTATCAAATTGGTACAGTTCCTCATGGGTTCGAATCCTTGCAGTGTGGGTACTTTTGGTGTCAAGTACTGCATCCCTGACTGCTTGGAACTCAACATAAGCCTCTCAAGCAAGTTATCTGTGCACAGAGCTGGGCTTGTGTTTGAGCCCTGAAAAGCACTCTGACCCTGGAAATTGTGCTCTGTAAATCTTCCTCTGTTGTACTCATTCTCAAACTTTTTTCCGGAATTCATCTCCAGCTGTGAATTTCTAGCAGGTGGTCCAAAGAGCATATTCTGCATAGTACTCAGCCCTTGATAGTTACCTTGAACCTGATTCACCAATAAACTGCCATTGCCCTGACTTTCTGCTGCTTTGAAGTCCTGATTAATGACAAATCTACTATTGAAGTTACCAATTGAAGACTGCATGGTGATTGCAGATGAACCTGTGTCAACTAGCTTATTGTATTGGGGGTTACTAGTAGCCGAATTGCCAGGGTTTGCAACATGAGATGCAGCAGAAGTTGTGGCACCAATGAGCTCATGTGTGTTGGGGTCGATCCCCACTTGGCGGAGCTTCTTCTTGATGCAAGAGTTCCAGAAGTTCTTGATCTCGTTGTCAGTCCGACCTGGAAGCTGTGTAGCAATCTGTGACCACCTGCCACACACCACCCAGGTGAAAAATGCAATTTCAGCTTCTTCCTTCAACCCAGCTGAACAGCCATTTATTTCTAGATCACAGTATTAGCTCTCTCCACTTGCACTTAAAAAGCATGCAGTGCTCAATCCATAATTGTGGTCAACCTGAAAACAGATCAAAGAAAATTGAGATTGTTCAAGATCCATGGACTAGTTTTTTTCTTCAGTTCTTTAGCCTGCCTGCTCCAATCACTAGTACCCACAAGAGAAGACAGAAGCTTGAGTTGGGACTATTTGGATTAAAAACCAATTTTGCAATTCCTATCTGTCTCTCTGTCTCTCTGTGTGGGACTCTCTAATTCTTCACATCAGTTGAGTTGTGAAGCAGTTTTGGGCATCAAAAGGGCAAAGTGAAGAGAAGCTTGACATTGTAAGAATTGCCATGGAGGTGGAAGATTTAGTAGACCTGTTACCAAGTCCAGCATGTAAGTCAATGATCAACTTCTCCTCAGCCGACGAGAAGCCACCACGCTTCAAATCCGGCCTCAGGTAGTTGATCCATCGCAGTCTGCAGCTCTTTCCACATCGCTGCAACCCTGTCAATGTGCAGAAATCAATCACATGTGAGGGTCCCCCCCTAACTCCCATTTGATCGATCACTTCCTCACTTCTCCAATATTTACTGTAAAACTGCTAACGGGGAGTTGGCCATGGGTATATAATATGAGACTGCAGGAGAGGACTTCCACAACAGCAAACAAGTTGCACCAAGTGTGCAGTAAAGAGGACGAGCTGAGCTCATGCGAGCTTGTGGGTAGGTGCAGAAACAAAGTTTGAGATCACATCATTCGAAGAACTGTTGAAGCAGCGGTACCCATTACAGCACAATACTTAGAGAGATCAGGTAATGTAGCTAGGGCTAGAATCGTAGCTTGTATGCTTGAGGTATGAGCCTGGGAAGTTGTGGGACTCAGAACGTGAATTTTCAGGAGCTTAGACCTTGAAATACGTTCAATGCCTGTCTGGCATGGCAGCTTGAAGGAAACTAAGAACGACAAAAAAAATCATGGAGCCTTGGTAACTGATGATCTGCTCCTGCACATGGATTTTTCGTAAAGCAGCTGGGTACTTAGGATAGAGAATTCATGAGGGAAAAAGATGAGTATTGCGCACCAGCTTGTTTGGGAACAGCGCTCCAGCAGCCGTGGCCATACGTGGTGATGTATTGGACTAGCCTCTCATCTTCTTCAGGCGACCACAGCCCTTTCTTCAGTTTCTGTTTGTGGCAACAGGAATGACGTCCCATTGCAGCAGCACTTGGCCCGAGCTAGCTACTAGAGTATTGCAAACTGTTGATCTGTCTTCTTTCCTTCTTTCTTTTAACCACAGTACGGCTAGCTTGCTTTCCAGTGATCTTGTAGTAGTTCCTTTCTTTGAGATCTGCGTTCACATCCTGCAGCAGCACGATCTTGCGTAATATTGTAGCTAGCTGAAGAATATTTTCTGACGGTAGTCATCACAGCAACAGCTATAGCTACCAGGCGCTTGCAGGTCTCTCATTATACGTGCTTGATCAGTAACGCTCAGTGCTCAAATCTTGCGGAGCGAGTTTTCTTGAACTTCTCTTCTCTTCTAAGCACAGTGGCAGCTCGATCACTATTGTCGACATTGCAGCATCATGTTTTTCATGATGCAGGAGGGAATGCAGCAGGGTCGAGCACGAGCACTCAGTGGAGCTGCGCCAATTTCCCTTTTGCCCACCGGCTCTCTCTCTCTCTCTCTCTACAGATGTAGTTTCTAGTACAGCTCTTCTGCTCATGCAGATCTACCAAACGCAAGCTCTAGAAGCTCTTGAATCTAAGACCGAAATTAGCTAGCTACGAGTCGAGAATTGAACCCGCGTTAGCTAGTAGCGCCCGGATCCATCCCAGCTGCTGCAGCATTTCTCCCATGGTCGGCGGCGTCTGATGATCAGCGCTTTCTATCACAGATCCGGATCCCAGCGATGTCGTCCAATGCAGCAGGGAAGAAGCTTGCAGCTTGGAAGTCTCAAGCATCTAAATCAGGAACAATTCTAATATCTTGGGGACTGCGACTCATGATGAACTCAGGGAGCAGCAACTCCATGCCTGCAAAGGGGACATGAAACTATAACCAAGCACAAGTCTAGCTAGACTTTCTGATCAAGACTAATTGCTGTGATCAAGACACACATCCAGCTGCCTCTGACACTCGCCGGGTTACTTGTGTATTGTAAGCTGAAGCGCTCATAAGAAAGAAAGAAATTTAGCCGAGTTTCTTGTAAGATCTTCACACTAACGTCTCCGTTGCTACGTACTAGACAGTGCTCTTAAATCAGCTGCAGCTCCAGTGTTCTCCTGGATCTATGATCACTTGCTTTAGAACTCTCAACTACTCCTGTGGTGCATGAGATCAAAGCAAGGGGCGTGCCGAGAACTCAAGATCAACTGAAAGTAGAACGCACCGCCACATGGGCTTTCTCAGATCTTGCATTTTACAACCAAAGAGTATGCATTACAGCTAGATACATGTAAGCATTGCTGCTCCAAGCTGCACCATGTTACTACTGTGTGTATGATTGGTAGTAGACACATCGAGGAGGATGAGATACAGACACGGTCGAGAGAGCTAGAGAAAACGAAAAAAGACTGAGAACTATAACACGAGAGAAAGACACAGATCGAGAGAAAAAGAGAGAGAGACAGACAGATAGAGACAGAGACAGAGAGATGGTGGCAAGTGGTGGGCAGAACAATACTTGGGGGAGAAGTCAGCGAGCACATGGAGCGCCGGGGTGGGACGCTGGGGAGCTCGCTCGCTCGCTCGCACCGAACGGGCAGCAGCAACGCACAGCGGGCGAGCACAGCGAGCGGTGAGGCGCACCAAAGGGAACAGCGAGAGAAGTCCCCGGCGTAAGGGAACGGGGCACAAGAGCGGTCCGGGCGGGGGGGGCGGGTGGGGCGGGACCGCGTGACTTGGGCTTATTACGCTCATTACCACTGCTCTTTTTCTGTCAATATTTACCCAAAATTTACAAGCCCTTTTAAAATTTTATTTTAATTAATTAATAAAGAAAATTTGGGTTACCACCATCAGAAATGATTTCCAACTCTAGTTGTAGTCCTTACTCTTGATGCCATGGTGGGAGCACATGAAGCCTTCTAATAACTTTACCCCTTTCAAACTCTCTATTTTTCACACCTGCCTGCACAAATTATGCTTCTTCCTGTAGTAACTTAGCTGGTTTGACACTAAATAATTATTACGAAGAAAAAGAAAAATCACGACTATTGAGAAATTGTTAAGATGCACTTAACAAGTGAAAAGTAAGTACATCTTAATAATTATTATGAAGAAAAAGAAAAACCAGGACTATCGAGAAATTATTAAGATGCACTTAACAAGTTAAAAGTGCGCATCTTAATAATTTCTTAATGAGTTATGCTGAACATGCTTGGCTACTATGATGGTATACGGTGACCAAAGTGAATCAACCACACGCACACCATTGCACCATGTAAGATGGACGGTTCATGGACAGGAAACACTTTTTATGTTGTTGTATTTGCCGTCCAATATCTAACTACACTGATTAGCTATGTACTACTTGTACTAACCGACTACATACCTAGTCTTTTACCTACGTACCTACCTATGTCACAACTACTTACATTCCCTACTTAGTTACTTACTTGTTTTAGTGATGGTGATTAACTTTAATTAGTTTTCTTTTTTAACATTTTTTTTTCCTGATTGTTTCAGCATTTTCGCGAGCAACATTGTTACTTTATATCAATGAAACCTATACTAGACTGTGCTATCATACATATCTGATTTACATTATATTTTACCCAAAACCTAGGCTAAAATCTTCATTTACAAATGGAAATAAGCTAGGGTGATATTACAACTGATTTAAACATCCAACCGCACCTACTCAATAGGGCATTCTGTCCAGAGAGGATTTTTCTGATTGCAAATAGGGATGGATATGTGTCATTTGTCCATATGGAACCTATAAAAGTATAGGAAGTTAAAAAGCAGAGTACATTCTAAATCTTGCATAATTTTGGTTTTGATTCAAAAATTAAGAAACTCTTTTTGATGCTCTGTTTTTGCATGGGAATTCTTTTGTATATAGATCTAGATTGTATGAAGATCAATGTTCAGCACAGATTTGGATTCATAAATTCATTCCAGTTTTGTTTAGTTGCCATATCCCTTGGCATTAAGGAGGCTGGTCCTGTAATTGAGTACTTAAGTCTTGCACACATGATCAATAAAGATGATCCTCTTTAAAATACGACCGCTGTGAATGTAAGTATCCAGCTTTAGAATGAGAGTACTAAGCACTTTCTGGGGCATTGGTTTCAATGAGTTTTGAAGGGTTTAACATGATAAAATTCAAGCCTTGTAACATTGCTTTCAGTTCTACATGAAAGAATGAGTTTATTTTCAAAAACTTTGTACAATAGTTTGTTTCATCACATTTTGACGGTTCAGAATTGTGATGTAATTAGGAATTTATACAACTGTACAATTTTTTGTTGCTATGTGAATAACTTCTTGTACACTTGAGCCACCACATGAGAAACATAAATTTGAAGAAATAGAAACATGTTGCTCATGTGGTGACTTGGGTAACAGTATGTAACCAAAACTTGAATGGGATCATAATGATGTTTCAAGAGGTTTATTAAGTTAGCTTGGAGACCAATGCCCCCACAAAGTGCCTAGTACTTTTTATTCTCAAGGTACCAAATTCACAAAGTTGTTTATTTTACTTTATCACATCTAGGTGTGTAAATTTGCTTTTGCTTGTTCATGCATACTAGTGTGGCTTGTGGCATTGGCCCAAGTGTTACCACGTCCTCAACTGATTTTTCCTTCCAAGACCTGGTTTTTTGGAACTTATTTGAATTTTCAGCTACAGAAATCACTTAAAATCAATATCTCCCACATTCTGAATCCAAATCTTATCAAATAAATTCCATTAAATCCCTGCTCATCAAGATCTTTCCAACAACACCAAAGGCACATTCCAATTCCTCAGAAATTCTCAGTTATGATTTAATTTAATTTTCAGTGAAGAAATCATTCAATATTCAAGAACTTTTGCACTGCAAGTCCAACGTCTTTCATGGAACCAAGCCCATGCACCCATCCTAGTTGAGAGCTTTCCAAAGACACCAAGAACACGATCTGAAGCATCCTGGTTCGGTGGATCTCATAACTACAAAACAAAACAAACTACATTCCTTCATAGAGATAGATGGACATTTCCAGTATGGTGGGTTTATTAGGTGAACCCCCCAAAAAAGCCTAGTTTGGTTCTTTTATGCTTTTCTTAAAATGTTTGTTCTGCTCACTATGTCTTGCACATTTGAAGGGTTACAAGGGATCCATTTGGCATGTTTGATGCCTTGCCCTTCAATCCTTCAACCTTAAATAAACTTTTCAAGAAGATATGAAATTTACTCCTTATGCAAAAAGATGTTGCAGTTGATTTCATGGTTATTCCCAATGTTGTTCCAATTTCCTTTGTCGTCTTATTCTTTGTGCTTGACATTTTGCAATTCCTTTCATTATTTCAATCAAATTTTCTGGATATATTTTTAAGTTTGATATTTTGTACGACCCCCAGATGGGGTCTAATATTCCAAAATTGTTACCAATAAAGACATCTAGGAATTGATCATATGAAAGGTGTGATTCATTACAATAATCCCTTTTAATTTGCCTTTGTGACCTTGTTAAGTTAATGATTACGAGCGAAAGAATCTTTGTTTGTGAATGATCAGTATTGTTGACATTTGCAAGGGCGTGAACCTTGCCTTTGGAGAGGACAATGTCAAAAAGACAGAAGTGTGGAGTATAGAAATGCATGTAAGTATGCACTAACCACATGGAACTTGACTTCATGAATAATAGGCATTATAAAGGCATTGTACACATAATCATCTGTCTTTATATGTTAGCTTTCATGGGCACATCATACAAGAGGGATATCCAATGGATGCATCGGTTAATTACAAACACATTGAGGAAGGCTAACTATTGAAGGACCGTAGAGCTTTAATTCAAACTCCAAGAGTGTTAATAGAAATCAGAATAAATAGAACTTGGGGAAGATATGCAATAAACTACCGAACAAAGGTCCACACCTCGACCTAAGCAGGCTTGGTGAGCAATAGACAATTCATCAAAAAACATTTTTTGGATAAGATGAATATGATGCCAATTTAAAGGATGAAAAAGTAATCTTATCAATGTGCCAAACCTCATGAGACTACTTGACGATCTTGGAGTTGAAAAATAGATGCATAAATTTGAAAAAAATGGTTCAAAGACATAAATGAATGTAGAAAGTTTAGAAAGAGAGCTAATATTATTTGGAATTTTTTAATCTTTAATTTTAATCCCAAGAGCCCTGTGTGTATATTTATGATGTATGTTGTATAGTAGAACCCACATTGAATTTCAGATTGCATTTAGTATTTTGTTTCATTAGTCATCTAATTAACATTTGAAACACAATTGTTTTTTTCCTTTCATATGAAAGTGATTATTCATCAAAATTCAATTTATCACACACTTATGGCCAACAAACTGATACATCATTTGTGATATGAGAATTGTCAAACTCTTCACATGATTTAAACATATGTAATTATACTATTCAATAGATATTACAAATTCCATACAAGATGTCAACTATTTTAATCAATTTTGAGTATATTTTCATTTCTGAGTAAATGCAGACATGCATTATTTTTTCACAAATAAGTTTTAACATCACATAACATGAAATAAAAAAAGGTGTTTAATAATTAATTTCCTTTTTGCTGGGCTCCCATTGTATTATGTACAAAGACATTGTGAGAATTCTTCTAATTACTAACATGGTTCAAGTCAAAACATCACATTCCAAAAAACAATATTCATTCCCAACACTTTTTATTCTCTAGATTATCTTTTCATGTGTTCAAAGTATTGTTCATGATTATGTCATTTTAAAGTCATTTCAATCATTTGAGGATAGAGTTAAATAATAAAATCATTGTAATACAAATGTTTTAAAGTATTCTATACTTATAACATTTGTTCCAAATGATACAATTACTATCATATAGACACATTAAACATTCTCAACACTAATTTTAATTTCAACCTTAAATATAGTAATATTAAACAATGGTCATAACTTTGATACATGTTGTTGAGTTTGCACCCACAATGGTTGTTAGTTTATTTTCCACAAGATTTGTTTGTATACTAGGGGAAGATACCTTGTATGTTTTGTCAAACATGTGAAATAAAGATGTAAATTTTGATATGATATGAATTAATAGAATATTCAAAAAAAATTATTCAAATTAAATGATATGACTAACTAAAAGATCAACATAAGTCATTTCCTAATTCATTTTTATTTAACATTATTTTTGTATCTGAAATCAAGCTGTATGTGGAAAGCATGCATCAAAAATAATAAAATATCAAGTTTGGTTTAATTTAAGCAACTGTGTTAGAATGACAAATATGAAAGAAAACTGCTGTTTTACAACATTTTATTAAATCATTAGGGCAGATGCATGATTGTTGGTTTTTGCAAGACTCAAAAGAAGCTTTGGGTTGTGCTTTACAACCAAAGAGAAAACCATACTTATATGTTGATTAAAATAATAAGAGTCTTAGTGCTTGTTTGGACATTTTAGATTGGTCGAAGGTTCCTAACATAGTTAATTTGAGAGTGTTAATGAGTTTAGTGGTGAATGGATGATAACCATGGTACAAAATGTGATGCTACACAATGAGATACAATCCTAAAATAATAGGACTCTTGGCAAGTAGCATTAAGGTGATCAATGTTTTTTTTTTTTTCCCATTTCTCTTTAAAGGGAAAACCTCTTGGTGTGTAGTAAATTACTTTTTTCAAACACATATTACATCACTATAAGAAGTCCATTATGGGAAAAGAGTTCAGCCATTCCATGTCCTTACTATTGCTTCACCATGCACCATTCCACCATGGCTGCTAGCATTGCACCATTGGTTCTTTGACTAAAATAAACCTCCAAAGTTAATATGTAGCATCATTCTAGGATGAATCCAAACATCCCAAACTTTAGCAAAGTTTTTCCCATAGATCTACTACTATACTTCATTGGTGCTTCACCATAAATTAAATTATTTCATATTTTGTCGAAGTTTTGAAAATTTATCAGCCTTTATGTTTCAAATTTTTAAAAATGTGATCAAAATTGTAAAATTCATATTTGAAAGCAGCCAGATTCAAAACTGTAGCCTACTCTATTTAAATGTGCTAAATGTGAACCATGTAACTACAAAGAGAGTAGGAAACTCACACAATTATAGTGCTTTCAATAATCATATTCATTATTACTTGCTGCAAATTTTCAAAATAAAAAAATTCATATGATGAAGTTAAACTTTTAAATTTATAAATTAATTATTCAGCACACAAGTGCTGAAACTGCAATAGAACTATGGTAATAGCTAAGGAACTGTGGCAAATGTGGATTTTTAAGTTTCAAATGAAGGTGTTCCAGCTTCATTTGAAAATTAAGGGAAATATTAACCACTAAGTAACATCAGGATCAACCACAAGCTCTTTGAATAATGATACCAACACATTGTTGTATATGTTTGTAATAATAACATGTGGAGAATCAAATTTTATTGTAGAGTAGTGTAATACCATGGTGGCTCCAGCACAAAATTATATTACTTTTGAAAATGTTGAAATTTGTGAAGGAAAAAAAAAGGGGAATCATTTGGATTATTTTTAGAATATTATTATTTTTCTAAATGGAACCCTCAAAATTAATTAATTATTCAACAAACATGTGCTGAAGCCATGAATGTACTATGATATAATAATCGTCATTTGGGGACCTATAAACTCCAACCCAACATGATGTACCTTGCATATTATTTCCACAAGATGGAAATAATAAAAGAACGAGGACAAGATGGTATGGCTTTCAAAGTTCAACCCCCACAAATAATGTTCTTGAAATGAAAAAACCCTCAAGTGGCAAGATGGAGATAATATTGACATCCATAATACTTGGAAATGGTAATGATAT
>Ga0116228_10001983_pt1 | contig 17403 bp, 7 predicted proteins | sample S1TSphfallax_2_FD_89694 | JGI IMG/M metagenome (GOLD analysis project Ga0116228, IMG submission 89694) | Host-associated microbial communities from peat moss isolated from Minnesota, USA - S1T2_Fc - Sphagnum fallax MG | ecosystem: Host-associated > Plants > Peat moss > Unclassified | place: USA... | reverse complement strand
GCGGTCGCGTGACGTGCGAAGCACGCGGTCGCGTGACGTGCGAAGCACGCGGTCGCGTGACGTGCGAAGCACGCGGTCGCGTGTCGTGCGAAGCACGCGGTCGCGTGTCGTGCGAAGCACGCGGTCGCGTGACGTGCGAATGCGCGCTTCGCGTGACGCCCCTGGCCGTAATTTTTCTTAGGAGACCTAGTCATGCCCGCACCAAAAACCCAAACCCTCGGCATCATCGGCCTCGGCCGCATGGGCGCAGGCATCGCCCGCCGCCTCATGCGCGATGGCCACCACTGCGTCGTCTTCGACGCCAGCGAAAAAACCGTCGCCTCCCTCGCCGCCGACGGCGCCCATGGCGTCAGCTCGATCGAGGACATGGTGCCCGCCCTCGGCCAGTCCCCTCGCGCCATCTGGGTCATGCTCCCCTCCGGCCGCATTACCGAAGAAACCGTCGCCAAACTCGGCCACCTGCTCGACAAAAGCGACATCGTCATCGATGGCGGCAACAGCTATTACAAGGACGATATCCGCCGCGCGAAAACGCTGCGCGAACGCGGCATACGCTATGTCGATGTCGGAACGTCCGGCGGCGTCTGGGGCCTGGAACGCGGCTACTGCATGATGATCGGCGGCGACAAGGACGCGGTCGATCATCTCGATCCAATTTTCAACACGCTGGCGCCAGGCATCGGCAGCATACCACGCACGCCAGGTCGTGACGGCCTGGATGACCGCGCCGAGCGTGGCTATATCCATGCCGGCCCGTGTGGCGCCGGCCATTTCGTCAAAATGGTGCATAATGGTATCGAATATGGCCTGATGCAGGCCTACGGCGAAGGGTTCGATATTCTGCGGAACAAGGATTCCGAGAAATTAGCGGAAGACGAACGTTTTGTGCTGAACCTGCCGGATATTGCGGAAGTGTGGCGCCGCGGCAGCGTGGTCTCATCCTGGCTGCTCGACCTGTCCGCGGCGGCATTGGCCGGCGACCGGACGCTGGAAGGGTTTTCCGGCTTTGTCGATGACAGCGGCGAAGGACGCTGGACGATCGAGGCGGCGATCGAGGAAGCCGTGCCGGCGGACGTGCTCTCCAGCGCGCTCTATACCAGGTTCCGGTCGCGGCAGACCCATACATTCGCCGAAAAAATGCTGTCTGCCATGCGGTTTGGTTTCGGTGGCCATACGGAAGGCATGCTGGAGGGCGGCGTGCCGAAGCCGGCCGAAGGCGCCCCCACGCAACGCGCCGCGGAATAGACGCCATGCCGGAAGCGCCGCATAGCCCAACGCACGCCGCCTCCGCCGTCGTCCACGCACCGGCGCGCCAGCCCGCGGCGACGGCCGAGGATTGCACGATCGTTATCTTCGGTGCGTTCGGCGATTTGACCAAGCGTCTGGTGATGCCCGCACTCTACAACCTGGCACGGACGAAGATTTTGCCGGCGAACTTCGCGCTGATCGGCGTAGACCGGGCGGAGGGCTCGGCCGAAAGCTGGGCCGCGCATTTGCGCAAAATGCTCGATAGTTTTATCGGCAACGCCGCCTCTGAATTCAATATCGATTCGATCGACGAGGCGCTTTGGAGCGACCTTGCCGCCCATATGTCCTATGTGCAGGGCGACATTACGCAAATCGACGTCTATCACGCACTGGGCACTGCGCTCGATGACGCACAGGACCGGCATCGCACCGGATGCAATGTGATATTTTATCTCGCTGTGGTCGACCGCTTCTTCGGCGATGTGGTGGACCGGTTGGGCGAGGCCAAACTGGTGGACCAGAAGCCGGATGAAACCGGCGCACCGCAACGCTGGCGCCGCGTGGTGATCGAAAAACCATTCGGCCACGACCTGGGCTCCGCGCAAGCGCTGAACGCGCGCATTCTGCGCACGCTGGGCGAGGACCAGATATTCCGCATCGATCATTTCCTGGGCAAGGAGACGGTGCAGAACATCATGGCATTCCGGTTCGCTAACGGGCTGTTCGAGCCGCTGTGGAATCGGGATCGTATCGACCATGTGCAGATCACGGCTGCCGAAACGGTGGGCGTGGAAGGCCGTGGCGGGTTCTACGAAGCGACCGGCGCGATGCGCGACATGGTGCCGAACCACGTGTTTTCGCTGCTGGCCATGGTGGCGATGGAACCGCCGGCCAATTTCGATGCCGCCGGCATTCGCAACCGCAAGGCCGAAGTGTTCGCCGCCATGCCCCCGCTGCGGCCGGAGGACGTGGTGCGCGGCCAATATGGCGCCGGCAGCGTGCGCGGCGTGGATGCCGTGGCCTATCGGGCAGAGCCGCAGGTTGATCCGAAGTCGGATATTGAAACATATGTCGCACTGCGCGTGGAGATCGATAATTGGCGATGGGCCGGGGTGCCGTTTTATCTGCGGACCGGCAAGCATCTGCCGGAACGGCTGACCGAAATCGCCATCCGTTTCAAGCCGGCGCCTCTGTCACCCTTCGCCGCCACCAAGGTGGACGCATTGCGGCCGAACTGGCTGGTGATCCGGATTCAGCCGGATGAGGGGATCGCACTGCAATTCGATATCAAACGGCCGGGCCCTTCCGTGCAGTTGGCAACCGTGCAAATGTCGTTCGCCTATGCCGACTGGTTCCCGCGCGAACCCAATGTGGGTTATGAAACGTTGCTGCATGATGTGATGGTGGGCGACGCCACGTTATTCAATCGCGCGGATATGGTGGAGGCGGCCTGGCGCGTGGTGCAGCCCGTGCTGGATGCCTGGGCTCAGGATCGTGGCGACGTGCCGATCTACCCGTCGGGCAGCGCAGGACCAGCGGAGGCGGATGCGCTTTTGGCCGATGACGGCGGCCGCGCCTGGCGTGCCATTCCGCCGCGCCGTACTGCGCCTGACACGAAAGCGCATTGATGCACGACGTTTGTAAAGGCAGCAGAAATCTTCGTTATTGAAAGAAAGAAGCGAAAAACCTTGGTCTGTTGGGTTACGCGCACCTGACGCAATGCGACGTCAGGTGGTGAGGTCTTCGGGCTACAAGTCTTTTTGCTTTTTTTTCTTCAGAAAAAGAAGCATCCTTTCGCGCGGCCCGTGGAACGCGCGTGCCACTCCATCGGTTGTGTTTGTCGATGCCAGCCGACCAGATCACGGACCTTGCCTGCGATGACGTCCACGCCGGGGCGGGCCTGCGCGCCTATGCCGTGCCGATGCCGTCGGACCCGCGCGCCACGGATGTGGCCGCGCGCGCAGCGCGCCGCCTGGGCTTCGATAGTCTGCTGATTCTTGCTGGAAGCGCCACATTTCCTGCGCTGGAGGCCGAGAGCGATGATGCGCTGCGTGCAACGGTGCATGCGGCGATCAACCATGGGCTGCACGTATACACAACAATCTCGCTTCGTTCTGTCTGGTCCGATCATGCGCTGGTGACGCGGATCGCGCCGCGCGCGTTCAGCACACCGGCCCCCCGCATGGAGGCCGTGGTGGATCCGCGCGCGCCCATGGTGCGGCCGCCAGCGCGTGTGCGTGTGCGCCGGCCGGATGATGCGGCGCTGGTGGCTTGGTGGCAGCACAGCCTGGCACGATTGACAGACGTTGGGATTGCCGGTTTCGTGGTGATGGATCCAGACATCGCAGCGGCCGCGCTGGCCCAATCGTTGCAGCAATCGGGCTATGCGGTGCGGGCGTGCCGGACGTGGCGGCCAGACGCGCCGTCCGATGGCGGCGATTATGTGCCGGCCGACACACCTGTTACGCGCGCGGTTTTGGCGCAGTTGGCCCTGCGCGCCCGCGGTTGGGCGCTGGCGGCGGGCGCGTGCGACGACGGCGCGGCGATTCATGGCGTAAATTCCGTCCTGGGACAGGTTGCCGGGGACGGCAGACGGGCCGTGCGTTGCTGGACCGGCCGGGGCGCCAAGCTGGCGATCAGCACGAGCGAGATCGACGATGGGGCCATTCTGCTGGCGGAAAATCATTCTGCCACGCCGTGCGCCTGGCCGCCGCCATATCTGCCGGCGTTGCCCTGGCAGAAATTCGATCCGGTGCCGGGATTCCCCGGGCCCGAGGATGGCATCGCCGCAGGCGAAACGGCTCTGTTCCTGGCACGCGCACGGCCGGCAGTGGCACGCGGCCCTGTTGCTGCCGTAGGCGACGCGGCTGATCCGCTGAAACGCGTGATCGTGGCCAATGTTACACCGTCGGTCGATCAAGGCGCGTTCGCGGTGAAATGCACGGTCGGCGAATGGCTCGATGTTCGGGCGGATATATTCGCCGATGGCCACGAACACCTGGCCGCGTGCGTGCTGACGCGCGCTGCGGATCAGAAGGACTGGACGTCGCATGACTTGCGCGCGCAGCCAAACGATGTGTGGGCGGCATCAATCCGTTTCACGCGCCTCGGCCGGCACGATATACGCGTCGAAGCGTGGCTGGATGTGTGGGGCGGATTTGTCCGCGATTTGATTAAAAAGCGCGATGCCGGCTTGGATTTGGCCCTGGAGATTCAGGAGGCGCGCGCCCTGATCAACGCAGCACGCGCGCGGGCAGCGCCTGATGACGCGGCTGCATTGGGTGCAGCCCTGCGGAGCCTGGATGGGGCTGCACCCCAGGATGCGGTGACATGCCTGGTCGGCGCGACGCTCGCCGACGCCATGGCCGCCAGCGATGACAGGCGGTTCCGCGCCGCGAGCTTCATCCAGCCTGTCGAGGTGGAACGCGAGGCGGCCCGCTTTTCCAGCTGGTACGAAATGTTCCCACGCTCGCAGACGAACGACCGCACGCGCCATGGGACATTCCGGGACGTCATCGCGCGGTTGCCGCATGTTGCCGCAATGGGTTTTGATACGCTGTATTTCCCGCCGATCCATCCGATTGGCACGCGCAACCGTAAGGGCCGTAACAATACGCTGACACCCGATCCGCACGATGTGGGGAGCCCGTATGCGATAGGGTCCAGGCTTGGCGATCACCGGTCCGTGCATCCGGAACTTGGAACGCTGGAGGATTTCCGGTCGCTGGTGGCGGCGGCGCGGGCGGCCGGCATCGAGATCGCGCTGGATTTCGCCATTCAATGTGCGCCAGACCATCCGTGGCTGACCGAGCATCCAGGCTGGTTCGCCTGGCGGCCGGACGGCTCGATGAAATACGCGGAAAACCCGCCGAAAAAATATCAGGACATTGTCAACGTCGATTTCTATGGCCCGGATGCGGTGCCGGACTTATGGTGCGCGCTGCGGGACGTGGTGCTGTTCTGGACCGAGCAGGGGGTGCGGACATTCCGCGTGGATAATCCGCACACCAAGCCGTTGCCGTTCTGGCAATGGATGATTGCCGACGTCAAAAGTCGCTGCCCCGACGCGATTTTTTTGGCGGAAGCGTTCACGCGGCCTAAGCCGATGGCCCATCTCGCAAAAATCGGCTTCTCTCAGTCCTATACGTATTTCACGTGGCGCGACGACAAGGCTGCGCTGACGGAATACCTGACCGAGTTGACGCAGACCGAGTTGCGCCATTTCTTCCGCCCGCATTTCTTCGTCAATACGCCGGATATCAACCCGCTGTTTTTGCAGAGTTCCGGGCGCGCCGGATTTCTGATCCGCGCGGCCCTGGCGGCAACCTTGTCGGGGCTATGGGGCGTCTATGCCGGATTCGAACTGTGCGAATCGGCAGCACTGCCGGGGCGGGAGGAATATCTCGATAGCGAAAAGTACGAGCTACGGCCGCGGCCGGATCGCGCGCCGGGCGACATCGTCGACGAGATTGCCGCGTTGAACGCGCTGCGGCGGGCGGAGCCGGCGCTCCAGAGCCATCTCGGCGTGACGTTCCATAATGCGTATAACGATCATATCATCTATTATTCAAAGGAAGCTGCCGGCGAGGCTGGGCGGATATTGGTCGCGGTCAGTCTTGATCCGCATCGCACGCAGATAGCCGAATTCGAAGTCCCTCTTTGGCTGCTCGGCTTGCCCGACTGGCAAAGCGTGGCGGTGCACGATCTGCTCTCCGGTGCCACGTTCCGTTGGACAGGCAAGCTGCAGCGCGTAACCCTGACACCGGAACATCCTTATGCCATATGGCGAATTGCAGCAGGCGGCGAGGCCTGACATCATGTCCAACCGCAAGATTTCAACATTGTCGCGCAATCCGCTCTGGTATAAGGATGCGGTAATTTATCAATTGCATGTCAAGTCGTTCTTTGACTCTAACAACGACGGTGTCGGCGATTTCCCTGGCTTGATCGCACGGCTGGACTATCTGGCGGAAATGGGCGTGAACTGCCTGTGGCTGCTGCCGTTCTATCCGTCACCGCGACGCGATGACGGATATGATATTTCGGATTATCGTGCCGTGCATCCGGAATATGGCAAGCTGGCCGACGTGCGGCGCTTCATTCATGAGGCCCATGCGCGCGGCATTCGGGTGATTACCGAATTGGTGATCAACCATACATCCGATCAACATCCCTGGTTTCAACGCGCGCGCCGCGCGCCGAAAGGATCGGCGGCGCGCAATTTCTATGTCTGGTCCGATACTGATAAGGCCTATAGCGGCACGCGCATCATCTTTCTCGATAGCGAGAAATCCAACTGGACCTGGGACGAGGAAGCGCGCGCCTATTTCTGGCACCGCTTCTACGCGCATCAGCCCGATTTGAACTTCGACAACCCGAACGTGCTGCGCGCCGTGTTGTCGGTCATGCGGTTCTGGCTGGATCTTGGCGTCGACGGATTGCGGCTCGATGCCGTACCTTACCTGGTGGAGCGTGAGGGCACCACGAACGAGAATTTGGACGAAACCCACGATATACTCAGGCAGATCAGGCAGGCGCTCGACCGCGATTATGACGACCGTGTGCTGCTGGCCGAAGCCAATATGTGGCCGGAGGATACGCAGCAATATTTCGGCCGCGAGGCAGATGAATGCCACATGGCATTCCACTTCCCGTTGATGCCACGCATGTACATGGCCATTGCGCAGGAGGATCGGTTCCCGATCACCGACATCATGCGGCAGACGCCGGAAATCCCCGACACGTGCCAATGGGCGATCTTCCTGCGCAATCATGATGAGCTCACGTTGGAGATGGTGACCGACAAGGAGCGGGACTATCTGTGGGAGACCTATGCCGCGGACAAGCGGGCACGCATCAATCTCGGCATTCGCCGCCGCCTGGCGCCGTTGCTCGAACGGGACCGGCGGCGCATCGAGCTGATGAATTGCCTGCTGCTGACCATGCCGGGCACGCCTGTCATGTATTACGGTGACGAGATCGGCATGGGCGACAATGTGCATCTGGGCGACCGCGATGGTGTGCGTACGCCGATGCAATGGTCGAGCGACCGGAATGGCGGGTTTTCGCGCGCCGATCCGGCGAGCCTCGTGCTGCCGACGATACAGGATCCGCTGTACGGCTATCAGGCGATCAATGTAGAGGCGCAATGGCGCGATCCGCATTCGCTGCTGAACTGGACGCGCCGGATGCTGGCGGTCCGCCGGCAGCATCAGGCGTTCGGCCGCGGAACGCAACGCTTCCTGCGGCCGATGAACCGGAAGATCCTCGCTTATTTAAGGGAATTCGAGGGCGAGACGATTCTGTGCGTGGCGAACGTGTCGCGCACCGCGCAGGCGGCGGAACTGGATTTGGGCGAATTCGCAGGGCGCGTGCCGGTAGAGCTTTCGGGCGGCACCGCATTTCCGAAGATCGGCCAACTGACCTATCTGCTGACATTGCCGCCTTACGGCTTCATCTGGTTTCTGCTCAGCGCGGAGGCGGAAGCGCCCGCATGGAGCTCGGCTACGCCCGGCAGGGTGCCGGAACATTTTACCTTCGTTATCCGCAGCAGCTTGCAGGATATCAATACCGGAACGGCGCGGCAGGTGCTGCAGAAGGATCTCCTGCCGGCCTATATCATGCAGCGGCGCTGGTTTCAGAACAAGGACGAACGTATCGGCAGCGTCGAAATCAGTGCGTTTGACCCGTTGCCCGGCGCGGGGCAGGAGGCGATGTTCGTCGAATTGCTCGTGCAGATCGGCGACCGCGGGGAGCGCTACACATTGCCGTTGACGGTTGCGTGGGAGGATGCGCCGTCAAACCCGTTCGAGGCGCCGTTGGCGATCGGCCGCGTGCGTCGCGGCCGCCGCGTCGGCCTGCTGACCGACGCGTTTGCATCCCCGGTGCTGCCGCGGGCCATGATACGCGGGCTGAAGACGAGTGCGGTGGTGGAACTGGCGAGCGGCGGGCGAATCGTCTGCCGGCCGACACGGGCGCTCCAATCCGCCAAGCTGGACGATGGCGCGGAAATCCATTGGCCTGGCGCCGAGCAGACAAATTCCACGTTGCTGCTCGGGCAGCAGGCAGTGGTCAAATTATTCCGGCGACTGACCGCAGGCACCCACCCGGAGGCGGAAATGACCCGGGTGCTGACCGAACGGGGATTTACCGGCGCGCCGGCCTTGCTGGGGGATATTGTCCGCGTGGATCGTGACGGCCAGGAATATACGCTCGCCGTCGTGCAACAATTTGTCGACAATCAGGGTGACGGCTGGGACTGGAGCTTGCGTCAATTGGAGCGGATTGTCGATGAGGGCGCCACGCCATTCGGGCGCGATGAGAGCGCGGTATTCGGACCCTATATCGCGTTTGCGCGCACGCTGGGACATCGGATGGGCGAGATGCATGTGGCGCTGGCCGAGCCGAGCGACAATGCGGATTTTGCGCCGGAACAGGCGAGTGCTGCGGATGCCGATCGTTGGCGCGCGCAGACGCGCGGCGAGGTGGCGCACGCGCTGGACGCATTGTTAGGTCAAAAGGGGTTCAGCGCGGAAGATGCTGCATTGGCCGCGGAGTTGACCGAACATCGAGAGGCGGTGCTGCGTGCGGTGGGGCACATGGCGCCGGATGCGACGGGCGCACTTCGGATTCGCACGCATGGCGACCTGCATCTCGGCCAGGTCCTGGTCGCGGGGGCCGATGTGCAGATTATCGATTTCGAGGGCGAGCCGAAAAAATCGATGGCGCAACGGCGCAGCAAGACAAGCCCGTTGCGCGATGTCGCCGGCATGATCCGGTCGTTCGATTATGCGGCAGCGCAAATTGCGCGCCTGGTGCGGCGCAACGCGCCCGGCGCGGAGGGCGAGGCGCGCGCGGCAGATCTGTTGCATCGCTTTCGTAGCGAGGCCCAGGCGGCCATGTTGGCGGGATATGCGGAGGCGACTTCCGATCGTCTGCCGCCTATCGATCAGGAATTGCTCGATTTGTTTGTGCTCGAGAAGGCGGCCTACGAGGTCGGTTACGAGGCGGCAAACCGGCCGGATTGGCTGGATGTGCCATTGCGCGGATTGGCCCGGATCGCCGCGCGCATGCGCGAGGCGGTGCCGGCATGAGCGCGTCTGGCAGCGATATGGCGGCACCGTTACGCGCCAGTGCAGCGCCGCGGAAGGCGGCACCGCGGCCGCTGGCCACCGATGCCACCATTGCGGCCGATATTGCGGCGGGGCGGCTCGCGGACCCGTTTGCGGTGCTGGGCCCGCACGATACGCCAGCGGGTACACTGGTGCGCGTGTTCCTGCCGGGTGCACGCGCTGTCCGCGTGGTGGCGCGCAGCGATGGCGCGCAACTCGGTATTCTTGTACCGGAAGGGAATGATGGCCTGTTCAGCGGCCTGTTGGACGCAGCGGTGCCATATCGTTTACAAATTGAATGGCCGGCGGTGACGCAGGAGACGGAGGATCCATATAGTTTCGGCTTATGGCTTGGCGCGCTCGACCTGCATCTGTTCGGCGAGGGCACGCATTTCCAGTTGGCCGAACGATTGGGTGCGGTGGTGGGCGTGTGTGAGGGCGTGGCGGGCGTTGGGTTTTCGGTATGGGCGCCGAACGCACGGCGCGTGTCCGTGGTGGGCGATTTCAACAGTTGGGATGGGCGGCGGCATCCCATGCGGCGCCGGGATGAGGCCGGGGTTTGGGAGCTGTTCGTGCCGCGGCTGTCGCCGGGCGAGCGATACAAGTTCGAAATTGTCGGGCCGGATGGGCGCACGCTCCCACAGAAGGCGGATCCGTTGGCCCGACAAACCGAGCTGCCGCCGGCAACCGCGTCTGTCGTGGCCGAAACGCCCGCGTACGACTGGGGTGACGCGGACTGGATGGCGGCGCGGGCACGCCGGCAGGCGCCCGATGCACCGATATCGATTTACGAAATCCACGCCGGCTCCTGGTTGCGGCCGGAGGGCGATCCGTCCGGGTCGCTCGACTGGGCGCAGTTGGCAGAGCGGCTCATTCCATATGTGGCTCGGTTGGGCTTCACGCATGTCGAATTGATGCCCATCATGGAGCATCCGTTTGGCGGGTCGTGGGGGTATCAGCCGCTGTCCCAGTTCGCACCGTCGGCGCGGTTTGGCGCGCCGGAGGATTTCGCGGGGTTTGTCGATGCGTGTCACGATCAGGGCATCGGCGTGATCCTGGATTGGGTGCCGGCGCATTTCCCAACGGACGCACATGGGCTGGCGCTGTTCGATGGCACGCATCTGTATGAGCATGCCGACCCGCGCGAGGGCGTGCAGCAGGATTGGAACACGCTGATCTATAATCTCGGCCGCACCGAGGTACAGGGATTTCTGATCGCGAGCGCGCTGCATTGGCTGGAGCGGTTTCATGTCGATGGCCTGCGCGTGGATGCCGTGGCGTCCATGCTGTATCGGGATTATTCGCGGGCGGCCGGGGAGTGGACGCCGAATATTTATGGCGGCCGCGAAAACCTGGAGGCGGTGGCGTTTCTAAAACGTTTAAATACCGTAATTTCCGAACGCTGCCCCGGCGCGGTGACGATTGCCGAGGAGTCTACCGCGTGGCCTGGCGTTTCAGCGCCGGTAGCCAGCGGCGGGCTTGGTTTCGCGTTCAAATGGAACATGGGGTGGATGCACGATACGCTCACCTATTATGGGCGCGATCCGATTTATCGCGCATGGAACCACAGCGACATCACGTTCGGCCTGGTATACGCGTTTTCAGAACGGTTCGTGCTGCCGCTGTCGCATGACGAGGTGGTGCACGGGAAGGGGTCGTTGTACCAGCGGGCGCCGGGCGACGAATGGCAGAAACTGGCGAATTTACGCGCGTATTTCAGTTTCATGTGGACCCACCCCGGCAAGAAATTGCTGTTCATGGGGGGGGAGATCGCGCAGCCGCGCGAATGGAACCATGATGCGTCCATTGATTGGGCGCTGCTGGATGATCCGCGCCATGCGGGCGTGCAGCGCATCGTGGGGGATTTGAACCGGCTCTATGGCGCCGAGCCGGCGCTGCATGAAGGCGATGCGGAACCGTTCGGGTTTCAATGGGTCATCGGGGATGACGCCGCCGACAGCGTGTTCGCGTATTTGCGACGGGATCGCGCCGGGGCCGCGATGCTGGTGGTGCTGAACATGACACCTGTGGTGCGGGACGCGTATCGGGTGGGGGTGCCGGAAAGCGGCTATTGGGCCGAGCGTCTCAACAGTGATGCGGCGCTGTATGGCGGCAGCAATGTGGGTAATGAGGGCGGCGTTGAGGCGGCGCCCACGCCAGCGCATGGTCACGGCTGGTCGTTGCGCCTACGTTTACCTCCGCTTGCGGCCCTGATTTTGCAGCGGCACGTGCCATGCTAGACCTGTCAGTGATGGGGTCTGGGGATCGGTCCCCATTGGGGTCGAGGGGCGTCGTGCGCATGCACGCTTCGCCTGACGCCCCTGGCCTTTCCTTCGGCCCAAGCATCGAAAACAATGGCGTGCGTTTCCGCCTGTGGGCGCCCGCTGCGACACACGTGTTCGTATTGGTGGATGACCGCGCGCCGCTCGCATTGCAGCGTGATGCGGATGGGTTTTGGAGCGTATGGTGCCACGCGCAGCCCGGCGCGGAATATTGGTTCGAGGTGGATGGGCTGCGCGTGCCAGACCCGGCGTCGCGGTTTCAGCCGCGGGATGTGGCCGGGCCAAGCCAGGTGGTCGATCCTGAGTGTTATGTCTGGCGGCACCCGGATTGGCGTGGGCGACCCTGGGAGGAGGCGGTATTTTACGAAGTGCATGTCGGCGTGCTGGGCGGCTATGACGGTGTGCGGGCGAGGCTGCCGGCGCTGGCGGCGCTGGGGATTACCGCGCTTGAATTGATGCCGATTGCGGATTTTTCGGGAACGCGCAATTGGGGCTATGATGGCGTGCTGCCGTACGCGCCGGAGAGCGCATATGGGTCGCCGGATGCGCTGCGCGCGCTGATCGATGCGGCGCATGGGTTGGGCATGATGGTGTTTCTCGATGTGGTGTATAACCATTTCGGGCCGGAGGGTAATTGGCTGCCGGAATATGCCGGCGCGTTCTTCGACGGCGGAAGCCCGACACCGTGGGGTGCTGCCATCGACTTCCATAAGGCGGAGGTGCGGCAATTCTTTACCGAGAACGCGTTTTATTGGTTGGAGAGTTTCCGGTTCGATGGGCTGCGGCTGGATGCGGTGCACGCTATTATCGATCAAGGGTGGCTGCTGGAAATGGCGGCGACGGTGCGGCGCAGTTTGGGCGGCCGCCACGTGCATCTGGTGCTGGAGAACGAGGCGAATAGTGCGGCGCCCTTGCAATCCGGTTTCAATGCGCAGTGGAACGATGATTTTCATAACGTGATGCATGTGCTGCTGACCGGCGAGGTGCACGCGTATTATGCGGGTTTTGCCGAGGCGCCGGCCGAGAAGTTGGCGCGTTGCCTGGCGGAGGGCTTTGTCTATCAGGGCGAACCATCGCCGCATCATGACGGCGCGCCGCGTGGCGAAGCAAGCACGCATTTGCCGCCCACGTCGTTCGTCAGTTTTCTGCAGAACCATGATCAGGTCGGCAACCGGGCCTATGGCGAACGCTTGACCAGGTTGGCGCAGCCGGAAGCGCTGCGGGCCGCGATGGTGCTGTTGCTGTTATGTCCGCAAATCCCGCTCCTGTTCATGGGCGAGGAAGTGGGCGCGCAGGCACCGTTTCTGTTCTTTACCGATTTTCACGGCGCGTTGGCGGACGCGGTGCGCGAGGGCAGGCGGCGGGAATTCGCTAAACTGCCGGGGTTCAATGATGCAGCGTCGCGGGCGCATATCCCCGATCCGAATGAAGAGCGCAGTTTTACGGAATCGCAATGGGCGGACGATGCGCCGGATGCGCGCGCGTGGCACGCGCTGGTCGGCGAGTTGCTTGCGCTGCGTCATGGCCGCTTGGTAAAGCGTTTGCGGGGCACGCGCTCGATCGGTGCGCACGCGGTGGGTGAGGCGTGCGTGCTGGCCGCTTGGCGGCTGGGAGATGGCTCGGTGCTGACCATTGCGATCAATCTGGGTGCCGCTGCGGTCAAAGCGTCACTGCCCATGGCGGCGCCGTTGTTTGGCGACCGGGCCCGTGGGGACGAAATACCGGCGTTCACGACGCTGGTCTGGCTGGCGGAGGCGGCGTGATGCGGTCAGCGATTCCATCGGCGACATATCGGTTGCAGTTGCATAAGGGATTTACGCTCGATGATGCGGTGAGGCTGGTGCCGTATTTCCATCGGCTGGGGATCAGCCACCTATATTTGTCGCCGATCCTGACCGCGCGCGCTGGATCGATGCACGGCTATGATGTGGTGGATCACCGGCACGTCAATCCGGAACTCGGCGGCGAGGCGGCGCTGCGGCGGCTGGCGGGCGCCTGCCACGCGCAGGATATGGGCCTGATTGTCGATATTGTGCCGAACCATATGGCGATCGGCGGCGCGGATAACGCGCTGTGGCTCGACGTGCTGGAAAACGGGCCGGCCAGCCTGTATGCAGGCGTGTTCGATATTGATTTCGAAGCGGGGCCGGACGGGAGCGCCGGCAAGGTGATTGTGCCGCTGCTGGGCGAACCCTATGGCGAGGCGCTGGAGGGCGGCAAACTCTCCGTCGTGGCGGATGCCGCGCTGGGAAAACTCGTCGTGGCGTATGGTCCACATCGGTTTCCGTTGCGGCGCGAGGAATATGAGCCGCTGACCGGCGGCCAGGCGTTGGCGGAGGCTGATTTGCGCGCGTTTCAGGCGCCGGCGGCGCTGCATGCGCTGCTGGAGCGGCAGCATTTCCGCCTTGCCTGGTGGCGTGGATCGGGTGACGTGGTGAATTGGCGGCGGTTTTTCGACGTCAATGAACTGGCGGCGCTGCGCATGGAAGACGCAACGGTGTTCCAGATCGTGCATACCTGCACGTTCCGGCTATATGCGCAGGGCGTGATCGATGGGGTGCGCATCGATCATATTGATGGTTTGGCGGACCCGGCGCTGTATGCGCGGCGGCTGCGGGAACATTTGATATCGCTGAACAACCAGCGCCCGGCCGGCGCGCCGCAAGACGGGCCTTACCTGATCGTCGAGAAAATTCTGGGCCATGGCGAGGCGCTGGCCGCCGATTGGGGTGTCGATGGCACCAGCGGCTACGACTTCATGGATCAGGTCAACGCGCTGCAGCACGACGAAGCGGGCGAGGCAATGTTGAACGCGTTGTGGCACGAGATCAGCGGGCGCACGGTGGTGTTCGACGAGGAGGAGAGTGCGGCGCGCAGCGAAATTCTGGAAGGCGGGTTCGCCGGTCAATTGTCGGTATGCGCACAAAGTTTTTGCAAGTTGGCGCAAGCGGATTTGGCGACACGTGATTTGACGGAGGAAGGGTTCCGGCGTGCGCTCGGCGCGCTCGTGGCGCGGTTGCGGATTTACCGCACCTATGCCACGGGGCGGCGCGATGCACCCGCACTCGATCCGCTTTTCACCGCCAGTTTCGATGCGGCGCGGGAAAGCCTGCCCGGCGAGCGCTTGTGGTTCGAGTTCATTGCTGAAGCGTTGCGCGGGGAAGGGCCCGGGCTCGAAGCCGACCGGATGGATGCGGTGCGGCGCTTGAATCAGTTGACCGCGCCGGTGGCCGCGAAAGCGGTGGAGGATACCGCATTTTACCGCTATGGGCGGTTATTGTCGCGCAACGATGTCGGGTTCCACGCCGGGCGCCTGGCGATAACTGCGGAGATGTTCCTGCGGTCCGGCCAGGCCCGGGCGCGGGAGTGGCCGCGTGCCATGCTGACCACGGCAACGCACGACCATAAGCGTGGCGAAGATGTGCGCGCGCGGCTGGCGGTGCTGAGCGAACTGGCCGAGCTTTGGGGCGATACGGTGCGGCAATGGTTCGCTATGACGGCGGCGGCGCGGCCGGCCGAGCTCGCGCCGGATGATGCGTATACGCTGTTTCAGACCTTGGCGGGCGCCTGGCCGCTCGGGCTCAGCGTGCAGGATGCGGATGGGCTGCGCGCATTTCAGACGCGTGTGGCCGGCTGGCGGGAAAAGTCGTTGCGGGAAGCAAAATTGCGGTCGTCTTGGGCGGCGCCTGATGCGGCGTATGAAGCGGCATGCCGCGACTGGCTGGAATGTTTGCTCGATCCGTTGCGGTCGGCATCGTTCCTGGCAAGCCTCAGCGCGTTTGTCGCGCGCGTGGCTGGGGCCGGTGCGGTGAATGGCGTGGTGCAGGCGGCGTTGCGGTGCGTGTGGCCTGGCGTGCCGGATCTCTATCAGGGGGCGGAACTTTGGGATTTTTCGCTCGTCGACCCGGATAATCGGCGGCCGGTGGATTTCGCGTCGCGGGAGACGTTGCTGGACGCCGGGGCCGCGGATTGGTCTGACGGATCGGTGAAGCTGGCGGCCATAGCGAAATTGTTACGCTGGCGCCGGGCGGACCCCGCGCTCTTCGGCACGGGGGAGCCCGAGGCGCTGGCGGTGCGCGGCGCGCGGCGTGCCCATGTGCTGGCGTTCCGCCGTGCCGCGGGTGACCGCGCGCTGCTCGTTGCGGTTATGCTGCGTGTGGCTGCACCGGTGACGGCGCTGGGCGGCCTGCCGCCGTCATCCTGGTGGGCGGATACGGAGGTTCGGTTGGGCCGTGACTGGATGTCCGCCGCCGCGTTGTTCGCCGCGGGTCCGGTCTACGCACAGATGGCGCCACACGCGGTGGAAGGGCAGGGGGATATGAAGCCGCGCGTCTACGCATGACGCGCGGCATATCCCTCAATGGGCGGCCGCGCATGCCGGAATGGATGGCGAGCGGATGGATACGGTCAACAATCGAGGGGGTTTCATGACGCAGTACGCGGTTCGCCCAGGGTCACACACGCCGCGCGGCGCCACGTATGATGGTGGCGGCGTGAATTTCGCGCTGTTCTCGGCGCATGCGACGCGGGTTGAGCTTTGCCTGTTCGATCACGCGGGCCACGAGGAAATCGCGCGCATTACGCTACCGGATTATACCGATGAGGTTTTTCACGGCTATGTGGCGGATCTCAAGCCCGGTCAGGTTTACGGCTACCGGGTGCACGGGCCTTATGCACCGGAAGACGGGCATCGGTTCAATCCCAACAAGCTGCTGCTGGACCCGTATGCGCGCGGTCATACCGGCGAAATCATTTGGAACGACGCATGCTATGGCTACATCATTGGCGACGAGGCCGGCGATCTGAGCTTCGATACGCGCGACAGCGCGCCGTTCGTGCCGAAATGCGTGGTGGTCGATCCGAATTTCGACTGGCGTGGCGAGAAGCAACGGGCGTTCGTGCCCTGGAACCGGACGCTGATTTACGAGACGCATGTGAAAGGGTTTACCCAATGCCATCCGGACTTGCCGGAAGGCTTGCGTGGCACCTATGCCGGGCTGGGCAGCCCGCAGGTGATCGACTACATCAAGTCGCTCGGGATGAGCTCGGTCGAATTATTGCCGGTGCATACGTTTCTTGATGACAGCTATCTGCTAGAGCGCGGATTGCGGAATTACTGGGGGTATAATTCGATCGGGTTCTTCGCGCCCGATCCGCGTTATGCTTCGGACCGGCCGAATACATTGCGTGAGTTCAAGGAAATGGTCGCCCGGTTCCATGAGGCCGGGTTGGAGGTCATTCTGGATGTGGTGTATAATCACACCGCGGAAGGCAATGAAAACGGCGCCACCTTGTCGTTCAAGGGTATCGATAATCTCAGTTATTATCGCCTGCAGGCCGACAATAAACGTTATTATGTGAACGATACCGGCACCGGCAATACGATGGATATGGGCCACCCGCGCGTCTTGCAGATGGTGATGGATAGTTTGCGTTATTGGGTGGAGGAGACCCATGTCGATGGGTTCCGCTTCGATTTAGGGACGATTTTGGCGCGCGAGCCGGGCGGGTTCGATGCGCGCAGCGGGTTTCTGGTGGCATGCAGCCAGGATCCCTGCCTGGCGACCGTCAAGCTGATTGCCGAGCCTTGGGATATCGGTCCCGGCGGCTATCAGGTCGGCGGCTTTCCGCCGGGATGGGCGGAGTGGAATGACAAGTTCCGCGATACGGTGCGTGATTTCTGGCGCGGGCATGCGTCGGCCGGCGATATGGCGCGGCGGGTGCACGGGTCGGGCGATATCTACGACCGGCAGGGGCGGCGG
>Ga0116228_10001982_pt1 | contig 17406 bp, 14 predicted proteins | sample S1TSphfallax_2_FD_89694 | JGI IMG/M metagenome (GOLD analysis project Ga0116228, IMG submission 89694) | Host-associated microbial communities from peat moss isolated from Minnesota, USA - S1T2_Fc - Sphagnum fallax MG | ecosystem: Host-associated > Plants > Peat moss > Unclassified | place... | reverse complement strand
GCTGTTACCGCCAGACGTGTCATCGCTTCGGCTTGCGCGGCACCCAACAGACAAACGTTTTTTGGTTCTTTTTTTCAAAAAAGAACGCCTTCCTTTTGGTGGGCGGGAAACAGCATTGATCGCCATGACGAGAAAGCGGCCCAGGCTGGCCCAAAGAAGGGCCCGTCTTACGCCAGCCATGGGGCACTGATTGGCATTGTGGCATCCAAAGTAAGGAAGAAGTTCTTTTTTGAAAAAAAGAACCGAAAAACTTTTGCGCCTGCGCTGTTACCGCCAGACGTGTCATCGCTTCGGCTTGCGCGGCACCCAACAGACAAAAGTTTTTTGGTTCTTTTTTTCAAAAAAGAACGCCTTCCTTTTGGTGGGCGGGAAACAGCTTGACATCGGCAGGGTCGCCATGACTATCCTTACCGATCGGTCGGTAAGGATATGGCGTCGGTGGCGGCGAAGGGAAGTGGCAAGCGGGAACTGATCAGGGCGCAGGCGATGCGGCTGTTCGCGGAGCGCGGCGTCGATGCCGTGTCGGTGCAGGACATCGCGTCCGCCTGCGACATGGCTAAGCCCAATCTGTATGCGCATTTCAAATCCAAGGACGAGCTGATCCGCGATCTGTTCGTGGAGGGTTACCGCGACTATGGCCGCCTGATGGTGCAGGCGGCGGAAGCGCCGGGTCCGTTCCGGGTCAAGCTGGAACGGATGGTGCGGGTGATTTGCGGCCTGCACGACCAGGATAATCTGCGTTTTCGTTTCATTGTCATGACGCAGCACGCCAATTTGTGGAGTGTCGTGGCCGACGAGGTCAATCCGATGGAAATCGTCGTCCGGCTGGTCGCGTCGGCGATGGCGGCCGGCGAAATCCCGGCGCGCAACGCCGAGTTGGTGGCGGCGGGGATTGTCGGTCTGGTGGTGCAGCCCGCGACGTTCCTGCTGTACGGGCGAATTGGTGGGGCGCTGACGCCGGTGGCTGACGATATCGTTTCAATGTGCATGCGGGTGGCAACGTGACAAAGGAAGCAAGCAAGTCTTCTTTCTTGAAAAAAAGAAGCAAGAAACTTTTGCTCCGGCGCCCTCATCAACTGGGGTCGTTTCGGTTCTTCCTGCTTAAGCGCCGATAGGCTCAACATAAGCTTTTTGGTTCTTTTTTTCAAAAAAGAACATTTTCTTCTTGGAGCCGATCCATGAAAACCCTATCCCCGTTCGCGTTGCTGAAAACACGCCGCCTGTGGCCGCTGACGCTGACGCAGGCCTGCGGCGGGTTGAACGACAATATGGTGCGCAACGCCATGATCGTGCTGGCATTGTTCCGCCTGAGCACCGGCGGCGCCGGGTTCGCCGCGTTCGCCGGCGCGCTCTTCATGGCGCCATATATTCTGCTCTCCGCCACCGCCGGGCAGATCGCCGACCGTTTCGCCAAACCGCGCGTTATTCTCGCCACCAAGCTGGCTGAATTGGCGCTGATGCTCGCGACCGCGGCCGCGTTCGCCACCGAAAGCGTGCCGGGCCTGTTCGCCGTCCTGTTCGGCCTCGGCGTGCAGGCAGCGGTTTTCGGGCCGGTCAAGTACGGCATCTTGCCGGAACAATTAGCCGAGGACGAGCTGGTCGCCGGCAACGGCGTGATGGAGGGTGCCACGTTTTTCGCCGTGGTCGCCGGCACCGTGCTGGGCGGGGCGCTGATCCTGCTGCCGCACGGCACCACGTTGGTCGGCGCCGCCGGAGTTGGCGTTTCGCTGCTCGGCCTGTTCGCGGCGGCGTGCGTGCTGCCGGCGCCGGCCGCCGACCCGGATCTGCGCATCGGCTTGAACCCATTTGTGGAAACCTGGCGGGTCACGCGCGACGCGATGCAGGTGCTGCCGATCCGGCTGGCGATCCTCGGCATATCCTGGTTCTGGACCCTGGGCGCCACATTGATGGCCGAATTGCCGGTCATTGCGCGCGACACGCTCGGCGCCGAGGGCCATGTGCTGACGCTGCTGCTGACGGTGTTCGCGCTCGGCGTCGGATTTGGCTCGGTCTGGTCGGCAAAATTGCTGAACGGCGAGATTTCTGCCCGCTACGTGCCGGTGGCTGCGGCAGGCATCAGCCTGTTCCTGGCCGACTTCGCGCATGCTGGCGCGCTGGGTCACGCGCATGGATTGATCACCGCGGGCGCCGTGCTCGCGGCGCCGGTCGGCTGGCGCATCCTGGCGGATCTGTTCGCGGTTGCGGTGTGCGGCGGAATATTTTCGGTGCCGTTGTTTGCCATCATGCAGGACGCGGCGGCGCCGTCGCACCGGTCCCGTACGGTGGCAGCTAATAATGTGGTCAATGCGTTGTTCATGGTGGCCGGCGCGGGCGCCGCGGCGGGCCTGGCCGCGGCCGGTGTTGGCCCGGTCGGCGCGCTGGAGGCGACCGCCATCGTCAATGTTGCGGTCGCCATCGGCGTTGTCTGCGCGCTGCCGCATGATGTCTATCGCATGATCCTGCGGTGGTATTTCTCCACTTTCCATGGTGCCGTCGTTGTCGGCATGGAGAACTACCGTGCCGCGGGCGACAGGCTCGTCATTATATCGAACCATCTGAGTTTCGGCGACGCGCTGCTGCTTGCGGCGTTTTTGCCGGCGCGGGTGTCGTTCGCAATCGACACGCGGCAGAGCCATCGCTGGTGGAGCCGCGTGGCCGCGATCGCGGTGCGCACCTTCGCGCTCGATATCACGAGCCCGTTCGCCATCAGGCGCATGATCGAGGCGGTGCGCGATGACGGCCAGCAATTGATCATTTTTCCCGAAGGACGGCTGACGCAGACCGGCGCGCTGATGAAGATCTACGACGGCGCCGGCGTCATCGCCGATCGCGCCGGCGCGCGCTTGCTGCCGGTGAGCATCGACGGGCTGCAATTCACACCGCTGGGGCGCATGCGCGGCAAGCTCAAGCTGCGCTGGTTTCCACGCATCCGAATCGTGGTGCATCCGGCCGTCGATGTGACGCCTTTGCACGCGGCTGCGCTGACGCCGCGGCAGCGGCGCGAGGCGGTGGGCGGCGCGTTGTATGATTTGATGGTCACCGCATCGTTCCGTGGCAGGGATATCGACAAGACGCTATTCGCCGCGGTGCTGGAGTCGCGACGTGCGCATGGCGGCGCATCGCTGATCGCCGAGGACATTAATCGGGCGCCGATTTCGTACGACCGGCTTGTGCTGGGTGCCGCGGCGCTGGGCCGCAAGCTTTCAAGTGGCACCGCGCCAGGCGAATTCGTTGGCGTGATGATGCCGAACGCGAATGCGACGCTGGTGGCATTCCTGGGGCTTGGCGCCTTCGGGCGCGTGCCGGCGATGCTGAATTTTACCACGGGCGCCGAAGGCATGTTGTCGGCGTGCAGGGCCGCGGGGGTGCGCACCGTCATTTCCAGCCGGGCGTTCGTTGAAAAGGCCAAGCTGACGCGTGCTGTGGAGGCCATGGCTGGGTCGGTGCGCTTTATGTGGCTGGAGGATGTGCGCGCGACCATTGGTCCGGGGGATAAGATTCGGGCGAAATGGGATGCGATATTCGCTCGGTATTTGCCCGGTGCGCGACGGTCGCCGGAGCAGCCGGCGGTGGTTCTGTTCACGTCGGGATCGGAGGGAGTGCCAAAAGGCGTGGCGCTCAGCCACCGCAATATTCTGGCGAACTGCGCGCAGCTTGCCGCGGTGATCGATTTCAATCCGACCGACCGTGTGTTCGCGGCATTGCCGATGTTCCATAGTCTTGGTCTGGTGGATGGGGTCTTGCTGCCGCTGCTGCATGGCGTGCGCACGTTCCTGTATCCCTCGCCGCTGCATTACCGCACCGTGCCGAAGCTGATTTACGATACCGATGCGTCGATCTGCTTCGGCACCGACACATTTTTGAACGGCTGGGCGAAATATGCGCATCCGTATGATTTCTACCGCATGCGCTATATTTTCGCCGGCGCCGAAAAGGTGCGGGACGAAACCAAGCGGATGTTTGCGGAAAAATTCGGCGTGCGGGTGCTGGAAGGATATGGCGCGACCGAGACGTCGCCGGTGCTGGCGATGAATACGGCGATGCATAACCGGCCTGGCACGGTGGGACGTCTGCTGCCGGGCATCGAGCATCGGCTGGTGCCGGTGCCTGGGGTGGCGTCGGGTGGCGTATTGTGGGTGAAGGGGCCCAATGTGATGCTGGGCTATATGCGCGCGAGCGCGCCGGGCGTGCTGGAGCCGCCGGAGGATGGCTGGTACGACACCGGCGATATTGTCGATATCGATGCGCGCGGGTTTGTTGCGATCACCGGGCGGGTGAAGCGGTTCGCCAAGATCGCCGGCGAAATGGTGTCGATGGCGGCGGCGGAATCGCTGGTGGCGTCATTGTGGCCGGAAAGCCAGCATGCGGTGCTGGCGGTGGCGGATGCGCGCCGGGGCGAGCAATTGCTGCTGGTGACGACGCGGCAGGGGGCTGCGGTGCGGGATATTCAGGCGGAGGCGCGGGCGCGTGGGGTGGCCGAGCTTGCGGTGCCGCGGGCGGTGTTGGTGGTGGGGGCAATTCCGGTGTTGGGGACCGGAAAGGTGGATTATCCGGCGGTGCAACGGTTGGCGGAGGCGCGGGCTGCGGCGTGAGGAAAGAAAGGCGGGGGGCTCTGCCCGCTCGAGCCCCGCCTCATCCCGCAACCAAGTCATGGGATCTGGGGACTTGTCCCCGTCGTGCGAAGCACGCCGTTGCGTGACGGGGTCCAGGGGCAGAGCCCGTGGCCTTTCTTCCTTTCATCACCCCAACAACAAAGCTAGACTCTCCCCCCATGAGCGCCTCACCCCCGGACCCGAACACGCTGGCTACCCGCGCGCTCACCCATCTCGACGCGCAGCGCGATCTGCCGCTCATACCGCTGCCCGCGGGCTGGCATCTGGGCGACTGGACGCTGAACCTCCCCGATGTGATTCTGATTGCCGTGCTGACCCTGTGCGCCGGAATTCTGGTCTATACCGCACTGCGTCTGCGTCGCCGCGGGGCCGATCCGTGGGATATGCGCGCCGGCGAGGCGGACGCCGCACACGCGCACGCGCAGGCCAATTTGCAGCGCGCCGAGGACTTCGCCGCCGCCGGCGATTACATGGAGGCGATGCATGAATTGCTGCTGCAATGCGTCGCCGACGTCCGCGCGGCGCGCGCCGGCCGGCTCGACGAATCCCTGACCAGCCGCGAAATCCTGCAGCGCGCGGAGCTGCCGCCCAGCGGCGCCGATGCGCTGGCCGATATCATATCCCGCGTGGAATGGACTTATTTCGGCCGCCGCCCGGCGGACATGCTGCATTGGCAGGAATGCCGCGCGCGCTTCGACCAGGTGCGCGGCGCACTGGCTGCCCATGCCTGAGAGCCCGGCACCGCCCGTCCAGCGTCTCGCCATATTATTCCTCGCTGCCGCCGGCGTGGCCGCGCTGGCGATTTCGCTGTTTCTGGTGTTCGGCGACACGCAGGAAGCAACGGTCGGACCGAGCACCTATTCACGCTCGGCGATCGGCCATGACGCGTTGCTGGAGATATTACAAAAAAGCGGCGTTGATGCTGCGGCAAGCCGTGGTGCCTCGGTGCAAAAGCTGCGGCATGGCGGCTTGCTGGTGCTGGCCGAACCGGATTTCGACGACGGTGGCAAGGCGGCGTTGCAACGTCTTCTGCTGGCGCAGCATGTTTTGTTGATATTGCCGAAATGGGAGGGTTCCGCCGACGACACGAAACGCGGCTGGCTCGGTCTTGCGGCACCGAAGCCGCTGGCCCTGGCGCAAACCACGCTCGACGACGCAAAGCTGGATGCGACGGTTCTGCGGCCGGACAATCCGCCCAAATTCGATTTCAACCGAATCGGCCCGCCCGCACATCTGGAGGCGCCGCAGCAAGTGATGCGGGCGCCGACGCTGGAGCCGCTGCTGGCCGGGCCGGACGGCATGCTGATCGGCCGCCGCATCGTTGCCGGCCGCGAGTTGTTCGTGCTGAGCGATCCGGACATCATTGCCAATCATGGCTTGGCGGCCGGCAATGCGGCGCTGGCGGTGGCGCTGATCGACCGCGCGCGCCATGGCGGCCCGGTGATTTTCGACGAAACAATCCACGGATTTTCCACCGTGCCGACCGGCGCGCTGCGCTTGCTGTATGCGCGCCCGTTTCTGGCCGCGACGCTGAACGCGCTGCTCGCCTGCGCGTTGCTGATCTGGGCGGGTGCCGCGCGTTTCGGCACCGTGCTGAAGCGGCCGGCCGCGTTGCGGCCCGGCAAGCTGGCATTGATCGACAATATCACTGGCCTGCTGCTCGATGCCGGGCAGCAGGCCGATCTGCTGCGCCGTTATGTGATGCTCACAATCGACGATGCGGCGGTGCGGCTGCACGCGCCGGATCTCGCCGGCAGCGAGGCACGCGCGGCCTGGCTGGCGCGCGCGCAGTCGCAACGCGGCATGGCGCGCGATGCGGCAACCATTGCGGCGGCGGCGCGCACCGCCGCCATCGCCGGCCGGCGCGACCGGACGCAGCAATTCGCCGTGGCCGAAGACGCCTATTTATGGAAACAGGAGATTTTGCATGGATCCACAGGGACTGGGACAGGTCGCAAGCGCGATCCGCGCGGAAATCCACAAGGCGGTGGTGGGCCAGGATGACGCGATCGACCTGATGCTGGTCAGCCTGCTGGTGGGCGGCCACGTGCTGCTGGAAGGCGCGCCCGGCACCGCCAAGACATTGCTGGCGCAGACGCTGGCCGCGTGCCTGGCGCTGGATTTCGGCCGTATTCAATTCACGCCCGATCTGATGCCGGGCGACGTGCTCGGCACCAATCTGTTCAATTTCCAAACCAGCGCGTTCAGCCTCACCAAAGGGCCGATTTTCACCCAGGTGCTGCTGGCCGACGAGATCAACCGCACGCCGCCGAAGACGCAGGCTTCCTTGTTGCAGGCGATGAACGAGCGGGTGGTGACGATCGATGGCGCGGATTATGCGCTGGGCGACGAATTCATGGTGGTGGCGACGCAAAATCCGATCGAGCAGCAAGGCACCTATCCGTTGCCGGAAGCGCAGCTCGATCGGTTCCTGTTCAAGATCCTGATCGCCTACCCCGAGCGTGACGAGGAGCGGGCGATCGTGCGCCGGCATGGCAGCCGGTCGGTGATGCCGCGGCCGGCCGATTTCGGTTTGCAGACGGTGCTCGATGCACGCGCGCTTGCCGCCGCGCGTGACTGCGTCAGCGCCATTACACTCACCGATGAATTGATCGACTATATCGTCGATGTGGTGCGGGCGACGCGCAGCCACGCGGCGCTGGACGTAGGGGCATCGACGCGCGCCGCCAACATGCTGGCCGCCGCGTCGCGGGCCTATGCCGGCCTGCATGGCCGGGATTTCGTCATTCCGGACGACATCAAGCTGTTGGCGGTGCCGGCGTTGCGGCATCGTGTTGTGCTGTCACCCAGCGCGGAAATCGAAGGGCAGGGGTCGGACCGCATTCTGCGCGAAATTCTCGACCAGACCGCGGCGCCCCGCTGATGCGACCAACGCCGCGCCTGGCGGTGCTGTTCGCGGTGGCAGCACCGCTCGCGCTGATGGCCGGCAGTGCGGCGCCTGCGTGGTGGGTGCTGTCGTTCGATATTGCGGCGTTGCTGGTCGCCGCATTCGTGCTCGATGCGGTCATGACGGTGCCGCGCCGTGCCATGCGCGTTACGGTCAGCATGGCGCCGCGTGTGTTCATCGGCGAGCCGATCCGGGTTGCGGTGCGGATCGATGCTGCCGCTGCCTGGAACGATTGGCGCGGCCGCGGACGCGGGCGGGATATCGAAATGGTGGTGGCCGCACGGGGGGATATCGAGCCGCCGGAGATTACGCATGCCGTCATTGCCGCTGCATCGGTGCAGGTGATCGAGCTTGTGCTGACGCCGCTGCGGCGCGGGCGGGTTGATGTTCGCGCGGTTAATTTGCGTTGGCGCGGTCCGCTGGGGCTAAACCAGACTTTGCTGTCCGTGCCGGTGGATACGCGCGTTGATGTGGTGCCGAATATCCGCGCGGCGCAGACCGCGTCATTACAGTTCAACGACCGCGATTCGCCGTTCGGGGTGAAAATGCAGCGCGACCGCGGCAGCGGCACTGAGTTCGATTCGCTGCGCGATTTCGTCGCCGGCATGGATAGCGGCAGCATCGACTGGAAACATTCGGCCCGGCATGGCCGGCTGGTCGGCAAGGAATTTCGCGTCGAGCGCAATCACCCGATCGTGCTGGCGTTCGACACCGGACATTTGATGCGGGAGCCGATCGACGGCGTGGCGCGGCTGGACCATGCGATCGGCGCGGGCCTGCTGCTGGGCTGGGTGGCGCTGCGGGGTGGCGATCTGGTGGGGACATATGGGTTCGATTCGCGGGTGCGGCATTGGGCGCCACCGCTGCGCGGCACCAGCAGCTTTCCGCGTTTGCAGCATCAGGCGGCAACGCTTGGCTACAATACCGACGAGACGAATTTTACGCTTAGCCTGGCGGAGCTGACGCGGCGGTTGAAGCGGCGCACCCTGGTGGTGGTTTTCACCGATTTTGTCGATACGGTGACGGCGGAATTGATGGTGGAGAGCGTGCAGAATCTGGGCGGGCGGCATGTGGTGATTTTCGTCAGTTTGCGTGATCCCGCGTTGCAGGAGATGGTGGATGCGCGGCCGGATCATGCGGGCGCGTTGGCGCGCGCGGTGGTGGCGAATGATTTTTTGCGTGACCGGGGCGCGGTGTTTGCGCGGTTGGCGCGAATTGGGGTGCATTGTCTGGACGTGGATCGGCAGGCGGTTTCGGTGGGGTTGTTGAACAAGTATCTGGCGATCAAGGAAAGGGGCTTGATATGACAACAGGAAAGCAGGCCAGGGGCGCTGCCCCCGGACCAGGCCGGGGACAAGTCCCCCGACCCCAGTACTTTAGGCGTACCCAAAATGGTGGGGGCCTCGGGCCCCGTCACGCGAATGCGTGCTCCGCACGACGGGGGCCACCGTCAGAGCCCCTGGCCTTTTCTAATGTCTGAGCCGGCCCCCCTCACCCTGAAGAGCAGCACCTTCCGCCAACAGCGCGAAGCCAACTGGCAAGCCCTCGAGACCCTCGTCGCCCGCGCCGACCGCCGCGGCGTCACCGCCCTCAGCGCGGAAGATCTCGCGCGCCTGCCGCTGCTCTATCGCGCCGCCCTCTCGTCCCTCTCCGTCGCCCGCGCCATCGCGCTCGATCGGCATCTGCTGCTCTATCTCGAAGACCTCGCCCTGCGCGCCTTCTTCGTCGTCTACGCACCCCGCCGTTCGTGGCTCGCCAGTTGCGGCCACTTCCTGCGCGTCGGGTTTCCCGCCGCGGCGAAAGCCGCGCGCTGGCATATTCTCGCCGCCCTCGTCTGCGTCCTCGCCGGCACCGCCGCCGGCTTCGTGCTCGCCAGCCACGACGAAGCCTGGGTCACCGCGCTGATCCCCGCCGGCATGGCCGCCGGCCGCGGCCCCGGCAGCACGCGGCAAGACCTGCTGCAACACGAAATCTTCGCGCCCTGGCCAGGCTGGAGCGACAGTTTCGGCGTGTTCGCCACCTTCCTGTTCGAACACAACACCATGGTCGGCATCTATTGCCTCAGCCTCGGCATCGCCGGCGGCCTGCCGACCGCCGCGTTGATGCTCTATCAAGGCCTGATCTTCGGCGCGTTCCTGGCGCTGCATGCCGACCGCGGCCTGCTGATCGACTGCCTCGGCTGGGTATCAATCCATGGCGTGACTGAGTTCGGCGCGATCATCATCTGCGGCGCGGGCGGCTTTCTCATGGGCGAAAAACTGCTGGCGCCGGGCCGCTACACGCGCGCCGACAGCCTCGCCATGCATGGCGAAACGATCTCCCGCCTCGCGGTCGGCGGCATGCTGCTGTTTCTGCTCGCCGCGTGCCTGGAAGGCGGCTTGCGCCAATTGGTCGCGAGCACGCCATGGCGCTTCGTCATCGGTTTCGGCACGGGGGCGGCGTGGATCACATATCTTGCCGCACCGCGCCGGAGCCTCGCACGCTAATGGCGCTGTTCCGCCGCACGCTACCCGCCTCCGCCCCGGCGGACCAGCCGCTCAGCGTGCATGACAGGACGGCCGCGTTCCTGATGCCGGTGCGGCGCCGGCGGCTCGATATCGTGACGCCCGAGGGCGTGCAATTGCATGTCGAGCTCGGCGATTTCGGCGAACGCGCCGCCGCGTTCCTGATCGACGTCGTGCTGATCATCGTCATCAATATCGTTTTGATCGCGGCGGCCGTTCTGGTCGCCGGCGTCAGCCTGCGGGCGCGGCTTGCGATTTCGCTCACGATCCTGATCGGATTTCTGGTCCGGTCGCTCTATTTCGTGCGGTTCGAACTGGCGTGGCGCGGCGTGACACCCGGCAAGCGGCTGATCGGCCTGCGCGTCATCGACCGGCGCGGCGGGCCGCTGCTGCCATCCGCGGTGATCACCCGCAACGTCACCCGCGAGGTGGAGACGTTCCTGCCGCTGCTGGCGCTGCTGGGCGCGCGCGCCTCCGGCACCTGGGGCGCGATCGGGTTGTTCCTGTGGCTGCTGCTGCTGGCGGGCGTGCCGCTCGTCACCCGCAACCGCACCCGTGTCGGCGACCTGCTGGCCGGCACCGTGGTCATAACCGTTCCCAGGCGCGTGCTGTCGGCCGACTTGATCGAAATAAGATCCGAGTATAGTTTCACTGACCGCCAATTGCGCGCCTACGGCGCCTTCGAGCTGCAAATCCTGGAGGAAGTGCTGCGGCGCCCCGCCAGCGCCGAAACATCGTCGCTCTATACGGACGTGTGCGGCCGCATCTGCAGCCGCATCGAATGGCCGGAACCGGTGCCGCCGCACGCCTGCGGCCAGTTCCTGCGGGCTTTCTATATGGCGCAACGGGCGCATCTGGAGCGAGAGCAGTTGTTTGGGCGGGCAAAAGAAAGTAAAGAAGAACTTATTCTTTGAAAAAAAGCAAAAAGCTTTTGCTAAGTTAGAAAACGTTGGCCAGCCTTGTTGCTGAACTGCCTTCCTTCGCGGCGCGGAGCGCGGCGTAGGTTACAACTGCGGCCACTTCAAAGTACGTGCTGGATAGTCCGCCGGCCACAAGCTGCACGCACGCCCCGGCCACAGGGCCGGCAAACCGCACAGCGCCCAGACCAACCACCGCGACGATGATGCCGATCACACCGAGCACCAGCATCAGGCCGAACAGCCGCCAGCGATAACCCTTGGTCAAATTTGCGCTGCGATTGAGGCATGCTATGGGCCCCAACCCCTCCAGCACGCAGCACGGCGTGGCCACCAGCCACATCGTGTACAAAATCAGGACCGGAAAGAACAGCAGCACCGACGCTAGCGCGAACGCGAGGATCGAACAGAGCGTCGCCAGCAGCAGGCGCGGAAACGCCCACGCGGCCACACCGAGCGAACTTCCCGCCCGCGGCGTGCCGTCCTGGATGACGTCCATGGTGATAGAAGCCGTCCCGGCCCGCGCAAATACGCCAATCGCCATGGCAATCAGAACTGTTATCCCCGCGGCCGTGTAGATTTCCTGCGGCGACGTGATGTGTTGCGCCCGCTGTTGATATTGCTGGATGGCGCTGGGTAGCGCGGCCACACCGTAGATGAAAAAATATGGCATCAACACGCGCGGCCAGATGCTCGCAGCGCGGCTCAGTATCTGGCCCACGCGCACATCGGTGTCGGCGCGCGCCGCAAAACGTCCATCCGCCATTGCCGTCTGCCCCCGCCCCGATCCCTTTGAGCTAGCGTATCTACGTTACGGAAAGCAAGCAGATAGGCGTGCGCCATCCGGCGAGCGCCAGACCAAAAGTTTTTTGATTCTTTTTTCAAAAAAATAACATTCTTCCTGCTACTTCCTGCGCCGCTTCACTCCGTAACCAATAGCCCCCACGACCGCCACCCCGAACCCCGCCCCCAGCGCCCATTTATGCCGATGCACCGCGTCCCGCGCGCCGGCCTCGATCACGCGGCGGCGTGTGGCACCCAGCGCGGCAAAATCCGGCTCCGGGCAATTGAAGCCGAAATGGGTGGCAAACGGAACAATTGCGCCGCGCGCAACATAGGTGCGATAGATCGTGCGCGCGCGGTCGGGCGCGTTGGTTTGCAACATCCAGCCGGAGGCGTGGCACAGCATGGCGGCAAAGGCCTGGCTGCGCGCCGGGATCAGGTCGGCTGCTTCCAGCGCGCGGTCGACCGCGCGGTAGCGATAGTGAAAGCGCGCGTCCGGCACCGGCGCGCTGGCGGAAAAGCGGGCGCGTTCGGCCGGCACGAACATGCCCGCCTGCTTGAACAGTTGGTCCGGGTCGGGACCGAACGCGTGCTCCAGCGCGCCGCCGATGATCGTCTGGTCCGGATCGAGCTCGGTGCCCATTATTTCCATGCCGCTATGGCGCAGCAACGATGCGGCCTGCCACAGCGCGGCGGCGCGGTCGGATGCCCAGAACGCGCTATGCCCGCGCCGGATGGCGCGGATGAACGCGGCGGCGTTGGCCGGTGTGTCCGGCTGATCCGTGGCCGGCGGCGGAAAATACGCCAATGCGGTGTCGTAATCGCCATCCCGCATCATGCGGCGCGCGAGCAGGTCGCGGATCCGGCGCACCGGCTCGATCTCCCACGCGGTGCCCGGCGCCGGCCACAGGGCGGGCGCCGGCGCGTGCGCGTCGACGAAATTTTTCAGCTCGGTGGTGGTCAGCACGCGTTCGGCGAGATAGGCGACGTCGCTCCAGTAGGTCTTCGCCACCGGCCACAGCACCGCCATCGCCTGGGTGAAATCGCCGCGCGCGAGCGTCATGGTGCTGGTCTCGCCACGCAGCAGCACGGCGCTGGACGGTTCGAGCGATGCGGCCGCGTCCGCCGCCGACGCGGCCTGCAACGCGGCTGCGAAAAAATGCGCCGCGGCCGCCTGGTCGCCCGCCTGTAATGCCAGCTTGGCGCGCACCCATTGCGCCAGCGGCCCCGGCGCTTTTTCGGCCAGCGTCTTTGCGGTCGCGTAATCGCCGAGCCGGTAGCTCAGCGACGCCAGCCGGTCCAACGGCGCCCCCGCGCTGCCGCTTTGTGCGATAGCGGCGGTCAGGTCGTGCAGCCGTTCCAAATTCAATTCGTCGGCTGGAAAGAAACCGTCATAGCTGATTTCGTTCTCGGTGCCGCCGCTATGCAGCGCGTGCAGATAGTCGCCGGTCAGTGCCAGCGCGTGGACCACCAGCAGGCGCTGCGTCAGTGGATCGCGCACCGCGTCGGGCAATTGGTCCTTGTGCGCCATGATGCGCTCGGCGACCAGCCGCAACGACTGCACCGCGCTATCCGACCCCGCCGCCGCCTGCGCGGCGTAAAGCGCGACCGCGCCCGGCCTGTCGCCCGCGTCGAGATGCGATTTGGCCTCCTCGCCAAGGCTGGCCGCGGCCAGGCCGAGCGGGTCGGGTTCACCATGGGCGGCAAGTGCCCGCGTTTGCGCGAACGCGGCCGCGGCGCCGGCGCCGTCGCCCGATTTCACCAGCGCGCGCCCCAGCATGTAGTTCGCCCACACGGCGCGCGATGCCGCTTGCGCTGGCGGCAATGCTACCACGCCGCGCATGAACGCAGCGGCGCCCGGCCAATCCTGCTGATGAAACGCGACCGCGCCGGCGGTGTAGAACCGGATCGCAGACGGCAACGCCGCGCCGGCGACAAAAGCTGCTTGCCCGCTGGCCGCCGCGCGCATCGAGGCGAGCAGCGATTGTTGTGCCGGTGTCAGGCCTGCTTTCTCGGCGGCGTCGCGTGCCTGCGTGAACGCGTCATCGCCGGCGTTCGGAGTCTCCACGGCCTTCGGTCCAGCGCCGGACGGCGCCAGGCGGCTTGCCTCCCACGCAAAACTATTGGCCGGCGCGGTGGCCAGCGTGTCGCGGCGCGATTCGGAGAGTTGCCAGGGCACGCCGAAGAAACAGGCACATGCCGTGCCGCTGAGTGCAAACAGCAAGAGGGCAGACGAAGACGTTCTTCTTTTTTGAAGAAAAGAAGCAAAAAACTTTTGCTCCTGGGCGTACGTGGCCCGGTTCGAACTGGGTCGCGGGGGCGCCAGCGCAAAAGTTTTTTGGTTCTTTTTTTCAAAAAAGAACATCTTTGTCCTTCATGCATCTTGCCCACCCCGCCAGCACGGCAGCATGCGCGCGCAGCATCCCATGCCCGCGCAACGCCAGGCCATCGCCGTCAATCGCATATTCGCCGACGCCATCCGCCGCCGCACAACTAGGCGGCAGCGCCACACGCGCCGGCAACGCGCCATCGACGTCGCCATCATTGGTCACCAGCACGTCGGCGACGCCCGAGATGCGCCCCGGCCGCAGCGCGACCGCGATGTGCGGCAGGTGCGCGGCACCGCGCACCACGGCGCGCAACGTGGCGGCGCTCCAGACGCGCTGGTCGTTTTCGGTCGGCAGGCGGAACCATACCATGCCGCGGAGGCCCGGCGGCGGGTCGCGCCGCAGCGCCTCCAGCAAGGACGCCACCTCGCGCGGGTCGGCCGCGATCTCGGCGCCGGGCGCGCCATCCATCGCGTTCATTTCCGCCGAGACCGCGAGCAACTGCCCGTGCGCGCCGGTGGCGACGCGCGCCCCGTAGGCAGGCAGTGCCAGCAAATACGGCCGGGTGGTGCGCTGCCCCAGCGCGACGACCCAAGCCGCGGCCGCGCGTGCGTCGAACAGGCCGGTGCGCGGGTCCGCGATGGCGTGCACCTGCAGCACCAGCAGATCCGCCGCGTCCGCGACCGGCCCGAACGGCGCCGATGCGATCCAGGTCGGCAGCACCGTGACCGACAGCATCGTGCCGGGTCCGAGCGATGCCCGCAGCGCGCGCAGGAAATCCGCATAGTCCGCGAGGCGTGCGGTGGCGGCATCATGGTCGATTTCGAGCCGGCCGCGCGCCGCGTCCGGCAGCGCCGCCCGCACGGCGCCGATGCGCGCGACCAGGCCCGGCACGCGGGCCGGCGTGATGCGCCCTTCAATGCGGACCACCGGCACCACCGCATGGCCGCCCGCGCTGGTCCACGACCATTCAACCCCGGCGATGCGGGTGACATCCTGCGCGGAAATTTCCGCGGCGAGCACGTGCCAGGCCTGGAACAGATCGTCGTTGCCGGCGATCGCGCGCGCCAGCCCCGGCGTCCAGCGCATTTGCCAGACATACGCGTCGGATGCCGCCGGCGCGCCGGATTGCGCCGTACGATCGAGCGACAACGTCAGCAGCAAAGCCGCGGCCATGTAAGCAAAGCGTGTGGCTCTTCGCATATGACACCAGCGAACCGTAGCGTGGGTTCTTAACCCACGCGTTCGCGTTGATGCCCGTGGGCGTGGGTTAACAACCCATGCTACGATCATTGGCGGCAAGGCGCGCTGTCAACGCAGATGCTATCAGACCCGGAATGTTCCCAGCGCGGTGCCTTGCCCGTCGAAAACCCGCACGCTGTCGGTTTCCTGCAACGGATTGGCGTCGCGCATGATGGTCGCGCGATCCGTCAGCGCGTTGAGATGCGCCGTGCGGTCGGCCTGCGCCGTCGCGTCCCGTGCGCCGGACGCGCCCTGCTGAAGCCATTCGGCGCGAAACTTGAACAACGTCCACTCCATCGCAAAAGCACCGAATAACCGTTCAGTTATAGGCGGTTGCAGCTTTTTGCCGCACTGCGATAGCAAGTGATCACGAAACCGTGTGCAACGTCAAGGCAGAACGCAGCCGCAAGTGGATAAATGTGCGCGACATGCAAGCGAGCGGCGACGTATCGAAATACCGTGCGTGCGTGCGCACCTCTTCGGGAGTGTCCGCCATGCCCTCCGCCATGCCCTCCGCCTTGCACCGCGCGCTTGGGCCGTTCGGCGTCATGCTGCTGACCCTGTCGGCGCTGTCCCCGGTGGCATCGGTCTACATCACCGGCTCCGGCGTTTTGCATCTGGCGGGCACCGGTGCTGCGCTCGGGCTGATTGCCGGCGGCGTGATTTCGATCCTGCTGGCGCTGCTGTATGCGGAGCTTGGCGCGGCATTTCCAGGTGCCGGCGGTATCTACCCGAGCATCGGCGGCGTGCTCGGCCCGAATCTCGCGTTTGCCTGCATGGCGCTGACGGTCGTGACCGGCCCCTGCACCATGGCGTTCGCGGCCCTGGGCTTTGCCGACTACGTGCGCGTGCTGGTGCCGGCGCTGAAGCTGCTGCCCACCGCGGCGGCGGGCATCGCGTTGGCCTGCGCCGTCGCCGTGCTGCGGGTGCGCACCGGCGCAGTGATTACTGGCGTATTCCTGGCCGTCGAGGTCGCGACCTTGGCGCTGCTGACCGGCGTGTCGCTGCTGCACCCGGCGCGGCCGCTCGGTGAAGTGCTGGCCCACCCGGTGTTTGTCGACGCCGGCGTTTTGCGACCTGTGCCGCTGGTCACGCTTGGCCTTGGGATCGTCGCCGGCGTGTACGGCGCGGCCGGTGCGAACTGGGCGCTCTATTTCGCCGAGGAAATGCATGATGCGCGGCGCATGGGCCGGGTGATTGCGGCCGTGGGTGCGATCGCCGCCGTGATCATTTGCGTGCCGCTGGTGCTGATGGTGCTGAGCGCCGGCGATCTGCGCGCAGTGCTGGGCGCGCAGGCGCCGATTTCGGCCTATCTGGCCGCCACCGCCGGGCCTGCCGTGTCCAACGTCGTGACCGCCAGCGTGGTGGCGGCGATTTTCAACAACATGATCGCTCTGTGCATGGCGCTGGGGCGGTTTTTCTACGCGACCGGGCGTGACGGGCTGTGGCCGGGACCGGCCGGCGCGTGGCTGGCCTGGTTGCACCCGCGCCTGCACGCGCCGGTGCGGGCGACGCTGCTGGTGACGGTTTTGTCCATGCTGGCGCTGCTGTTCGGCGAGCATGGGCTGCTGATCCTGGTGTCGGGCAATGTGTTCGAGACCGGGCTGATTGCGCTGGCGGTGTGGCAGGGAAGGCGGACGGGGCGGACGGGGCGGTGGTTTGCGATCTGGCTGCATCCGCTGGTGCCGGCGTGCGGGCTGGCGGTGACGGTGGCGACGGTGGTGGCGGATTGGTTGGATGCGGATGCGGGGCGGCCTAGCGTGGTGCTGCTGGGGGTGGTTTTCGTGGCTGCTTGGACCTGGCTCAGGTGGAGAGGAAGGCCAGCGGCGTCACGCGAAGCGTGCATTCGCACGCCGCCCCTGGATCCCGTCACGCGCAGCGTGCATCCGCACGTCACGCGCAGCGTGCATCCGCACGTCACGCGCAGCGTGCATCCGCACGTCACGCGCAGCTTGCATCCGCACGACGGGGACAAGTCCCCAGACCCCACTAGTTAAAGCTTTTGCCAAGAAAATGGGGCCTGGGGCCCGAGGCCCCGTCACGCGACTGCGTGCCGCGCACGACGGGGTCCAGGGGCGTCGTGCGAATGCACGCTGCGCGTGTCGTGCGAAT
>Ga0116228_10001981_pt1 | contig 17407 bp, 20 predicted proteins | sample S1TSphfallax_2_FD_89694 | JGI IMG/M metagenome (GOLD analysis project Ga0116228, IMG submission 89694) | Host-associated microbial communities from peat moss isolated from Minnesota, USA - S1T2_Fc - Sphagnum fallax MG | ecosystem: Host-associated > Plants > Peat moss > Unclassified | place... | reverse complement strand
TGTGCGGACCACAATAGCCATGGTAGCTGCAGTTCCTCCCCCAATAGCCAAGGCACCCTTTCACTCACAACCATGGGAACTTTTCTTTTGCCTTTTTTTCACCCCGGGGACACATCCAGGGTGGTGAAAACCAGCTTCCTTTTGCCACCCTTTTTATTTTGCTATGCTTCATTTGACCTCCCACATGATTCTATTTATTCCAGTGACAAGTAATCGGATCTGGTATATGGGGGGATTTTTTTGGAATCCTTTGTATGGTTGTCCATGCACTATTCCAATGACAATTTCAGAAATAACTATTTCATTTTCAAGCCTAACTACTTCATTTTTTTTATTAACTTTCTTAATAACTATCTCCCACCTTTCGTAATAACTAACTACCTCCATTTTATAACTATCTCACTCTTTTTCTCTATTATTTTTTTAAAAACATGTGTCTTTTCATGTTCATGAAATGTATATTGATTAAAATTAAAATTAAAATTGATGTTGACATAAATATTGATGAATGATTGAAAACCATATGAACACATAAAAGTAAAATAAAATAAAATAGTTGACCGTCGTTGATAGTGTGCAGCAATGTGGAGCTCAAATTTATTTGTAATACAAATACAAATTTGGGTAGTGTTGTGAAAGGATGCCTTCATTGGTTCACGAAGGAAGGACAGCAATTGCCATGGCTATTGGGGCCAATGCATTAATGAATGATCGTCAAATCTATCTTCACCTAGGCCATGAAATCGTGGTGTATTTCACCTTTTTTTATTCACCTCTACTATTAATTAAATGAGATGCTTCCAATTTAATTTGGTTCACCTTGGCGTTTTTCGCCCCACACAAGTAGCCCACCCTACTTGTGTTTTTTTTTGTTGATGAATGATACGCATATAATAGGTCCTATATCAAATGTGATTCCTACCTTTTAATGATTACAGGAGGAGTTTTCAGCATCATGATTTTTAGTGCAACCGACAAAGTGTGTAACTTGGTTTCCATAGGGGTTGGACCATTCTATATCACTTCCTCTTGGCTTTTTTACTCTTGACTTAGGTTTTTTGTATTTTGGGCACACTAGTGAGATCGAAATTTTCGTTGAATTGTTTATGCTTAAAGGCCTTCACGAAAATTTTAGAACAACATCTAGTTTCCCTATGCTTGCAAATCCTTAGGTGACTTTTGCGATGCTCTCATTATGTTATGCCCAACACCCTTGCTATTGGCTTCATACAATGTTTCCATCTCCAAGTATTTTGCAACATTATGCTAAGTTCAATATTCGTACCTTAACTACATTGGAAAAGTTACTTGGTGTGAGATCTTTTGATGGTTATAATGGACACTTAGCTTGTTGTCAGGCCACTCTTTTTGTTTCTTTGGGTGACCTTGGCTTCCTTTTTGTAGTTCAAACTATTATCCTTGCATTCTTGGGATGTTGGGTTTTGATCATTCTTGCACTTTTTATTTGTTTCCAACAAGATGATCACCCTATTCTTTTGGATGCAATAACACATGTTGAAACTTACATTTCCTTGTTCTAAATAACATTACAAGATGCCAAAGCTATGACAAATGCAAACATCAGACACCATCTTACAATAGATGGAATTCATCCATAATGTCCATTTATAAATCCTAGTTAAGTCTTAATTAACTTTTAGTTAACTTTTAATTAATTTTCAGTTAAGTCTTAGATAAATTTTAATTAACTTGTAATTAACTCCTAGTTAAACCCCAACTAAGTTTAATTAATTTGTAGTTTGGGCTTAGTTAAGTTTTAGTCAAGTCCTACTTAAGTCTAACTAACTTCTAGTTGATTTTTAGTTAAGTCCAAGTTAACTCATAGTCGATTCTTAATTAAGAAGTTTCTCAAAAAGTTTTTTTACTTGATGCACACATAGAAGCCTCTTTGGAAGCTTCCTTGAGCTACATCCCCAAAAGGATATAAATAACAATAAGACCCCTCATTTCTTTCAATTTATTCAACATTAGTCTTAGGCACGATTTTGCACCATAACCTTGTCATGTTCTTTTCATGTTCATGTTTACATATGTTAACATAATAAAAATCCGTTTTCATGTTTGTTTTGCACATCTCATGTTCTTATTCTTAATTCTTGTGTTCTTGTTTTTGAATCACATAATCTTGTCTTGTTCCTTGTTTATAAATTAGACTTAGACTTTTCCTTTAACCTCTGTTTTTGTGGTTTTGCATGTCCTTGATAAAAGCCTTCTTATTGTAGGTTTTATGCTTTCAAGTCTCACCCTTTGAAAGTTTAATGGTCTAATCTTATCCCCCAATTGCAAGTTTTTTTGGTAGATCACCTACACAAGCAAGAGTTTGCCTTGCTTCTAATAGACATTCCTTTAGATATCATGCGAACACATTTCCGTTCATGTGTGGGTTCAAGTGCAAATGCTTGGTTATTAATTCGTCTTACCACATCGACATTTCATTTATCCCTAGCCCATTTCCTTACAACATTACATACCCATCCTAGCGTACCACATCCTATAGTTTCCCATCTTTCACGGTGTTAATGTAATCATACCATTGACAATCTAGGTACCCATTTGTTTCGATGCCCTAAAGGAATGAATGTATAGCAACCCATGATACATTTTGAAGTACTATTGTAGCTATTGTTTTGGAAAGTGGAACACATGTTAAAAAGGAAGTCTCCCACCTTTTCCTTTACCACATTCAATAATGAATTGATATCCTTATCGCTAGAGACAATTTTCACACCTTGATGGATGTTGTCATTACTAACTTGATTCACACAAATATGATCCAACAAACATCAATAATAACACATGCAACAATAATGGTTGCTTAGGAAAAAACACAATCATATGCTAAACAAGCACTAGGCGATGACTCCATTCCCTTTATTATTGAGATGTATGGGTGTCTTCATTTTCAATTTGATTCATTTTTGACCACTTGTGCACAAACCATTATCACACATCATTAACGATCTTCTTTAGTCCCCTTGATGCTTATTTCTTACTATCGACATCATGTGTTCATAACCTTCTAGCATGTGTAAACCATAGCAATTCTTCAGTGAGCTAGTGCATTTGGTTAAGATTCCTTATCTTTTCCACACATCATAACTAGAGCACATCTATCACTAGTTGATTTGTGGTAGATGGCAACTCCTTGATTTTAGGTCTTCTTTGTTATCATTGATTATCATTTTGTAGCCATGAGTCCTCTTTGCATAGGTTCTTTACTTAATTTTTGTTGATTGTTCGTTTTTGTTTTTTCTTTGGTTGTGTCTACTTGTATTCTCATTTGCCTTGTACATTACTAAAAGAAATTGAAACATGGAGGCTCCCCAAAATAGAAAATTATATGGAAAGATGGAGTGCCTCCCCTTTTGGCCCACCTATATAGGTGAGAAGGGGAAGACTTTGGGCAAAACATATGGGATTAAAGCAAGGTGCTATTGGGAACACCCTTGGAACTTAGGGAACATATTGGGAACCCAATGGGAACTTGAAGGGAACATGCTAGGAACAAAGGAAAAAAGAAAAAAGAATCACCCCCCCCTTGTCCAAAACTTAAAAAGAAAAAAAATCAAGGCATTTTGAGTGCATGCTAAGCCTTGCCATTGGTTGCATGAAATTTTTATTTCCAAAATAGTTCGTCACCATTTTTGGCCTGGGCTAATACCCCCATTATAAACTTAGGGTACTTATGTATTCATTTGTCCCTTAATTAGTGAGGGCATGCGCATATAAATTTTATTTTTTAATTTTTTCTTGGGGGGTGTTTCGGAAGGAGCAATTTGATTCACCTATCACTAATATTTTTGGAACATGGGAGCCTAAATATGCTTCCCTTCCCAAAATAGAAGCATGTTTTGCCATCTTTCACGTCCCATCCATCCAATCCAGGAGTTAGTGTTATTTGTTCTTGTAAAATCATCTCCCATCCGATTATATGGATAACATCCAAATTTGCGCACAATTTGTTGGATGAAGTTAGATCTATCTACTGTGGCACCACATTGCCCACAATTTGTTTTATTGGATTAGACTGATAAGACCACATTTGCACATAATTTGTTTGATCTTAGACTTGATGGTTAAGAGTGATAGGGCTGAACCCCCTACAATTAGGGGGTTCCAACTAATTTGTGATTTAGAAATGTGAAAAACAAAAGGTACTTTTCTATATTAACCTTGACGAAAGTAAGTTATGCAATATTCTAATTGATCACCTAAATTTAATAATGCACATGTTTGCTGAAACGTTTTTTGCACTAAAAAGTTTTGCTTACAATAGAACCATTTCTACTTAGAAGAAGGCCATTCTACATGAATGATGGTGTTTATTTCAATGTGATGATTAGTTTTTACAAAAAAAATGCACTTGAAGCTTTTCTTTTTTGTGTTTTAAAGATTTTTGTGATTGTAATTGACATGTGTAACACATACTTGCATCAAGTTTCAAGGCAAAAGGTTGGCTATTACAATTAAAAAATTTGTTCAAACTCCATGGCATTTGTGTTTTACAAAGGAATAAAGTTGTGATATGTCACCTATGTGAGTGGGAGGGTGCAACTCTAGTTTACAAGTTTGTTTTTGCGCATTAACATGTGTGTTGGGCATGTGGCATGGGTTGTGGGGCAAGTACACACCCATTGTAAAGGCAATGTCCATAAAGGATGGGGTTCAATTTCCCTAAATGTGCCATTCACACTTTGGACTTGAATCTTACAATGAACATTAAAAAATATTGATAATTGTAATGAGCAAGGTTGGGAGCTAGGTGGGTGGGTGGTTGCAATTTTTGTTGTTAGGTTTTTTTGTTCATGTCAATAAAATTATTTGCAAAGGCAAGCAAATTGAAAATTAATACCTTCAATTTGGTCAAAATTAAGGATGTGAAGAAAAATATTAATTTTTTATTAAATAAATAAATTGCTACAAAACTGTGGGTCAAACTCCTTTTACCACCAAAATTGGTAGTATTTAGAGTTTCATCTTATATCCTTAATTTTCTTGGAACAACTTTCATTATTGCTATTATCTACTCATAATTTTTTTTCTTGTGTAACAATTGTTATTTGGATTCATTTTCAATATTTCATAATGATCTTCACTAAAATTACTCACTTAAAGGATACCCAACAATTGAGGATGAATTTGAAGATTGAAGGTGAAATTAAAGGTCCAAACTTAAGACCACTTCAAAGATAGCTCTAATGTGTTTGAACTTTGGGTGGGTGGCCATTGACATGAATTGCAACTTGTAGCTTTTGGGTAGACACACACATTGCAAAGGGAAATGTCCATAAATGCTAGAGTTCAATTCCCCTGAATGTGCATTGTGTAGTGAGGGGTATTGAAAAAGATTGACATCCATATTTGAATGAGAAAGTGGGATGAAATTTTGTATCATTTGTTTCCTTCTCATTATTCATTTTATTGTGATTGGAGCCCAACAATGGAGATGTTGATGCCCAAGAAAAGCTAAGATTCAACAAATCAATTGTCACATATATCCACATTTGATCACAATTTTCTTTTCCATTTGAACTTTTTTGCTATACATTTTGATCTTTGCTTGAAACTTTAAATGAAAAAATGAAGAATTTATTTTAGCCTTTGAAAAGAAATGATGCAAGTCATTGTGAAATCTATTTGTAGCATGGACTCTTATAAAGTATGTGTTAAGCATGATTGAACAAATGAAAATGAGAATATTCATTTGATGATGCCTTTTGAGTATACAATGATCTTTATATCCTCCTTATTATATAATATTTCATGGAGTATTTTGTGTTGAATTAGATTTGAACACATATTTACATCAATTTTTGGATATATTATTTATTTATCATATGTTTCTAGTTTTTTAAATGTAAATTCTTATAAGCTTAATAGAAAGCATGAATGGTTTTTTAACCATATTTCCACCCATGTTGATGTCACTATAATGCTTTTATATATGAACATTACAAGATTTAAGTGAAGACACTATTTTATGTGCACATATTTTATCATGTTTTTATAATTAACTTTAATCATTTAAGAATTAGCTTTAAAAAGGTTTTTAAAACTTCATAACTATTGTTATGTGTGTATGTGTAAATCATTTACACTTACGGACCTAAGTTTTTTCACTTAACACATCTCATTGTGTATATTTTCAGTATTACACTTACATGTGCACAACATGCATGTATATATTATGAAATACATTTGCAAATGTTTGATAGTGGTGTTATGTTTGCCTTGCAACTCCTTGCATTGTTGTGAACTCCAACAACAATGTGTTGTAGGTAAGATCCTTAACACCTCGATCATTTTGTGCTACCCTTTTTTGTGATTATTTTACAATTGTTATATGTTGTGATTTCGTATAGCAAGGATTAAGGTGAGGTTCCTCCCATGTTGTTCCCTTTCATCTACATTTTTTTTGGTAAGTGTAGGCAATGGGGTCATGGTCATTTTACAACTCCTTGCATTGTTTGACATTAGTGACATGTTTAGGTGACCTCCACCCCTTGTCATCTTACACATGTCTTTGTTGTTTTCTTGCACAGTAATACCCATCATTATTTTGAAAATCATAATAGTCAATGATAGAGAGAAATGCAATACTCTCATTATCCTATACATCGTAATTGTAACTCCAAGAAGTTGATGATTATGAAAATAGAACTATTCACGAATAAGAAAGTTCAAAAGAAAGAAAGAGGAAAAGGGCCAATGATCATAAGGCTCAATGTTTCACTCTTTTTTGTTTTCATTTATTTATTTACATTGTCTTATATAGTAATTACGTAAAACCATGTAATACACATGTCTTACACTAAAATATAACTTGTTCTACATTACATGATATTGCCTTACATTATTATACACGTGCATTGATACATCCAATTGTACACACTTAACATATATACATATTGTAATGAACGCAGTGTATAAATTTCATTTAAATATGTATTAGGTGTATAAAATTTGATGTAGTAATACAAGTGTATAACAATGTAAGGTAATTTCATGTTGTGTAGAAGAACTTAAATTTGAGTGTAAGAAAACTTCTGTAATTACAATATAAGAAAATTTTGAGCTTACATTACTAATATATCCTACACCATATGCAGACAACATTGTTCATAACCTGCTCCATTGTTTATTGAGTGTATTAAGGCATCATTTTATGATTCACCTAAACATGTTCACAATGGGAACCATAAGCATTTCTTGTTAAAATTTGAAATCTCAGAGAGCAAAGTCGCCTTAAATGGGGGAATACAGCATTTCAACACAGTATTTCAAGTCTTTGTTCTCCTCCGCACAAATCAAAAGATTTCCCTCAAAACATAACATACAGAGTGAATCAAGCTTGAAATTAAAGGGCAAAACCACAACGAGAACAGCTCACAGGAGAGGATCGAATCTAGATCCGTCTCCTAGAAGAGCTTCACCATGCAAGACTCATGATAAATTTTTAACTCATAAAAAGCTGCAAACTAGACTTAATACTTGCAGGATTGCATACCCATTACGACACATTCTGGATTTTATGACTCTCAAATTGCAGGAAGTACACAGCAAATAGGCAAAACAATCTATGAGCATATTACTATCACAAATGGGGACCTATTTACTTCACCAACTTCACCTGTTCTGATGCAATCGTGACAATTCATGATGAACCAGGGTTGACTTGATAGATGGTAACCTTTCCTCAGACAGACAGAAGTAGGCAGTATCAAAGCCTTCTTGAACTTCCTAATTTGCGCTAGCACCAAATGAGCAAACCATAGTTTTGATTTTCAACCCCAATTAACAAAACACCCAAGTTTCTCTTCATGCAGTTTTTTAACCCCAGTAACAGAACACCCGATTTCTCTCCATGCACCCAGATCCGTCCCAATTTCTCTTTGTGCAGTTTTTCAATCCCAGTAACAAAACACCCAATTCCTCTACATGCACCCAAATCACTCCCGATTTCTCTTCTTACAGTGTTTCAACCCAATAACAAAACACCCAATCCCTTTTCATGCACCCAAATTCCTCCAAGACATTGAGAAATGTATGAATACAGGCTACCTTTTGGTTAGAACCTTGCCCTAAAGGGTGCCCTTCTTCTCTTCTTTGACAATAAATGTGAAGACTCAAGCCAAAACACATAGGGGAGGACCACATGAAGGTCTTTAAGGTTGGTTATGAAGCCCAGTAGTTCTGTGGGTAGTACTGTTGCAGTTGCTGTGGAACCTGTTGTGGCACTTGTGCAATGCTTGAGACAGCCAATTGCTGCTGTTGAACTAGAGTCTGTGCGGGAACTTGTGACGCCACCTCCTGCGGAATCCCAGCTTGCTGAAGTGACATACCAGCCTGCTGAATTGACATGCCATCAACCTGCTGTTGCATCTGACAATTTCAAACACACAATCAAAGAAGATAAAAGCACTGCTCATAGCATATATCACTTGCACATGGGCAAATGGAAAGGTTTAAGGTTTACGGTTTTAAATGGCTTCTATCATACCATTCAACACATCCTGAGATGAAGCAATTCCTACTTGGACCAGTCATCACCAAACCCTAGACTTCTGATGATTCCCCTGCCATCAAAGTAGGGCATAACTGACGACTAACCAACTTCTAAATCTTGGATGCCATGTGACCACGAGAACTGAATGAACCTGCATGATCAAGAGGGACAATGACTGAAGCAGAAATTTCAGGACCTAAACAGTTGGATAAGAGAAGAAACCTGCTGCTGAGCTATTGTTTCTTCTCTGTACTGGGATGCTTGGTCTTGCTGAGTCCATGCATACGCAGGTGACTGAGACATGCGGTAATATGGTTCCTTCAAGTCCAGCTTTGCTGTGGATGTTTGAAGAACCCCACCTCGCACACCCCCTGGACCCCACATGGAGGCTGCATGCCCCCCACGCAAATCAGTCCATCATCACATCCTATCAATGTTTCTGGGATCCTGGCAAAAAAGCTCAGGAACAGAAGTTGTGTGTAACACATCTACTTCAAAGGTAAAGTGAGTTTAAGTGAGAGTGGGTTCCTGAGATTTTTTTTAGTATGGACAAATACTAAATTGCTGAAGTGTTTTTACATTAGTATTGGGGAAATGGATCGACCTGACATGGTGAGGTGGATGGTGTAGCTCTGGGAGCTATGAGCAACTAAATGGAGACGTCCAGTAATCGGCTGTCCTGCAAGGACATATAAAGGCTGTGAAAGAACACAGCGAAGCTGATACCAGTGTGTTGTTGGAGCTCCAGGTGCTGTTGACAACCATCTCTGGGCCATACTGCAAAAACACCCAACAGTCCTGCAGCTCAATACCGTGCCAGTGGTCTTTGTGGTTTGAACCTTGGATAGCTCTGCCACAGCTAAAATTGACAAACAGCATTGAACATAACATGTCCTACTGAAATCTACCATGAGAAAAACATGCAGTTTTCTAAGTATTCTAAGTTTTCTCTCTGGTTTTCAGATTGATGTACTCAGCCAAAACACCCTGTTCCCCACAGACAAGAATCTCTGTAGTTCTTCATCAACACAGACAAGACATGGATAACAAAGGTAAAGGTATTTCTTGCAGCCAGAAAGATGTATTTAAAGGCAATGACAATAGACCTGCCATCAAAAAGTACATCAAACCAGCATGCCAAGCCATGCACACGTGCTGCAACCACTGACTGAAATTCCAGTGGCACATCAATCTCAAAAAGATCCTCCTCCTGCACAAAATACTATGAAAAAATTTACCCTAATGCAATATTATGTATTTAAGTTTCACTAAAGATTCTCAGGTCTGACATCATGACACTAAACCCTAAACCCCTGGGCTTTAGTAGTATGATCTTCCCATAAAACACAGTACAGGAAGAATTTGATTAACTATTATCCTTCTAGCAAACTTATTTCACAAAATAACTAGATTGATCTCTCTAATCTGCCAAAAGACTTTCAACTGCACACAAGCAGCTCTGAGAATTGATGACAATGGAAGCAAAGACCAGACTGTCTGAATTTGAATAGGATCCAGAAACTCCATGTAGCCATTTTCTAAACTCTTCTGATGTATGACTTCAGAACTTATGCCTACCATCTATTTATAGGTAGACCCAATATCACTACACAATCTGTCTTGAATTTTTCCTTCAGCTGTAATCTGGATGTCAACAATAAAACCCATTATGTTGAAAGGGATATAACACTACCTTGGCAGTGGTGAAGTCAATAGTGTGGATGACAGGTGCTGCAATAAGAAGCCTTGGGTCAAATGCATCTACAACCGGCTGCAGGCAAAATCATGTCACATCAGTGAATTGGGTGAGAAATCTTTAGTTCTTGTACCTGTCCAATTTTATTATGTCACACAATGATCCTTGTTACAGTGCAACAAGATTGACCAATGCAAAAACTGGCTGTGTTCAGCATCAGCACATTTTACTATGAGGTACATTGCGGGAACAAACACAGGACATTCTGCATATTGCTTTGCCATGAAACCTTGAGAACTTACCTTCAGTTATGACACCCGTCACTTAGAAAGTAACAAAACAGAAAAGGCAAATTGGAGGAGACAGAATAATATTTCAGACCTGTGAGAAATAACCTTGGAAGGCAGAATCATGCACAGGCTTGAGATTCACCCCATAGTAGCTTTGTTGATGCCAAAATAAAGCCTGCCATTGTGCCCCACGTGCTGTTGCTTAGAGTAGCATAATCATCTTCCTTGAAACCTTGAAAAAACATGCTTATGGACCCTGGAAAATCTCCAAAGATGAAACTTTTGCTAAGATTATTGACACCACTGGAACAATCTGACCAGAACAAGTTGAAACCAAGGAGATCATGGTTTCCCCCTTTATGAACAATACCAGTCCTTGTCTAGGAACAGTTGGGTCCCAAGAGGTTCATATTCAGAAGCCCAATTGCATGAGCTTGCCAGAAAATCACAATTTCTGCAAACAAAAGATGTTACTCAGTTGAACAATACCTTGCTGGCGATTTCACTGTACAAATACTCATCACTGAAAGGTGCCATGTGTATCCTGGTGCAAAAACACAAACAATTTGGAACATGGTCCCCCAAAAAAAACCACCCCAAAACTGTCCATTTATGTGAATACTAGGGCTGAAGTTCCCATCACCATTACAACAGTAAATTCAAGTCCTTTTGTGTTCAAGAAGATTAAGTGCTGACCTTCCTATGGATGGAAACATTTTTCCCTTGGGAACAAGGAAACGATCCCTTGCAATTATATATGACTCAAGCATTCGCTCATTCACAAGCAATGTCCCTGCACAAACACACACTCAATCTTTCAGGAGCCTTAATCTCAGAGCACAAAAAAGATAAAAGATGACCCATTTGTCAGGTTCAAAACTATCATCTATTTGGATGCTCATAGTTTGACTCAGAAGTAACAGGCATAAGAAGTGGCTTCAGGAATCTGTAGTCATATTATGCACCTCAGGCTTCAAAATACAAGAGAGACACATACAAGTCAGATTTCCACCCTAAATGGATATGACAACCACACAACAAAACATAATCCACATCTCTGTGGAAATCACTGGAACTTGGTTCCATCTCAGTTTGAAAAGGAAAATCTAGGGTTAGAGAATAGATTGAAAAGTCCAGATCTGAAGAACCTACTACCCATCTGTTTAACCTAGCCTTAGAGAATAGATAGTGAGATGGTACACTATCTGAAACGAACTTTCTCAAAAGAACGCTTGCTCAAAGAAGGGAGAAGCTCTCCAGAAAATCATTTGCAATTCTGGACTAAAATCATTTCATATCTGTCTCTCACTGTCTTGGTATTGAAAAAGTGGCACAAGCTTCCAACCTAAAAGCCCTGAATCCTATAACTGTCTAGAGTTCGCATAGCAAAGCGATTGGCACTCATTTGATGATAGCTAAAGCTCTCACCCATTGGCTCTGAAATTAGAATGTCAGCTTTCTCTGGCAGCTCAACCTCCTCAACCTTTCCATGAATCACCTGCAGCCGAAATACGTGTGCTCTCAACCCTACTATAATCTGTTCCCCTACTATACCGCCCTCCAAACCAACCTCCTTCAAATTTTGACTATTGCGTACTGCAATATCCAATATGAAGAACATAACCATGGCTCCCTATGCAAACCAAGTTTGACCATGGTATTATTACCCTACATGATGGGCATCAGCATACAGACATGACCATTGGGTAGAGATTAGAGACAAAAATGGCCACTTGATAGCCCTGGAGAAATTCTGAATCAGCAGCCCTACAATCCTGAATTGACTATCATCTACAATACCCACCTCAAGAGAATTCAAATCAGAACCAAAAGTGAACTTTATCACAGTGCAATAAGCCTAAAACGATGAACAACTTGACTCTTTCGTACACAAAATGTGATGCAGAAATCACATACACAGGGCAAGAAAAGTACCGTGATGCGTTGACCATAAGGCTGATTTCCAGCAATAAGCTTGCGTGCATAATGTGCCATATCCGATGCTTCCACTGCATAGACATGCTTTGCCCCGGCCTGCAATACCCAAAACTTCAAATCAATCAAAAGCCAAACAAGAAAGCAATCAAGCCTTGTCATGTGAATATTTGCTGTGAGAGTTTTTCTGGAACAGCAAAATTTTCTGTTCAGCTCCTTAGTAGAATGGCTTCTGAATGTCTAAGAAGGGGGTTATGAGACAAGGATGGATCCATGCCTGCTTAGGTCAGGGATGATCTATCATAGAGCCTGTTTTTATATCTTCCTCCTGGCCAAACAATCCAAACACTTCTTGAAAAGAAAAGTAGCTCTCATGCTCACGATTGTTACATGTGCACTCATGACTATCATTGCATGATTGAAAAGCCTATGGGTTCTCCCCAAACCCATTATCATTGAACTATCGTGCACTTTTTCCCTACTTCCAAAAGAAATAAATCTAACTGCATACAGTTAACCCCAGGCAAAGAGGATTTCATCAACAAACCCTCTACTTAAGTATTGAAAATGGGTGAACTTCATTCCCTTTCAATCCACTAACATAAACAAGAATAGCAACCTCCTCTTGCTCAATGAGACAGGCCCTGTGTTATAAGAACACAGCACTGCTTTGGGAGGGTACTTGCCTGAGCCGCAAAAAGGGACAGGATGCCACTACCCGCCCCAACATCCACAACAACCCTCCCTTGGAAATCTGCCTGATTTTCAATTACAGCTGCATAGTATGTCCCTGTCATCCACACTCATATATCTCAGATCCAGCAGCCCATTTTTCGCACATCCAAAGATAAGTATATGACGAACAACAAACAAAGGAAGGTATCCCATTACCAGTTCGCACATAGTCCTGCATCATGTTCTGCTGGTGCAGGAGCTGCCCATAGTAATGGAAATACATCTTAGCTGATGATTGCTCAATTTTCTCCTCAAACTTGCTAACTGTTGTTGTGGTCTCCTTGTTCCCATTTGCATCTGCAGTCTCTGTGGAGAAAGAGGCATTACCAAAAAAACAATGACAGAAATAAGCATGTTGGTTCAAAAATATTACATACTATGCCAGAGCCCTATCTGGGGCGCAGTTCAGAAATTCATTCAGAAAGGAGCTCATCAAAGGGGAAAGAGGAGCCATAAGTGGGAAATATATATATTGAAATGTTTTGAACATCAGGAAAAGATTCAGATGAAAAAAACTCATTTGCTACATTAGCACTTGTAAAACATACCATACACTCAGTACAACATTAGTAGTGGGATTGCAAACTATGAGATTGCAGAAAAAACTCCACAATACCAGTTGGAAGATAACCATTGAGTCAGTTCCAGCAAAACCAAATTCTTGGTTCATGGAAACAGCTTTAGGGCTAAAAACTCTTGGTTATTGAGTCCATCATCACAGCAGAATATCTGCTAGCAGGGAAAATTTGTCACTCCTTAAATCTGAATAGTGGCACATATGTGGAGTAATACCTTTGACCAGACTTTTTGATTTTTTTTCCTGGATTGCTGAGTAGAAGTCACTATTCACCTTTTCCAGCTTGAAGTCAACTGCAAAAGATGATATTTTTCCTTGCTGCCAAACACAAACCCGAGACTTACACATCTTAGGTTCAAAAGAGCAACCCATACATCCTGATCATGATACTAACTCCTGAATTCTTGCTTAGCCAGAACATTATCATTAAAAGGAAAATACATAACCACAAGGAAATTGGACAAGTAGTTCTATCACAGCAAAGAAACATCTCAGGTGTCACCTCAGCTTCAGCACCATCCACTGCCCATATTTGAAGTGTTGGCCCTGCTTTCAGAATCTGTGGCATAACCCTTTCCTTGTTAGCTAGCACCAAACTGCAGCAGATCTTGCAAATCCAACATCAATTGTATCACAACTGCCAAACTTTCCCCAAAAAAGGCCCTTTGAAGGAAATTGCGATAACCCCGTTTCTGATACTTCCATTGAAATTCAAACTCCATTTCATTTATGTTTTCAAGCCTTGCCAATAAGGTTACAGAAGTATGCACACAAGCTTATGAACCAGGTATCAGAGGACTTCTTAGACATAGGCTCCATGGTGTGTACACACCATTCCAGAGCAGAGTTCAGCAACAAAGTGCATCCTCTCAAGAAATCATCATGACGTGACATAAGCTCTTAAACCCTGGAAACAAGAGTCAACTAGAATCCACTACCTTGATTAAAAATGTTGAAGGACTTCAGACAATCATATGCACATCATGTACAGTACACTACACCATTTCCTACTATACGCAGAAACACTCATCAATCAAGATGAATGGATGCCCTGGGAGTTTCCTCATGCAAAACTGTTGCAAAACAAAAGCAACAACAATGGGTGTGGTGATGGTAGCATTATGAGGATGCACTGAGAATGTATCAGGTCACTGAGAATGCAACAGATCATCATCTTCATCATGCCTGGTAGTGACTAGCTACCATAACTTGGTTTTCAAGCATAGAAAACAAATGCAGGATGATGTCCCGGATGACTCAAAATGCTTTGAATGCTTCTGCCGGTCTTTAGGCAGGATCATAAGCATGAACTAGTGTACGAATCTTGGAGCAGAAAATGCAGCACTTCATGACTGGAGAGAAAATGGAGCAACCAAACAATGGAGAAAAAACAAACCTGTGAATGGTGTAAGTAGCATCGCTGAAAATGCTCCAATTTGTTTCCAACTTCATTCAAAACTGCAATGGCATGATAGAAGTCCACAAATGTGCCATTACTATCTGCATCCACTTTTGCAAAAACCGGGATTGGGCTCCCAAATGCAGGTCGCATGTCTGCAGTTGGATTGTCAACAAGGGTCCTTCCTATGGGCAAAATTGCAAGGTCAGTGTAGAACCCTGTGCTGGGAGACAAACGACGTGCTGCTGCTGCTGCTGCCATTTTTTTCTTCCACCACCGTGACTTTGAAAAAAAAAACCCTTGGGGTTACCAAAAAAGAGTTTCACAAAGTTCTACCACCGCCCAGAATCCTCAAACCATAGAGGAGCTTCTTCTCAGATGTGAGTTGGAAAACAACAATAATAAGCAACAAGAACTCCTTTGTTGAGAAGAATATAACAATAGGAACAACGACAAAAATGCAAATGGTAGGCGGCAACCAAGAGTGCGTGTGTGTGTTGCAGAGAAAATCTAAAAGCTCGGATTCTACTATAGCTTCTTCTTCATGCTGCTGCTGCTGCTGTTCGTCCAAACCCTGAAACCTAAGAAATCCTTCACTACTTACAAAACCACCCACCAACAACAACCTCGAACAGCCTCAAACCCCACACAGCTCCACAAAACCCTGTGCGACTCAACTCTCAAAACCCCAGCCACAGAAACCAAACCTCAAGCCCGGAAAGCCCTGAATGACAACAGACTCTGCCGCAAAAACCCTTACAACCTCGAACTCCAAATCTTCCCACCACACTCAACCCCTAAAAAAAACAAGCACACACATACACACACACACACACACACGCACACACACACAAACAGAGACACGCGCACACACACACACAAACACACAAAGACACAGACAAGCACACAAATCACGACTTCTGAACTCCAAACACAGACTTGTTCGGATACGTAAACTGCAAAACCTCGGAAGCTGAGAAACCAGGGCGAAGCTCTGAATCTCCGAAATTTCAGTGAAGACAAAACTCCATTGCAGCAGATTCCAAAACCATGAGAAGGGGGCAAAAAAACAAAAAAAACAACAATAAAAAACAAAAACAGAGACCCAATACAAAACCCACAACTGAAATCTTTGCACTAATTTTATGAAGATTGTTTGTGCATGATGAGGCGCGCAATTCCCTCTCTCTCTCTCTGTGCTGTGTGCTTTTGCGTGTCTCTGTCAGAGAGTTCTTCGCCTCCAGCATGTGTGATTTTCTGCCGTTCTAGGCGTTGGAAAATGATGACATGTCATGACACGTAGGAAATAGAGCAGGATAACCAATGTTCACACCCTAGCGTGATAATCGTGACGATCGGCCATGTCAGATTTTTTTGAAAGTAGTGACCCCTCATGACACGTAGAAAAAGCTGGGCAACCAAAGTTCACACCCTGCCATGTCATCATTTTGCTGACCTGTCAAGACACATAGGAAATACATCACGGCAGCCAAAGTTCACACCCTGCCATGTCATCATTTTGCTGACATGTCATGACACATAGGAAATACATCAGGGCAGCCAAAGTTCACACCCTGCCATGTCATCATTTTGCTGACCTGTCATGACACATAGGAAATACATCAGGGCAAACAATGTTCACACGCTAGCATGATAATTGTGAAAATTGGCCATGTCAGATTTTTAAACGAGTGGCCTGTCAGGACATGTAGGAAATAGCTGGGAAACCAAAAATTCACATCCTGCCATATCAGATGTCTGCTGACCTGTCATGACACGTAGGAAATATAGTAGGGCAACCAATGTTCACACACTAGCATGATAATCATGATGATCAGACATGTCAGATTTTCGAAAAGTAGTGGCTTGTCCTGTCATGACATCTAGGAAATAGCTGGGCAATGAAAGTTGACACCCTACCATGTCAGACTTCTAAATTGCTGACCTGTCGTGACATGTAGGAAATAGTTGGGCAACCAAAGCTCCACACCATGCCACATCAAAGTTTCAAAACTACTGACCTGTTCATGACACATAAGAAATAGCTGGGCAACCAAAGTTGATACTCTAGGGCAAGAATCTGCCACCTCAGATTTTGTAAGTCCTGACATTTAATTTATGACACGTAGGAAAGAGTTGTGCAACCAAAGTCCACATCCTAGTGTAGCCGGATAATGGGTGACCGTGCACAAGACTCTCTGGCCCTGTGAACTCAAGAGCTGTTCAGCCACCTAAGTTGATCAGTGAC